>Ga0194039_1000074_pt1 | contig 64091 bp, 59 predicted proteins | sample JunL228m_MetaG_FD_148679 | JGI IMG/M metagenome (GOLD analysis project Ga0194039, IMG submission 148679) | Anoxic zone freshwater microbial communities from boreal shield lake in IISD Experimental Lakes Area, Ontario, Canada - Jun2016-L227-8m | ecosystem: Environmental > Aquatic > Freshwater >...
AAAAGTATTATTGGTTTGGGCTTGAAATAACAGCCACTGTTTTGCATAGTGCCTCACTCATAAAATATTGTTCTAATATTCTATCAGATGTGTAACCTATGTATCTCACCCAAGACATATTCAAGCCGCGATAATCCCACCCCCAAGGACCTCACTGCCTTGATAAAAAACTACAGATTGACCAGGAGTAATCGCTGATTGTGCTTGATCTAGATTTACTACTATTTGTTCACCGAAACTCTGGACCTGACAGGCGGTTGTTTTTGCTTGATACCTAATCCGAGCGTCACATACAAATGGCAAAGATGGCTCCCTTCCACTAATCCAACTAACTTTATCTAAAACTAACTTGTCCTTGTACAATTCCTTTTCTGGCCCAATAATAAGTTCATTCTTCTCTCTATTTGAACCAATAACAAACATCGGCTCTTTATACCCACCACCCAAACCCTTCCGCTGACCAATTGTATAAAATGCCAAACCATTATGCTGGCCTAAAATCTTCCCGGAATTATCGACAATATTGCCTGACTTTGATTTCTTCTTGGTTTTTAAAAAATCTGCTACTGTAGTTGGGATAAAACAAATATCTTGAGACTCTTTTTTTTGCGCCGTGGTCAAGTTATACTTTTTGGCAATCTCTCTAACTTTGGGCTTTGTCATAGCTCCAAGTGGAAATAAAACGTGTTCCAATTGTTTTTGCGTTAGATTATATAAAAAATATGATTGGTCTTTGTTCTCATCCTTGCCTTTAAGTAACCTATACCCAGCCTGATCCTTCACTATTTGGGCATAATGTCCTGTTGCAAGCAGATCAACACCGAACTCCTGAGCCTTCTTCAACAAATAATCAAATTTAATAAGCTTGTTACATCTAACACAAGGATTGGGAGTTTTCCCTTCCTGATATTCCGTTATGAAATTTTTGATAACATCCTTCTCAAATTCCTTCTCGGCATTAACAACATAATGAGCTACCCCGAGTCTTCCGCAGACGGCTCTCGCATCCCCGATAGCATCTAGGGAGCAACAACTTTTTTCCTTGATTGTATCCGAGTAACAAAAAAGCTTCATCGTAAGGCCGATAACATTTTCCTTACCGTATTCCGCTACCATTAGAGCGGTCGCGACAGAAGAGTCAACACCTCCAGACATCGCCACCCCAACCTTAATTTCTTGTATAACTTTTTTATTCATTATCAAAATATTAGTTCATAAAAGTTTTTCATAACTTCGCCCAATGTAAGAAAACGAGCATTAGCATTTTCCCACCAGTTTTGTTTCCTCCATGATTGATCTTTGGCTGAATGATTCACTACAACATAGTTTTTGCCCAGCTCTGTTTTGAAGCTATTGTAAGCTCTCCTCTGATGATAAGGCGAAGTAACTAGGATAAAGCTTTTATAATTATTATCCCGCAGAATTTTTGCCACATTTATCGCATTCTCAGTTGTAGTTTTTGATTTTTCTTCAATTAATATTGCCTCGGCTGGTATCCCCTGTCGAACTGCAATTCTCTTCATCGCCAATGCATTTGAGATTTCTCCGCTAGCCGCAGCTCCAGAAAAAATTATTTTTGGAGCCCACCAATCTCGATATAGGGCGATTCCCTCCCGAACCCTCAAATCTGTATCCCCTCCCGATATCACCACGATAGCGTCTGTTCGTTTTAATTTGTCTTGAGGAGATAAATAAAAGGAAATCGCGACCGGTATCAATATAACTAGCCCAATTGCGATTAAGACAGCAATGATTAATTTCCTTAACATCAATTAGTAAATTCTTGAGAAAACATCTTGCCGTACATACCCCCGTCCATACACCCCAAGCCAACTTTATTAAATTCAGCTGTCAGGATATTCGCCCGATGACCTGGACTATTCATCAAACCATTATGAGCAATCTCCACATCTGGAGCAAGAGCTAGATTTTCTCCAGCCTGCAGATATTCTATTCCTGCAGAATCCATTCTATTAAATGGCGTTAATCCTTCTGGAGTATTATGAGCAAAATAACCTCTCTTAAACATGTCGGTGGAGTGAGCTCTGGCCACCTTTCTCAACTTTTCGTCCATAGTTAGTGGCTTTAGGTTGTGATTTTTGCGTTCTATATTTAATAAAACCAGCATCTTCTCCTCTGACTGAGCATCAACCTGGGGACTATCAACCTTAAATCCGAGATCAATGGATTCATTGCTTTGAGGCTTAACTGTTAGAAAAGTGATCGTGTCATTGATTGCACTTCCAAAAATTTTCTCGATGTAACCTTCTATAATCGGTGATGTTTTGACTATTGGCCCGCCAATCACAGAGCCTGTTATTTGTTTTTTTGCATAGACAGGAAGTGGCAGGATCAATATCAGACTAAGCATTATCCAAATAAATAAGACCCCGCGAATCATGGCTGGCAACAAGCCAAAATATTTATTAAATTTTGAATTTACAATCCTCTCTGGAATCTTGTCATAGAAAATAATGAAAAACGTATAATAAACAAACTCAACAACAAACCAAACGATAAAAAAACCAGTAGCGTTAGCAAAACTACTGGCGATTGGAAATTTATTAGCCAGGAATCCACCCAGATGCCGGTACAAAGTAAAGGAGAGCAAGATTGCGACTATAAAAACGATTAGGTCCATAGATTGACGAATAAACCCTCGCCAATATCCAACTAAGGTAAAGCTCAAAAGAAAAATAATGATTATTAAATCTACCCAATTCATATCTAACCATTCTATCAGATAATTATATTTTTTTGAATTTTAAAAGAAGTGAATTTGTCACAACAGAAACGCTAGAAAAGGCCATCGCTAAGCCCGCCAACTCCGGTTTTAAGACTATCCCCCAGATCGGATATAAAAGCCCAACCGCTATTGGAATACCAATAATATTATAAATAAAGGCCCAAAATAAATTTTGCTTTATCTTTGCCATAGTAAATCTTGATAATTTAATTGCTGAGAGAACATCTTCCAAATTATCTTTAACCAAGATAATATCACCTGCTTCAATCGCGACGTCAGTTCCACTGCCCAGCGCAATACCAACATCAGCTTGGGTCAGGGCAATAGAATCGTTGATGCCATCACCAACCATAGCAACAATTCGCCCCTCTTCTTGTAGTCTTTTTACTTCTTTCGCTTTGTTTTGAGGCAAAACGCCTGCCAAAACCTTTGTGATTCCGACCTGGCCCGCAATAACCTCAGCCGAAACCTTGTTATCACCCGTAATCATAATTGCCTCGATATGTAACTTTTTCAATGCCGTTACCACCTTAAGTGAGTTACTCCTCACTTGATCCGCAACAGCAATAATTCCCAACGCATTGGATTTGCTTGCCAAAATCATGATAGTTTTGCCATCCTTTTCCAAATTCTCAGCCTCAACCTCAAAGAGACTAATCGAGATCTTGTTTTCCCTAATTAATTTTTTATTACCTAAAAGGTATTTTTTTCCATCAATGTTCCCTGAAACCCCGTGGCCAGTGAGAGATTCAAACCCACTTACATCAGCCAGATCTAGTTTTTCTGAAACTGATTTTTTTATAATTGCGTCAGCTAACGGGTGCTCACTTAACTTCTCCAAAGAAGCCGCAATTAATAAAACTGTCCTCACATCAGGAGCAATAATATCAGTGACCTCTGGCTCTCCTTTGGTGAGTGTTCCTGTTTTATCAAAAACAATAGTATTAACTTTGCGGGTAGCCTCTAAGGCCTCACCTGATTTGATCAAGATCCCTCTAGCGGCTCCTTTGCCTGTCCCAACCATAATAGCCGTAGGAGTCGCCAGTCCAAGGGCACAAGGACACGCAATAACCAAAACCGAGATCCCAGACATCAAGGAAAAAATCAAATCTTGGCCAATTATGAACCAACCCAAAAACGTGAGAAGAGAAATGCCTATAATGGTAGGAACAAAATATGATGAGATACGGTCCGCTACTCTCTGGATTGGAGCTTTGGATCCTTGAGCTTCTTCGATTAATCTTATTATCTGGGAAAGGAATGTTCCTTCTCCAACCTTCGTTGCCCTTAACTCAATAGATCCATTCTTATTGAAGGTAGCCCCGACCACATCACTCCCTATCCTCTTTTCCACAGGAAATGGTTCTCCTGAAATCATCGACTCATCTATTGTCGTAAGTCCTTTTGTGACCACCCCATCTATCGGTATTTTTTCACCGGGCTTAACAAAAATTAAATCGCCAATTTTAACCTCATCGATTGGTATGTTTTTTTCCTTACCATCGACTATGACGCGCGCAGTTTTCGCCTTTAGTCCCATTAATTTTTTGATTGCTTGGCTAGTTTTGCCTTTAGCTCTCTCCTCTAAAAGTTTTCCTAGTAAAATAAATGTGATTAACAGGGCCGCAGTCTCGTAATAGACATCCCCAGATAACCAAAAGGTATTCAATACTGAATAAAAATAGGCCGCACTCGTTCCCAAAACAATAAGTGTGTCCATGTTAGTTGTTTTTGCTTTTGCGGCCTTGTAAGCCCCCTTATAAAATTGCCAGCCAGCAAAAAACTGGACAGGAGTAGTGAGCAAAAAAAGGATTAATTTCCTTCCCGAAAAGTCCATTAGTATCTCTGCATTTATTCCAAACAACATCAATAATTGAGGCATAGAGATTATCAATATTGGTATTGATAGAATAAGAGCAATAATAAATCGGCTGAAGACTTTCCTGTATGATTGCTCTTTGTCAGACTCAATTTCTTTTGCAGTCATATTTGCTTTGGCAGTATATCCAGCCTTCTCAACAACCTTTATCAAGTGTTCTGATTGAATGGATGGATCAGCAAGCTCTATTGTTGCCTTGGCGGTCGCATAGTTAACATTTGCGGATTTGATTCCATCCTCTTTTTTTAAAGCATTTTCTATATTTAGAGCACAGCTCGCGCAGTGCATATCTGTGATATCTAATTTGATTGTTTCCATGACTTTCTCCTAAGGAATTACTTCAAAAGTGCCGCTATACATGCCCATAGAGCATGAAAATCTTATCTTCCCTACTTGTTCCGGAGTAAATTCGATAACATTCTCTTTTTGATCCAGAAATTTTTTTATATTTAGTTCTGGAACAGTCAAAAAGCTTGAACAAGAACCAATATCATTAGCTGTAATCAGCCATTTTGTCGGAATCCCTCTTTTCAAAACAAAATAATTAGGGCTGTATTTTGTCGCAAATTGATCCATTTTAATTATTTGTTTCCCGTCCACCACTGGAGCAGACTCAGGGTCATTATCAGACTGGGCAGATTTCTGGTTACTTTCAAGTTTCGGAATAGTAACTCCGGCCTGTGTCAAGCCATGCCCCAGATTGATACAAGCTAAAAAGATTAATAGGAGTCCAACTGTTTTAAAGAAAATCTTAGAAATATTCCCTTCCTTTAGAAAGGCCGAAAGGCTTCCAATTGTAATTAGTCCTGGAGTGGTACCTAGGGCAAATACTCCCATCATTATTGCTCCAGTGGTAAATTTACCCGATGCAAGGGCAAAGACTTGGACAGCTTGAGTAAAGCCACAAGGCAAAAAAAACGTTAAACCTCCCAGGGCAAACGCATTAGTATTCGTATAAGCCTGGTTGCTTTTTTCTCCAATCTTAAATTTCTTGCTGATTGATTTTGGTAGAGTCAAACGGTCAATCAGATTCGGGAAAAACCCAAGTAATTTGATGCCCAGAAATAAAAGATATATACCCAAGATTAAGGTTATTATCGCTAGCGAAAAGCCTGACAATTGCAAAACTGATCCGCCCAAACCTAAAATCCCACCAAAAATAGAAAAAAGTACAATCCTACCAAGATTAAATATCAGCTGTGGTTTAATCTTTTGGAGTGGTTTTAAATCTGGATGTTGATTTGAATACTTGCTAGAGATACCCAGGACTAGCCCCCCCACCACTGCCATGCAGGTTGAAAAGCCAGCCGCCAATCCTACCAAAAAAACGGTTATTATGCTAGAACCTATCTTTGGTTTGGCAGAGAAAATATTAATTATGTTTGTTTCATAGCCAACTATAAGTAGGGTACCAAAAATCAACAAAGCAATCATAAAGTTTCTATAATCATAGTCAGGTGCCACTTTTGTACCTGCTTTACTCTTGCTTAATCTATACTCAGTTTCCTTAATCTTTTTACTAATCGTCTCATCTGAAACTTCATTTTTAGATTCAATCAAAAGTTGTCCTTTTTTCGAATCTGCGGTAACCTTACTAACTCCAGGAATCTGACCAACCTTTTCTTCGATTAGTATTTCACATGAACGACAATGCATACCCTCTATATCATAGTTTGTTTTCATTTTTCCTACTTTTTGGATCGATAGTTATTTATGGCATCATGGAGAGCATTCGCTGCTAGATTCGAGCAGTGCATCTTAACGGGGGGCAGCCCTTCAAGTGCGTCAGCGACGGCCTGGTTTGAAATTTTTTCTGCTTCATCTATGGTTTTGCCCTTAACCATTTCTGTAACCATGCTCGATGAAGCTACTGCCGCCCCACAACCGAATGTTTGAAATTTTATATCTTTAATTATCTCCTGACCTTTATTGTTTTTTTCAATTTTCAGATATATCTTCATGATATCGCCACAAGTCGGATTGCCCGTCTCCCCAACTCCATCCGCGTTTTTTATTTCCCCGACGTTCCTTGGGTTCATAAAATGATCCATTACCTTTTTGCCATATAAATCTGCCATAATTAACTCCTTTTATTTTATCGGTGATATTTTTCTTAATTTATCTACAATCGAGGGAAGATTTTTTAAAAGCTCGTCTATATCTTCTTTTGCGCTTAGCTTGCCCAAAGAAAAACGAACTGCTCCGTGAGCCTCTAAGTCGGAGAAACCAATCGCAGATGTTACGTGTGATGGTTCGAGCGAGCCTGAAGTACAAGCAGAACCACTTGAGGCGGCTATATTAACTAAATCAAGGTTGATTAAGATTGATTCGCCCTCAACTTTTTTGAATATAAAAGTAGCTATATGCGGTAGCCTCTTTGTCACATCTTTCGGCCCAAGAAGTTCGGTTTCTTTTATCCCCCTCAACACACCAGCGATAAGATAGTCACATAATTTGGATACATGTTTTTCGTTTTTCTCTCGCTCCTTATCGACAATCTCCATCGCTTTTACCATCCCAACAATGTATGGTACATTCTCAGTCCCCGCCCGTTGATTTCGTTCCTGTGCTCCACCTTGCTGTTGAGGTAGCATTCTTGTCCCTTGTCGTAGATATAAAAGGCCTACTCCCTTCGGCCCATAAAATTTATGAGCCGTGAGGCTAAGCATATCAACGCCTAGTTTATTTACGTTACAATCAAAGTATTGGTATGACTGGACAGCATCTGTATGGAAAACAAGTGGAGCCTTGTTTTCTCTGGCCAGTCTGTCTTCTCTTATTCTCTTTATGACTTGCCCGATTTTGACGATTGGCTGGATTGTGCCAATTTCATTATTTCCGTACATAACGGAGACAAAAACAGTATTTTCTTTAATCAACTCCCTAACCACCTCCGGATCAATTCGCCCATCCCTGTCGACTGGAATAAAGTCGAGCTCATAGCCAAAATATTTTTCTAAATATTTAGCCGCATCTAGCATCGAATGATGTTCAACAGACGAAACCAAAAGGTGAGGTTTAATTCCTAAAACCCGACCAGCGTAGAAGGCAACACCTTTGATGGCCAAATTATTTGACTCGCTTGCTCCTGACGTAAAAATAATTTCACCAGGTCTATCAGCCCCGAGTAATTTTTGTGACAAATGGCGAGCTTGGCAAAGGCTTTCTTTGGCTTCTCGTCCTATTTTGTAGATACTTGAGGGGTTTCCAAACTTATCCGAAAAATATGGCTCCATATTTTTTAAAACTATTGGACTAACGGGGGTTGTTGCCGCGTGGTCAAAATATATCATGCTTTCTTCCTTTTAATGACTCCTAAACAAGCCTTGCATTCATGTACCTTATCCATTTCCATGTTTTGAATTTTTTTATAATCTTCATAACAAATCAAGACGCCTACTGGGTCTGAGTATCTCAAGATTACAATGCCCTCATCCTTTTTCAGATTTTTTAGAATCTTTGATGCGTCATTGGCCAGTTCATTTGTTGAAATAAATTTTTCTCTCATCTTCTCTCCCGTTTTATATGTAACTAAATATATTAAAGTTACCCTGAATGTAGGGTAACTTTAATGGTAACTCTTGTCAACTATTTTTTTACTTGAAAAGTATCTAGAACTGGCTTTATTTCCTTAAACTGTGACGCAAGGTCAGTTGGTGTTGCTTGGGCGCTTGACCAAGCAAAAACGTATTTATCATTCTGGCCAAGATATGTGGGTTTTATCCCTTCGGAGTTTTTGACTGTATCCCATTGTGCTTGAGTCAAAACAGAAATAGCAAACATAGAGGCATAGCCAGGATCACTTGAGCTCCCCTCGGCATAGGCGGCATCCTTAGTTGGCAACTCCGCATATAAAACAATGCTTCCATCATCCATAGCTTTTTTGTAAAACTTATAGCCAGACCAAGAACTAGGAAAGGTAAGGCTGAAGCCATATTCAGAATTTTCATAAGCTAGTGAGTTTTTCTCGGTGGTAAATTCCTTGGAAACCCAACCAGTCTGTCCGCTATATTCTACTTTGTACCAACCATCTTTTTCCTCCAAAACAATTAGCTTGGTATCGTTTGGAATGGTTGCTATTTTTTCAGCAGTAGGGGCTGGTTCTTTGCGTAAGTTTAGCCCACCCTCTGCATTGACATAAATTGTTTTTTGAGTCGTCGTTTCTGTTTTTTTTGCTTCTGGAGACGTCTGGATTTTTTGTTCGTCTTGCTTCAAGTCTTTATCGGCTTGATATGTTCTCCAGATAGCATAGCCTCCTCCAGCCAACACCAACAAAACGATAATGGCGCCGATTACCCACCAAAGTGTTTTACTCTTCCCTCGAGCCTCTTTGATCTCTCCCTTTAAATCCGCTTCACCGCTCTCATCTTCCTTCATAAGATCTTCGATTGTTTCTTTGTGCTTTTTATTCATTGTCAATCTTGTCTCCATATTTAGCCAAAATCTTGTTAAGCTTGTTCTTCTTACGAGCATAACGAGTGAATAATCTTGAGATTACATAGGAGATTACAAGACTGATAAATGCCCCTGCGACGAAAACCCAAACAGTCTCACCACTATCTAGGTAGCCCACAGAATAAAAACTGCTCGATGTCGAAACGAATAGACCAAACAGAAGTAGAGACAAGACAAAGACGGCAGGTGCCATCAAGTAGGTTTGTAGTACGGTACGCAAAATATGATGTTTATCCGGGTTTTTTATCGACCTTACGATGGTTATAATATATAGAATCATATAGATTACTCCGACCAACAAAGCGGCTACTAACCCTTGAGAAAGAAGTAAGGTTATTGGGAAGTACAGAAAAACAAAGATTGCCAAAAAGACTAATTGAAATTTTTCATTGATGGTCATCTTACCCGAATTGATATCTTTGTTATCTTCAACTTTTACGAATAGAAGGTCTTTGTTCATGCTATCCTTCCGTATAGAGGTCAAATCAATTTTCGTCAAAAAAAGGCTTTTTGATTTGTTTATCGTCCCATTAAAAAATGAGTTTATTTTTTCCGCCGAGAGATTTTCGGCATAGCTTTGGTAACCCTGATAATTTTCGGCGTTGTATTTCCCGTCCCCAAAGACATAGAGGTAAATATTTTGATAAGGATCATCATAATACTGATCACAGGTTAATTTGCCGTTAATGTTTTGGACAGTTGATTTACATTGTTTTAAGTTTATCGTAGCCTGTGTCCACTCTTGGTCTATCTTTTGGCACTCTGCCTGAAGAGTATTGTTTTCGATTTTTTCGTTTCGGCAAGTTACTTTCCAACTACCTTTTGGGACTTCCACCGAGCCAAAATCTAAAGACGAAATTTTGAGAGGATAAATCATTTTATCTGAATCAAAGCTTAAGATAATCGGCGCAATGGTTCCGGTATTCAAATCTCCAGAAATCTTCTCGGTTTGATAGTCATTATTAACCTTCATTGCTACAAAATACCATCCATTGTCAATATATTCCTGGATGACCTTACTTGTCGTGATAGTGCCTGTTTGGAAGTCGTTCTCTTTGAGCCAAGTCTCTAGATCTGCACTATTTTCCGCTTTGAGAGTGACCGTATCAAAAATGCCCACCTGTTTTTCTGCCACTACCTCAACCTTTAATTTTTCTGCCACACCCGTCTTGATAGAGTCTGCCTGCATGGGTACTATCCCCTCGTTGTAGCCATAATCCGTGCCTCTATTTGTGAGCCAGTTGATAAATCTGTTTAGTAAAGTTTCTTTTGGCTGAGTATAAGTCTCTAGATTAAAAAAGGTTTTATCTGAACCTTTCTTTACCTCTGGCTTATTCGGCGTCGGCACAATCCAACTAAATTTATCAGCCGTTCCCTTAAAACCTACAGATAAAACTAAATCCTCTCTTCCGTTATCATAAAAGATGGCGGCCTTCTGGCCTGTTTCTGCTATCTCATAGTCATGTGGTGGGATAACCATCCCATCCGCCAAGGCAAAAGCTGGCACCAGCACAAGCCCAAGTAATATCAAAAATATTTTGTTTTTCATTCCTCCCCCTTTTAATATATTCTACTCGCTTATTAATAGATAAAAAAGATTTTATATTTTAAATAGCCCTTCTGCATTTTTTGTAGTTTCAGCTGCAACCGATGAGTACGTAATTTCTTTAATATCCGCTATTTTTTGAGCGACCTCTGTCTCATAGCTCGGCTCGTTTCTTTGGCCACGATATTTTTGGGGTGCTAGATAGGGACTATCAGTCTCAACTAAAATTCTATTTAGAGGAGTAACATGAGCAGATTCAGAGACCAATGTTGCATTTTTATAGGTTACAATCCCGGTAAAGCCCAGGTGGAAGCCCAAATCTAAATACTTTTTGGCCCATTCTTTACCCAAGGTAAAGCAATGAATAACCCCGCGTTCCACCATGTTTTCTTTCAAAATTTTGTAACCATCCTCTGCGGCAGAATTGTCGTGACTGTTCCGAATATGTATTACCAGTGGCAAATCAAACTCACGAGAAATATCAATCTGAAGTTGGAAAAGAGTTTTTTGTTCTTCTGTCTTGGAGCCACTATGAAAATAATCAAATCCACATTCACCGATTGCGACAACCTTTTTAGATGAATTTACTAGCTTTATAATCTTTTTCTTAGCTTTGTGTAAATCTACATCAACGTCTTCTGGGTGGATTCCAACTGTTGCCCAAACATTATCAAATTTCTCAGCAATTTCGATTGCTTTTTGGCTTCTAGCCAAATCAGCACCCACATTGATAATTTTAGCAACATCGGCTAGCTTTGCTCGCTCAATCACATTTTGAAGATCATCATCAAAATCATTAAAATCTAAGTGAGCGTGTGAATCAATTAATGGCATTTTTTTCGTTTTTGGCCGCTGGCATGAGAGTCAGAAGGAAGGTAAAGACAGCTCCAATTAGGAGCGCCCAAACCAGTAGCTGTGGACCAGTAAGATAAAAACTTATTGCAAATAAAATAGCAAAGAATAAGACTCTCATCAAATCGATCCCAAACTCCATCAGGAAAATATATTCGGTTCGACTCTGTTCATCAGCATGTAGATAATATTCTGCGACAAACGGTGATTCATACATAGAATGAGTCACACCTCTTAGTAGATTTACAATTATCGCCGTGGTCAGTGAATAAACAAAGATTCTAAGCGCGCCAAGAGCGGCAGTCAAGAGCCCGCCAACATTAATAAAGTACTTTTTACTTTTCCTGTCCGCAACATGACCGATTAAGTAAGTCACTATAACTGTCACTGCTAAGGATGCGGCAACAACAAAACCAACCTGCTGATATGTGCCAAGCACAAAAAAGAGAAACAAAGGCCAAAAAATCATGGTTGTGCTAGCCTCTACCCCACTACCACCATATGCTACGATTTGTCTCAAAATATTTTTATTAAAGATTTTTCTGATCTGAGGTTTGTGTTTGATGTGGGGTTCTCGTTGAACAAAAAGCGGAAATATTGTGAGCAAAACTAGCCCAGTCACAATACCAAATAGCATATTTAAACCAAACTTTTGAGCAATTATTCCACCAACCAAGGGCCCAAGCGCACTCAAAAAAGCAATAATTATATATAGAGTACTAATTTGTTTCGTGGTTCGTTTTTTTTCTTTGCTTTTAGAAAAGTCGTAATGATAAGCTTGCCAGAAAAAAGCCATTGTCACAGAACCCAATATAGCTATCAACCAGATCGGCCAATGATATTGTGGATATGTCCACAAAGTCCAAAAGTTCAGAACTAGAAAGGGCAAGCTAAAGGCAATCGAATGTTTGGGCCCAAAATGAGCGATTAGTCGCATCGCTGGATATTCTAGGATGGCCTCCACGACAAACATAATTAAATAATAAAGAATTATGGCTTGGATCGAATATGTGATTGTGTAGAGATATATCGGAATGAAGATATTAATCAGTGAGACGATTGTAGATCGAACGCTCATAACAGCATATATTTCATTGATTTCAGTGTTTTTTATCCTGAATAAATGATGTTGACTCAAATGAGATTCTGATACTAGCATCTATTTCTCCATCCTTGGAAAGAGTGGCTCTGGTTTCTTGCACTCCAGCTGGTTATTTATTTTTGCGACAGTCTCTGGCATAAAACAATCTAGTGAGTCTGCTATTCTATATAAATCATTATAAACTTTTTCCAGAACTTCTGTTAACTGTTTTTTGTCGGTTTTTGCCAAAACCCACGGCGCTTTAGCTTCAATATGTTGATTGGCATTTTTTATTTCTTTCCAAATTTTGATCAAAGCACCATCAAAGCTAAGTTTTTTTATCTCTGGCTCGATATCAATCGAGTTGCCCTTAACTTTTTTAACCTTCACTTCATATTTATTTATCATGATCAATGTTCTTTGTAGCAAATTGCCTAGCTCGTTGCCCAGATCAGATATATATCGCTGAGTAATCTTTTCCTCTGAAATATCCCCGTCCTGACCAAAAGGAAACTCTCTCAAGACTGAATAGCGGACTGTATCCGCTCCAAATTTTTCAATCAATGTATTCGGCTCCAATACGTTTCCTAAAGACTTGCTCATCTTTTTCCCATTTAAAGTAAAATAGCCGTGGATAAAAAGCTCTTTTGAGGTTGGTAAATTTAGAGCTATCAGCATCGCTTGCCAAATGGTGGAATGGACACGCATGATATCTTTGGCCATAAGCTGAATGTCTGCCGGCCAGAACAAATCAGCTTTTGTGGTCTCTGTTGGCCAGCCCAGCCCCGTTAAATAATTTAAAAAAGCATCTACCCAGACATAGATTGTATGATTGTTATCAAAGGGCAGATCGACACCCCAAGATACGTTTTCTTTTTTTCTCGAGACTGCAATATCTTCCAATCCTTCGGTGTTAATAAATGAGAGTACTTCGTTTTTACGTGTTTCGGGTCTTATCTTTAGAGAATCACTTACGATTCTATTTTTGATTTCCTCCTCATATTTTGAAAGTCGGAACAGATAGGCTTCTTCTTCGTGAATCTCGCAAGGTCGATTGTGGTCAGGACAAATATTATTATCAATTAATTCTGACTTTGTTTTATATTGTTCGCAACCGACACAATAGAGGGCTTGGTAGACTCCTTTATAGATATCTCCTTGATCAAATAATTTCTGGACAACCCACTGGACCGCCGCTTCGTGATCTTTATCAGTCGTTCTCAAAAAATTGTCATAAGAAATATTTAAGTTTTTCCACGTTTTTTTATAACCGGCAACAATCTCGTCTGTAAATTGCTTTGGGCTTTTGCCTTGTGCTTCTGCGCTCTCTTGAATTTTGGCACCGTGTTCATCCGTTCCAGTCATAAAAAAAACATTTTCCTGTCCGTACTTATTACGATAGTACCGAGCCAAAACGTCGGCCGCAATTGTGGTGTAAGCGCCACCTAAATGAGCTGGAGCATTTACATAATATATCGGCGTTGTAACATAAAACTTATTTTTATTCATCTAAATTTCTTTCTATGATCAAGACAAACTCCCCTTTTTCTTTTATGGTTGGCAGTACTGATGATATTTTGCCGCGATATATTTCCTCAAATTTTTTTGTTATTTCCCTACCAACAACAATCTTCTGATCCCCAACAGCCACGAGCAACTCATTGAGCAATTTTTTTATGCGATATGGCGATTCGTAGATTATGACTGGCATCTGACTTTGAGCGATTTCTTTTAATTTTGTTTGGCGACCTTTCTTATGAGGAAGAAAGCCAATAAATTCAAACTCGCTATTTTTTAAGCCAGAAACAGAGACAAGAGCCGTCAATGCAGATACGCCCGGAATCGGTATAACTCTAATATTATCTTCATGAGCCGCACTTATCAAGACTTGGCCGGGATCGCTAATCCCTGGCGTCCCCGCATCGGTCACGAGAGCAACCTTCTGGCCACTATTTATTGAACTAATTATTTGTTCAACTTTTTGGATCTTCGAGTGTTGATGAAAACTGATAAGTGGCTTTTTTATTTCAAAATGATTCAACAATTTCAAGGTATGCCTCGTGTCTTCACAGGCTATCAAGTCAACTTCCTTTAAGGTTTCTATTGCCCGCAGGGTAATATCCCCCAAGTTTCCAATCGGTGTGGCGACAACATACAAAACGCTCATCTGACCTCAAACTTTTTATTCAGACTTTCTTCTTCTTTCTCGTCATTCACTTCAATTTTTTCCACTCTGGCCATCGGCGGACCTTCTTTGGCCCATTCTACAAATTTGTCTACATTTTTGTCTTCGCCTTCGACTACTATGTGTACAGAACCATCACCTTCATTTTGACACCAGCCACATAGACCAAGCTTCTTGGCCGTTTTTTTTGTGGTGTAGCGAAAAAAAACACCTTGGACATCACCATAGACCCGAACTCTAACTCTCTTCATTAAATAGCTCCTGATAACCTTGATATAAACGATGCCAGTCCGTCATAGATAGAGCTTCTGCTCTCATCTGTGAATCAATTCCAGATTTCTCTAGCCAACGCTCGACGTCAGTACGACTCATCTGCATTCCTCCTGCAAGTGAGTTTATAAGTTGTTTTCTTTTTTCGCCGAAGCCTGATTTTACTATTCTGAAAAAAAGTTTTGTCTCTGCTTCAAAGAGAGGTTCTTTATAGACTTTTATTTTAATAATGGCCGAGTCTACCCTTGGTGCCGGGAAAAAAGAAGTTCTCGGGACCACATCGACGACAGTCGGTGCACCATAATATTGGACCGAGACAGCCAGGATACTCATTCTCGATGGTTTGGCGGCAATCCGTTCGGCCACCTCTCTCTGAACTAACAAAATCATTTCCTCTGGTTTGTTTTCTGCCTCCAAAAATTTACGAATAACAGGTGAGGTTATGTAATACGGCAGATTTGAAACAATTTTATATTTGCCAAGCTTTGAGGTATCAAATTTTAAGATATCGTGGTTTTCAACTATTAAATTGTTATATTTAATGCAAGCCGTTTTGACAACAGTTAGCATCGCGGTATCGAGCTCGACGGCAATCACGGTCCCCGCCTTTTTGCAAAGTTCGCGTGTTAATATTCCCATCCCCGGTCCAACTTCAACAATCTGATCAACTTTAGTCAGATTGGCTGTCTCAACAATTGTATCCAGGGCTTTCTCGTCTATTAAAAAATGTTGCCCAAGGTCTTTTTTGGTATGGGCGCCAAAAGCTTTGAGCGTTTTTTTGATATTTGTTATATCGGTTAAATCCATAAATGAAGCCCCTCTTTTGGCTTCATTATAAAGGAATGTGCTCAATATATGAATAAGTTTATGGTTTACAACCCCAGGCTGACCAGCCACCTCGTGAAACTTTCCAAGCTGTGACATTAATCTGAGCATTGCCATCAGTAATAGCTACCCCTCGATACGCTCCTCCTGGATAGCTAGCACTTGCGCCAGACCAAGTGTCGGGACTGTATTGAAACAAGCCTTTATAATACGAGCCAGAAAACGGATTACCACCCGACTCACAGATCATGACATTGTAAAGTCCCAATGGATCAACGCCCCAAGTACCACCCGCCGTAACTATAGTATTCCACCACATTCCAGCATTATAAGGTTTGACACCTTCACCAACTATCTTAGTTTTAGTATTTTTTATAACCTCTATACTTAGGATAATTCGATCAACGATTTGTCCGTTGTGATAAACAATCCGTATCTTTTGGTTTTTTTGACCATTTTCTCCTTCTTGTAAAACTTTCGTCTGACCTTTATATGTTGTGTAATCTTTTTGAGTGACGGTGTCAAAAGGTATAGTCACCCCCTCTTCGGTTTCAACAAAATTAATACGTGTCACTGTAATTTCTCGTGCACCCTCAGAGCTCGTGCCAACTGACGGTTCAATAATATCTCTTTGCCCCAAGGTAACTTTATCCTTTATAACTTCTCCGACTGTGGTGCCCCAACTATGAATAATTTGATCGTTGCCGTCAACATGTACTGTGTAGACTGGAGCTCTCTCAATTGTAACCTTCTGCCCAACGGCATTCTCGTCAGCTGGGTCCATAATCAAGCTAGAGCTCACTCTATCTTCGGGGGAGATCTCAATGTTTAGCTGTTTGAGAATATCCGATTCATTTTCATAGGCAGAATAAGCTAAATGTTCTTGGTTATTATCAGAGATAAGAACAGGCAAAGCTCGTATTATCGAAATGTTTTGGTTTTGGCCATTTAACAAAGTATTCAAGGGTGGCTTGGTAATATCATTTTTCTGTAAAGAAATTCCTGCTTGAGAAAGGGCCCCTTCGATTGTGTTTTGGTTGGTTGTGAGTGTCTTTTCTTGGTTATCAAAAGATATTTTAACTTGAGTATTGACCTCCGCGATGATACTACTCCCCAAGACTTGTGGGGATTGGCTCATGGCTAAAAAGATAATCGCACAAAAGATTGCCAAGGCCGCATAGCGTTGCTTTAAAAATAATGAATGTATTGAGTGAAAAAATGTATGAATCTTATAGTTTATTTCCATCTAGCCCAATTAATAGATGCAAAAAGTATTGTAGGCTTTTTTTAGACCCATTGTCAAACGGGTTTTACTTCTTTCTCAATCGAGCATAAGTTAACGAAAGCCACTTCCGTCCAGCCGTATCGCCAAAGTCAACTTTGACGTCATCATCATCAATGTCTATCACTTTGCCTTCGCCGAATTCCTCATGGACAACCTTGTCACCGATTCGATAAAAACCAACCATTTTATCTTCGGCGATTGGTTTAATAATATTTTCGCTAGTGTTGATACTTTTATGACTCGTGATTAAATGCTCTGGAATGTCGGCCAAGAATCGACTGGGAGAATTATTATGAATCCCACCATAAAGCATCCTTCTTTCTGCTAGAGTCAGGTAGACTCTCTCTTTGGCTCTTGTCAGGCCGACATAGCAGAGACGTCTCTCTTCCTCTAATTGCTCAGGGGAAAAAGAGCTATTCGAGTGTGGAAAAAGATTTTCCTCCATCCCAATCATAAAAACAGCCCTAAACTCTAGACCCTTAGCAGCATGGAGTGTCATAAGCGTCAGAGCCTCCTCGCTTGGGTTCCAATTATCGATATCGGCCACTAATGCAATTTCCTCCAAAAACCCCTCCAGATCGGCTGTACCGTGGATCCCAGTGTAATCAGCGGCTACAGATAGAAGTTCTTTGACGTTCTCAAGTCGTTCCTCCCCTGTCAGGGTTCCATCACCAAGATATTCTGCATAATGGCACTTCTCTAGTATTAGCTCGATTAGTTCTTTTAGCGTGACCCCGTCTTTGGCCCGACGGATTGTCTCTAGGGCATAGCCAAATTGTTTTAAACCTTGGCTTACTTTTGGTGATAGGCCCATCTCGTCAACTAGCTCCAAAGTTCGAGAGATAGAAAGTCTATTTTTGTGAGCAAAATCAGTAACTTTTTTCAGGGAGATATCTCCGACTCCTCTAGGTGGAACGTTGACGACTCGATCAAAAGCAACCCAATCATCGTTAGAATTTATTATTCTCAAATAAGCTAAGACGTCTTTTATCTCCTTGCGCTCGTAAAATCGTACGCCGCCGACAATTCGATAAGGTAGATTGAGACGAATTAACTCGGTCTCAACCGCCCTTGATTGAGCATTTGTTCGATATAAAACAACCATATCATTCAGCTTGTAACCATCTTCACGAACCAGGCGACCAGATTCCTGGATCAAAAACCGAGCCTCTTCCTGCTCATTGTACGTTTCTGCGACAACAATCGGCAATCCCGCATCGTTTTCAGTCCAAAGCTCTTTGTCGCTTCGATTCTCGTTTTTGGCAATTACCCGATGAGCTGCGTCTATGATAGATTTGGTATTACGATAGTTTTGCTCAAGTTTAATTACTTTTGCTTCCGGATAATCTCTCTCAAAGTCTAAAATATTTTGGAAGTTCGCGCCTCGCCATGAATAAATCGATTGCCAATCATCCCCAACAACGCAAAGGTTATGGTTCTTGGCCGAAAGTAGCTTTATGAACATATACTGGGCGTGATTGGTATCCTGATATTCATCGACATGAACATAGGGCCAAAGCTTCTGATAGCGATCCAAAACCTCTGGAAACTTTTGGAATAATTTGACTGTCTCAGAGAGTAAATCGTCAAAATCCAGGGCATTGTTACGAAGTAAGTCTTCTTGATAGATTGGATAAACTTTGGCTGACAACTCCTCAAAATAGCCACTCGCTAGCTTTGCATATTTGGTTGGAGATAAAAGCTCGTTTTTGGCATTAGAGATATTGGACTTGATTCCTTGTGGTGAAGTTTTCTTATCAAAAAGCTCGAGTTTTTGTAGAGCCTTTTTGATCGTCGATAGACTGTCAGACTCATCATAGATAGTAAAGCTCCGCTTATAGCCCAAATAGTGACCATCTTCACGCAAGATACGAGCACAGATAGAGTGAAAAGTACCCATCATCGGGAAATGGTTTGAAAAAGTTCCACCATAGTTAATTTTTTCTAGTGGATTGCCACCCAATAGTGCAACAACTCGCTCAGTCATGGATTTGCTGGCCTTGTTGGTAAAAGTCACTGCCAAGATATTTTCAGGCTGGACTTTTTTCTCTCTAATCAGATACGCGACGCGGTGGGTTAGAACTTTGGTTTTGCCACTCCCTGCACCTGCCAAAATTAAAACAGGTCCTTCTGTTGTCAGGACCGCTTCTTTTTGTTTTTCATTTAAGCCGCGTAAAATTTCACTCATAACAGATGGTATTATAGCTGGTTTTTTAAGATTATTTTAGTGTACAAATCGATAATAGTGCTAGTCTTTGACCCTTATCGCTATATCTGGACAGGTCTTTTCACATTTTTTGCATTGGATACATTTTGTTATGTCGCATTTAACGCTCGGCTGGCCATAGTAGCCAAGGATTTTCTCATCTTGCGATAAACATTTTTGCGGACAAACGGCGATACAGAGATAGCAGCTTTTGCATTGTTCCGGAAATTGAGTCCATACTTTTCCCTTATCTTCAAATGTCTTTGGATTATTTGCCATTTTTGTATACCTCTTGGGCTAGCTTTTGCCCCATATCTAGAGCCTTTAAATTCAGATTTCTTAGCTGTGGCTTGAGAACATATTTGTCAGCGAAGTTCTCACCTAATGCGTTCTCGACCATTTTATTTTTGATTATCCCTATCTCATTTACAATTGCGCCTAGCAGAATAATATTAAAAACCTTCGGATCAAGTTTCTTTGAGGCGGTAGAGGTCGCTGGAATAGGCAATTTTTCGGCACGAATCCCAGATAATTTAATCGAGGAGATCAAATCAGCATCATATAGATACAAGGTTTCCTGGCTGATATATTGCTCTGTTCTCTCTATCGCCCGCTCACACATTACAACCAAAAGGTCCGCCTTCGCGAACTTGGGAAAACCGATAGGTCCTTTCCCCAATTGGATAAAACCGAGTGAGACCCCACCGCGTTGCTCGACGCCATAGTTTGGCATATACGAAACGTTATGGCCACACTCATATGCTGCTTTGGCTAGAATGTGTGCGATGCTTTGGATCCCCTGTCCACCTTCGCCTGCAATTAATATTTTGTATATGTCTTTTTTAACCATTGATGACACCGAGTTTAAATGTTTCTTCGAGTTTTTCGAGAGCTTCAATCGATTGCTTGGCGTCTGTTTTCCAGTTTGTGGGACAATATGACATTATCTCCACAAAAGAAAAATGTCCGCCAATCTGCCTCTCAATCGCACTTTTTAGCATCTGTTTCATCTGAGGTATGTTTAGGATGCTTGCCCTCGCCAGGTAAGCGCTTGGACCAGCCATGTCTTTTGCTAACTCTGGGCCCAAAACTGGCTTTTCGTATGTAAATTTTCCTTCAGGTGAAGAGTCTGTAATCTGACCATAAAGTGATGTTGGAGCTAACTGTCCACCAGTCATAGCATAGATCGTGTTATTTACTCCAATAATCGTAACTGGATCATCTCGATGAGCGGCATGGAGAAAACTTTGAAGACCGATCGCGTAGAGCCCACCATCTCCAGCAATACCAATCGTGACACTTTCACGATTCGCTCTCTTGTATCCGACCGAGAGGGGCGTTACCCGTCCATGATGAGTCTGTATTGTGTCTAATTTATAATAATTCCAAGCCAATAGATTGCAGCCAATATCGACGGCAAAGACAGTTCTGGGCGCAATCTCGAGCTCGTCGATGACTTCACCGAGAGTTTTTAGGATGATTCCATAGCCACAGCCAGGACAAAAATTACTTGGCTTTGTCTTTGGATTAACGCAATGCGGGTATCTTGGTTCCATTAGTAAACTTCCTTAATCTTGGCTTCAATTTCTTCGGGGGTAATCCCCTCGGCTGGTTTGTATAATCTAATATATTCTGCGTCTGTTGATTGAGTTAGGGTCTCTCTGACAATTCTCCCAAATTGTCCTCCGCTTGATTCGGCAATTAATATTTTGTCAGCATTTTTGACAGCCTTGATCGCCCCCCTATCATCAAAAGGCCTCATAGTGATTGGCCTGAATAACCCGACTCTCTTGTTCTCTTTTCTAAGGTTGTGGACTGCTACTTTTGCCGCAAAGCCGACCGTGCCCCAAGCAAAAATAACTACTCTAGCGTCATTCGTCTTGTAGGATTCAGACTCTACTATTTGTCGGCTAGCTGAAGCATATTTGGCAAATAAAATATTGAGATGTTCAGCGAGTTCGTCTTCTCTAGAAAAACAGTTTCGCAAGTTTTTGACCTCTTTATTCAAAAATATTGCCTCGGCTGGCTCCTGGGGCAGAACCCGTGAAGTGTCGACTGGACTTAATGTCTTAGTCAAATAACCGTCACCTAAAATAATCGTTGGCAAACGATACCGCCAAGCCGTATGAAAGGCTTTTTGAGTTATTTCGAATAATTCCTGGATGTTACTTGGAGCATAGACAACTCGTAAGCCCTCACTGTTACCGCCATAGCGGGCCAGGTTTAGCTCCTGTTGAGAGTAAATGACTGTACCGGTCGATGGACCGCCTCGTTGTCCTACGTACATAACAAAGGGTAATGAGAGCGTCTCCGCCAGCACAAGTGGATCTTGGATTAATATGTGACCGACGCCAGAGGTAACTGTCCAGGTTTTTTTGCCAGCGAGCAAGCCTCCGATGACAGCCATTCCCGCCGAAGTCTCATCCTCTGTTTGCAAAAAAAGTAGTTTTGGATTTTTGGCCGCTTCTCTCGCCCAGCCATTCATGATTTCTGTCGATGGAGTGATGGGATAACCAGCAAAATATTCGGCACCTGCTAAAAGGGCCGCTTTTAATACGACATCATTCCCCGTTAATAATTCTTTTTTTACCGACAAATCCCCTCCATAAAACTATTTTACTCTGACTTCTCCAAATCAAAAACAACTTTAGCATCCAGTGCGACTATTCCGCCATTATCTTTGGCCAAACGGATTGGGTTGATATCGACTTCTTTGATATTGGGAAAGTCTATCATCAAGGCCGATAAACCCGAAATCGCCTTTGCTATTGCATCCAAATCAAACTTTTCGGTATTCCTGTAGCCGAGTAGAAGTTTGTAAGAACGAATTCTTTCCATCATATTGTGTGCTTCTTCCAGACTGACCGGCGCCAGTCTAATACGAAAATCATTTAACACCTCGATGTAGATACCCCCCATCCCAAACATAATGACTGGTCCAAAAATAGGGTCTCTCTTTGCCCCAAAGGCTAGCTCCACAGAGGAACGAATCATATGATAGACGGTCACTCCCAGAATATTGGCCTCAGGAAAATGTTTCTTGGCATTGGTCAATATCTCTTGGTAGGCAGACTTTAGCTCATCTTCCGAACTTATTCCGAGCTTGACCGCGCCGGCTTCTGTTTTGTGAAGAATATCAGGAGATGTAACTTTCAAAACTACTGGATAACCGAATCTCTCTGCCGCCGCTATCGCTTCATCGACATTTGCTGTTAGCTTTGAATCCGCCATTGGAATCTGGTAGGCGGCCAATAATTTGGCCAGATTTGCATCATCTAAAATCGAATTTCTGGCGATAAGCTTCTCTGCCGCCTTTTTCAATCCTTGAGTATATTTCTGCTTGGTGGTTTTTTCTTTTTTGTATTTTCCGTAACGCGAAAGCTGATCAAGCGCAGTCACGGCTTCTTCTGGATAGAGAAAGGTTGGTATTTTGGCCTCAGCTAAAATCTTGGATGCGTTGTCGAAACTTTTGCCCCCAATAAAAACGACGACGGTTCTGTGGTCGCTATTGTCGGCGATAACTTTCGCTATATTGTCTATGTCTGTATTTGATTGTGGTGTAATAAGGACAATCTTGAAATCAGGTGTTTTGTCTTTTTTGTTCTTTAGTATTTCAAATATATTTGAGAATTCTTTACTCGTTGCATCGCCTAGCAAATCCAAAGGATTGTTGGCCATAACACGATTCTCAAAAGTTGATTCTATTTTTTCTGTTTGACTTTGACTAAATTTATAAAATTTTAAGTGATGTTTTGTCGCTATCTCGTCCGCCGCCATGACTGCTGGACCACCTGCGTTTGTAATAATTAATATATCTTCCTTCTCTGGCAATGTTATCTCCGAAAAGACCATACTCCACTCAAATAGATCACCCAGGTTCTCTGCTCTAATAACACCAGCCTCCTGTAATGCCTCTGTCAAAACCAAATCGTCTGACGACATAGCTGCGGTATGAGACCTGGCCGCCTTCTGTCCGGCCTCACTTCGACCAGCTTTTAGTAAAATAAACGGCTTTTCTTGGGTCAATTTCTTGGCTAGATGGAGAAACTTTGGCCCACTAGAGATTGACTCTAGATACCCTAAAACAACCTTTGTATTCGGATCATGTGCAAAAAATTCAACAAAATCATTCTCATTCAGATCAGCTTTGTTGCCCAAACTTACAAAATGCGAGAAACCAACTCCTCTTAGGTTGGCCCAATCCAAAATAGCTGTACAGGTCGCTCCTGATTGCGATAAAACAGCAATATTTTTTTTATCTGGCATATTGAGTGAAAAAGATGCATTTAACCTGTTTATCGGACTAATAACTCCCAGGCAATTGGGGCCGAGAATCCTAATCTCATTTCTCTCTGCTACTTCTAGAATTTGTTCCTGAAGCTTTTTTCCCTTTGCACCAATCTCAGCAAAGCCAGCAGAGATAATGATAACTTGGCCTATCTTTTTGTAACCACATTCCTCTATTACCTCCGGCACCGTCTGGGCCGGGGTTGCAATTATCGCAAGTTCTATTCTTTCAACAACATCTTGTACACTTGGGTAGCATTTTAAGCCCAGGATATTTTTTTCGTTGTAATTGATCGGATATATCTTTCCCGGAAATTGTCCATCTAGAAGGTTTTTAATCAAACTAAAACCAATTTTACCTGGTTTGGCAGACGCTCCAATTACAGCAACTGATTTTGGCTTCAATAAATCACTGCCGATCAAATTTCCCTCCTCTATATAATAAGAATCATTAACCTTGTGCTGATTGACTGCCATCTGGCTGGACCGTTGGTGTCGCTGGCGTTGGCTCTGGTGTAACTGGTGTGGTCGGCTGAACTACTGGTGTTTCAACCTTTTTTACCTCTGGTACTGTGACGTCGCTTTGTGGAGGCGCTACGACTGGCAACTCCAAAACTGCTGGAGTTTCTTTTAGTTTAGCCAAATCGCTTTGTAATTTTTTGTATTCCTGGTTTTGCTGAGTTATTTTATTTTGGTTAATCGTCCCAGCAACGAAATAGGTAGTCACCCCAGCGATGACGATCAATACCAATCCACCCAACAAGGCAAATATAGGCCCTTTGCCGCCTCCTTTTGGAGGGGTTGATGTTTGTTGGTTAGATATCGGTTCGCTAAAGTTGGCCACTCCTTGGTTGCTCGCTGGAGCACTGCTCGTCGTTGGCTGAGAGACACTTACTGGATTGATTGCTGCCTGTGCAGGTTTAACGTCCTGGTAAACTGGCCTTGGCGTCGGATCAGAATTGACTGGCTGTGGAGACGCTGGGAGCTGTTGTGGTTGCGCGCTTGGAGTTGGTTTGGGCCCATCTGTCGGTGCCGTGGTCGGCATCTGTGGTGTCGATACTCCTTCTTTGTGATCCCCCGCCAAGTTTACATGAACCTCGTCTGGACGATTAAATCCGCTATAAAAAGAGTTTCCCGGCGTATTTGCTGGTGGATTCTGGCCAGACCCATTACTATTTGGTGAATTAATTGTATCAACCATCTTATGCTCCTAAGGTAAAGGTATTTGCCATCTTGACTAGATCTTCGGCATAACCTCCTCCTTCACTTAATATAAATGTTTTTCCGTTTGCTGAAAAGACTATTCCCGTGGTTTGGGTGTTTGACATAACAGATGTATATGTATATTTTGTAGCAGAGATCCCGGCTACAGTCATTTTTTCACCCACAACACCAGTAATCGCTGTGTATTCTTTCGTAACTTCATCTATAGTTCTTCCACTCACCTGGATTATTATCGGAGCAATAAACTCACTTCCTTGTGGCAAGGTGACGGGTAGCTCTTGATTGCTAAAAGCAGTCATAGAGAGTGATTTGGTCGCTTCATTTCCACCATAATCTTGGTATTTCCATCCAGGTGGATATTTTACTTTATAACCTTGATTGGTATTGGTGTACTGTGACCAGCCAGTGGATGGGTCCGCGGCTGGTGCCTGGATTGTGGTGTATTCCTTTGAAATCCAACCTTCTTTGCCATCAAAACTAACCTTATACCAGCCATCAAGTTCTTCGGTCGCTTCTAGTTTGGTTCCATTTGGGATCAAGACTAGTTTTGCCGACTTGATATTGCGGTCCTGACGAAGATTCAAACCTCCGTCTGCACTAATAAAAATGGTGGTAGTCTTTTTGAGCGGCCGATCTCCCGTCTCTATCTTTACAACTTCCTTTTTCCCACTATCTGGCTTATAGGAGTTTATTTTATAAATAGTATAAATAACAAAAAATGAAACAACTACGATTGCAATGCTGATAATAATTTTCTTACGCTTAGAAAATTTCTTTAGATTGAACTTCTTTTTTTTGCTGTAACCGCGAGAAAGCATTAAACTCCTTTTATCTCATTGATCTTCCAGAGCCCGTCTTCTTTGACTAAGTTAATTGTTTTTTCAAAGGTAGCATCCTCCGTCGGCCAGCTCCCTTTTAAATTCACGGTTGCCATATCGTTTTCGACTGTATAAGTCGTCTCAATCACATTGACTTTATCGAACTCCTTGTCAACTGATAGAACTGTCTTAACGTCCATGTTCTTCTGGCCAGACGATAGATAAAGTTTCGTCTTTTCGGCTGAGTCAGCTTTAAACTCGACGATGAAATTTTTTACAACATCGCTCGGCAAATAGTCTTTGCTGTCTTTATCTAATTTTAATTTATCAATATCAATCTTCACTGTTGCGGCTTTATTTGTAAGGTCCTTCGACTCAGTTACAAACGCTTTGTTTCGCAATGAATAAATACCGACAATCGTGCCTGCGAGCAAGATTACCTCGACACCCAATAAAATAAAAAAAACTTTCCTATTCATTTCTACTCTCCTATAAAGGTTTTTACATCGTTTATTAATGCTCGATCTACTGTGATTGGCTTCGAAGTGGCTACTTTCTGGCCATTAGCCATTTGGTAGACCAAATATGTCGCTTTTGATTCACCGGAGGATAATAAGGCAAAAGCTAAGCCACCATGGCCGCTATAGCTCTGGTTCGTAACAACACTAGCCCAGCCTGGGGCACACTGTCCAGATTGATAGGAGCTACATTTTTCAACCGAATAAACGCCTTGCGGACCATATAGACTAAGTCCGATCGTATTATCCTGGTTCTTGATAGCTTGGATAGTGACATCATTGATAACTGTTTGTGTTGATTGCGGCGTCGACGTTGATGTACCTGCTTGAGGGCTGGTTGTACTCGTGGCAGCACTTTCTTGTTGTGCTTCTTTGCCCGCAAGGTTCTCCTGAACTTTTTCTTCACCGGTTATTTGTTTAATCTCGTCTTTGTCAGACTTGGTCTTCTCGTTTGATCTCTGAGAAAAGATATAGCCACCAACCAAAATAACCACAATTACAAACCCCAGAGCCAATAAGACTTTTCGTTTTTTTACAAAATTATTTATTTTCTTGCTCATCCTCATTTTCAATTTTAGCACGAAGTGCATCAAAATTCATCAAGCCTTTTTGTGCCCCGACGTTTTGAATTACACTTGCAGCGTTGTGGGCCGCCACCCTTATCGAATATTCGATACTGCAACCCAAGAAACGGCAAGCAACAAAGGTTGCCCCATAGCAATCCCCAGCCCCGGTTGTTTCAACTACCTCTGCTTTGCATGCAGGTTGATGATACATCTTTTTTTGATCATAACAATAACTCCCGTGTTCGCCATCGGTTATTAATATTAAACCTTTGGTCATCAAAGACAGTGAGTCAATTATCTGTCTCACATCGTGAACTTTTGAGCGATTATTTTTGGTCAGCACAAGCTTTTCGGCTTCTTCCCGATTCAAAATAAGTATATCTGTGATCTCTAAAAATCGAGATATATCATGGAAGCCCATTTCAAGCTGTTCGTTTCCTGGATTCCAAGCAATACAAATATTGTGGGCCGAGGCATATGCAAATAGCTCTGGGATTACCTCGGTTGAGTCACCAGTTAAGGAAGAGACGTAAAACCATTTGGTTTTTATTGAACGCCAGTCGTGAATTGCTAAATTATTGTTGGCTCCACGATACAAGAACATTGTATGATCTTTGGCTGGGATGCCCACAACTAGAGAAAGGGCTGTGTGGTGCTCACGACTCCTCATCACATAGCTAGTATCGACTCCGTCTGATTCGAGCTCGTGAACTAGCAAACTTCCCGTGCCTTCTGCGCCAATACTCAGTATTGAGGAGACCTTCAACCCAAGCCTAGCAAAACAGATAGCTGAGTTGGCTCCGCCTCCTCCATAGGTAAATTCAGTTGTTTCGGGAATAATCTTTGCGCCGTATTCGAAGGCAATCAAATGTTTCAAACTTGAGTGAGGATCTTTCATTACCCTACCTTTTGAGGTTATGAAGAAAACATCCCTCGAGGCTCCACCAATTGTAATAATATCAAACATAATTTCCTATTTATTTATCTTTTCTTCACTCATCTGCGACGGCTTTTCTATCCCCATTATATCAAGGATAGTTGGCGCAATATTGCCTAATTTTAAGTCAGTTGTTTCTTTGAGCTTTAAATTTTCTGCATCAATTAATATTAATGGAACCGGATTTGTCGTATGTGCTGTTTTGGGAGTCCCATCCATCTCCAACATTGACTCGGCATTGCCATGATCGGCTGTAACTATAACTGTCATTTGAGACTCAACTGCCCTAGCTACTACTTTGCCCAGACACTCATCAACAACTTCCGCTGCCTTGACTGTCGCCGGTATATTCCCAGTATGTCCAACCATATCTAAATTCGCATAATTTACTACAATAAAATCATAAAGGCCTATTTTTTCTAAAAGTGTTTCAGAGATTTTGCCCGCACTCATCTCGGGCATAAGATCGTATGTCTTGACTTTCGGCGATGGTATCAAAAGGCGATCCTCTCCCTTAAAAGCTTTTTCACTTCCACCATTAAAAAAGTAAGTTACATGAGCATATTTTTCTGTTTCGGCCAAGTGGAATTGAGTAAACCCTTCGCCTGACAACGTTTCAGCTAAACCTTGGTGGACTATTTGTTCTGAAAAAGCAACCGTTGCTGGAAATTTTTTCTCGTATTCTGTCATGGTTGTCATCTTCAGCTTTTTGAGGACTTTCTTTCTTCTAAACCCACCGAATCCAGGTCGACCAAGAGCTTCGACTATCTGTCTAGGTCTGTCCGACCTTAGATTATAGACAAAGACCGCATCCCCGTCTGAAATCAATCCATCTCGTTCTACTATAATCGGCAAGAAAAATTCATCATCCAACCCCTGCTGATAAGAAGCCTTTACTGCCTTGATTGGATTGGCTTGCTTGATCCCGTGGCCGAGAGTCATGGCATCATAAGACACTTCAGTTCTGTGCCATCGCTTGTCTCGATCCATCGCATAATAGCGGCCCACTATGGTTGCGATCTGGCCAATTTTATATTTGTGCATTTCGTGTTGAAGCTCAGTAATATACTTTGTGGCCGATTTTGGGCCTACGTCTCTACCGTCCGTGATGACATGGATATATACTTTTTTTAAGTTCTCGTCCTTGGCCTTTTTTAGTAAAGCAAAAAGATGCTTTTGATGAGAATGGACACCACCATCACTCAATAAGCCGATTAGGTGAAGAGGTTTATTTTTTTCCTTTGCATATTTAAAGAGATCATTGATTACGATATTTTCAAAAAATGAACCATCTTCGATGGATGCAGTTATCCTGGGTAAGTCTTGCCGGACAATCCTGCCAGCGCCAATATTGAGATGGCCCACCTCTGAATTGCCAATCTGTCCCTTGGGTAGACCGACGCTTTCTCCTGATGCAGTTAGCTTGGTATGAGGATATTTTGACCAATAATAGTCAAAGTTGGGCGTTTTGGCCAAACTAATAGCATTGCCCTTTCCCATTGGAGCAAGACCATAACCATCCAAAATAACTAGAAGTACCCTCCTTGACATAATCTAATTTTACCAGAGTATGAGTATTATTAAATAGCTAAAGGGTTTTTATTTTGCCGAGAGATCTTTATATATTAGGTATGAGTAGATAATTCCATAGAAGGCTAATATAAAGTTTACTATCATTAATATAGCAGTTTGCAGCAACTGTATCAGAATAAAATCTGGCGTGACATATTGGATGGAGGAAACGGCGACGGATATTAGACCAAGAAGCAAAAATCTCCCAAGAACTGGCCAGAAATAACCTTTTACCAATCCTCTACTTCGTTTTAGGACACTCAAATTATGTTTTTCTTCCAAAATAAAGATTGGGGTAACCAAACTTAGAAATATTCCAATAATGATCCCTGGTATTATCAAGAAGATATAGCCCAATAAAATTAACAGTCCAGCGACAAAGGATATCCACAGAAATTTCCCAAAATGTTTGAAGCCATATTTTAAGGCATCGGCTATCCCGCCATTATCTTTCTCGCAAACACTATAGGCAATTTTTATCGTAGCCAGGTTAACCGCCACGGCAAGGATAACAACCGGAATTAGGACTAGAACGATCCCAACCGTGATACCAATTACCCCTTTTAGCAAGAAAAATGGGATTAGGAATAATGCTAATGCACAAATCGCTAATCCGATAAAAACCCCGATGCTAATCAAAAACATTAGCAAAAATTTGACCCAACCCTCGGTAAAGATCTTCCACGCGTCAGTAAACAAACTACCGATAGGTCTTAATTTAGATTTACTTGCCACTGTCTCTGACACGACTGTTTTATTTGGTTCTTCTTCCATTTTTGTCCTTTCTTTGTAAGGGATATTCTCTACTTTTATCGAGCAATTTCTTTCTCGATCTCTATCAAACGATTATATTTGCTGGTTCGTTCCCCTCTGGCTGGAGCCCCTGATTTTATCTGGCCAGCGTTGACCGCCACTGACAAATCAGCAATAAAACTATCATCAGTCTCACCACTTCTATGGGATATCATGATTTTATAATTATTCTTTAGGGCGAGTCGAATCGCCTCAAATGTCTCTGTGAGAGTCCCAATTTGATTCATTTTAATCAAAACTGAGTTGCCTGCATTTAACTCAATTCCCTTTTTGATCCGTTCAACATTTGTTACAAAAAGATCATCACCAATCAATTGGACTTCTTTGCCAATCCTTTCAGTCATCATCTGCCAACCGTCCCAATCTTCTTCGGCTAGGCCGTCCTCGATCGAAATCACTTGATAGTTTGCTACCAAATCTTTATAGAGACTGACCATTTGCATCGCCGAAAGGCCAATGTTTTCAGATGCCAAAATATATTTTTCATCTGTGTTTGGATCATATATTTCAGACGCCGCCACATCTAGAGCCATGCAAACATCTTTGCCCAATTTATATCCTGCTTTTTCAATCGCTTCCGCGACCAAATCAAGCGCCTTTGTGTTCGATTCAAGGTCTGGGGCAAAACCACCTTCGTCGCCCAAACCAGTCGAAAGGTTGCGGCCTTTAACAATTTCTTTCAAGCAATGATAAACCTCGCTTCCAATACGAACATTTTCGGAGGCTTTGTCATCCTGAGGTACAATCATCGTCTCTTGGATATCTAGCTGATTCTCTGCATGTTTCCCACCGTTTAGGATATTAAAAAACATCTTTGGTAGTTTATAGCTATATTTATCCATACGGACACTAGGTTCCCAAACACCATTTTGCTCATAAATATTTTTTAGATATCGATAGAGTGGGAGGTTTAATGATTTTGCCGCCGCTCTAGCAACTGCTCCAGAGACCCCCAGGATAGCATTCGCTCCAAGTTTTGATTTGTTGGCTGTCCCATCTAGGCTTATCATTTTTCCATCAATTGCTTTTTGGTTAGTGATCTCCATCCCAATCAAGGCCGGCTTGATCAAAGTATCGATATTTTGGATTGCTTTCTCCACCCCCAGACCAGAAAACCCTTTTTTGTGATCTCGAAGTTCAAGCGCCTCGAAAGTTCCAGTTGAGGCGCCACTCGGTACACTAAAATCTCCGGCTACTGTCCCTACTTGAACAGAGGCTTTAATAGTTGGATTCCCCCGAGAATCTAGTATTTGGATTGCTGTGATATCTGTTATTTTCATTTTAGGCGTTATAAAAATAGCCAACCAAAAGCCCAATTATTAAAAAGAGGATCCCACCACCACAGATTGCAGAGATTATGATCATTTTCTTCTTTTTCCCCAAGCCTTCTTCTTCCTGGGGTGAGCTACTAACAGCTTGGTTGGTAAGAATTGAGGCATTAGGAGGCTGAACAAGATTTGTGTTCATTGTTTGAGTTGTTGGGGTAGGCGTAGCCACGCTTATATTTGGGGGTGTTTCTTGATTTGGTGGCGCAGGAGACACAGGCGTGACCATAGCTGGTTCAGCTATATTATTAACTAAAGTTTCGCTTACTGGGCTTGGAACTGTAGCTGAAGGTTCAGCTGCACTTATTGCTTCACTTTCTACTGGATTAATAATTGGAGCCACACCTTCCTCTGGAGTCTTTTCTACTGGCACATTCAGGATCTCTTTTGACTCCATTTCTGGCTGGACCATTTTAGACACAGGATTGGGCTGTGCTGGTTGTGAAACCTCAGCTTCGACAATTGGCTGAGATATATCAACCGTCTCTGGGATGGAAGAGTTAGACTCAATCTCAGGTTCAGCGAGGTTTGGGGCGCTTGGAGTCGGCGTAATGTTTTCTTCTGCGCCAGGGGAGGCAACTTCAGTTACTTCAGTTGACTCGACAACCACCGGTTCTACAGTTGGTTGGCCAGAAACTGCCTGGTCTTCGGGAACCTCTATTCCACATTTAGAACATAGGTATTTCCCGTTTACGTTTAGTAACTCTTCGCCACATTTTGGACAATTCATCGTTTCTCCATTCTACAGATAAATTATAACTCTTTTAATTATTTATTTAACGCTTTTTTCATTAATTGCTGTAAATCAAATGCCCCACCACTACATTTCGCCTCGGGCTGAGAATTAGTTTTCCCTAGAGTTGTATAAAATTGTCCGTTAGTAAAACCGAATACTTCCTGGAAAACTTCATCTTTTGTATTTTCAAAATTACAGCTCATTCCTTTACCATTAAAGTCAAATTCTTTAACGTCTGGCAAAGGTGCGGGCGTTTTGAGATATGCGATTTTCACAGTACAGAGATTATTGTCTGGTCCAACGACTTGATACTCTATTAGGGTCTCTGGAGCTGGCTTTGAGGCCGTTGAATCCGCAGTCGCTCCGTAGCTTGCAAAGTTTACTTTTGCTGGCTTACATTGAAGAAAACTCTCTTTTATACAAGTTTGATTTTTGCCAGTAGGGTCAGAGATTTGTTTGCTGGGCCCAATCTCGTCACAGTTCGTGATTTCAACCTCAGTAAATTGACCAGTTGGTTTATCACCAATCATAGTCACTTTGGTTAATTTACTATAATAAATCAACCCTACCACAATCGTAATGATGATCAGAATCACTATTATGGCTACTATTGCTATCAGTTTGAAATTAATTTTTACTTTTGCGTCGTCGTCGATGGTCCGATCATTCTTTTGACCTAAATATGGAGCAGCTTGAGCCGTAGCGCCAATTTTTACTTCCTTCTCTTTCACGTCAAGCCCAGTCATCTGCGCGCCGGGAATTGGCTTTTTATCCTTTTGCTCAGCTGAGACCAAGAATGGATTTTCTGAGACCGGGGTGGCTTCATTCAGCTTAATCGGCAGTGGCTCAGCGGTAGGTTTTTCGCTTGAAGAAGCGTTTGGAAGCGACGCTTCTGGCATTGGAGTGGCTGGAATGGTTTCTGGTGTTTGAGGATTTATCGATTGCTCTGGTGAAGCTGAAGGAGGCAAACCAACGGCTGGCTCTACGGGAATCTGACCGGGAAAAGTTTCTCGGCCATAACCACAGCTTTGACATATTTGTTTGCCATTTTCATCGACTAATTCTTTGCCACAATTAGGACAATTCATTTCTATCTCTAGTTTTCATTATTCACCTTATCTTCAAGATTATGTAGCTCTTCCTTCATTTTTGTAAGTTCAGAAAGCATTATTCTCTCCTCAGCCGCCGCTACAAGCCTCCTCGTTGAATCGACAACATCCGGATTGACTGATATCGATGTGGCACCATATTCAACCATTTTTTGAGCTACCTCTGGGTAAACACTAGGAGCTTGGCCACATATGGAACAAGTGACTCCATATTTCCTACAAACCTCACAAGTCCTTTGGATCATCCACTGTACTGCATTATAACGCTCGTCAAATTCTTCGGCTACCGAGCTAGAATCACGATCGAGCCCTAATGTTAACTGACATAAATCATTTGAGCCGATCGAAACTCCATCGATACCCATCTCGCAAAATTTCTCAATCTCAATTACTGCTGATGGGACTTCAACCATAATCCAAAGTTTGAAATCCGGATCTTCTTGTTTGTTTAAACCAGCGTCTTCTACGATTTTTTTAACCTTGGCAAATTCATCTGTTCGACGAACAAAAGGAATCATCAGCTGTAGATTATTGTAGTTGGCGCGAACTCTTTTGATTGCTTCTAGCTCTAGCCCAAATTCCTCTGGATCTTTTAGGTAACGAAAACAGCCGCGGTAGCCAATCATCGGATTGTCTTCCTCTGGCTCAAATTCTTCCCCACCTTTTAAGCCCCGGTATTCATTAGTCTTAAAATCAGTCGCTCGATATATTACTGGACGAGGATGAAATGCTCGGGCAAAAGTCTCCAGCCCCTCAGCTAATTTGGTAATATACTCTTCCTGGCGTTTCTCTTTGATCATTTTCTTGGGGTGTTCACCAATCGTTTCCATAATTATAAACTCTGCTCTCAAAAGCCCGAGCCCATCAACATTCATTGCCGCAACCTTCTCTGCCAGCTCAGGCTCGCCCAAATTTACATAAATTTTGGTTGCAGTAACGGGTGCTGACTCAGAGACGGCTGAACCTGCCTGCTGATTTGCGTCCACCTTTGGTGCTTCTATTTTTCCTTCATAGACAAACCCGCCTTTACCATCAACCGTGATTATTTGTCCAACTTTTAGCGCTGTTGTGGCTGTTTCTGTCCCAACTACGCAAGGTATCCCCAGCTCACGAGAAACAATCGCGGCGTGACAAGTTCTGCCCCCCGCATCTGTTACAATGGCCGCCGCTCTTTTCATGGCAGGTACGTAATCGGGGGTTGTCATCTCGGTGACCAAAACATCGCCATCTAATATCTGATCAATCTCGTTTGGGCTATGGATAATTTTGACTGGCCCAAAAGCCATTCCAGTACTCGCCGCCTGACCTTTTAGAATCATTTTTCTTTCTGTGTTCACTGCCTGATCGGAACCATCCTCTTTTTTGGTTGATTCGTCGAGAGTTGTGACTGGGCGGCTTTGAACCATAAATATCTTTCCTTGGTCTATTGTCCACTCTGTATCTTGTGGCGAACCATAATGATTTTCAATATTTAGAGCTATTTTGGCGAGGGCAACAATCTGCTCATCAGTAATTTTTTGTTTTTCCTGTAATTCTGGTTCGACTGGAATACTCGCTTTTTTTAAATCCGACAAATCGTCAGTATCACTCGAGCCAGAGTCTCTGGTTAATTTCCAGGTTTGTTTAAAAATTTCTTTCTCTGTAATCTCTAAAGTCTTTTTATCTACCAAATAACGATCTGGAGTGACAGCGCCCAAAACTACAACCTCACCCAATCCATACGCCGCTTCGATCGAAATATGATCAAGGTCGTTATTGCTCGGATCCATCGTGAACATAACTCCTGCTGCCTGAGAGTCAACCATTTTTTGGACAGGGACTGCAATGCCCACCTCTAGCTGACCGAAACCTTGTTCAGCACGGTAATAGATAGCTCTTGCTTCGAATAACGAGGCCCAACATTTTCGAACTGAGTTAATGATTGCTTCCTTGCCAATAACATTCAAATATGTCGCTTGTTGTCCTGCAAAAGAGGCCCCAGCCAAATCCTCTGCAGTTGCGCTTGACCGAACGGCGACATACAGATCTTCAACTTTAGTATCACTGTCCTTTGCAAGCTTCTCATAGGATTCTATAATTGCTTTTTGTAGCTCATCGGGTAGAGGGGTTTCAACAAAAGTCTGCTGTATCTTCTGCGCCCTAGCTTGTAGATCTTTTGAGTCCTCTTTATCAAAGCCTTCGAGCATTGAACTAATTTTTTGTTCAAGACCTGTTTCCTTGATATGATTAAAATATGCCTCGCTGGTAACGATATATCCTGGAGGCACCGGAAGTCCTGCTTGCGTCAACTCGCCTAGATTTGCACCTTTTCCACCAACTAAAGCTCCGTCTCCCTTGCCTACCTCATTAAACCAAACTATATTTTTCATTTTCTTCCCTCCTTTTACTTTTACTGCATGTCACTTAAACTTATCACAAATGGCGTACCTTTGACAATTTCGTTTGATAGGATTTTTTTCGCCAAATAGTTCTCTATCTTATCCTGCATTATTCTTCTCATCTGGCGAGCTCCAAATTCTGGCTGATATCCAACCTCTATCAAATATGTAAGTGCTTCAGGCTGGATATTGATTACATACCCTTGTTTTTTCATATCTGCAGTGACTGATTTGAACATCAGATTAGCAATCTGGAGTAATTGATCTTTGGTCAGCGGCCTAAAGACAATTACCCCGTCAAATCTATTGATAAATTCTGGCCTATAGATATTTTCGGTCTGTAAATACTCAAGTAAATTCCCCTTCAAAGTCTCTGCGTCAACCTCGTTTGCGACAGCTTCTCGGATTAGATTTGCCCCCGCATTCGAAGTCGCGATAACAATAGAATTTGTTAAGATAACCTTTTCTCCCATACCATCAGTGATATAGCCCTCATCAAGCATTTGCAAAAATAAATCTAGGATGTTTTTATGGGCTTTCTCTAGCTCATCCAACAAAACTACGGAGAAAGGACGTTGACGAATATTTTTTACAAACTCTCCACCTTCAAGTTGTTCAGACCCCGGAATCTTACGACCAATAAAACGATCTATACTGCTTTGATCTTGATACTCGTTCATGTCCATACGAACCATATTCTCTTCATCTCCAAAATATACCGCGGCTAAAGCCTTCGCCAGTTCTGTTTTACCAACTCCCGTAGGACCCAAGAAGAGAAAGCTTCCAACGGGTCGTTTGGTATTTGACATTCTCGTTCTGGCTCTTCTCAACGCATCTGCAACTGCCTGTACGGCTTCTTCTTGTCCTATAACTCGCTCGTGTAAATTTTGTTCCATGTTGAGCAGTTTTTCTTTTTCTTGACCACCAGCTTCTGCAACGGGAACGTTCAAAAGAGTCTCAGCCACTTTGTCCATTGCCCCCTTATCCAAGATACTCATTCCTTGGTTCCCTCCGACTGAACAAGCATTTGTCAACATGTCCACCGCTTTTGCTGGAAACTCTTTATTCGTAATAAATCTTTCCGCCAATGAATATATTTCCTTTAGAGAAGAGTATGTAATACGAATATTATATTTATTCGAAAAATGTAGGCTAAGATCTTCTAATATTCGGAGAGTTTGACTCTCATTCATGGGTGGTATATCAATTTTTTCGAAATTTGAAGAAACTTGCGATTTGGCTTCTATATAGGTTTGATAATAATTGTTCGTCGTTGTGCCAATCACTCTGATAGATGATTGCTGTAAATAAGGTGCTAGTATCTCAGTTGCATCGATTGTGCCAACTTTATCCTGCCCTTCAGTAAACAATTTATGGATGTCGTCAATAAATAGAATGACGTTGCCGGCATGAATTGCATCACCCAAGACTCCCAGAAGTCTTTCGTTCGCCTCCCCCCTGTCCTGAATTCCAGATAAAAGGGTTGAAACGTCTAGATAGACTACTCTCTTGTAGGCTAGTTGTTTGACAGTATTCCCCCAATAAACTCTTTCGGCAAAACCATAGACAATCGAAGTTTTTCCGACGCCAACGTCTCCTGTTAGGATACAGTTGTTTTTGCCTTCTTTTGTTAAAACTGCTTCTATTTGAGCAATGACGTTTTCGCGTCCTTCAATTGAAAAACTGCCAAAAAGATTAGGATTTGTAACATCTTGTCCAAACTGATTTAGATAATTTGTATAGCCCGAAGTCCAGTCTTGAGCAATACCAGATTTTGAGGCCTTAAGCTTTTCAATTTTTGTTTTCGGATATTGGTATTTGTCGAAGAGGTTTCTGGCCCAGAAAATAACATTTCGCACATCTTCGTCACCAATCTCTAGAGTAGTTAAGGTCTGTTCATAGCTCAAGCAAGTCTTCATTAAGCCGTACAAAATTTCACCCGATGCTAGCCGGCTTACCTTGGATTCAAGTGCATATTCAACAGAATTAGCAAAAATCTGTTTTAGCACCTTATCTGTGCCAACGTCTTTTGGTAAAGTGCTTATTAATCCACTGATATCTTCTTCCGAAAGATTTAATTCTGAAAGAACAAAATTCGTTCTTCTAGTTTTAAATAAATTATCAACAAAAATCGACAAATCAGGGCTTTCAGGATTAATCTTTGATAAAATTAGCGCTAGTTCTAAATCTACCATTGAATAAATATCAATAGTTGGCTTGGTAGGGTCTATAAAAGTTAAATCTTCGACTTCTCTAAAATAATTTTTTATGAATATATAGAAGGCGCCTGATATCATTCCAACTGAGACGAATAAGGCAGCAGGAAGACGAAGAAGTGTTGGAACGTTCTCTACCTGATAACTTAATATCAATATTAAAACAGCCAATACACCGACAATTGCCAATATTTGCAAAATCGTTGGCAAGAGGCCTTGTCCAAAACTTGAGCGCATTTTAGCAGCGCTTATCTTGGTTTTGTCTTTATTAAGGTTTATTTTTTCTAGATCAATCATATCAAAACAACATCACTAAAATTATGGGGAAGAATATCGCAAAAGGTAGGGTCATCCACAAGAAAATTGCTAATCCGGCAAATACCATTAATGCAATAAATATCACGAAAAAAGCGGCGATTAGTCCCGACCTCATGACTACAGCTACTACCCTTGAGACAAAATTGTCTAGAAGCCAATCCCTTAGGCCATCAATGCCCGGCCGCCTCTCTTTGACTAGCCTTTTCCATGGTGAAAAAAAGGTTCTCAGAATATCTACAAGTGAAAAAGACCTAGCAAAGTAGCTAATCAAAGCCTCAAGATAGGCAAATAATTTTCTTAGCCCTCCCTTATACCACCAGCCAAAAAAAGTTGGTAAAAAATTTAGTGTACCCATAAACTCATTATAGATTGATAACTCTCCAGAGTAAACCTAGTTAACCTAGGCCTTTCCTTCTGATCCAAAAAGTTTTATTTTTTGTTCAACTACGTCCTCAATTGCCTCTATTTCTTCAGGTAAAAATTCGTATGGAACAATCTCATCTGGATTTTCGTCTAATTCTGCTCGCAGAGTATTTGTATAGGCCATTCGTAGCTCTGTATTTACGTTTACTTTTGTAATCCCTAGGCTAATGGCTCGCCTGACTTGCTCCTCTGGTATACCAGATCCACCATGCAAAGACATCGGCAGCCCAATCTCTTTTAATTTTGACAGTCGCGTAAAATCAAGATTTGGCTCTGAAGAATAAACTCCGTGGATATTGCCAAGAGAGACGGCTAAGATATCAATCTTTGTTTCAGCAGTAAATCTTTTTGCCTCATCAGGGTCAGTCAGAGCTCCCTCCTCGATGGTGATCGCCTCCGCGTGTTGTTCACTTGAGCCGGGTATTTGTCCCAATTCCCCTTCGACGGTGATCTGTTTTGATCTGGCAAAATCTACAACTTCATTTGTCAGGCTGACGTTTTCGGCAAATGATAACTTCGAACCATCTAGATGAACTGATGTATATCCAGCTTGGATCGCTTCTTTGACCATTTCTAAGCTTTTGCCATGATCCAAATGTAACCCAATCGGAATACTAAGTTTCTCGCCAAGCTCACGGACAATATCAAAAACCAGGGCTGGCTCCAGAAAATTCATCTCTTTCTCGCTAGTCTCAATCACCACAGGAGATTTCAAACGAACTGCCGCCTTAATAATCGCCTTGATTGCCTCCAGAGTCGAAACATTAAACGCTCCGACCGCATAGCCTTCTTTCTGAGCCTTAAGATATAGATCTTTTGTATTTACTAGCATTCTTTTTTTTACTTTTTTGTATCGTATGCTTTTACAATTTCAGCAAATTTTTTGTGATCAAGGCTTGCCCCACCAACCAAGACACCGTCAATTTTTTTGGATTTAGCAAAATCTTCAACGTTTTTTTCATCAACGCTGCCACCGTATAATAACCGCATCCCCTTGGCCGCTCGTTCTCCATAAAGCGCCTTAGTGACGTTCCTAATATTTTCAACAATTTTCTCTGCATCTATAACCTTACATATATGGCCCGTTCCGATTGCCCAAACTGGCTCATAGGCGATGACGATGTTCTCAATTTCAGAAGCGGTCAGATGGCTTAAAGCCGTCTCGACTTGATTTACAACCACGATCTTTGACAGACCATCTTCTTTTTCGTGTAATGTTTCACCCACACATATTATTGGAGTCAGATCATGGGCAACGGCCACTTCTGCCTTTTGTGAGATAACTTTATCTCCTTCGTTAAAAAGAAGTCTTCGTTCTGAATGGCCTACAATTACATAATCTACAAAATGCGCCAACGAGACCGCTGAGACTTCGCCCGTGTATGCGCCCTCCTCTTTTTGGAAAACATTTTGGGCACCAAGAATAATATTTGTGTTTTTTAGCTCAGCAGAGGCAGGATACAAATCAATAAAACCGGGACAGATAACAATCTCAACATTTTTTACTTTATTTAGTTCTTTTTTCAGTTTTTCAATCGCGATTGTGCTTTCTGGCACCGTAAAATGAACCTTCCAATTTCCAACCACCAATTTTTTATTCATACTTTAACTCCCCCCCCACTTAATCAGAGCTTTGAAACTACAGTTATTATACTCCAGGATTCTTAAAAATAAAATTATTCTAATGCTTTTATTCCAGGCAAAATTTTCCCTGATAAAAATTCCAGTGAAGCGCCGCCCGCCATCGAGATATAACTAAATTGCTTTTTGATGGAGTCATCAACCGCCGCGATGGTATCTCCTCCACCAATGACACTATACGCATTTGAGTTTGCAATTGCTTGCCCAACCACCCGCGTTGCCTTTGCGAACGCAGGTGTTTCAGCATAACCCATTGGACCATTCCAGAATATAGTTTCTGCATATTTAAGTTTCTCGATAATATTATCAACCGTCTCTTTCCCTATATCCAGGACCAGCTCGTTTTCAGTAACTGCACCAACCTCTTTGGCCTGCCCTTCTGACGAGTTTATATCTTTTGAAACCACGCAATCTTGGGGTAAGAGAACTTCAACTCTATCATCCCTAGCTTCTATAAGAATCTTTTTGGCAGTATCCAAGGCCTCTGGCTCAACTATAGATTTCCCAAGATAATATCCCTTGGCCAGAAGGAAGGTATTGGCAATGGCGCCACCCAAAACAAGGGTATCGATCTTACCCATCATATTATCAATCAAAGGTATCTTGTCAGCTATCTTTGCTCCACCCATAACCAAAACGAATGGTCTTTTTGGATTAATCAAAACTTTTGTCAGGTTTTCTACCTCTCTTTGCATCTGAAAACCGGCAAATGATGGTAGATAATCTGTCACGCCGACAATTGAAGCATGTTCTCGGTGTGAAGCAGAGAAAGCATCGTTAACATAAATATCGCAACCTTGAGTCAATTTTTTGGCAAAGGCTGGATCGTTATTCTCTTCCTCGGGATGAAAACGAAGATTTTCCAACAGAATAATATCCCCGCTTACTAATTTAGAAATTTGCTTCTGTCGATCCGTACCGATACAATCATCACAAAAATGAACACTTTCTTTGATCAGTTTTTCTAATATAGGGACTAGCGGCTTCAAAGAGCATTGTTGGTCATTTTTACTTTTGGGTCGTCCCAAATGTGAACACAACATAACAGTTGCTCCATTTTTTAGGAGATATTTGATCGTTTCTAAACTAGCTTTAATCCGTTCGGAGTCAACCACCTTTCCATCTTTGATCGGAACATTGTAATCAGCCCTGACTAAAACTTTTTTATTACGAACTTCTGCTTCTTGGACTATATTCATTTCACCTTTGTTATAAATGCGAGCCACTCAAAGAGAAAATATCTATTTACGATAAAATTCGCCACTCTCGCAAAAAATCTTATTATCTATTTGTTAATAAATACCGCTAATTCTGCTAGCCGACAGCTATAGCCCCATTCATTATCATACCAGCCAATAATCTTGAAAAAGTTTTTGCCGATACTTTTTGTAAGTAAGCTATCATAAATTGCTGAATATTCACTTCCTTTGTAGTCCATTGACACAAGAGGATCTGTTGCGACGAACAGATAACCTTTCATCCTTCCTTTGGCCGCCTCCCACATTTTCTCGGTAATTTCTTCAACTGAGGTCTCTTTGTCTAGTTCGATCACTAAATCATTAACTGAAACCGTTGGAGTCGGGACTCTTAAGGAAATCCCGTCTAATTTGCCCTCAACCTCTGGTATTACTTCTTTTAATGCCTTGGCCGCTCCAGTTGTCGTCGGAACAATATTTATAGCGGCGGCTCGCGCTCGACGAAGATCTTCATGAGGTAGGTCTAAGATGCGTTGATCGTTTGTGTATGAATGGATCGTTGTCATTAATCCCTGCCTGATACCAAAATTATCTAACAAAACTTTGACTATAGGCGCCAAACCATTAGTCGTACATGAAGCATTTGAAACAATTTGGTGTTTATTAAAGTCATATTTTTCTTCATTGACCCCAAGTACAATTGTCAGGTCGTGATTCTTGGCTGGAGCCGAAATCAAAACCTTCTTTGCGCCAGCATCCAAATGAGCTTTGGCATTAATCCCATCTGTAAACAAACCCGTACACTCTAATACTACATCCACGCCCAATTCCTTCCACGGTAGATTGACTGGGCTTTTCTCGCTAAAGACTAATACTTTTTTGTCATCAACTTCGATATATTTGTCATGGGGCGTAATCGTTGATTTAAATGTGCCATAATTTGAATCAAACTTTAAAAGATGGGCCAAAGTATTGTTATCAGTTAGATCGTTTACCGCTACAATTTCGACGTTTGGATATCTTTCATGTAATATTTTAAAAACTTGTCGACCAATTCTGCCAAAACCGTTTATTGCAATTTTCATCTAGTCTCCCTTCGGGCTCTCGTTGAGCTTATTAGCTTTTGAATTTATTTTAACCTTTTGAGTAATAAAAAAGAAGCTTAAATCTGGTTTTTTCGGTTTATCTTTTTTCTGACATATTTTTTTATCCGTTCTACATAATAAATTTGTATGCCCAAAAGACCCAATCCAATAAAAATTAATATCCAACCTGGCAAAATCGGCAAAATAATACCCGCAATCCCAACAAGAATGAGAAATATACCAAAAACTTTCCTTACGAGTTTTAATTCTTTTGTTTGGTGTTTCGATAGTCTCATCAGTCCATTCTAACAAAGAATATTGATAAATGGGTTAAATTTTGATATACTTTTGACGTTCTGCGGTCCCATCGTCTAGGGGTTAGGACGCCAGGTTTTCATCCTGGTAACAGGGGTTCGAATCCCCTTGGGACTGCCAAAGTTAGCAACAGATAGAGAAAGGTTCCATAATATATTTTATGGAACCTTTTTGCTTACGCTTATCTGTTAAACTGGTTCGCTTCCACGTAGGTACAAATGTATCCGTATCTTTTTATGATTTGAGATTCTTATGCTTTGAAATAATTCATTATGGGTTTATTTTAGAAACACTATGAATATCCCAAAATTATCATCAGGCTCAGAAGAAGAAATGCAACTCATTTTGGCAGAATGGAAGGAGCGTGCCGAAATATATAATCTGCCTTTTGCAAAATATATCAATACCGACAATAAATCATTTTCTAAAACTAGAAAACTTTGTGAAAAAATCGAAAACGATGCCGAAAAAGAGGGTACTGACTGGATTCATTATTTAGCAAAAGATAAGGATATGCGAGATATCTTGAAACGTATGGCATAAGCTGAGATGGCTTACGCAAAGCATCATAAGTGATATCCAGCTCGAATAAGTAAGGTCATAAACGTGAATTTTATGTAATATTACGTTAAATTCACGGTATATTGACATTATCACGTGAATTTGATAAAATAGTCACATGATTAGCGAACAAACAAAGTATAAGATTAGGGCGCTCAAAAAAGAGTATGAACAGCTAAAAGCCGGAAAAGAATCCCTCCTGGCTCTTTTACGAGAGGCTGAGTTACCAGAACTTGTCTATAACTCAAATGCCATAGAGAACTCAACACTAACTCTGAAAGAAACCGAGAAGATTCTTTTAGAACAAGAAGTTATGCGTGATGTTTCTGTTCGAGAACTTTTTGAAGCGAAAAATTTGGCACGTGTTCTAGAGTATCTTGAATCTCGACCGAATCTCGAGTTAAATATTGACAACATTCTATTATTACATCGCATGTTGATTGGTGGCATAAATGACAAGATTGCTGGCAAACTTCGTCAGCCAAATGAGTACGTTCGAGTCGGATCCCACATTGCACCAGCGCCCGAACATGTAGAACGATTGTTAGATAGCTTACTAAGCGATTATTTAAGTAATCACGAACAATATTTCATAGATAATATTGGACAATTTCACACCGAGCTCGAGTTTATCCATCCATTCGTCGACGGTAATGGGCGAATTGGTCGAGTGGTAGTAAATCTACAGTTGATGTCTTTTGGCTATCCGCCAATTATTATTCGCAGCAAAGGCAAACAAAATGACTATTACCCATTATTTAGAGATTATCAAAACAACAAGGATTCGAGCGGGATGTCGGATCTTTTCGCGCTTGCACTGCAAGAGTCTTTGCATAAACGACTCGCTTATCTAAAAGGCATGAATATCGTAAAACTAGTAGTTTATGCAAAAGAGCATAATTTAGCACCCAATGGACAACTCAACGCAGCAAAACGTCAAACAATACCAGCATTTCGTGAAAAAGGTGTTTGGAAAATAGGGGAATAGAACACATCAATCAGGTGTCTATGCCGCCTCGTGCACCAAGTTCATCTATTTTTTTATGCACCAACAATAGACTCGCCCACAAAGTGTTCCAACTGGAGTCATCTAGGCCTACCAATGAGGCAATGATTTCTTAGGAAGTCGTTGTCTCATTTTGTTACACAGAGCAAGAAGACCCGTACTCGAATTATTCCTCGGTTAATCTGAACTTATATAGTGATATTGTTAATGTTATCAAAATCCAACCAAGCACTATTAATATATTCGCGGGGTTAGCAAAGGGTGAACCAGCCTCGATCGCAACGGTTCGCATCATTCTGAGCAATGGTGCTAGTGGTAGATACTGAACAATGTTTGATAACCAAGTTGGCAATGAATCAATCGGGAAGAAAATTCCAGCGAGAAACATCATCGGGATAGAAACAGCTTGTGCCATCCCTTCGGCCGCATCCGTTGTTTTAGCAAACGAGGCAATCGTAAACCCAACTAGTTGAAATAGGATGCCGCCCAACAAAGAGAGCATGACCACGACAAATATATTTCCATTGATATGTCCGTTGAAACCATAGATACCAATAGATAGAATTAGAGCAATCTGAACTAGATTTAATACTAACCTTGAGGTAACCTCTGCTAATACAAACTTCCAAGTCTTCAAAGGAGTCGAGATAATTCTCTTTAATATTTTATCTTCACGATATTTGGAGATACTGACTGCAATCCCAATAATTGAGCCATTCATCAAAGCTAGGCCCAGTATCCCCACCAAAACAAAATCAAAATAGGTAAAGTCGTTATTTTTTGAATTGTTATTGATAAGTTCCTGCTCGGTCACAAAAAGGGGTTGGACGTTTTGAATCTTGAAACTAGCCTCCGTCAAAATCTTATCGGTTATAGTCCTAAGTACCCCACTGGTTTGGACGCTCGCTGGATCAACATAAATCTTGATCTTATTTGTTGTATCTGGTCCAGCAACTCCAAAGTTTTCGGGAATATAAACCGCCGCAGATAACTTCCCTTTTTTTATTTCGCTCTTAGCCTTATCTATTGAATCAATTTTGGTTATCTTAAAAACCTTTGACTCGGTAATCCCCCTATCCACCCCTATAGAAATTTCATTTTTGGACTTATTGATAATTGTAATAGTCCCACTCGAGGTGTTGTCGTGGCCAAAAAACAAACCAAAGATAACAATAAAGATTACAGGGAAAGCGATGCTCCAAAATAATGCTTGTCGGTTACGAACCATCATCTTCAGGTTGGCTTTAAAAAGTTTAAACACTCTCTTCCTCCGTAATATTCCGCCCGGTAAGCTCGATAAACACGTCCTCTAGGGTCGCTTTACTAACCGTCAACTCATCTGGTTTATATGCGTGGATCTCCTTCAGCGCCTTCTGTAATTCTGATTGCTTATTTAAAATCAATTCACAGTGATACTCTTTACCAGCAATATAGCTAAGCTCACCAATCCCAGCTAGTTTTGTTTTTAAGCTTTCGATATTTTTGGCTATGAATTTGATTCTGATCGGATGTTTGGCGTGCTTTATCAGCTTGTAAGTATCGTCAATGGCTACGATTTTACCGGCATCCATAATCCCAATTCGATCACAAAGGATTTCAGCCTCTTCCATATAGTGAGTGGTCAAAATAATTGTTTTGTTGCGTTTTTTTATCTCAGCGATAATTTCCCAAAGGTGGCGCCTCGAAATAGGATCTAGGCCTGTAGTAGGCTCATCTAGAAAAACAATCTCGGGATCATTGATAAGGCTTGCAACGATTGAAAACCGCTGTTTTTGACCACCAGAGAGATTGTTTACAAACGAATCTATCTTTTGCTCTAGACCAACTTGTTTCAGCAATTCTTTCGGATTTGTCTCCTGACCATAAAAGCTGGCAAAAAGATCAATAATCTCGCCTAGTTTTAAATAACGATAGTATGCCGATGATTGAAGCTGAATGCCAATCTTGCTTTTGATTTCACTCAAATTTTTGTTGAGATCAAGGTCTAATATTTTAATATTACCCGAAGTCGCCTTCCTCAAGCCTTCTATTATTTCCAAAGTTGTGGTTTTTCCTGCGCCGTTTTCTCCTATCAAGCCAAAAATCTCCCCCCTATTTACTGTAAAGGAAATATCGTTAACGGCCGCAAAGTTGCCATATTTTTTGACTAAATTTGTTACTTCGATAGTATTTTTCATATTTTGGTTTTTATCTCCGTTGTTGGACGCGTTAGTATTGGCCTGACTCACGAGAATATCGTGGGCCAGGCCGGCTGTATGGGCAATTAAGCCTCCACAAGAAGGTTTTTGGCCGAGGCCGCTCCTTTGATCGTCAGATCAGCTAGATATTCGGCACAAGCTCGATCTTTCTGGGAATAATACCAAATCGCTTCACCCACAAGCCAGGTGGCTCGGGCCAGAGTTCCGCTAATGGTATCGAGTGATTTGAGGTTCCCTGCTTGGTGGTATATCCGCCAAGCCTCGCCCTTGCTTTCGATCGCATCATGTAGGTTATCCGGAGATGGATTCTCTAGCCAGATAAAGAAAGAACCTGAGATGGAGACGAGTTGACTAGCGTTGAAGGTTTCATGATTTTCACGAAGCGCTTTCACGACGACTATCGCCGCTTCTTTGATCTTTTTCTGCTCATGATCCAGTTCAGTAGACACGGTCGCCCCCTAACTCAGAAAATTAAAAAAGCTCTACATTATGTGAGCTTTCTTTTCAAGTTACTTTTGCCCAACAGCAATATAAATTCTAAACATTATTACTAAATTTTCAAGTCTTTTGGTTCGACTATCAAACAAATTATGTTTATTCCTATCAGAAAGGTTTAACTATTTTTCGATAAGTGCTTTTGTCTCTTGTTCTTTCAAGAACATTGCCTTTGAAAAAGCTTCTTCATAGCCATCTACATTGTGCCGAGGTGAGAAGAGAAACTCAGCTCTTTTACGAGGTACTTGTGGTGGAATGCTATCTACCTTTTTCATATACTTGGCAATCCGGTCTATATATTTGAGCTGAGAATCCGTGACCTCAGTATCATTTTCGTTTATGCCCAAATCATCGACTGGAACTAAAACTCCACTCTGATCAATCATCTCGGTCAACGAGCCTAAGGCTGGACCGACTACTGGTGTGCCCGAGGCCATCGCTTCTGCTACTACCAAGCCAAAGGGCTCTGCCCAAAGGTTGGTCATCATCACAGCTTTGGCGTTTCTCATCAACTTCGCTTTTTCGTCTAGTGTACTCATTCCTAAATATTCATCATTAGGGCCAAGTCGTGGAGCCACAAATTTATCATAATAATCGGTTTCGTGCTTTTCCGCTTTTTTACCAATCAATTTGATCGGCATCCCGATTTTATGCGCTACTTCTATCGCGATATGTGGACCTTTTTCCATACAAAATCGACCAACCCAAAGCAGATAATCACCTTTTTTGTTGTAATTGACGGTGTAGAAATCAGTATTAACCGCATTATAGACCGTGCCTAGATGGTTTTTGATGTTGAAACATTCAAGGTACCGCCTCGCCTGATCTTTACTGATACTTACAAAGTATTGACCTGCATCTGATAAATCGTGGATTAGTTTTGGCAGGTGATCCTTGGCTGGACCATGCCAGGTCTGAACGATTGGAGTATCTCCCGTATTTATTAATTCTTCTGGTCGAAGTACAATATCTGCCTTAAAAAGAAATTTCGATTTGTTTTCCCTCATCTCCTGGGCGTACACGGCCAAGGTATTATCCCAGATAACATCTGGCCTCTCGGCAAGCGCTAGCTCATAAGCAATCCGGTTACATTCTTTCTCTTTGGCAAATGACACTCCTTGGCCAAGCGCTGTTGGTGTTGTGGCTACTAATTTGGAAGTAACCTTGGAATCACCCGAAGCAAATACATAGACATCGTGGCCTCTTTTGACCATTTCTTCCTCGGCAATTGAAACCACAGTTTCAATCCCACCATATTTTTGATCCCGACCCAGAATTGGGATTACAACCGGCCCAATAATACAAATTTTCATTATTTTCCTTTTTTAGACTCTAATTATTTTAATATAGAACCCAACAAATTTCAAACTCTCTTGATTTTTTGTCTTTTTGGCATATAGTAGGGCCTAGAACCGAACCTTGTCATCGTCATTATGAGGAGATGATGATCATGCAGGATATCATAGAAGGTCAAGAAAAGGATAACGGGAACGAGTGGTTTTGGATTATCGGCACAGTCGATGATTCGCGCATTGTCACGGCAAAATACGACCTGTCTTATTTTGATGATCATCGAGACATCATCTACGGCTCCGTGGCAAAAAGCCTAGCGGTTCGCTTTGTCGACGACAACATGTCAAAAATCGTTGTTTTCTCCCTAGAAAACCTCGTTCACAAACCGGCGGGCTATTTCGAAAATGGCATGATCAACACAGTGACTTACATCGTAACCCCAAGCGGTCTACAAGTCATGAATTGTCATTCTCATTACGAGTTCGCTCAGGAACAAGGGATTGACCCCTGTTTGATCGGCATAGATCTAGAGCATACCTACAAGAAAAAATCCAAGTAATATTGGAGGAAAAATGTACTGCAAATGGACTCTTCCACTCTCAGTTTATTTCCTTCTCATGGTCTGCCTATATTTTTGGTATCTTGTCTTTGAAATCTACTCCGCGGCCTTCCATCTCTCCCCTCTTCCTGCCCTCGCTTGCACTGTCGCTAGTGCCCTCGGGCTTTGTACGATTACTATGTACTTGTGTTTCCGGTCCTCATAATGCCGAAGAAGTTCGGGTGCCAGTTGAGAGTCCAGATTTTTGGCTCTCAACTGGCTAACCCCTTTGTAACAAAGCTTTGTAATAATAAATATTCTTTGTATACTATGGACGTCTGGCAATATTTTAGGAGGTGGAAGTACCTTGATTGGAACAGATGATGTATATACCTTGGCTCAAGGCCCAAGTGAAGCCGCGCTACGTAAATATTATCGTGAATGGGTCGAACTCAACAAGATTATTCATCTCGTGACTGAAAAAGAACATTTTGAGATAAAGGTTGTCTCGATTTCCAAACCTATTCACGACGAATCTCCTTGGATCATCACTGGTCTACTGCCCAACAATCGCTATATCTTCATCAAATACCACGCGGGAAACAGCGCCGAGAATGGCGAGCCGGTTAATGCGATCGCATATTTTTGGTCCAGTCCTGAATCCCAATAACAAAACGCCCTAAACACAACTCTTGTCTAATAAGAGATCGTCTGTGTTTGGGGCGTTCTCTTTTAAAAAATGAATAACTTTTAAACTATAAATTTATGTAGTGTCGGTTTTGAGCTTGAAAAAAGTTCTCTTCCGTGCTAAAATCACCGAGGACATAGGGTGAAGCAACTTTACAACTCCAGAGGCCATGTTATGGGGTCCTGACAAAACTGTCGGGATACCCAAACCAACTGAAGGAGACGTTTTGTCTTCTAAATTCAAAGTTCTCTACCTGGTAGTTGTCGCTCTGAGCGTGATTGCGCTCCTCGGCACAACGGCCGCCACCACCATGGCTCACACCAAGACCATTCATTCGGTCACAGGTGATTTTCGAGCTGTGTCTGGGTGGCAAAAAACTGTATCGACCTGGTATGGACCAGGGTTCTACGGCAATCACACTGCATCGGGCAAGGTCATGCTCAGCAACTGTGGCAGGAACGTGCAAATGTGGAAGAAGAATCCACACAAGTACATCCTCTTTGGTGCCGCCAACCCAAACCAGTCATTGCCTCTCGGTACCTGGGTGGAGATCAACTACAACGGTGTTCGAATTGTCATCGAGGTCGCAGATCGTGGACCCAATTCCAGAACACTGGAGCTGATGGGCGCTACGAGAAGCTATCTCGACTATTTCGGTAAGAAGTACGTAAGACAAGGCAAGCTCAAGCACTACACTATCTTTTCTGGCAATCAGTCGCTAAGTTGGCGGATTGTCAAAAAGATCTAACCACGTCTGACCACACAATGGCCTGACGTTTCACCCACAACACCATGTCCAAGCCCCGACCTGAGTTCACTCTCAGGTCGGGGCGCTTCATTTTTAATATCAAAGCCCGTCTTAATATAGTTGACTAAAGGTTTGTTTAGTTTTATAATATCGTAGTCCTATCCTGTATATCCTGTCGGGAGGTAGCTTGATGTTTGAACTATTGGTCAAAATAGTTGGTCTCAATTTGGAAATTGGGCCGACAGTCTATTCTCCATCACAGATCGCTCTCGAAAGTGGAGCGCTACACGGCATGGAAGCAATGTTGGTCACCCAAGCTCTGCCAAAGCGGCGAATCAGATACAAAATCTTGATAGACACATCCAAAATTGACACCAATCCAAATGGAGCGGATACAGCCCTAATGTCTGGTGAGATCCTCAACGACACGGGTCAGCAAGTTGGTCATTTCGATGCCAAGGTCCAGCTCTTTAGCGGGAGGTGGATCGGAAATGCCCAGTTGATTTATTCGGATAAACCTCCGGCTCCTTCCATCCTCAGATTCTTGGAGACCATATGACAACCATCACTGAGGCCGTCTCAAAACATGGAGATCTGTGGCCTTACGATAAGCTCGTACCTCTCGATCAGCTCCAAATCGGCGAGACCATCTTTGTCGACTTTGACCTCAACAGTCACCCCGTTTCACTACCATTCACTGTCTCCGAGATCATCCAAGACGCAACTTATCCCACTCTCGGCTTCGCTCGAGGCACTATTTTCGAAAAGTGTGCTAAGGGCCAATTTGAGCACGGGGTAGTGATCACTTATGGTAGGTTCCCAACAATGCGACTCGGCAAGAGCCGCTATATCGGTCCCTGATGTGATCTGGAGCAAGAAAAAGCCCCAGACTCTCATTGGGGGCTTTTTCTTTTGGTGAGTAATTAAATTACTTATTCAGAAGAGACGTCCAATATCTTTGGCTCTGGTGTATGGTTGTCTTTTTCTGGCATTGCGTGCTTGCGATACGGAATCTTGAACCCAAAGGTTGAGCCATGGCCTTCTGATGATTCAAAGAATATTTCTCCACCATGATCCTCTACGACTCTTTTGGCTAGATAAATACCCAGACCAGTCCCATCAGGTCGAATCTTGCGAGCATTACCCGCTCTAAAAAATTTCTCAAATATTTTCGGCTGTTCAGCCTTGGGAATGCCAACCCCAGTATCAACGACTGAGTAGATTACCATATCTTTTATTTTTTCTAATTTCACGGTCACACCACCTTCCTCGGTATAATAAAGTGCGTTGTCGATAAAATTCATTACAACCTGTCGAATCTTAGTCTCATCAACCCAAACATGAGGTATTTTGCCTGTTTTGGCAATCTTCAGATATAAACCCTTGTCCCCTGCTTGCTTTTGCAATTCTTTGACTTCCTGACTAACCAGCTCCTCGATATCAACCTCAGTCGGCTCGATGAAAAACCGTCCGGTATCCATCCGAGAAACATTCAAAAGATCATTGATAAGACCGACCATCCGACTCGATCCATCAAAGGCTTCATGGACAAATTCTTCCTGGCCCTTAGTAATCTTACCGACATCGCCCTCCAGAAGCATCGAGAGGTAGCCTTTGATAACCGTCAGCGGAGTTCGCAGTTGGTGTGAAGCCATCGAGATAAACTCATCCTTGGCCTGATCAAGCTCACGAAGCTGGGCATTCTTTTCCTCCAGCCTTTTGGTTGCATGTTTGACTTCGTTTTTAAGGGTGACATTGAAACGGCTTATTTCCTCGTATGATTTAGCATTTTCGATCGCAACCGAGACTTCGGGAGCGATAATCTCCAAGATACGAAGATCCTGCTGGTTAAACATATCACCTGAGTTTTTCTCTCCCAGAAGCAAAACACCGACGATTTCCTTCTCTGTCTTGAGAGGCAGAGAGATCGATGCTTCGAACTTACGGAGTGGCTCCTTATATTGAGAGTCCTCGTCTAGTTCATCATAGACTGCTGTCCCGTTTCTGGCTAGACTCACGGCATCTTTCATGTCAATTTTTGGCTCGTCCTTGTATCCGCTCGTCTGAGTTGTATAGAGAGAGTAGTCTTCTTTAAAAAGGACAAAGATGCCTCGAGAAATTTTCATATCGCTAATCAGTATTTCTAAAACTTTGACCAAAAGTGCATCCAAAACTATGGTCGAGCTCATCAAATGAGACAGGTCGTCTAATAGCTTCTGTGGATCATAAGCATTTTTGAAAAATATTCGGTCAGTTTTGCGAGTGATCCAGCGACGCAAGGGCTGGAAAGAAAAGGCCATAATAACAGCCAAAACAGTTCTGATGGCCCCTTGGGTAAGATTGATCTGATCAAAGCTATCAGTGAAAAATATTCTTTCGATCGCGAGAACTGAACCAGCATAAAACAGAGCCAGTGTTGCTAAAAGAATGGCATAAGTTATTGATCTAGCAACTACAAGTCGAATGTCCATTAAGCGATGCTTTATAATGGCATAGGAGGTAAAGCCTAAAAAGAAAATCAAAGAGGAGGACACTATAGTTGCACCAACAATTTTATTTAAAAAGACTGATGCCACGAGTAAAGCCAATACAAACAGCACGGATAGAGTAATACCAAAAAGCATAAATTTTAGTTGAGCCTTAATTGCTCCTTGCGATTTTTTATATTTTATTATCAAAAGACACAAGGCTGCAACCACATAAATAACAAAGTAAATTGGAAAATACGAGTAAATTGGGCCAGGGACGAGAGCATCAATTGAACCTGAATTCGTTAATGTTATGGATAGGTTATAGTTTGTGAGCACAAAAGGAATAAATAATAAGGTAGGTACAAATATAAATATTTTTATCAAACTGCTTACCTTGGGTTTTTGGAATGGGAAATAAAAAGCAAACAATAACAACATAGGTGCTAGGAATATCGGTGCTATAATCGTTAGCCTGCTTAATGTTAACTCTAAATTTGGCTCTTGAGCAAAGTCAGCTAAAATATTAGTTGTTGTCCAAACAACCATTGAAGCACCAATTCCAGCAAAACTAAGGTTGATTGGATTATTAAGATTCCGTCTTAAAACCAAGCCAGTGATAACCATGGCTGCAAGCAAAACTGTTATAGATACTATAGAAGTTATCATTTCCTCCGTTTCTTACTACTTTTTAGCGGTTATTAGCCAATCTTGTCCAGATAAGGTTTCACCTATAACTATATTAACTAACCCCGTTTCTGTTAATAATTTCTTATATTCTTCTTTAGAATGAAAATGATAATTTCCTTTTTTTTCGAGTAACACTATAACGGAACTGGAGATTAATACAACAAGAACAAAAGGCGCAATAATAAAAGTTTTAAATATCCCTAGAAGTTTTCTTTTTTTTGTTTTACCCTTCAGAAAGTTAAAATAGGCCTTGATTACTTCTTTCATAGTGGAATCTGGTCGAGGATCAGCTATAACAACTCTTCCCCCTGGTTTTAATAACCTATAAAATTCCTTTAATACTAAATCATTTTCATTGATAGTAAATAAAGCATTTATACAAGTTATTCTATCAAAACTACTTTTCTCAAAATCAATTTTTTTTCTTAGGTTTGCCCTTTGAAAGCTAACGTTTTTGAATTTTCTGCAATTTTTTTTTGCTCTTTTAATCATTTTATTTGAAAAATCCAAACCAATTATTTCTATTTCAGACTCGTGCTCTGCTAAAAATTTTTCAAAATTACCTGTACCACAACCAGCATCTAAAATCTTATGGCCAACATCAAGGTTTAGCGCTTTTAAAATGTCAAGAAACTGGAGTTGATGAGAAACAGAATTTTTAATAGTTCTATTATAGGCAAAAGCACAATAATCCCATAACTTAGAAGTGGTCATTTTTGTCCCTTTAATAGTTCGTAAAAATCAATAAACATGTAATCTGGGGTTAGCGGTAGTTTATCAAGCTTGAGGATGTGTAAAATAATTGCCATTTCAAGTAAGGAAGCAGCTGCCATAACACCTAAGCTGCAACTTGGAATATAATTTTTTCTTAAAGCGACGTTTAATGCTGTTATTTTGGGGACGTATTTTGGTATTTTTGGACAAAACTTTAGCATGGGTATCTTAAAATTGTTAATTTCTATTGCTGTCATATGCTCTGGATTTTTTAAGCCAATATAGTCCGCAAAACTAATGCTTTTGTCATTAAAAACATATAAACTTGCACCAAAGCCTAAAGCCTGAGCTGCCAGAACAGTCTTTTTTTTATTTCTTGCTGTTTCATGAAGAAGATACATCGGAAAGGTTAGGTTATATTCAATTGCATCAATTACAATATCAGCTTCAGTAAACTCCTCAACATTTTCATTATTCACGCCTTGCTTATACACTTGAACTTTGATATTTGAGTTTATTTTTTTGCATTCTTCTACAATTACTTCGACTTTTTGTTCTCTTATATTTTCTAAGTTTGAAAAAACCATCCGGTTAAGATTCGATATCTCAAAACTATCAGGCTCTGCTACTTTGAAGTTTTCAATGCCCAATCTCACTAATCTTTCAAACAGAATACCTCCAATACCGCCAAGACCGGCAATAGACACCATGGAATTTCTTAAACTCTCTTGTTGTCTTTTTTTAAGAACTCCTATATTGCGCTGGAATATTTCATCATATGTATATTTTTGTTTTTCCATTATACCTCTGTCAAAATTATAAACTTCCCTTGACTATAAAACAACCGAGAGAGGCCATCCCTCTTTAGCCATAACTTAATTTATTTTTTTAAATATTTTTTTATAAAATATATATAAAGTAATTGAAAGGTAAAAAATCAAAAGTGCCCAAATCCAGATTGGAATATTCTTGCCCCAAATTATCACATATACATACGGCCCGAACCAGGCAACTTGATTTATAATAAATGCCCTAACAAACTCATGATGCTTTAAAATCTCTTTTCCTTTTAGATTATGATTTTTCTTTAGCTTGATAATAACTTTTGCCATCACAAACAAACCATAATAATAAAATGGGATAGAAATTAGAATTAAGACAATAAATATATACGGGTCAACATCATATGTGTTTATAGCTAGATCTCTATAATAATTAATTAAATTAAAGTCCATTAGGAATCTCTTTCTTCGCAGTAAAGACTTTCCATATATTCAATATTGCCCTCACAACCACGTCACGACCTTTGTTTTTATAAACATAATATTCACCAAAATCATTCACTCGTTTATCGCTATGGGTAATTTTTTTACTAAAAAGAAGCTGGGGCTTGTCATCATAAAAACCCTCCATAATGTTACCTTCTCTGTCTAATGATCGGTATAATTCCCCTTCTTCCTGAAGAAATTTTTTAACCGTTCGCCACGTTTCGGCATCTGCTTTTTCAATTTTATGATTTTTTGGATCAATCATATATGGATTTGGGTAAATAAAATCAGCCACGCGAGCAATTGCCCCCAAAGTACGGATATTGGGGGTAATAAAAACAAATTCAACTTTAAATTTTCCCTTTATAGCATTTTCGATTAATACTTTTCTTCCTAAAATATAGTCCATCGTCTTTAATACTCCACAATTCTGGTATTTTGGCGTTGTCGCGGACAGGCCAAATGTGTAAATATCTCTGCCAAATATTTTATGTTTGCGAATCGGTGCAATACCTATCAAATCTCCTTCTTTATTCCGCACGATACATAACAAATAAGATTGGATACAGCCCTTACGGATGTATTCCGAATTGTATTCCCCCCAGGCTTCAGCAACTAAACCTTTTATTTCTTTGAGTGCGATATCTTTGGCGACCTCGCCTATTTTGACATCTGGGTCCTTAATAATCTCGGCGAAGACTATTTCTTCTGTATTATTTCTACGTATTTTAACTTCTTTTATTTTGCTTTTTTGTGTATATCGAGTCATTTATTTGCTTATTTATAAGCTCAATTATAAACTTCCCCAAGCTATAAAACAACAGGCGGATTCAGGTTTATAAAACAATATTTGTCCTGAAATTGCAGGTATTTATGCTATAATAAGCCAAAAGGATTACTAAATATGCAAGAATACAAAGAATATTTTATACAAAAAGAAAAGCCGTAACAGCGGATAAATCCACTGTTACGGCAAATTATATACCAAGATAAGCCCTTGTGTTTAACCAAGCAATATCTTTTCTGATACTTACGGTGAGAGAGTCGAGAAACATTTTCTCTCTTTCATAATTAGTGCCTCTAGCCTCTCTATCTTTCCACGTCCTCGTAACTTTCGTCCAAGGCTCATCTGTCCCCCATAGAAGTCTTTTTGGAATCAAATTGTTCAGCTCAATAATTACTTTTTCTGGTGAATTGTAGTCTAGCGGAAGTAAGCCAATTTCGTCTTTTTCCGATGCATCCTTGCAAAGCAACAGAAATGGAGAGACATCAACATATATGTTTGGATGTTGAATAACCTCACACCAGAATTTCTTAAGAAAGCGTCCACAGTGAGCAACACAGACTCGTACCTCAGGATATTTTTCTGCAAATCTTATTACATTGAGAGGATGGCTTGCTAAGTCTCTGCCGGAATGAGTTAATATCGGCCAGTTATTTTTACTTGCCAGTTCTAACAAAAGTGGGTTTATTTCTGTGACCCCACAATTAGTTTCTAGGGTGAATAGCTTTAGCCCATAAAGACCAAACTTAGCGTGTAGGCTTTCGAGTAAATCACATTGCTTTCTAACGTTTTCTGTAGGATGGTATGCCGCAAAGGGTAAAACATTAGCCCCAAATAGCGCAGTTTCCATCATCAGATAATTGTTGGATAGTTCATATGGAAACTGTTTTTTACTCTCGACAGCTTCGAAAGGAAGGTACATACTCATACTGGTACAAATTAACCAGTTTACATTGTTATATAATGCCTTTCTAACTAAATCTTCAATACTTTGTACACTTGGGTATATCGTTCTGGCATAGTTGTAAACCGAAATTCCTGCATGAGTATGACAATCAATAACCCCAGTTTGCTGACCCTTGATCTCTGCTAATTTGTTTCTGCAGTCCATCCTCTCTCACCTGCTTTCGCTCTGTGAGAGTTAACCTTAAACCATTTTCTTTTACCAACTTTAACCAAAATATTAGTTTTTGTCAGATCTACTTTGTCATCTATGTCTACTGTTCTACCCTCTATAGTCATAGCTCCTTGTTCAATCAGACGACGAATCTCAGAGTTACTACACTGATCTTTTGGCAAGCAGAGTCTCAACAGTTCAAAACCCGTTAAGCTTTTCCCCATAACAATTACTTCTGGAATATCTTCAGGAATCTGTCTTTGACTAAAAGTTTTCTTAAACCAAACATATTCCTTGTTGGCAACAATTTCACCGTGATAACGTTTGACAATTTCCCGCGCAAGCATTAGTTTATACTTCATAGGATCGTCGACGTAAACTTTTTCTATTGATTGAATTTCTGTTAGAGAAACGTCTGTGTAGACCTCAAAGTATTGGTGGATAAGATTGTCGGGCATGCTCATAACCCTACCAAATTTTTCTCTGGGGGTATGTGCAAGCCCTATGTAGTTACCCAGACTTTTGCTTTGCTTGGCCCGGCCATCGATGCCCGGAGTGATTTTTGTTGTTAAAATCACTTGAGGCCTTTGGCCAAACTTAACTTGCAAGGATCGACCCATCATCTCATTAAAAAGTTGATCGGATCCAATGATGGTCAAATCAGATTCTAATTGCACAGAATCGAAACCTTGCAAAACTGGATAAACCAATTCGTGCTCGTAGATCTCTTTCCCTTCTTTAATGCGCTTTCTGAACATATCGCGAGAAACAAGAAAGTCATGAGTGACGCCTGACAAAAGAGACAGTAATTCCCTGGCCTTTAATGGTTCTAGCCACTCAGAATTGCGTCTTATTTCTAATACTTCTGGGTCATTCAACAACACCATTTTTGCTTGTCGCAAAAATTCGTCAGAGTTTCGCTGGATATCTTCTTTTGAGATAATTGGTCTAAGTTTGTTTTTACCAGTCGGATCGCCAATCTGTGTTGTAAAGTCTCCTATAAGAAATATTATCTTGTGGCCCATTTCCTGTAGTTTTCGATACATCCAGAGGTTAACTGCATGACCGATGTGTAAATCAGAAGCTGTAACATCTACTCCATATTTCATACGCAGCCTCTTACCCGAAAGAAGTCTTGTTTTCAACTCTTCCAAAGTAAATACATCGTCGGTTGTCCGCGTAAAACAATCTAGAAGACGATCAACTGCTTCTTCGTTAGAAATAATTTTTTTCATTTTACCAGCACTCCTTTTTGAGAGGTATCTATTGTCAAAGAGCGAACAAGCCTTGAAAGCTCCTGTCTGATGAATGATTGTATGCCATTTCCCTCACTTTTGTCAAGTCCATTATTGTTGCTTTCTCTCACGATTCTCCTTTTATAATATTCGAGTAATAATTATAGCAGGGAAAAATTTATTTTAACATAATAATTCTTTTGGGATCCCAAGACATGATTCTTTAAAACTGCATTTAGCACATCGGGGCAATCTAATAAAAAGCTTATCGTTTAAATTAACCGCAGTTTGTTGTAAATTTTTGCTTACAATGTGCATGTCTGAATCTATGAAAACATAATTAATTTTTTTCCCCGAAAGCTCCACTGATGTTTCGACTGTGCTTTTCGCTTGTTCCCATAATAGATCAATATATCGATTCGTTGTCCCGTTTTTTATTTCAAGAATACAGGCTACTGAGGGATGGATATAAATGCTTATTTTTGAACTATACTTTTTAACAATTTCTCCTAGCTGAGACGCAACAGATAAATAATCATCTGGTAAAATCCAGGGGTATTCTCTAATTCTATCTTCTGTGCCAAAAGGAAAGCGGAATTCAATCCCATGGACTTTTCTCTTAACAAGATAGTCAGCTATACGGCTTAGTTCACTTTGGTTTGGCTTCATTATCAATGTATTTGCATCAACAGTAAGACCCATTTTTATATAATTGTTTAGATTTTTTTTTATCTTATCTAGTGTCTTTGTTTGTGTGAATAAACGGTGTGTATGATTTGATAGAGTATGAAAAGAATTAAAAATAATTGTATTAAACTTTACTAAATTTTTTATATCACTTTCTTTTGATATGGCCAGCCCGTTTGTGTGTAGCACAATTTCTTTTGGCTTAATATAAGTTTCAATATCTTCTAAAATTTTCCGGAAATCTGGTCTAATAGTTGGTTCACCTCCAGAAATAATTACTCTCTCTAGGTTGGGGTACTGATTCTTAATTTTTTTAAATACTAGTACGAATTTATTCCGACTTTGAGACAACTGGGGCTTTTTACGGTGAGCAAAAACACAAAAACTGCAATTCAAGTTGCAGAAATAACTGACTTTTATCTCAAGAAATGTCTTTTCCAAAAATATATTTTCAGGTTTATTCATAAATATTCAATCAAATTTATTAATTATCTGATCTATACTTTTATTTTGCAAAGGGTAAAAACCATTTTTATTAATATATGTGGAAATAATTTTCTTGTTTTTTCTATCCAAAAGTGGCCAAATTGTTACCTCGGCCCGTGATAGCAAGTTACAGGCACTATTGTCCTGGCCATACTCTGTGTCAGGGGCGAAAGGATTATTCTTTTTTATGGCCCTATCATTGACACATTGGCCCTGACAAAGGTGTTCATATCGGCAATTATTACATTTATTTGAGACGATTTCTTCGGTTAGGTCATAAAAACTGTTTTCTTTGATACTTTGAAGCATTACTTCTAACAAATCTCCGTCCTTGATATTTGCGTTAGTCTGCGGCTTTGCTAGCAGGCATTCCATAATTTCTCCTTTTGGTCCGATAATCAGATACGAACCATGGCAAGGAAAACAGGGATGGTTGTCAAAACATTGAGTTGCTACTGTATACCCTTTATCAAACATTTCATGCTTAAAAAGCAAAGGAATAGATAGTTGGAACGGATACCCTTTATCACGATGTATCTTGACTAAGTAATAAGTGAGCTTCACTACTTTTTCATAGTCTGGAATGTATTTATGGTTTCTTTTTAGGGCATTTTTTAGTTCATCAACAATGTATGGGAAGCTAATCGTCCACCTATCCACCTTATTTTCAATAGCAAATTGATATATTTTATTTAACACTTTTTTTGAACAAAGATTTTCTGTCCACATTGAATTGATACTAATTTTAATACCAGGAAGCTCTTTACGTATATTTATTAGTTTCTTGTAATGAATTTTGGAATATTTTGTATTAGAAAGTCCTTTTTCTGTACTCAGCCCATCAATAGATGAATGCAAATGAAACTTGTTAGCCTTATGTAGGGTAATTTCTTTTAATTCTTGCAAGTGTTCAGTTATTAGTGACGAATTACTTAATAGCTCCACTTCATTCAAGCTTTCTTTTGATAAAGCATATTTTACTAAAGATATTACGCCTTTCTTTGTCAACGGCTCACCTCCCGTTATTTTTATGCTGCCCGACCCTAAAATGGCGGCTTGATCGATTATTTTTTTTAACTCATCGATACTCAATTCATAATATTGCGCTTTTCTAACAAGTTTTTCCCAGTCTGTGTCTCTTGAGCGTTGATAACAATATTCGCATTCATAATTACAAATGGCCGTAACATTTAAGTCTAGTTTACGCCTCAATTTGTCTAACAAAAGTCTTGTTGGCCTGTCAGGATGGAAAAGAGCAATAAATTCAGCAAAAGTTAGGCTCTCAAATTTTGCATTAATACTTCTTTGCTGCGCTGGCTCATAGTTTAAAAACCACCCATCTCTAATTTTTTTGTAAAAAAAACCACTTTCTACTGAAATATGATTACTTTTAAGAATTTTTTCAAGATTTGTATAACTGCTTTTAAACAAAATTTCTGAGTCTTTAAACTCCCGAAATATATGATTATAGCTATAATAAAATATTTCTTCTAAAGTATTCTTCATTTAGATCTTTTTGGTACCGTCCAACGTTTGATAGCCAATACTATCAAACGAGTTAGTTTAGGTAGCGCGAAACAATTGATGTACTCTCATTGCTCTTTTTGCTAATGAATACACCCTTCATGAAAAGAATTAGTTTTTGCATTTTTCCCTTTGCTTATCTCTAATATAGAACATTATAGTGCTAATTATTTTAAAGTCAATGTGGAACTTGATAAACATTAGTAATAATATATCGATTAACATGAATCTAAAAACATTTAGGCATTAACATAAACGTCTTAGCAAAAAGTTATTGTGATCTATTAATAGATAATTACCAGTTCTAGTTGGGTAATTATCATATCAATTCGGATATATTCTATATTCTGCCAAAAGTTGGCTAACACCAGATCCATTATGATCAAAATACTTATGGTCAATTACCCCTCCTAAGGATTCTGGTATTTTTCTGCTAGCTATATTTTTTACTGCAACTGGGTATTTAATATAATCATAATCAAGATTATCATCAGCCCATTTTTTTAGAGCATGTATTGTCTCTCTACCATATTTATTTCCGTGTGAGGACTCTTTAGTCCAAATTCCAAATTCGGGTGTCTTAGTATCAATATTGTGGATGCCACACCCACCAATAAATTCATTCGTTTCTTTCTTAAGAATCACCATAACATAACTTTTACCTGTCTGATTTTCTGCGACTACTTTATTTATCCAAGATTTTGTCTCAGAAATCTGTTTTGGTGAAGATGGAGACATATACTTAACAATTTCTTCTGTAAACTCTTCAAATATGCTAGGTGCATACATCAATGTTATAGGCACCAATATTAATCTTCGTGTTTCTGTTTTCTCGATTATCTTCACCTTTTGAATTTTATCATAAACCTTAACAAAAAGATATTTTCGGGTCATTTATGTGAATTGAAGTTCAAGGATAGGTTATTAAGCCTTTTCTGTTTTATAAGCTCAATTATAAACTTCTCCTCACCATAAAACAACAGGCGGATTCAGTTTTATAGAACAATATTTGTCCTGAAATTGCAGGTATTTATGCTATAATAAGCCAAAAGGATCACTAAATATGCAAGAATACAAAGAATATTTTCTCTCGAATGGAATAAAGGTTCTCTATTTTAACTTCCCTTTCATGAGATCCACTGAGGTTAAAATGTTTCTCAAGGGTGGTGCCTTGTTTGAGGCTGACAACCAGGTAGGTTTGTCTCATTTTTTGGAACATATTTTATTCGCTGGGACAAAAAAATACCCCAACCGTTTGGATCTAACTGAGGCTATCAAAAAAACTGGTGGTTCTATCAACGGCAACACCAGCAGAGATGCTTGGCACTATCCGATCAAAGTTACCGATAAATATATTGATTTGTCTTTTGAAGTATTGGCTGAGTTACTCCAAAATGGATTAATTAAAAATGAAGATATCGAACACGAAAAAAGAATAATCACCGAAGAATTACAAAGATTAATTGATCGGCCAAGTGAGTACCTTGGCTGGTCTCTAATGCCACAAACAATTTTTGAGAACGTGGCGCTAAAGCGTCAAATAGAAGTAGAGATTAATAACATTAGCAAGATTACCCCTGCTATGGTCTCCGATTTTTACCACACTTTCTATAACGCAAATAATATGCTTTTGACGGTCTGCTCGTCACAGCCCATTGAAAATATTTTGACTAAGGCGGAAAAAAATCTAGGAAGTATTAAACGAGGCTTACAACCCCAGCAATTAAACGAGACTAGCCCCGTATTAAATAGAGTAATATTCAAAGCACGGGACATTAAACAGATTAATTTTAGTTTTGGGACAGAAACATTCGGTATAAACGACAGTCGAGAATACCAATCTAGGATCACAGCCCACATACTTTCATCTCTTTTATTTGAAAAACTTAGGGAAGAAAAGGGTCTAACATATTCCGCCAACGCTTTTACTCGTTTTTATAGTAATACCGGAGCTATTTTTTCGATAATCGCTACCGACAAAGAAAAGATAATAGAGACGCTTCAAACTACGTTAGAATGTTTTGATCTTTTGAAAAATAGTATTAGTGATAAATATTTTGATAAGGCAAAGAACGTAATCCTTTCAAATCTGCTTTTCGAAGAAGAAAAACCATCTCCGTTTGCTTATAATATTGCTTATCAAGCCCTTTATAAAAACAAAGTTCAAACCAGCAAAGACAAGACTAATATCATCAATAGTATCACAAAAGATGATATCTCAAACTTATCAAAACAATATTTTGTAAAGGAAAAGATTGGTTTTTCCTTTCTTGGCAATATTGATGATAAATTGAAGAGTGAAATCAAAAAACTTTTATAAAGTGTTGGGGGCGTATCGCCGAAGCGATACGCCCCCTGGGACAAAGGAACTAGCCGTTTGATCACGGCGACGACTCGTCGCCATAGTTATCAGAGTTGCTTTCTGGAGTACCGCTCCCCTCACCGACTTCATACGAGTAATCACTCGTGTCGATGTCCGGAGCTCCATCATCTCCGCCGCCTCTGAAAGTCATAATTCACCTCCCTCACTCGTTCTGTTTACAGAAATCCTAGGCTTTTATGACCTTACAACCTTCTACAAAGAAAACACCTCTCGCGAAGTGTTTTTGTTTTTATTGGCATTAACTTAGCACCAATTATTCCCTTTGTCAAGGGGTTATTCCGGTCGAGTACATCGGTAACAACTTCTGTTGTTTTCTTAAAGTATCTTCAAGATACTCAATAGGGGTCATATAGTCAAGGGTCACGTGCGGTCTGACAAAGTTGTATTCTATAAGCCATTTA
>Ga0194039_1000075_pt1 | contig 63836 bp, 46 predicted proteins | sample JunL228m_MetaG_FD_148679 | JGI IMG/M metagenome (GOLD analysis project Ga0194039, IMG submission 148679) | Anoxic zone freshwater microbial communities from boreal shield lake in IISD Experimental Lakes Area, Ontario, Canada - Jun2016-L227-8m | ecosystem: Environmental > Aquatic > Freshwater >...
ATTTTTCACCTGCATCGAGCAAACCGTCGATCCAAGGCAGGAGCTTTTTTGCAGCATGGTCGGTATGGATGATAACGGGAATGCCATACATTTCGGCCACGGTATGGATATGCTGTGCCCCCGAGATACTGCCACGAATGGCAACTGATTCATTTTCGTTCTTCAGCCCCTTGCCGGCAAAAAACACCCCGCCCCCGTTTGAAAACTGTATGATAATAGGGGAATTCACTGTCTTTGCCGCTTCAAGAACAGCATTGACGGAATCTGTCCCGATAACGTTTACAGCAGGAATGGCAAATTTGTTGGCTTTGGCAATACGGAATATTTCCTTCACGGCATCGCCTGTTGCAACACCGGGTTTTACTTTATCGAAGATTTTCTCTGACATATGCTTGATATTTATGGTTTTGCTTTTACCACAGCTCCAATTCTCATTTGGAGCAGGGACCTCAAAATTAGCAAAAAGATAGCATACGGCAATATCTTCATCTTTAATCATCACACCTTCAATACCATAAGGCTATAGCGATAATCACCGGCGGGCAAATGAATTACAATAACGGTTTCTTCCTTACCCCCGTTCAAATAAACCGGTATTTCCTTGACATATGCTGTTAATTTTTATATCTTTGAAAATCAGGAAACTAAATACCAACATAAGATGAAAACAATTCTTTCAGGGATTATTGCGCTGATAATTCCATTATGCATGTTTGCCCAAACTTCAAAGGATGCACAGGACCTCAACCTGGTCCGCCAGAAGATCACAAAAATAGAAAATGAGAATGCCCGGCTGAAAAGCCAGCTGAACAATGTTCAGAAATCCTTTGTTAAGATGAATGAGGCTGAGCTTAAGGAACATCTCGACATGGCCAAACACGACTCACTTACGAAAGCAAACCAGGATACAGTGAAAACTTATTCGGCCAGGTTGCTGAAAATGGAGGAAGGCATCGAAGAGATCGAACATGCGTTAATGTTGAGAAGCCTTGCTTTCGGATTGATAATCCTCTTATTGATCATCCTGATAGCATTCAGGTGGTTTACCCACAGGGGGACCCACAGTAAAAACATGGATGAAGTCCAGAAGAAAATGAAAGCCCAGAGGGAAGAACGTGAAAGACGGATCGCGGAACTCAAAGCGGTTCTTGATAAATCGGAAAGCGAAATGTCGGCCCTCAGGCAGGAAACCGGTGACCGGCTTGTTGCATTCAGTGATAACCTGGCCCATGTTGACAGGAACCTGCAAACACTTTTAAATGAAAGATCCAATACTCTTGAACAGCAGATCAGGGACGGACTTGCCAGGATAAAAAAAGATAGTGAAGAAGGAAACAGGGAGTTCCTGAAGAAGCTTGAAGATGTGCAGACCCTGGCAGCTTCGAAGATCCATGAACTGGGGCAGAAGGTTGTTGATTCCGGGAAAAAAATTGACGATCAGATAGCATCGGCCCATAAGAAAACAGATGAACTGAAAACCGTCCTGGCTAAAGAGATTGAGGCGATACGTTCGAAGTTCGAATGAGTGATGAGCCATGAGGCATCAGCCAAGAGCCATGCGTGATGAGTGATGAGCCAAGAGTCACGAGGCATCAGGCATGAGTTGTGAACCGGATCACGATTTTTCTTACCTTTGCCGTCATTCCGGCCCCGTAGTTCAATTGGATAGAATGGCAGATTCCGGTTCTGTTGGTTGAAGGTTCGAGTCCTTTCGGGGTCACCCATTGAAATAAAAAGCCTTGCAGGTCATTGGAATGCAAGGCTTTTTATTTTGTGAAATTCTTTCAGTGGATTACCAGGCAGGATTTCAAACAGCATCTAAGGCCGACGGCTCAGGCGGTTTCAATGGCAGGGTGAAGAAAAATTCCGATCCAACGCCAAACTTGCTGGTTACCCCGATTTCGCCCTTGTGGGCCTCCACTATTTTTTTTACGATCAACAAACCCAGGCCTGTGCTCTTTTCCCCATTGGTAGATCGGGTAGAGGTTTTCTGGAATGGTTTGAATAACTTCCCCAGTTCTTCTTCCTTTATTCCCTGGCCCTGGTCATTTACTGAAACTCTGACCTTTTGCGGGGAGGATTCAATACTGATCGTGATCTTCGATTTAGGGAAAGAATACTTTAAGGAATTCGTAAGTAAATTCGTAAGAACCTGTTCTATCTTGGGCCTGTCAATATAGATCTTCAACCTCTTGCCCGGGTTTTCAAATTTAACCTTTATGGACTTTGCCCGGGCAAACATTTCATTCATCCTGATTGTTTCACCTATAACCTCGGTGAGATCCTGTTCCGAAAGGTTTAGTTCCAGTTTCCCCGATTCTATATTAGCAATATCGAGAAGATCATTGACAAGGCCCAACATGAAATGTCCGGTCTTGTGAATACGTTGAAGAAGATCCGCCTGATCAGAAGGGTTGGTTTTAATATCCTGGTCGAGCAGGAGTTCGGAATAACCGAGGATTACTCCAATCGGGCTCCGGAGGTCATGGGCAGCAATACCAAGGAACTGGTCTTTAAGCTTGCTCAGCCTGGCCAGATCCCTGTTCTTCTTAGCCAGCTCACGTTGCATGTTGACCAGTTCATTGTTGAGCCGGCTCAGCTCCTCATAAAATGAAACTCCCGTTTCCTCCCCGGAGTTATTCAGAAGCCTGGCATTCTCTTTCGAAATGGACCGGATAAGGTTTGTTTGTTCGTTATTGATCCTTGTTAATTCAGTAAAAAGCAACTGTGCTCCATTTTTAGTTGTGGCAGCTGCAATACCAATACTGTCATCAAAGACTCCTCCGAAAAACGAGTATGTCTCGGGCCCCTTGCGGGTGGAAACATTGATCTCCCAGCCGATAGCTGTGCCTTTAAGTTTTAATTCGAGGAAGAAATTAAGCATTTTATCCAGGTCCCCGGTGACCACGGTCGAGAAGAGCATACTTCCTTCAAGAGAAGGTGACAGAACCTTATCATCGTCCTGCAGTATCTGAATGACACGGCCATCCAGGTTGCAGCGCAATGAAAAGTGCTTCCCGATTTTTTCCATTTGTTCAGGCTGCTATTAATTTTTCGGCCAGGCTCACAGCTTCCAGGGCATCCAGGGCACATCCGTCGGCTCCGACTTGTTCCCAAAGCCTTTCTGCCACTTTAAACGGGTAGCCCCCGACCAGGATCTTTAATTCTGATGGAATTCCCGGGGCCGATCTGATATTTCTTATCATTTCTTCGACAGAGCTTACATGGAATGTCATGGTTGCCGATATGGCCAGCAACTGGGGCTTGATCTCACAAAGAAACCTGATCACTCCATCAACAGGCATGTTCGCCCCGAGATAATATGTATCCCATCCTTCCATTTCGAAAAAATCAGTAACCATCCTGGCGCCTATCTCGTGTAATTCACCCGACACACAAGTAGTTACCATCTTCCGGTCCTTCTTTTCCCCTGTAAATAAATACGGATATAATTGTGACATGACCAGCTGGGTGGCCCCTGTACAAAAGTGTTCCTGGGCTACGCTTATTTTATTGGTTTGCCAGAGCCGGCCGATTTCATACTGAACCGGTTGAAACACATCAAGATAAATCTCCCTGACGGTTGTCCCTGCCTCAAACTCACTGATGATCAGTGATAAAGCATCATTACGTTTGCCATGTAATAAGTAATCCATGTATTTACCGGCAACAGGGGTCAGATGATTATCCGATGCAGGCAATGAAATTTTATTTCCTTCTGATAAAACCATGCTGACGGCCGATTCCATTAAGGGGTTTATCAAGTGGTTTTCATCATCACTGCATGCTTCATTGATCCTGATTTTAAGCAGCTCAAGGCTTTCCTTTAAATCTTCCATTGGTACTTTTTCAGAATCAAGGAAGGTTTTAAGCCAGGAAATAAACTCCTCGAATAAAGCAGCTTGTCCGGCCCAGACAGCTTCTGCAAGGAAAGAGATGATCCAGGAAATGTCGCTTTTGAATTTCTTTTTTTGATGTTCAGTATAAGCTCTGGCCATATCGGGCCGGAGTTTAAAATGATCCTCCAGAATAATTCCAGGCAGGGTTTCATTAATACTCAGAAGCTTTTCTTTTATAGCCTGATTTATTCCCATATTATATGGCTTAACAATGGAAGTCTTAACAAATATAATAAAACAAGCTGAAAAAGCAAGTTTTTTCAGGGATTGCAAAGAATTTTTCAACCAAAGACCCGGCCTGTAAGGCAAAGGAAAATCAGGAACCTATAGGTTGTTAACAGTCTAGTCAAGGTATACCCCGGTGCCAACGATAAAGACCTCCCCCCTTACGATCATTTTCTTGACATAGGAAGCTTTGCGCACTGCTTTTGTTGTACCGGGTTTTGGCCAAAGGTAATCGACCCATCCCTGCCCGTTTTCCAATGCGGTTCTCACTATATCCTGGATGAAAAGCTTACCCGAGGGATCTTTCATGTCTTTCTGGTTTTTCCCCTCGAGAGCGGGGTCGGCAGGGTTTACGAGGGTATTGTAAAGGGAATCGAGCACAAACACATAAGTATCTTTGTAAACAAATTCAGATGCAGTATCCCGGAGTATGCGAAAGGCGTCCTTTCCCATGGTTCTGATCAGGCTCATGGCGTCATTCACTGCATCTATTGCAAATTCTTTTTCCATGTGCATATTATACAACCCGGACCCGACAGCGTAAATGGTGCCGGATGGCGATTTGGCGAGCTTAATATAGGTCGATTTCCAGGAAGGGCTGGTTTTACCGGGTTTCACCCATTCGTAATGGGTCCAGCCGCATTGCCCCACGCCCAGGGCTTTCCTTATAAACCACTGCACTATCGGTTTGCCGTTTACATCCCTGAGCTCATATTCGTTCTTCCCGACCAGGGCCGGGTCTTCATGAACGAAAATATCCCCTTTGAGCCCGCAAACAAAGACATAAGTCTCACCGCTCCTCCAACGGCTGCCGTTGTTCATGAATTCATGAAATGCATTTTCGCCTTTACGGTTAACTTCCGCCGCCGCGTCATTGACCAGGTTCACGAGGTTTATAGTTTCTTCAAATTTGTATTTTGAGGACTGGGCGAATACTTTCCCGTTGGTATGGCAAACTATACCGGTGGTCAGCAGGATCATGGCTGCCGGGAAAAGGAGGGCGTTTCTCCGGATCAGGAATCTGGCTTTCATGGCAGGGGCATTTACCCTGTAAATATAAGAGAAATAGAGGTGAAAGTCAAATTTTTAGGTACTTTTGCTGCCGGTTAAAATTCAATAATCCCTACCCTATGGATAATTCAAAAATATTGCTTCCACGATATTTCAGGTACATCGGCATTATACTTACAATTGCAGGGCTGGTATTCACAGTCATCAGGTTCGGATATGGGATCAAGCCCGAATTCCTCGAAGCTAAAGTCTTTGTTGTTTATGCATCCTATCTGCAGACTTCCGAATTCCGTGTGATCACAAACAACATCAGCGAGGAGATCTGCGGCACCACCCTGCTGCTGGGTTTGTTTTTTCTGGCCTTTTCGAGGTTTAAGAACGAAACTGAAAAGATCTGGGCCCTGAGGACAAGATCCTTTGTTTATTCTATGTATGCCCATTCGGCCATCTTGCTCTTTTGTCTGCTGTTCATATATGGCTGGGGATTCCTTATGGTGATGACTGCGAACCTGTTTTTTTTCCTGATGCTTTATAACGTCTGGTTTTACATACTTCTGTACAGGGCATCCAGGCCGAAAGAAGAGTAGAATCTATACCGTTCTTTGCCTTTGGCGTGATCTGCCTTTCGAAAGCCGTTTTTTACCGGGGCTCGTCTTTGAGGTCCTCTTCCTTATCTGTCGATCGAAAGCCTTTTAATTACTGTGGCTCATCTTTGAGATCCTCTTCCTTGGCACTCTTGATCTTATTCAGGATGTCTTTCGGGATCTCATCGCTGTACTGGGTCTCGTCAACATCCTCGTCCCCGCTTCCTTTCCCGTATTTGAACCTGAGATTATCCATGGTCCCCAGAACCCTCATGTTGATCCCGATGATACCCAGGGGGGGGAGCCCCAGCCTGGCTTTTGCACTGAGACTTCCGTTGAAATTTGATTCCCCGGCGATCCTGAGCCTGAACCCGGAGATCTTCATTTTTGTTTTTTCCAGGGAGATCACATTGTTTTTTATGGTTGTCTTAAGGTCGACTTTTGAAAGATTGGGATCTTTGATCTTTTCCTTCTGCAGGTTCTTGCTCATATCGGTAAACAGCTTCAACCCCAACACCTTGATCTTTTTCAGGCTGAGCAAGCCTCCTCCTGAAAGTGAGGGATACACCGGGTTCATTCCTGCATCCAGTTCCCCTTTGAGGTTGTAATCGAGGGAAACAATGCCTTCGCATTTACCTGCTGATGTGGAAAGGTTCCTGAACATCTCAACTTCGTTATAAGCCCGCTTGATATCGAAATCATTGGCCGAGATATGAAAATCGAAAAAGGCCCTGGTCGGGCTGATGCTTCCGTAAGTTGCATCCATGGCTACCTTGCAGCCTATCAGGTCAAACTTCATGTCCTTGAGGAGCAGCATGCCCTTTTTGACTTCCACGGCAGCGCTGAGATCATGGATCTCGAGTTTGGCGTAACCCACCTTTTTAAGGTTGGCTTTCAATCCGATCTCCAGGTTCTCAGGGATAATTATCACGCCTGTGCCTTGAGCCTTGGCCGGTGACTGGGGACTGGTTACTGGTGATCCCTTCTCCGGTTCCCTGCTCCCTGCTTCCCGCTTCCCGCTTCCCGCTCCGGGGATAAACTCATCCACCAGCAGATAATCGGAATTGAAATTAAAACTGCCCTTCAGTTTTTGTTTATCGGAAAGCACATAATTAATAACATTGCTCAGATGCCCATCCATCATGATATCCGAAGCCCCGTAACGGCCATCGAATTTTTCAAACCATACTTTGTCCTGGTCGAAACGGAAAACGCCCGATTTAATCATGAAAGGTTTGGGCAGGTATTCCGATGTAAAAGCGATATTACGCAGCGTAAGTCGTCCCGAATTGGACAGTTTGTCGATACGGCCTGCCATGGCATCGCCCTGGCTGCCTTTGAGTTTCAGGTCGGTTTCTATATATCCGCCGAGGTCCATCCCTTTGCGCGCAAATACTTTGTATACCCTCGACAGGTCAACAGAGCCTTTAGAAATGATGTCATAGCTGATGTTATCGGGGTTGCTCAGGGTAGCCCTGACTTCAAAGGGCTTCCCCTCAAACCTGAATGAAAACGGATCCAGTAAGACCCTGGTGTCGGACAGTTTCCCGGAGGTATTGGTAACAATGAGCAGCATGTTGATCCTGTCGACAGGGTGGGGGTAGTATTTCGTCTGGATATCCCCGTCGCTGAGTTTTACGTTGAGTATGGTCATGGGGAAAAGCTTTTTCCCGGGGGCATACTTTCCTTTTATATCGAGACTGAGATCGATAACCCCTCCGAAGTCGAGACTGTCGATGGGAATAAGCTGCCTCATTTCAGCGAGGTTCACACTGGTTTTGATACTCCCTTCAACAGGCAGGTCCTTCAGGCCGTTCAGCCTGAAATATCCTTCGATCTTATTTTTCAGGAACCCGGCTTTAAGGTCATCAAGGCTCACTTTGACCGAGCGGTAATCATGGTCCTTGCAGGAAGCGGTTAATTTAGCGGTGATGCCGCTCAGGGCCTGGGGATATTCTTTGTACCTGATAAATCCGTCTTTAAGGGTTGAAACCAGGTTGAAGTTCGGGATGCTCAGGATGACCGTATCATGACTTCTGCCTTTCGGATCCCTGCCGGTGAAATAGTCGCCCTGGGCATCAAACTTCAGTGAATAGATGCCTTTTAATTCAACGCCCTTCATGCCAAATCCCAGCCCCCAGTTCCTCAGGTTCATATTAACATCGGCTTTTGCGGCTATCCATAGCTTTTTGGTGCTGATCATCCGCAGTGAACCGCTTATATATTCATCGTTATACCCCGAGAACAGGGAAAGGAAAAGTTCATACCCTTCTTTTTTGAAACCGAATTCTCCCCTGAACTCGAATGGGATGTTCTTAATGGTGAGGTCGTTCTTCTCGAACTTCATGTCGAGCGAATTGATGTTGATGGATGTAACCAGCTTTGCCTTGACAGGTTTGTCTTTCAGGTAAGTCACATGATCGTATTCCAGGTCGAGTGATTCGATCTGTACATTTGACGCGAGTTTCAGGATATCCTTGCTGATTTTGCTTTTCCCCCTGTAATTGATCCCACGGGCAGTTATTTTCAGGGGAATTGAAGCATCCGAATAAATGAAATCGGTTTTTATAAATGCAATGGATTCTATTTTAATTTCGGCTTCGCCGGATGGCGTTGGCTCTTTTTTCTTAACAGTATCGGTGGCGGAAGCATAGACGTCGAAATTTGAAGCCCCTTTTTCATTGTACTGCAGCACGACCTTCCCTTTAACAATATAAACCCTTGTGATTTTCAGCGGACCTTTGAAAACGCTCCAGAGGTTCACCCCGAACGAGATATCCTTTGCCCTGATAAGGGTGTCGCTGTTAAACGGGGCTGACGATTTCAGGGAGAAATCGGTAAGCGTGATAGTGAGATTTGGGAAGAAAGTAAAGAATGAAACATCCATGGCCGAAAAATTTACTTCGGTTTTAAGGGTTTTATTCGCCGTGGTTTTAATTATGCTGGCGAATTTATCCTGGAAGATAAAAGGAAGAAAAAACATGATCACAAGGAGCAGTAAGATAGCCCCCAGGCAGATGCCGGAAATTTTAAAAGCTTTTTTCATGGAATAAGGATATTGCGAAGGGCAAAGATAGAGAAACAGGCACCAAATTTCTACAAGTGAGTTGAATAATGTTTATTTTAATTTTCCCACTAAAAATTCAACAGCAACCGGCAGATGGTCTGATGGGTATAATCCATCCCGGTTATCGGTAATGATATGGTAACTGCCAACTTTCCATAAGGGCGCATTCCGTGTGAATATGAAATCGATGAGATTCCCTTCTTCGGGTTGATACGGAAAACCTATGAAGGAATAAGCGGGTTCTTTGACTGTATCGGGAAGTGAAGCCCTGGTATCTGTGAGGAAGCCGGGGGAGGATTTATCGGTTAGCAGTTTGTATGCCTGGTCGGAGGAGGTGGAGTTAAAATCCCCGCTAACAATAACCGTTCTTCCCGATGTTATTTCATCAATTTTTTTCCTGAGCAGTTTTGCGCTCTCTCTCCTCGCTTCTTCGCTGGCATGGTCGAAATGGGTGTTAAAGAAGAAAAACAGCTGCCCGCTTTGCCTGTCCCTGAGCATTAACCAGGTTACAATCCTTGTACAGGCAGCATGCCATGACCTGGATCCGGGTATGTCGGGGGTCTTTGAAAGCCAGAACCAGGCGCCATCGATCTTTATAAACCTCGATGTTTTATATAAAATGGGGGCAAATTCACCTGCTTTCTGACCGTCATCCCTTCCGGCTCCGAACCATGTATAGGTTTTCAGGGAGTCCTCCAGGTCACCCAGCTGTGAATACAGCGCCTCCTGAAGGCCTGCAATATCGGGGCTGTGTTTATGAAATATTCCTGTGACCATATTCTTCCTGTGGTCCCAGTTATATATACTGTCGGAGGGGTTGTTAAAACGGATATTGAAAGTCATCACTTTCAATGGGACCTGGGCCGATGCCAACCCGGGGATGAATGACAGCAGCATGACCACCATACAAGTTCTTACGGGCATCGGCAGCAAGCCTGAATAAATCCCCTTCCTTCTGCTAAAATCTCCCATTTTGAATAATTATATTTCAAATCCCCGATCAAATTTAAACATTTTTCATGTAAATTTGTGATACAGCCTGATACAACAATGCATTATAATTCCTAAAAAATAAAGCCATGAAAAAAGCATTATTCACTTTAGTGATCCTGTTCCTCTTCAGCGGTATGCTGTTCGCCCAGACGGAACAGGCTGCAATAAAGGAGAAACCTCATCAGAAAGACCTTCTTAATGAGGTTTATGTCACTTACGGGATGGGCTCCCTGTATTATTACATAAACATGAATTCTGGCACTAACTGGTCTTATACCGGTATCGGCACATTCATTCTGGGTTATACCCGGTCCATGAACAAAATAATAGGCGTTGGATTCCAGATCGCATATACGCCTATCTCTGCAAAGTATAACATTAATTCGAACAGCACCAAGAATTATAATTATTTACAGGCCCTCGCGAGGATCAAATTCCAATACCTTAACAAGCCTACATTCGCCATGTACTCGGGTATTGCAATAGGTGTGGCAATGGATTATTACAGCGAGTCAGGTTCAGGAGGTACCGGCTCCAGCAGCAAGCAGGAACTGGCACCGGCAGCCCAGCTTACCCTTCTCGGTTTCAGGGTTGGAAGGGGAGGGGCTTTCTGCGGCGAATTCGGCATAGGGACCTTGTCTATTATAAATCTTGGGGTAAGCATTAAATTCGGACAATAGGATGCCTTTTAAGGTACCGTTAATGATCTGTTTTCTGAAAGTCCTGGTCTTCTGGAGCTTCATCTTCTTGTTCATAGCCGAAGCACTGCCGCAGAAAACCCTGCTTCTTGAGAAAGTTGGGTCCAGAAGGAAATTCTTCTTCAAGGTGGAGGATAAATTCCAGGTCAGGACAATCAAACCCGACACTTTTCTTGTAGGGCATCTCTGGGATATAGGCGAAAAGAATCTCACCCTGCAAACTTATATCCCCATCACTATTCCTTATGAAAATGTCAAATTTGTGTATAAAAGTTATAAGTTCCCGCGAAAAGTCGGAATTTACTGCATGATTTTTGCCGGGGTTACTTTTGGTGTAATAACGATCAACCACCTCGTGAATAACGAGCAGGTTTTCACGCCCGATATGGCCTATCTTACGCTTCCTTTCCTGGGGGTTGGCATTATCAGCCTTTCCTTGTCAAGGGAGAGGATGAAGATAGGGCCAAGATGGAAACTAAAGGTATTGGATATGCCGGTTTTTCCATTGTATGACAGATGAGGAACAATGAACAATCCCAAAAGAAAAACCCAAACACAAATCATATGAAAAAACTGCTTATCCTTATCGCGCTGTCAGGATGCCTGACCAGCCAGGTCATTGCACAGGAAACACCATCCCTGAGATACCATGAATTCGGTATCATTTTCTCCAACCTCAACAATTTTGGATTGAGGTATAAATACGGCGGTGAAAAGACCATGTTAAGGGTCAGCCTGCTTTCCATGAACCTATTTTCGTCAAATTCTTCCAGCCAACGAAACAGTGACAGTTCAAAATTAAAGCAAACCGGATATGGGGCGGGTTTTCGTATTGGATTTGACAGCAAGGTTCCCTTGTTCAGCACATTCTCGCTCTTGCTGGGTGCGGAAGCAGGATTAAGTTATCAATATATCCATTATACCCAGACCTTGAATGGAACAACCAGTAATGAAAATACAGAAACAGCCCTCTATCCCGGAATTTCGTTTATTTTCGGGTTGAACTATATTTTAAAAGACCACCTGGTATTTGGAGCCGAGATCAATCCGACTGTCTCATATGTTAAGGACATCACAAAATATAAAGAGCCGACGGAATATACTGTTACAAACAACCATTTTAATTTTAACCTGGCCACAGCAGGAGCCGGCCTGTATATTGCCTACAGGTTCGGGAAATAGGATTTGGGATGCAAGATGCAGGATACGCGACACGGGATATCAGGTAACATGCAACCCGCATCCCGCATCCTGTATCCCTTTGCCAGTAATCAAAGTTCATCGGAATAAATTTCTCCCGCCAGGTCCCTGAGATTGTAACGGGAAGCCATGGTTTGCCCGTATGCACCGGCCGAACGGATTGCGATGAGGTCGCCCCTCCTGGTTTCGGGCAAAATAACTGCTTTCCCAAAACAATCGGAAGACTCGCAAACCGGACCAACGACGTCATATTTCCGTTTTTCACCTGTGGAGGTCAGGTTCTCTATCTTATGGTAACTCTGGTAGAGCGCAGGTCTTAGCAGGTCGTTCATGCCTGCGTCGACAATAGCAAAACGGGTGTTCACTCCTTCTTTTACAAAGAGCACCCTTGTGATCAGGCTGCCGCATTGGGCCACTATGGCACGGCCGGGTTCAAAATGAAGCTGCTGCCGGCCCTGTAATTCGATCAGATCGTGAAAAATTCCGAAATATGATGCAAAATCAGGGATGCTGCATTTATCCGGCTGGCTGTAATCAACCCCCAGTCCGCCCCCGACATTAATGATATCCGTAAGATACCCCTGTTCCATAAACCAGGCATTGATCTCATTTACACGCTCGCAAAGGCTTTTAAACACAGCCAGGTCGGTGATCTGTGAACCAATATGGAAATGCAGCCCCTGAAGTTCAAGACTGTCAAGGGAACCGAGTTTCTCAAGCACAGTGTCAAACTGCCAGGGAAGGATGCCGAATTTATTTTCTTCAAGACCGGTTGTGATGTACCTGTGGGTATGGGCATCCACATTGGGAATGATGCGGAGCGAAACCCGGGCTTTGACACCCATGCCGGAAGCCAGGTTATTGATCACTTCCATTTCCTGTATGGATTCCACGTTTATGCTTTGGATACCGTGATGCAAAGCCAGCTGCAGTTCATCATCTGTTTTGCCGACACCTGCAAACACTATCCTGTTTGCCTGGAAACCATATTCAAGCGCTGCTTTCACTTCATTCCCGCTTACGCAATCGGCCCCGAAACCGGCACTGCTGATGATCTTCAGGATCCCCGGGTTGGAGTTGGCTTTCAGGGCATAGTGCAGATGATAACCATAACGGACTGCTTCCATGGTGCAGCGCTGGATTGTGGCATTCAGCACTTCCATATCGTAGTAGTAAAACGGAGTGCGGACCTGCCTGATTTTTTCTATGATACCCGGTTTGAACATGCTGGCGGATTTCATTTGTTAAAGAGATGTATGCTGAGTGCGTTCAAGGCCTGGCTCTTGAAGGATGAGGGTATCAGTATGGAAATATTATGCTGGCTGCCCCCGTATGAGATCATTCTTACGGGGATCCCGCAGAGGGCGTTAAAAACCGATTGCGCCGCCCCGCTGCCTTCGGCTATCCCTTCTCCCACGGCCGAAATAATGGTATGGTCATGATCGGCTTCAACGGTTCCATAATGCTCCAGGTCATCTATTATACGGGAAAGCCGGCTGGTATCGTCAATCGTAAGGGAAACACTGATCTCTGAAGTTGTGATCATATCGATGGGTGTCCTGTAAATCTCGAAAATCTCAAACACTTTGCGCATGAACCCGTAGGCAAGCAACATCCTCCCTGATTTTACCCGTATCGCCGTAATCCCGTCTTTTGCAGCAATAGCTTTGATGCCCTTTCCAGAGGCTTTACCGGTGATAGTAGTTCCCGCAGCCTCAGGATCCAAAGTGTTTTTGATAATCACCGGGATCCCTGCAACTTTAGCGGGCAGGATGGTGGAAGGATGAAGGATCTTGGCGCCGAAATAAGCCAGCTCTGCGGCTTCATCAAATGAGAGTTCGGCAATGGCATGGGTGTCTTTTACAAACCTGGGATCATTATCGTGGAACCCGTCGATATCAGTCCAGATCTGGATGGCAGAAGCATTCATTGCTACCCCGATAAGGGCTGCTGAATAATCACTGCCCCCGCGCTTCAGGTTGTCGATCTCCCCAAAAGCGTTCCGGCATATGAAGCCCTGGGTTATAAAAAACGACTTCCCGGGATATTTTTCCAGTTCCCGCCCGAGGTTTTCTTTTATATAAAAATGATCGGGTTCCTGCTCCCTGTCGATGCGCATGAAATTCAATGCGGGCAAAAGCACTGATGCCATGCCGCTTTCGCGGCAATACAATTCAAACAGGGCAGTCGAAAGAAGTTCCCCCTGGGCGACCAGGCATTTTATTTCATTTACAGTGAAAAGATCCAGGCTAAATGAACGTATATAACTGAAATGTTCCCGTAAGAGGTCGTGGCTCATTTCCCTGTACTCCCCGTCCTTAAAAAGTTCATCAGCAACAAGATGATACTTATTCTCAAGCTGGTTTATACTGTCATGGGCTGCATCGGTATCCCTTTTTGCCAGGGAGTCAGCGATCTCAAGAAGGCTGTTCGTTGTCCCCGACATTGCCGAGAGCACGACCATCTTGGGTTCTTTATATGAAGCGGTAAGCCTGGCAACTGCTTTTATCCTTTCAGCCGACCCTACGGAAGTGCCGCCAAATTTCATGATGACCATCGTCTATCTGTATTTAATCCAAATAAAATGACAGGGGCACAAAAGTAGGTAAAATTTCACCCTGCTATTATGTAAAATTGTGCCATGATAAAATTTTTATACATTCGTGGAGTCATTGATCAGCCATGTTTATGAAAAACATAAGGGGAATCCATCTAAAGCTTATTGCCATGCTCTTTATTACCCTGGCAGTATTGTCGTACCGTGTAATTGCCCAAAATAAAACAGCGGAACATGATTCAATCCCTGCTGAGGCCAGGGGATATCCTGTTGATCCCTTTGGAGTGGCATTGTTTTATATTAAAACCAATATCGGGCCGTATCCTGCCGAAAACAGGGCTGAAACAATCTCAGCTATCATTAAAAAGCTGGCAGAGGATCCGTTTTTTGCCCCGGATTCACTTAAAATTATACATGCTGATGGCGATATTAACGTGGAATACAGGGACCAGGTTGTTACTTCAATAACCGCGGGAGATGCAAAAGCAGAAAACAAACCGGCCGACATCATCGCATTTGAAAGGCATAAGCTGATTGCGGAAGCATTGAAAAACCGGATTCAGCAAAACTCCGAGGCCGGGATAGTCAAAAGCGTTATCTTCTCGGGTATTGTATTGGTTTTACTCATACTGTTCATCTTCCTGGTCAATAAACTGCATAATTATTTTGACAGGAAAATTGTTGCTGCAAAAACAGGGTTGCTGACAAAACTAAAGATCCGGGATTACCAGGTGTTCCCCCTGAAACGGCAGATCCAGATCCTGCATTTCCTTAACGTGATCACGAGGTATGCATTTATCATCCTTCTGTTCTTCACAGCCCTGTGGCTTACCAGTTACCTCTTACCCTGGACCAAAGTGTATTCACTGATATTCCTGGGTTTCATCCTCCAGCCGGTAAAAAATTTCCTCAATGCAATCTGGTTTTTTATCCCAAACTTCCTTACAATCATCGTCATCGTTTACATCACGGTTTTAGTCATCAGGCTGTTCAGGTTTTTAAAGACGGAAATTGAAAAAGGGGAGTTCAGGCTCAAGGGTTTTTACCCTGAATGGGCACTGCCTGTTTTCAATATCATCAGGTTCCTGATCTGGGTGTTTACAGTAATTCTGATATATCCATACCTGCCGGGTTCTGATTCAAAAGTGTTCCAGGGAGTTTCAGTACTGGTCGGCCTCCTTTTTTCGATAACCTCTGCCAGCGTCCTGGGAAACCTGATAGCAGGATTTACGCTTACTTTTACCAGGGCGTTCCAGTTGGGCGACAGGATAAAAATCGGCAATGACATTGGCGATGTGGTCGAAAAAACACTCGCTGTGACAAAGATCCGTACGATCAAAAATGAAATCATCACTATCCCGAACAGCAAGATCTCTTCCTCGGAGGTTGTCAATTATACTACTCTTGCAGGGGATTCCGGACTTATACTGCATACCACGGTCAGTATTGGTTACGACACCCCATGGCGACAGGTCCACCAGTTACTGATTGATGCGGCAAAAGCCACTGACTTTATCCTCCATCATCCAGAGCCTTTTGTGTTCCAGACCAGCCTCGATGATTTTTACATCTCATACCAGATCAACGCCTATACCAGGGATGCCGACAAAATGGGTTTCATCCTTTCGGAACTGCATAAAAACATACAGGAAACTTTTAATAAATCAAAAGTGGAGATCATGTCGCCCCATTACCGGGCGCTGCGTGACGGGAACAAAATTACCACTCCTGGCGTTCCTGTTCCCAGAGAATAAACCAGGCCTGCAATCCCTGTCCTGCAACCTGCAACCTTCATCCCGCATCCTGCACCCGCATCCCGCATCCCTTTTTCAGCATCCTGCATCAATTAGCCTGCATCCTGCATCCCGCATCCATTATCATGCATCCCGTTTTCCGTCGGAAAACCTGACATTTTTTTTGAAAATTCTTTTTTAGAGGCAAATTTTCTTACATTTAAGTCCTCAAAACCACTTATTTGTTAATTATTTAACGATGGAATATAAGATTCTTAAAATTTCTATTGCCGACCGTATTGCATGTGTTACTATCAGCCGGCCGGCGGTGCTTAATGCCCTGAATACCTCGTTTTTCAGGGAGATGGATCATTTTCTTCACGATCTCCAGGGACGTGACGATGTACGGGTGCTTGTCATCACCGGTGAAGGCAAGGCCTTCGTTGCCGGGGCCGACATTTCCGAAATGTCGGGGATGGAGCCTGCCGGGGCCTACGAATTTTCAAGGTTCGGCCAGAGTGTATTCGCCCAGCTTGAAAACCTTCGCATCCCGGTCATAGCGGCAGTGAACGGCTATGCACTTGGCGGCGGCTGTGAGCTGGCGATGGGCTGTGATTTCAGGATAGCAAGCAAGCTGGCTAAATTCGGACAGCCGGAGATGAACCTGGGCCTGACCCCGGGCTATGCCGGCACCCAGCGTTTGTCAAGAATAGCCGGATTGGGCAATGCGCTTTACCTCATCCTTACCGCCGATACCATCAGCGCAGAGGATGCCTTGCGTATTGGCCTTGTGCAGAAACTATGTGAGCCCGAGACCCTGATGGAAGAGGTGATGAAACTTGCGACAAGGATCGCTTCAAACGGTTCAGGGGCGGTAGGGGCTATTAAGAAGCTCATACGCGAAGGGATCACTATGCCGTTTGAGGATGGCAGCATACTTGAAGCAAAAGCATTCTCGGATTTGTTCGGCGAAGCCGCAACCAAAGAAGGGATGAAGGCGTTTATGGAGAAACGCAAACCGGAGTGGTAAGGCAAGGCGAAGCCTTGCCGGTGCCGGATAAAGACGCTGCGCGTCAATACGGGAACTCCCGTTATCAAGCTATCCAGTCATCCAGTTATCCAGTCATCCAGAAGACCATAAAGTAGTAACCAAAAACCAAATTATCAAACCAATGACCTACGAAGAAAGATTACAGCATGTCTCGGTGCTTGGTGCCGCAGGAAAGATGGGAAGCGGCATCCTGCTGCTTACGGCGGTAGAAATGGCCGATCTGAGCCTGAAAGCGGGGAACAAGGGTAAGACCTTTGTATTGAATGCCATCGATGTTTCAGATGAAGGGCTCGCAGGGGTAATGAGATACCTGAAGGCCCAGATACTGAAGATAGCCGAGAAAAAAGTCCATGCCTTAAGAGCTATGTACGCCGAACACCACGACCTGATCGACAATGATGAGATCATAGCCCGGTATATTTTCGATGTGATGAACGTGGTAAGGCCGACAACACGCCTTGAAGCGGCATATGATTCAAACATGGTGTTTGAAGCCATAAAGGAAGATTCAGCTTTGAAGATCAGGATTTTTTCACAGATAAACCAGAACAATCCTAATCAGCCCTGGTTCTTTACAAACACTTCTTCAATCCCTATAACCGTTTTGGATGAGGGCGCAGGGCTTGGCGGGCGGATCATCGGATTCCATTTCTACAATCCCCCGGCCGTTCAGAAACTGGTGGAAGTCATCCGCAGTAAACAAACTCTTGATGAAGTAAATGACTTTGCGCTCGCTTATGCCAAAAACCTCAGAAAGGTGATAGTCCCGGCCCGCGATATAGCCGGATTTATTGGCAACGGGCATTTCATGCGCGATATTTTATATGCAGTGGAGGTCATACACAAGCTGATGGACACGGGGATGTCGATCACGGAAGCTATTTATGCAGTGAATAAGGTCGGCCAGGAATACCTGGTAAGGCCAATGGGTATTTTCCAGCTTATCGATTATGTAGGAGTGGATGTTTGCAGTTTCATCATGTTCGTGATGAACCCATTCACAAATGACGAGGAGATCCATTCCAAACTGCTTGATAAGTTATTGGGGCAGGGCGTGAAAGGGGGACAGTATTCCGACGGATCCCAGAAAGACGGAATAATGAAATATGAAAAGGGGAAAATCGTCGCGGTTTACGACCCGCTTAAGGAAACCTACATCCCTGTGAGTGAGATCCAGTGGCGGGTGGATGAGAAACTGGGCGTCATGCCTGCTGCTCCTGCATGGAAGACCGTAGTGGGAAACAAAGCTAAGGATGATATCCTGAAACCGTATTTTGCAACGCTCCGATCGGCAAGCTCAACGGGGGCGGAGATTGCCAGGGAATATGTTAAGAAGTCCAAAGAGATAGGCAGGCACCTAGTGTCAAACGGGGTTGCATTTAACGATGCCGATGTGAACACGGTCCTGCTGACAGGCTTTTTCCATGCCTACGGACCCATAAACGAGTACCTGGATTGAAATGTTCCGGATACGGGATACAGGATAGAAATCAAACATGTTTTCTTGTAAAAAAGACTTAAAATGAAGAAACTGAGAAGAAAAGTATATATGGTGGCCGGGTACAACACTATTTCCATGGGCAGCGGCCGAAAGGAATTCCATCCGAAAAAGGAACGTCCCGGGCTTGAAGATTACATAAAGGAAGCCGGGCAGGGAGTTCTGAAACAGATAGGAGGAGCGGGTAATGTGGATGAATGCGTGATAGGAAATTTCATGGCTTCGCGTTTCAACAGGCAGGCCAACCTGGCGGCATTTTTCCCTTTTATTGATGAAGGGTTAAGGTATAAACCTGCGATTCGCGTAGAGGGTGCCTGCGGTTCGGGAGGATTGGCGCTGATGAGCGGGATAAAAAGCATTTTAGCCGAGACTGCAGAGGTGGTCCTGGCAATCGGGTTCGAAGTCCAGAACACAGTGAAAGCCATATACTGTGCCGATTTCCTGGCGCCTGCAGGCTGGGCCCCGAACCGAAAGGACGGGCATGCCTATTTCTTTCCGGGGCAGTTCAGTGAAAGGGCAGGGGCTTACTTTGAAAAATTCGGCAGGGAAACGACCCGGAAGGCGTTTGCCCGCTGGTACAGGAACGCGATAGAAAATGCCAGGCTTTGCTTGACCGCCCAAGAATACCATAATACAACCAAAGACCTGGAGGCAGCGGCTATGGTTGAACCAAATCCCAGGACTTTTCTCGAAAACCTGACTGCATTGGATTGTTCCAAGGTGTCGGACGGGGCTTCGGCTATTGCCATCATGAGTGAGGAAGGCCTGAAACGATGCGGGATTCCGCTCTCCGATGCCATAGAGGTTGTGGGTTACGGACAGGTGGAGGAAGACATCTCCAAACCCCCTCCCGACAAAACCGCACTGACCACCATGAAAAAAGCGGTTTCAGAGGCCTTGGAGTCGGCAGGGATCACTATTGACCAGGTCGCAACTGCCGAGGTACACGATTGTTTTACCGTGGCAGGCATCATGGCAATTGAAGCTATGGGACTGGCTCCATACGGCAAAGGCCCTGAGTATGTCCTTGCCGGGAATACAGCAAGGGATGGAAAGTTCCCGATCAATACAACAGGCGGACTGGTTGGCTGGGGCCATCCTACAGGAGGTACCGGTGTTCACATGGCTGTGACCCTCCTGGAACAACTGAAAGGAAATGCAGGGGCATCCCAGGTTGTAATTCCCGCTGACCGTCCATACGGCCTGATGGCTAATATGGGTGGTGATGACAAGACCCTGGTGGCAATAGTATTTAAAGCGTGAACCCTGATCCAGTTGTCCAGTTATCCAGCTATCTGTGAAGAATGTAAATAATGACTCAAACCAGCCTACCATGAATTTTGAACTAACTGAAGAACAGAAAATGATCCGCGACTCGGCCAGGGATTTTGCGCGTCGCGAACTGCTTACCGATATACTGGAACGTGATGCGAATTCCATCTACCCTGCCCTGCACGTTCGCCGTCTTGCCGAACTTGGCTTCCTCGGGATGAATGTTTCACCGGAATGGGGAGGAGGGGGGATGGACACCATCTCCTATGCAATTGCCATTGAAGAGATTGCCAAATGTGACGCCTCGGTGGCTGTCATCCTCGCAGTCCACAATTCCCTTGCCTGTTATGGCATTGAGCGTTTCGGGACAAAAGAACAGAAGGAAAAATATCTCAGGCCGCTGGCAAGAGGTGAAAAAATCGGGGCTTTTCTGCTATCTGAACCTGAAGCAGGTTCTGATGCTTCCTCCCAGCGCACAACAGCCATCGATAAAGGGGATCATTATGTGCTCAACGGGGTTAAGAACTGGATCACCAGCGCCGATAAAGGGTCTACTTACCTGGTCATCGCCCAGACCAACCCCGGGATTAAAACGAAAGGGATAAACGCATTTATCGTGGAACGTAACTCCCCCGGTATTAGCCTGGGACCGCATGAAGATAAAATGGGAATGCGAAGCTCCGATACCCATTCGGTGATGTTCACCGATGTGGTGGTCCCCAAGGAAAACAGGATAGGAGAGGATGGCTTCGGTTTTAAATTTGCAATGAAACTTCTTGAAGGCGGAAGAACAGGTATTGCTGCCCAGGCCCTTGGAATTGCAGAGGGAGCCTATGAAAGGGCCCTTAAATATTCAAAGGAGCGCAAATCCTTCGGAACAGAGATCATCAACCACCAGGCTATTGCATTTAAAATCGCGGATATGGCCACTCGTATAGAAGCCGCAAGAAACCTCGTATATAAAGCGGCATGGCTCAAAGACAACCTCCAGCCCTATGGTACCGAAAGCTCCATGGCCAAGTTATTTGCAGCTGATACTGCCATGTGGGTCACCACCGAGGCAGTGCAGGTGCACGGAGGGTATGGGTATGTGAAGGAATACCATGTGGAACGCCTTATGCGTGAAGCCAAGATCACCCAGATTTACGAAGGGACAGCCGAAATACAAAGGATTGTTATTTCGAGGGCGTTGTCGAAAGATTGAGGTTTTTCGAGTCAGCTAACTCATTTCACACGACACCTTTATATGAATCAGCGGTTAGTTTTACAGCTTCCGCCGATGGTGTTGCCCTGAAAAACCTGCTTTCAAATTTCGAGCTGTCAAACAAGTATTCATACTCATACTGGTATGCCATTTCCAGGCTTTCTTTCGCCAGTTTGTTGAAAGGTGCTGCAAGTCGCATCATCCAGGTTTTGAGCACAGAGTACTTCGGGTCAACTCCCATGGCCCGGGCCGCGATCGAGATGAATTCTTTCCCGTTAACAGCATCTTTTGATGTCGGGAGATGCCAGACCTGGTTATAGGCATCTGCCGTATTCCCCAGCAAGGCAACCGCTTTGCCAAGGTCAGGAGTATATGAAAACGAGTGCTTGACTTTGTCATTGGCGATCCATTGCCCGCTTTTCCTGTCTTTAAATTTCAGGAAGATCATCGGATGCATGAACGTATTTGTTGCTCCGGGCCCAAGGAAATCAGCCGAACGGGCAATTAGGGCGTTCAGGTCCCCTTTTTTTACCCTGTCCATCAGGCGGTTTGCGATTTCAGCCCTTACCTCTCCTTTCCTGCTGCATGGATTATACGGGGTTTCCTCAGTCATCCAACCCCTGACCAGCCCATACATATACACATTATCAATAAACACAAGTTTTGCCTTATGTTTTACACAGGCTGCGATCACGTTGTCCATTACCTTAGGCCAGTCGGCCTTCCATACCCCTGTATCATACTGCAGGCCTGCAAGAAGATAAACAACCCCGGAACCTGCAACGGCATCGGCAGTAGCCGCCGCTTCGAGCAGGTCCATTTTAAATGTTTCTTCGTTGCTGTATGGTTTCGGATTGCGTCCGGCCAGCCTGACAGGCCCCGCGTTGAATGCTGAAAGTGCCGGGACCAGGTGCATACCGATAGACCCGCCGCTTCCTAAGATCGTTTGCATATTTTCAGAGTCTTAATTCAGTGTTTCCACAAAAATAACTAAAACTCTTGTATTTCTGAATGGCTTATAAAACCAAAAGAAAAAAGTATACTTTTGCTTCATGAGTTCCACCCTGGTAATTGCCATCGTCTTTATAAACATTGCTTTGGTATTATATACTTTCGGTGTTTGGGCCGAAAGGATACAACGCCGGCTAAAATGGTGGCACCTGGCTTTTTTCTGGGGAGGGCTTGTGGCCGATACCACGGGAACTACAGCTATGAGCGTGATCAGCGGAAGCCTGTTCAGGGCAACCTTTCACGGGATCACAGGAAACACGGCTATTTTATTAATGCTGTTCCACGCAATATGGGCCACTATCGTCCTGGTTAAAAGAAACGAAAAGCAGATAGCCAGCTTTCACCGCTTCAGCATCTTTGTATGGGTGATCTGGCTCATCCCCATGATCAGCGGTATGGTTTTCGGCGCAACACACTAAACCGGAATTCGTGAACCGGAACAAGCATTCAGTTTTTGGATCAGGGTTCCCGCGTCACTGAAGGGGTTTCCACTTTACAACAAGGTTTTTCTTTGCCGGCAGGGAATGCAGGTATGAATACATAGCTGCGAGGTCTTTTGAGTCCATTCCCGCATACATGGTCCAGGGCATAATAGTAGGCATGTCTTTAAGTCCAAGTTTCGGGGCAACATATGTGGCAGGGTCATAGCCCTTAAACCGTTTGATAAAATCCTCCCTGCCCATCTTCCCTATACCTGTTTCAACATCCGGTGTGATGTTGGGAGAAGCAAGGATCCCGCCGGGCATTATGAATTCACGGCCGCCGGCAAACGCCAGTTCCTTTACGATCTGGCCGTGCTTTGCCGTGGTATGGCATTCGATACACCCGCCGGCCCGTACGAGGTATTCGCCGTATTTAACCGAATCGCATTCAGAAGGTTTAGCAACAGGCATTGCCTTTCGCGGAAAAGTACGAACCACAAGGTTCATAGGGAATGCCGGATTTGAAGCCGGGGGTGTGTTGCGTATGGAAGGGATGGAACGTATATACGCTATAATCGAAAGTATATCCTCCTGGTCAAGCGTGCCATAGGCAAAGTAAGGCATAATGGGAAACATGGCGCCGCCGGTTTTGTTTTCGCCGCTTGTAATCGCCCTGTAGATCTCAGCATCGGACCATTCCCCGAGTCGGAAGGGAGTGATGTTAGGTGATGAGAAAGCCCCGGGGAATCCCATCTTCTGGTCAAATACTTCCCCTCCTTTGCCAATGGTCCCCGGAACCGGCGGACCGGAAAACCTGTCCCAGTCGCGTGTTGAATGGCAATCCATGCACACGGTAATATGGTTTGCAATGTACTCCCCGCGTGCAACGCGTTCGGGAGTGATTTGAACCGAAATATTCTGCAGGGGAACATCCGGAAGAGCGAAGCGGATATACACTATAACCACTACTACGATAAGGATCAGGGCTGCCAGCAGGCCACCCAGTATCCATGCCCATTTTTTTGTTTTCATATTACAAAGATGGCAAAGAAATTAGCCTTTGTCAATATACAAATGAATTATTTTTGCTTTTCTTAATGAAGGCGGATGAGATCCGGGCTTTTTACTGGCATTGATCAGGGCTGATGGATAATGGCAATGTGATAAGGATAATAAATGCTTCCGAGAACAACCTGAACTCGGTTTCCCTTGATATTCCCAAAAACAAGCTGGTGGTTGTTACAGGAGTATCCGGCTCGGGAAAGTCGTCGCTCATCTTTGATGTATTATACCGTGAAGCTGAATTCAGGTACTTCGGCTCCTTTTCTTCTTATGCCCGCCTCTTCCTGGGCAAAATGAAACGCCCCGATGTGGAAGGTATTGAAGGCCTTTCACCGGCTGTTGCAGTGGACCAGGGTTCGGTGGTCAACAACCCGAGATCCACTGTCGGGACAATCAGCGGGATCCATGATCAGCTAAGGTTGTTGTTTGCCCGCACAGGTAATAGTGAACCCGGATCCAGCGATCCAGCGATCCAGTCATCCAGTCATCCAGCGATCCAGTCATCCAGCGATCCAGTCATCCAGTCATCCAGCCATCCAGTCCTCCAGTCCTCCAGTCCTCCAGTCCTCCAGCTTCCTGCCGTACCTCTCACCCGCAGCCTGTTCTCTTTCAACTCCCCCGATGGAGCATGCCCTGTTTGCAAAGGACTGGGGGTTGAAGACCGACTTGATCCTGAACTTCTGATTGAGGATGCCACAAAGTCCATCCGCCAGCGGGCCATGGCAATAACCACCCCCAACGGCTATATCATGTATTCCCAGGTAACCCTCGAAGTGCTTGACCAGGTTTGCCGGTCGGAGGGCTTTACGATAGATATTCCATGGAAAGACCTTACTCCCGCGAATAAGCAGGTAATTTTTTACGGAAGCGATAAACTGGAGATCCCGTTTGGCAAGCATCCCCTCGAATCGAGGATGAAATGGAGCGGGATCACGGCAAAACCCCGTGAAATGGGAGTTTACAAGGGGATCATCCCCGTTATGGAAGAGATCCTCAAACGGGACCGGAATAAAAATATCCTTCGGTTTGTGCGCACCACCTCCTGTTCGGCCTGCGGGGGTAAAAGGTTTAACCCGCGGGCTCTTTCGGTTAAAGTGGGGGGATGGGATATAGCCGCATTATCGGCTTTGCCGGTATGCGAAATGGCTGCAGCCCTGGATGCTGTTGAATTCCCCGCACATCATGGGGAAGTTGCGGCAGAGATTATAGAGAGTATTTCCTCCCTTGTCGGCGAAATGAACAAGCTGGGCCTGGGCCATCTCTCCGCAGGAAGGGAGTCGGGCAGCCTGTCGGCAGGCGAATCACGCCGACTGAAACTTGCAACCCAGCTGGGATCGGGCTTGAGCGGGATGATCTATGTATTTGACGAACCATCCATCGGCCTGCATGGAAACGAAACCCTTGCGCTTATTGAAGTCCTGAAGCAGCTGCGCGACCAGGGAAACAGCGTGATCGTTGTGGAACATGATGAGGAATTTATCAGGCATGCCGATCATCTTATCGACATAGGACCCGGACCGGGTGTTTACGGCGGGAATGTGCTGCTGAATGCGGCAGTAGCTGAATTGGCCGGCCTTCCCGCGGATGTGATTAAAGGAAGCAATACCTTATCTCATTTCTTTGGGCTTGAACGCCTGGATCCTCCTGCCCGATACAGGGAAGGCGTGGGAGAACTCAGCATCTCCGGGGCTTCCCATCATAACCTGAAGAATATTAACGTAAGCTTTCTGAAGCAGGCCCTGAATGTGGTAACAGGGATGTCAGGCGCCGGTAAGGCCAGCCTGGTGCATCAGACCCTGGGCAGTTTCTTCAGGAAGAAGCTTGACGGTAGCAATGAAGAGCCCGGGAAGCATGAGTCAATTACAGGCTGGGAAGGGATCAAGCGTTTGATTGAGATAGACCAGTCGCCCATAGGCCGTACTCCAAGAAGCAATCCGGCCACATATACCGGTTTGTTCGACCATATCCGCGACCTGTTTGCATCCCTGCCCGGGGCCGTTGCCAGGAGTTACGGGAAGAGCCGGTTTTCATTCAATACGGCAGGCGGCCGTTGCGAGGATTGCCAGGGAGCCGGCTACAAACAAACCGGGATGCATTTTATGGGAAACGTGGAGACCATCTGCGAAACCTGCAACGGCCGGCGATTCGACAGTGAGACCCTCGAAATATCCAGGAATGGTAAAAATATTTATGAAGTCCTTGAAATGCCGGTGTCGGAAGCCCTGCTGTTTTTCGAAGGGGAGAAAAAGATTCTCCGTTACCTGCAAACCCTTGATGAACTCGGTCTTGGCTACCTCACCCTTGGGCAGCGCTCATCAACCCTGAGCGGGGGAGAAGCACAGAGGGTCAAACTTGCTGCTGAACTCCTCAGGAAGCCTGGATCGGGGGTTCGGGAACCGGGATCCAATGACCAGGATTCTCCTTCCGGCATCCGGCATCCGGCATCCGTTTATATCCTGGATGAACCCACTACCGGCCTCCATAATGATGATGTGAAAAAACTGCTTGCCTGCCTCAACGGCCTGGTCAACCAGGGCCATACCCTGATCTGTATTGAACATCACCAGGCCTTGTTAAGGTCGGCCGACCGTATCATTGAATTAGGTCCCGGCAGCGGGGAATCAGGCGGGGAACTGGTATTCAGCGGCAAAGCCCATGACTATTTTCGTGATGGACATAATAAATGTTTTGAAAACGATCCCGCTTCCTGCATCCCTCATCCTGCATCCTGCATCCCGCATCCCGCATCCTCCACACTGGAACTGACCCTCACTTCGGTCATGACCCACAATCTCAAAAATATCAGCGTTCGCATCCCTCACAACAGCCTCACGGTGATCAGCGGTGTATCGGGGAGCGGGAAGTCATCCCTGGCCTTTGATACCATTCATGCCGAAGCCAGGAACCGCTTCCTTGGCAACTTCTCGGCTTATGCCCGCACCAGAATCGGGATGAAAGACAGGCCCGGCTTTGAGGAAATCCGGGGGCTCAGGCCGAGCTTTGCGGTTGAACAATCGGGGATCCAGTCCAACCCCAGGTCCACGGTGGGTACATTTACCGGGATCTATGACCTGTACCGCCTGCTTTTTTCGAGGGCCTCAACGAAAATCACAACGGTCAGGGCCAACTCCTCCTCAACATCCACCCCGGAAGGGGTTTCCATGCCATCCGCCAGTGACCTGGTACTTCTGCCATCGGCCCGGGACCGGATTTCCCTGCCATCCGCCTTGAATAAGACTGATTCCAAACAAGGGATACCGGAATATCAATCCCGGCCCCTTTCAACTTTCTTCTCTTTCAACAGCATACAGGGAGCCTGCCCCGCATGTGACGGACTTGGGATGATGACGTTATGTGATCCTGAGAAGCTGGTTACCGATCCGGGCCTCTCCATCTTTAACGGCGCCATGGATGGAAGCAAAACCGGTAAATTTTACGGGGATCCTTACGGGCAATTTATTGCGACCCTCAGGGCAGTTGGCGCGAAACACGGCATTGATTTCGGCAGGCCGTGGAATGAAATCCCTGATGAAGGTAAACAGCTTGCCCTGTATGGATGCGGGGATGAGACTTACGATGTCAGCTGGGAATTCCTGAGGAATAAACGCAGCGGCACCCATCATTTCAAAGGTGCCTGGCCGGGTTTGCTGGGGCTTGTAAATGAGGAATACTCCCGCAAACATGCCGACCACCGTGGCGAGGGTATGATGAATGTGATGAGCGGAATGGAATGCCAGGCCTGCCATGGCAGCCGCTTAAATGAAGGCGTACTGTCGTGGGTCATCCGCAAGAAAAATATTGCTGAGATCTCAGCCCTGGATATTTCGGAAAGCATCAGTTTCTTCAATGGCTTTTTCACGCACGGCACAGGATCTGGCCTAAGCCCGGGGGCTGAGGATCCCATTCAACCTGCAACCTTAACGGAAGAGCAGGAGAGTGCGATTGCAGGGCCCCTGGTGACTGAGATATTACGCAGGCTGAAAACACTGGAGACCCTCGGACTTTCCTATCTTACTGTTTCAAGAAGCACAGTATCGCTTTCTCACGGTGAAGCCCGGCGACTGCAGCTGGCAGCCCAAACGGGATCAGGTTTGTCGGGGATGATCTATGTTCTGGATGAGCCCACCGCCGGGCTGCATTCAAAAGATACTTCCAGGCTTGTTCACCATTTAAGGGAGCTAATCAGGGCCGGGAATACAGTGATAGCGGTGGAACATGAGCGTGAAGTGATACTGGCAGCAGATCATATCATTGATATGGGGCCGGGGGCCGGCAGGCTGGGCGGAGAGATTGTTGCAGAGGGTAGTGTTAAAGAGATCATTGAGTCCGAAAGATCCCTCACGGGAAAATACCTGGTGTACCCTCTCAACCCTCATCCGCATGCGACCAGGAAGATGTCATCCGGCCTTCACATAAAAAATGCCTTTATCCATAACCTGAAACATTTCGACCTTGAAATTCCTTCAGGCGGGATCATTTGCGTTACCGGGGTTTCGGGCAGCGGGAAATCCAGCCTGGTGTTTGACCTGGTCCATGCCTCCTGGAAAGAGGGCAGGCCATCGGGCTGCAGCGGGATCAGCGGATTTGAGAATTTCGGCAGGGTAGTCAGTGTTGAACAAAGGGAGGAGTTCAACTCCCCTCTCTCTGTAATTGCAACCTATTCGGGATCATTCGACCTGATCCGGAACCTTTTTGCCTCAACCAGCGATGCCAGGCAGGGAGGTTTAGCAAAAAATAATTTCTCCTTCCTGAACAGGCAATCGCAATGCCCCAATTGCGAGGGCATGGGGCAGGCCAGGATCAGCATGGACTTTATGCCCGATATATACCAGGAATGCGAGGTTTGTCATGGGAAAAGGTTTAGGAATGAGATCCTTGGTATTGCTTATTGCGGGAAAAATATAAGTGATGTTCTGGATTTAAGCATTTCGGAGGCAGCCGTGTTTTTTGACGGGCAGAAACAGCTTCAGACGATCCTGAAGAATCTTGATGAGGCGGGATTGGGCTATCTCAAACTTGGCCAGCCATTGAATACCCTTTCGGGTGGCGAAGCCCAAAGGCTGAATCTGAGCAGGGAGCTGATCAGGCCATCCGCATCCCGCATCCCTCATCCTGCAATCCACATCCTGCATCCTGCATCCCGTATCCCGGCTCCCGCATCCCTCTATCTTTTCGACGAACCTTCTGCCGGGCTTCATTTTGCCGACATCGGGAACCTTTTAAAACTGTTTCACCGGCTTGCCGACGACGGGAATACCCTGATTATAATTGAACATGACCTGCAGATCATTTCTGAAGCAGATCATATTATAGAGCTTGGACCTGAAGGCGGGGAAAAGGGAGGGTACCTGGTAAGTGAATAGTGACTGGTGACTGGTGACTGGTGAACCCTGACTGGGGAAGGTGACTAGTGAATGGTGAACAGTGACTAGTGAATAGTGAATGGTGACTGGTGACCGGTGAACCGGGATCAATGAATGGGCCGGGAAACAACAAATCCGCTGTCCCCGGCCCCGATGAGCATGTTTGGACTTTAGTTTTTCTTTGTCGTTGCAATGAAGAAGAACAGCAGGAAACCTGCAGCGATAAACACCAGTTCGATCCCTATCGGTAAAAAAGCATCGGCTCCCTGGTCCCAGTTCAGGCGGCCTGCTCGGGACAGGATCTGGATCAGTATCATGCCGGCACCTGCAAAAAGGGTCACAAGGCCCCACTTAAGGGTGGGATATTTGGCCGTCTCACTTTCTATGGATTCAAGGATCCCGGCTTTATCAATATGCCCGCTGTTGACGATCTTACGACGCAGCAGATAGTCGGTCAGGGCTTTCAATAATGAATATATTCCGAAGAATACTACCGCAGTTACGATTGCGGCTCCGATTTGTTCACTTAACATATAACAGGGGTTTTAAAATTTAACTTCTGCATCATATGTCGTACGACAGGTGCAGAAGGTTGCAGAAATCGGCAGTTTTTTTGAAAGGGAACGAAAATCATCCTGTCTTCAGGCGGTATCCCGTATTATGGATGGTCTCAATTACGATCTGAGGATCGGGTTTCAGAACCTTCCTCAGGCGCGAAACGAAAACATCAAGGCTCCTGCTGAAATAAATATCATCATTGCCCCAGACCTTCCTGAGTATCTCTTCACGTTTCAGTATCCTTCCTTTGTTTTCGATCAGAAATGCAAGCAGTTCATTCTCCTTTTGGGTAAGGACCCGCGGCTTTTCGCCATAGCTCAGTTGCTGGTTCCTGTAATCGTAAGTAAATTCTCCAAGTTTTACCGGCAATGGATCAGCCATGGGGACTATGTTCTTCCTTTTCAGGAACACCTCTATTTTCAGCACCAGTTCCTCCATGCTGAAGGGTTTTGTAATATAATCGTCCCCTCCCAGGGTCAAACCGCTTATCCTGTCTTCCCCGCTTGATCTGGCAGTCAGAAAAAGTATCGGGATGCCCTGGTTAACAGCCCGGATCCTGGCTGCGAGAGTAAACCCGTCCATTTTAGGCAGCATCACATCCAGGATGCAAAGGTCATATTCCGAATTTTTCATCATCTCAAGGGCCGACATGCCATCGCCTGCATGATCAACCCTGTAACCCCTGATCTCAAGATTGTCCCTGGTCACAAATGACAGGGCAAGGTCGTCTTCAACATACAGCAGCTTTGGTTTGTTTCCCATGTCAGGATCTTATTGATTTGGAATTTCGATTGTGAACCTGGCCCCGCTTCCCTCCCGGGTATCGAGTTTTATCTTCCACCCATGGGCACGACAGATTATCTTCACATAATGCAGGCCCAGGCCAAACCCTTTTACATTATGGACATCCCCCGAAGGGACCCTGAAAAATTTCTGGAAAACCCTCTTCTGGTATTTAGGATCTATCCCCGGGCCGTTGTCGGCAAAACATATCAATACCGCCCTGTTTTCCATCTGTGTAGATATACTGATCCCGGCATTTTCAGGCCCGTATTTTACCGCATTGTCGAAAAGATTGTGAAATATGTTAGTCAGGTGGATAATGTCGGCCCGTATAACTTTCACCGATGGATCCAGCGACAGCTCAAGGGTCGAGCCCGGGCGCAACTTGGTCCTGAAATGTCCGGCCACCGTTTTTATCAGCTCATTCAGGTTGATTGTTTCAATTTTAAGCTGGAGGCCCCCCTTCTCGATGTGGACTATCTGCAGTACCTTCCCTGCCAGCAGGTCCAGCCTGCTATTCTCCTGTTTGATGAGGGAAGCATACCTGTCGAGCCGCCTAGGGTCTTTCACGATTTCGGGATCCAGTATGACATCGGCTGCCAGGTTTATGGTCGAAATGGGTGTCTTGAATTCATGGGTCATGTTGTTGATGAAATCTTTCTGCATTTCCGAAAACTGCTTCTGTTGCAGGATCACGAAGATGGCATAAACAAAGAAGATCACCGAAAGGACGAGGATAAAGGTGAAAAAGAAAAGGATCGCCATATCCCCTGCGATCGTATTCCGGAGGGCCGGGAACCGGATCCCGAAATAATAAAGGTATTCGCGGTATTTGGGTAGGTTTTCGGTGGATTTAAGCTTTTCTCCTAATCCTGAGGCGGAAATATAACTCCCGTAAACCATCCTGTCGGAATGACAATCATAAATGGCGTATTCGTAATCGGTCCTAATGTTGAGTCGTTCGAATTCAGTCTTCAGGAAGTGTTCCAGCACGTTGGCATCGATCACGCTGTTGATGTCAACGACAAAATATGCCGATGACAGCTGCCTGACGGGATTCCCGTAAGGAGGAGCGGTCTGGTTGAGGCTGCAGATCTTCCCGGCAACGGTCTTGAGGGCTATCACAATGCTCTGGTTCATCTCCTTTTCCCTGGTATCCCATGCGTTGACCAGGAAGTAGGTCTGCACGGAGATGATGCCGACAATTGAAACGGCCCCGAGCAATACAACGAATTTGAGTTTATACCCTCGCATGGAAATGATGTTTTGGATCCAGGGATTTTGTCATGTAAAATTACTGATAATGTTATTGTCAGCACGGGGATTTACAATTCATTTACAAAGATTTACATTTCGTTTACAATCATTTACGACTCGTTAACATGGGTTTCATTCATGCCTGTCCATCTTTGCAATCTAACAAAAACAAACAAATATGAAAACAAGAACAATGTTAATGACTGCCGCTATCTTCGGTTTATGCCTGGGTACTTATTGCCAGGATGCCCCGAAACAAGGTGAAGTGAAAACCTCAACCGAAGTGAAAAAGAACGGGCCTGTAGCCAGGTTCGACAAAACCGAGTATGAATTTGCTGATCTTAAGCAGAATTCACCCGGCACAGCCACTTTTATACTTACCAATGAAGGGAATGAACCACTGCTCATTTCGTCTGCCACGGCCTCCTGCGGCTGTACCAACCTCTCTTATTCCAAGGATCCTGTTCTTCCGGGCAAATCGACCAGCATTTCAGCGACTTATAACGCCGCCGCACCCGGTAATTTCAGCAAGACCGTCACAGTAAGGACCAATGCTTCCGATCAAACCGTGATACTGCAGATCAAAGGCAAGGTCATCCCGAAATCCTGATCGGGCTCCTGCAACCTTTTTGCATTTCCTGCGACTAACGTTTCAATGGATGATGTTGCACTGGTCAACGCCCTGAAGGCAGGAAATACAAATGCGTTCAGGTTCCTGGTCGAGAAATACCGGAACCTGGTATGGCATATGGTACTGCGGATGACAAACCGCCAGGAAGATGCGGAGGATCTTTGCCAGGAGGTGTTTATCAGGGTGTTCAAACAGATTGATAAATTCAGGGGGGAAGCTAAGCTGTCGACCTGGATAGGATCCATTGCTTACAATGCCTGCGTTGACCATGTGCGGAAAAACAAGCGTGAGGTATTGTCATCAGCGGATCCTATTTTGACGATCAACCTGGCCCAGTCGGATGTATCGCCCCTGCTGAACAATATAGACAGGAATACAATGAAAATACTCGTCCACCGGATCATAGAAAAAATGCCGCTTCAATACCGTACCGTGATCACTCTTTTCCACCTGGAAGAATTCTCTTACAGGGAGATTGAAGAGATCACCGGGATGCCCGAAGGCACAGTGAAATCATACCTGAGCCGTGGCAGGGAGATCATCCGCCAGAAAATGACAGAACTGGTACCCGACATCCGGCCCGTGTTATTCGAGGCTTAATAACATTAAATTTGCAGACATGGAAAAGAAAGAATTTAACAAAAACCTGGATGGCCTGATAGATGATTCACTGCGTGAGCCTCCCGATTTTGATTTTCCTGATGATTTTACCGATAAACTGGTTAAAAAGCTTGAGAAGCAGCTTGCCTGGCAGGAGCTCCTCACAGAACTTGGATTAAAAACAGGGCTTGTCCTGCTCGCCCTGATCGTGATGGGGATCTGCCTTATATTTCCTGCAAAAACCGATCCCGCCCCCCTGCTGCAGTGGGTCGCCGGCCATCGTGCGATTGTATGCGGCAGTATTGGAATCGGCCTGTTCACCTTTGTTTTCGACCAGCTGGTACTTAAATATATGTTCAAAAGGTCCAGGCAGCAATTCTGATGATTTGCCTGATCAATCCCCGGCTATTATGAATTACAATGACATCATAGGTATCATCGGGGTCGGTCTCATCCTCCTGGCTTATTTCCTGAATATTTTCTCGCTGATCCCCAAAGAAGGGAAACTCTTTTTCCTGATGAACATCCTGGGGGCAGGGCTCGCCTGCTATGCCTCAGTGCTCATCCATTACTGGCCTTTTGTGATCCTGGAAGGCGTTTGGACACTGGTTTCCGTGATCGGGCTGGTAAAAAAAGCATGAATTACCAATAAGAATTTTCACCAGTCACTGGTCACTGGTCACTATTCACTAGTCATCATTCACTTATTCACAATTCACTCATTTTTCTGCCGCCACCTGGGCCACGGTTTCAATGGCAATAGCCGAAAAAGCTGCCCCGTAATCGAGGTCGATGTTCTCCATGGTGTCATGGGTGTCGTGGTATCCCTGGCGGTGGATATCGTAATTTTCCATGAACAGCACACAGGGGACACCCATATCGGAAAATATCATCACATCGGTATTGTACAATGAACTGGTGGGGTCTTCCCAGGTGCGGACTTCACCCTCCAGGGGAAGGAACAAAGCTTTTGCGGGAATGGGGTAACTGGATTCGGGATTCGGGATTCGGGATTCGGGGTCTGAAGTCTTCAAAGGATCATTCGTCAGTCGTAAATCGTCCTTCACCCGCTCTCCTCTCTTGCATCCTGCCCTGTCGGGCATTGTATTCCATTCAGCGGCCAGTTTATTCCAGGTCCTGTTAACGAGGTGTGCCTTGTATCCCAGTTTTACCGAATCATCGCTGCGCCCGGGTGAGATCTGGAAGATGTCTTTTGCATTGTCGCGGTTATGGGCTATCATATCCATCACGAACACTCCCTTGATGTCAACTCCGCCCAGGTCAAGAAAACCCCCGTCATCCCTGCGCATCTTTAAAGTTTTCTGAACGTAGTTGCGGCAGAAGTCCCTGGCTCCCATGCAGTCAGAAGGAAATTCCTCCCCTGTAAGATGGATCAGCCAGATATCCCTTTCAAGTTTGCCTTCTTTCGCCAGTTTCAGGAAGACAGGGGCGGCAAGCAGCAGGGTGGATGTGGCCGAATGATTGTCGTCGGCCCCGGCGGCTGCAAGCCTTGCGCCTGTTCCGCCTTCCGATTTGTCGTAAACGTCTTCCATATAAGCGGTATCGTAATGGTCGCCCATAATGACCGCCTCTTTCCTGTTCTTCCCGGGAATGATGACCAGGATATTCCTTTCGTATTCAGTCCCTTCAAGGTTGGCTTTCCACCCGCCGAACTGTGTGAAGTCAAAATCGGTTTCCCATTTGAACGGCATTTCACCGGCTTCGGCTTTTCCTTCCATCCCGGCTTCGGCTATGGCTTTTTTGTGGCTCTTAAGAAGGTGTTCCCCCAAACGGTGGAGGTCCCTCTCCTTATGCCTTGTTTTACTCAGGGTGGGGTGGTCCTGCACCACATCCGCATTGTCTTTATTGATATATTCCCCGCATGCCAGGGAAAAGATTGTGTTCCAGAAATCCTCCTCGTACTTTCTGGTAGCGGTTTCCCCGAAAGTGAGGGGCTGGATGGAAGTATCGTTTTCCCTGATGATATTTTCGACAAACACTTTTGCCCTGTGCGCCAATCCGGGCTGGTATGTGCGTTCATGAAGGATATCAAGCCATTGATCGAGGTTTGCATCTTTCTTAATGCGGATGAGGTGGCGGGCAAAGTCTTTCTCAAGTGAAGGAACCCCGAGGAGTTCCTGTACATCCAGCAGGGTCATCAGGTTGAAGGCTGTAAGATGCTTGTAACGGTCGTGTTCCGACAGGAAATGTTTAAGGATAGAGGTGTGGGGCTGCCGTTCCATCATTCTCGGCCATAATTCTATCGGCTTCGCCGGATCGGGTGTTACCGTATCATAAGCAGTGAAATAACCGTGAAGCAGGTCGGGGAAGACCATGGGTTTTGAAGTGGCTGTATCGACGCAGGAAACAATGGGCCTGTGCCAGAAGATCTCATGCCGGCCTGCCTGCATGGGCGGGAAGTAAAAGCGGTAACGGAATAATCCGCCGGCAAGCACAACCGCCGCAGCATGCTCAATTTCTTTTTTCCCGGCCCTGGGCCCGTCAAGCAACAGCTCAATATGTTCATTCAGTAGCTGGACATTGCGGGCCATCGGCTTATTATAGAGGTCTAAAGCCGGGAGGGTGGTGTTGAATAAAGTCTGTGCAACGGGATCGATCTCCTTGCTGTCAAGCAATGGGTCTTCGGTTCTGCCTTTACGGTCCCAGCGGCTTGTTCTCACATAGGAGTTCAGAAGGAGTTCTTCAAGGATATCGGGATTTTCATTCCCGGGTGATGACTGGTGGAACCATCCCGACTGGGGAACCCTGATCCCGAAATTCTCCTCATTCCTGGAAACTAGCCTCAGCATGGGGAACTGTATGGCATCGTACATGTGATGTGACAGATCTATATATTCTTTTGTCCCCCATGGGGAAAGACTGCCGGGGAAGGGGATCAGCGCAAGATCTCCCGAGAAATATTTTTGTTTTACAACCTCAGGCAGGCTGCCGAACGGACGGAAGGTAAGCAGGTACACCGTATCGGTGAAATCATCGCCATCCGCAATCAGGTATCTTGAAGCCCATGAGGGAAGACTAACGCCATTCCAATGTTTTACGGGTAATTTTCCCTTCGATGGAAGGATGCGGAACCCGGCCTCGAGCATGGCTTCGGGAGTATCGGTCTTACGGTCATAGGCATGGTGGAAGATCTTACCCATGAATCTCAGGAAAAAAGATTCGGGATATTCTTCTTCTGCCCCTTTAAAAAATGATTTCCAGAATGCTTTTTCCGGTCCCTGCTCACTGCTCCCGAAAAATGTCCACCTGGATCTTCCTTTATCATCCTTGGTCTTTGACAGAGCCAGCGGAGCCAATAATACGTAACGCTCATAATTAAGCGTGCCGGCTTTATTGGCGAGTTCATCAGGCCAGAAAGGATTGTTCCTGAGGTTTCGGTTCTTTCGCCCTGCGATGCTGGGAGGAAGGTTCCCCTTGCCCAGCTGCATTATATGCTCCATGCTCTGAAGCCCTATATTCTGAAGGCCCGGCTGAAGGTGCAACAGCTCTTCGGCTTCCCCTATATAAAATCCGAAAGGGTCGTCCTGTTTGAAATGCCAGGAATAAACCTTTCCGTCATATGGCCTGAACCCGATATGCATGGGAGGCATGTACTCAGAATAGGCAGGCAGGGGAAATGATTTTTCTCCTTCAAACCAAGGGAAACTCTGTAACAGATGTTTCCAACCCATTTTATGGTTGGTCATTTGATGAAATATTTCGTGATGAATGCGATAACCAGTCCTTCACTCATCCTTCCGGATCGGTAGAAGTCTCCTGTATCTCCTTGTAAATCTTCATGATCTCCTCCCTGAACCGGCCCGGGGCCTCAAGGTAGCCCCAGCCATCTTCAAGCTCTGTGATACCCCCCAGGGCGGAGTCTTCACGTATGATTATCCCATACGGGATCTGCTTATCCATAAGAACTTCTTCAATGAGTTCAGCCTCGAATTCGTTTTCGAGGACCAGGATTTTTTCAAAATCTTCCATTATTGTGAATTTTAGAGGAACCTTCCCGAAGATCCGCAATTGCAGATCATTTAAGTTCATTTTACCAAATTACAAAAAGTTTTGTGAAAGTGTGCAAATTGCTTAATGATTTTCTGATTAACAATTTAGTTTCGGTACTTTTGTCGGTTCAGAAAAAAATCCATGAAAATATCAGCGCATTACATTACCGGGATAACGATTTTATTATTCAGTACAATTATTGTCCCCGGCCTTTTTGCCCAAAAGCAAACTTCCCTTTCTTCTTTTCCCAACCCCAAAAACGTGATCATCATGATTGGCGACGGCATGGGATTTAACTGTGTGAAGGCGGCCGAATATTATTTCGGCCCCATGCAATTCCAATCCTTCCCCGTTAAACTTGCAGTAGCCACTTACCCGGCAAAGGTTGGGGCCTACGATGATAAGGATACCACAAAACTGAACTGGGCAGAGGGTTACAACCCGGCCCTGGCCTGGAAAGATTCACTTTATTTGCGGAAGAATTTTACCGAATCGGCGGCAGCTGCAACAGCACTGGCAACCGGGCGTAAGACCTATAATAATGTGATCGGGCTCTCGGTGACTTTCGATACATTGAGGAACCTTTGTGAGCTGGCTAAGATCTCCGGCAAATCGGCTGGGGTCATCACTACCGTACCCATCAGCCATGCGACGCCTGCCGGTTTCGTGGCCCATAATAAAACGAGGCAGCATTATTCGGAACTGGCAGCCTATATGCTTTTCAGCAGCCGCTGCGACCTGGTCATGGGTGCGGGGAACCCCGAATTCGATAATAACGGGAAGAAGCTTGACCGGAAATGGGAAAACCCGAAATACGTATGCGACAGCAACCTCTGGCTTTCAATTAAGTCGGGCAGCGGGATACAGACATCCTTTATCCTCAAGGATAAAATTTACGAGGTGAAAGATGTTTCAGGTGATAAGATCCCCGATCCCTGGACCCTCATCACTTCTGAGAAAGACTTCAGGAAACTCATGTACGGAAAGACGCCAAAAAGGGTGCTGGGAATTCCCGAAGTGTATTCAACCCTTCAGCAGGGCAGGGATTTCGGCAGGAATGAGACGAAAAATTCCCCGCCCTTCACTAACCCCTTCACTTCGGGGCTTCCCACCCTTGCCGAAATGGTCAGGGGAGGGCTGAATGTGCTTGACAACAACCCGAAGGGATTTTTTGTGATGATAGAAGGGGGTGCTGTCGACTGGGCCAACCACGACAACCAGAAAGGACGTATGCTGGAGGAAATGAAAAGTTTCAGCGACGCCATTGATACCGTTGTAGCCTGGGTCAATAAGAACTCCAGCTGGAATGAAACCCTCCTTATCGTCACGGCCGATCATGAAAGCGGCGACCTCTGGGGAGGAAATACCTATACCCCGGTTGCCGATAATGGTAAAAATAAACTGCCCTCGCTGAAATTCAACAGCAAGGACCACACCAATGCACTGGTCGGGTTGTGGGCTAAAGGAAAAGGAGCGGAAATGTATTCTTTAATGGCAGGTGAAACTGATCCGGTGAGGGGGAGGTTTATTCAGAACACGGTGATACCCCAGCTGATCTTTATGATGTGGGGCAGGCCGGTCACTTTTTGACCCTGCGGGCACGGGCCCTTGATTCTAAAAACGAGCTTAAGATATAGTATGCCCCGAAGATGGCGCCGGCCATCATCAGGCTGTAATAAAACGAAGGATGGGAGTTGATAAGCCTTCCGATGGGAATTGTTATAAAGCTGAATGAACGTTCGAAAATTTCACCGAAACGGGTAAAGCTGTTCAGAAGATACTGCAAAATCATACCAAAGATGTCGAAAGCGGCGAGAAACGAATGTAAAGCTTGCATAAAATCTTAATTTGAAACAAATATACACCGGAGCTATGCAGGCGTATACATTTTTTCGACGAATGGGGGAAATAAGCGGTTGAAAGGGGGAAAATTTCAGGCAATTGAATTCCGGGGCCGTTTTAATATGCCGAACCGGAAATTCCTCATAAAAGTTCAGTTTTTCTCTTTGGGAACCTTAAGTTTTGCCCGCTGAATATCCTTATAATCGACCTTTTGCCTGTATGCCAGGTATCTGATGAGGCAGTCTTCGGTTGTAATATCAAGCGTTGTTCCCGCATCCTGGTGATCAAAAGTGTAAGCCGCTGAGATATAACTGCTCAGGGCAACAGCATAGATCTTTTCCTGTTCAAGGGGTTTCCCTGAATGGTCAAGTATTTTCACTTCCGTCCCCTTACGGTTCCCTCCTTTGCTGATAGTATAGGTCAGGCCCGAGGGGATCAGGTCGATATCCCTTTCTTTTTTATAGGAATTCATGATCAGGCTGCCGATCTCAGAGCCTTTCATCTTATACAGTACGATCTGGTTCCCGAAAGGGTCGAGGCGGTAAACATCCTTTACTTTGATCTCCCCTTCAGTAAGGCCCTGGATCCTGATCCCGCCTTTGTTCTGAAAGGCGAAATCGGCTTTAGCAGCCCAGGCCACGGCATCGGTCATTAAGGCGCCCAGGCTTTGCTTGCCTGAAATATTACCTGCCGCAATCCCTGCCACTTTCTCGAATTCCGGGTTGTTTTCAAAGGACCTTACAAGGGCCTGCATGCCGGGCTCAGCCCCGTTCAGGGATTCAAGGGCGATCAGGGTGTCATGCTTATCAATGATACTGCCTCCCTGGAAAATCAGCGTAAGCTTGCCGATAAATCTCTGGTATGAACCTGCCTGCACAATCATTACGCCATTCTCTGTGACAGGTTTCTTCAGGATGGTATGCGAATGCCCTCCTATGATCACGTCAAACTGCGGAAATTCCCTGGCCAGCTTTTCATCGGTTTCCACGCCGAGATGGGAAAGGGCAATAAGGCAGCCGTATTTCTTCTTCAGTTCAACATACTGCCCTGCTGTCTTCAGGGGGTCGCTGAAAGTGATCCCTGTTACCTTGGAAGGATGTGTGTCGGGGATGCCCTTGTCGTTTATTTCTATCAGCCCCAGTACCGGGATCTGAAGCATGCCGGCTTTTAACAGGAAATACGGCTGGGGCTGTTTCAAGCCTGAAGAGCCGGTATTTATGTTGGCGCAGATGAAGGGGAACTTCGCCTGTTCAATTCGCTTCTCAAGGAAAGCCTGGCCCAGGTCAAACTCGTGGTTGCCAAAACAGCTCAGGCTAAAACCGGCCTGGTTCATCAAAGCTATCATCGGAAAGCCTTTGTCGCTCACCATGTCAACATACGGGTTCCCGGTGAAGTTGTCGCCGGCAGCCACGATGAAGAGATGAGGATGGTAACGCCGGAGGCTGTCGGCAAGATATCTGAGCCTTGCAAAACCCTCGGTCTTGGCATGCATATCGTTGAGGTGAAGGATAATAACCTCGGTTTTGCCTGACCCGCTTTGTTGGGCAAATAAAGGATAAGTGGCCGTAAGGAAAAAGGCCGTCAGAAGGAAAGAAAGAAGTTTTTTCATTATTTGTAAAGAAAACGTTTAATGCTCCGTTTGGGTGTTTTTTCGAATTCTGTAGGGTGGATCTCGAATCCCGAGACCATCATGTATTTGGGCACACGATGGTTGAGATCGTGAATATAACCTTTGAAGATCTTGTCAAGTTCTTCCCTTGTATGCCCTGCTTTTTCAACTGCATCATAATCGGGATAGATGAGGGCAATGAGATGCTCTTCACGCTCGATTACCAGGGATTCCATGACCATGAAACGGTTGTTCAGGTGGGATTCAATCTCCTCGGGATAGATATTTTTACCTGAGGGGCCAAGTATCATGCTCTTGCTACGGCCCCTGATATATATGTTCCCTTGTTTGTCGGTCACGCCCAGGTCGCCGGTATGAAGCCATCCGCCTTCATCGATAACCTGCTTCGTGGCTTCTTCATTCTTATAATACCCCAGCATCACATGGGAGCCTCTCACCATGATCTCCCCGGTGGTGCGGTGAGGATCCTGGGAATCGATCTTCAGTTCCAGTTCGTCAACCACCCTGCCTGAAGCGCCCAGCTGGGTCGTTTTCCAGGATGCATAGGAGATAAGCGGTCCGCATTCAGTCATGCCGTAACCGACAGTGAACGGGAATTTTATTTTCCTGAAAAACTGTTCGGCTTCGATGTTGAAAGCAGCTCCCCCGATGACAAGTTCCCTGACATTTCCGCCAAAGACATCGTAAAGTTTCTTTTTTATTTTATTGTGCAACAAGATGTTAATGCCTGGCGTCCCAAGCAGTACCCTGATCGCCTGCTTGCGGAACAGCGGCAGTATCTGGGTCTTGTAGATTTTCTCAATGACGAGGGGGACGCTCAGGATGAGGGCCGGCCTGATTTCCTGGAAGGCCTGCATGATAATGCTGGGAGAGGGGGTCTTGGTAAGGAATGTAATATCGCATCCGATTGTGAAGGGGAACAGGAATTCAAAGGCGCAACCATAGGTATGCGCCAGGGGCAGGAATGAAAGGATCCTGTCTTTGGCCTGGAGGGGCATGTTCCTTTGCGCAAAAAGGATATTCCCGTACAGGCTTTTATGCTGGAGGACCACCCCTTTCGAAAAACCGGTTGTTCCGGAAGTATAGCTGATCACCGCTATGTCTTCAGGCAAGAATCCTTCAAACCGTATCGATTCCGGGGTAATATCAGCTGTCCCTTCCTTCAATATCCGGGATTCGTTGTTCGATATTCGATATTCATCTTCTTTATTGTACAGGACCTCATTCGTTTGAATCCTGTAAACCGCCCTGATCAAAGGCATCTCCTTTACATTCAAATCTTTAAAAATAAATTCCTCCACGAACATCATGCAGGCATCTGAATGAGTCGTAATATAATGGACATCGGCCGGTTTGAAATCGGGAAGCAGGGGTACGGTTACTGCCCCGAAAGTGACCGTAGCGATGTAAATGATCCCCCAGTTGGCAGAGTTTTTGCCAAGGAGGACGATCTTATCGCCCTTTTTGATTCCGTTTTTCCTGAAAATCTCGTGAATGGCCAGTATTCGTGAGCCCACTTCCTTATAGGTGTAAACTGATCCGCCGTAATCGGATAATGCCCTGTTATCCCAGTTTTTGCGGATGCTGGCTTCAAAAAGGGCTGTCAGGTTCTTCGGGACAGGCATATTTTTGAATAAAGCACGAAGTTCATAAAAATTATTTACTTATGACAGTATTGTTTGGTATAATTCCAGAAATTTCATGATACAGTTTTCCCAGTTATACCTTGAAGCGTAGTCGCGTATCTCGTCTGAGCATGCCCCGGGTTCCTTTTCCCTGAGCTCAAGCCCATTACGCAGAACGGAAGCCATTTCCCGGGCATCAAAGTTGTCCCAGTAAAAAGCAAGCACCCCCCCGGTTTCGGGCAGGCTGGCCATCCTGCTCAGAAAAACCTGCTTCCCTGCCAGCATGGCTTCGATCACCGGGAGGCCGAAGCCTTCGGCAAGGGAAGGGAAGAGGAAAGCCCGGCAGTGTTTGTACAGCCAGTATTTTTCATCCTCGTCGAGGACCCCCGGCAGGATGATGTTCTCAGAAACAGACGAATCCCTTATCATCCCGCGTATTTTATCCCCATAGGAAGTCTGGTTGTTACCACCGAGGACCAGGAGATGATCGGGAAAATGTTCCATAAGCGGGATCAGGGCCTGCAGGTTCTTTTTTTCTTTAAAGACTGACAGGGAAAAGAAAAACGGTTTATCGGGGAGCCAGCCGGGCATTGCGGCATTGGGCCTGGTTGAAAGCCTTACTCCGTCGTGGATGGTCACCAGCTTTTTGTTGCCGGTATCAATATGTTCTTTCAGCACCTGGGCTGTGTAATCGGAGATCACTGTGACAGCTGCGGCCCTGTCAACATTTTTCTGAAGCCTCCTGAGGTACCCGGCAGCTTTGGCCGGTGTTTTTTCGGTAAGGAAGTTCAGGTCATGAACGGTAAGAATGAATTTTGACTGCGGATGAGGGAGGTGGGATGGAAACTGGTGGAGGCTGTGCCAGATATCGGCTTTAGGGCTAAGGCGGGGCAAAATGCGTTGCCAGAAATTTGTTTGCACCCATTCCGCTTCAGGATTTCTTGGAAAGGTAAACCCCTGAGGGATAAGAAATACAGGTTCTATGCTGTACGGACAATATTTCATCAGCTCATCGGCAAAGTTCAGGGAGTACTGCCCCAGGCCGGAGTAGAGGTCTTTGGTCTTATACAGGTCGACAAGTATACGCACGCTGCAATTTACGAAATTCGTATCTTGGCTCGGAAATTATGCTAAACAAATTTCTAAAGGATCTACGAAAAAAGGACCATAAACCGGCTTACGGCGGGCTGGATATCCTGCGTTATATCGGTCCGGGCCTGCTTGTAACGGTAGGGTTCATCGACCCCGGGAACTGGGCGTCGAATATTGCAGCGGGCTCCGGGTACGGCTATACTCTGCTCTGGATGGTAACCCTCTCAACCCTGATGCTCATCATCCTGCAGCATAATGTAGCCCACCTCGGGATTGCAACCGGGCTTTGCCTTTCGGAAGCGGCAACCATGCATATGAAGCCGTGGCTCTCGAAGTCGGTTCTCTGGACTGCAATGGGAGCTTCGGTCTCGACCAGCCTGGCCGAGATCCTCGGTGCAGCCATTGCACTAAACATGCTGTTCAAAATTCCAATCCCGGCAGGCGCCATACTCACCCTCTTTTTTGTGATGGTCATGCTGTTAACGAATTCTTACCGCAAAATAGAGAAGTTCATTATCGCATTCGTTTCTATCATCGGCCTTTCGTTCCTGTATGAACTTACTCTGGTTAAGGTCGACTGGGCAGGGGCGGGGATAGGCTGGGTGAATCCTTCTATCCCTCAAGGCTCCATGATCATTGTCATGAGTGTTCTTGGCGCCGTAGTGATGCCCCACAACCTGTTTTTACATTCAGAAATAATTCAAAGCCGGCAGTGGAATCTCGAAAACGAGAATGTCATCCGCAGGCAGCTGAAATTTGAATTCTTCGACACCCTTTTATCCATGATCATAGGCTGGGCTATCAACAGCGCTATCATCATACTGGCAGCCGCAACATTTTTTGTGCATAAAACCCCTGTTGGCGAGTTGCAGCAGGCGGTAGGCATACTCAGCCCCCTGCTTGGCCAACATGCCGGGATCGTGTTTGCCGTGGCTTTGTTGTTTTCTGGACTGGCCTCGACGATCACCTCAGGTATGGCTGGAGGGTCCATCCTTGCCGGGATCTGGGGTGAACCCTATGACATCAAAGACAGCCACTCAAAGCTGGGTGTGATGATCTCCCTGGTGATCGCGGTGCTCATCATCTTTGTCATCAGCAATCCTTACCAGGGACTGATCATTTCACAGATGATACTGAGCATACAGTTGCCGTTTACCATTTTCACCCAGATCCGTCTGACCTCATCGGCCCGTGTTATGGGCAGGCATGTAAACAAGAAAAGGACAACAGTTCTGCTGATCTTCATAGGCGCTATTGTGACTTTCCTGAATATTCGCCTTCTCATCAGTTTCTTGTAACTTTGCCGCATGAAGAAGATCGCAGGAAGGGTGTTCCGCTGGCTGGGGTATTTGGTGTTGCTGTTTATTGTCGTTGAACTGATTTTGAGCTTCTGGGCGCCGGTATACGATTTTCCCGAGCCTGTGCCTTTTTCGGGCGATAAATTCTTCAATCCTTATGAAGGCCTCGACAGCAGCGGATGGAGAAAAACCAATTTCCACTTTCACGTCCGCGAATGGTGGGGGCTTACTGCCGGCCGTAACAACACCCCACAGGAGTTATACAGGGTTTATAAGCAGCTGCATTACGATGCCCCTCAGATTTCGAATTACCAAAGTATTTCAACCCAGTTTAAGGATTCAGCTTTTTATATTCCCGTTTATGAACACGGGTTTGGCATCCGGAAGAAACATCATATGCTGATCGGGGCCAGGGAGGTCCTGTGGTTTGATTATTCCCTCGTTCAGAGCCTGAGCCAGAAGCAGCAGATACTTAACCTCCTCCGGCCGCAGAGCGAGATAGTGGCTATCGCCCATCCCGACTGGGAAGGGGGGTTCTCACTCAGGGATATGAAGTATCTCTCGAATTACGATATGCTTGAAGTCCTTGACAACAACTGGAGGTCGATACCCCAGTGGGATGCCGCACTTTCTTCGGGCCATGCGGCCTGGATACTGGCCGATGACGACGCCCATAATATTGAAGACCCTTACCAGATCCAGCGTTGCGCAACCTATATCCATTCACCAATTCTGAGGGGCGATTCGTTAGTCAGGTCATTGAAAGCCGGCAGGGCTTACGGGGTGGAAATATACATGGGAAACCGCTGGACTTATGACCGCAAGGCATACTGGGCAGGGAAGATCCCGAAGCTTAGATCGGTAAGTATGCACGGCGATACGCTCAAAGTTTCGGTCAGCGGGGAAGTGTTCAAGATCATGTTCATAGGCCAGGACGGCAGGATAAGAAAATCGGTTTACGGGGATTCATCCATGTGGTACAGGTTCAGCCCGGCCGACACTTACATCAGGACAGAGATTACGTTCTTCGCCTACCATGCCCATCCTACAATTGGCCCCGGGGATATTTTTTACCTTAACCCTGTTTTCCGTTATAATGGGGAATTCCCCCTGAATGACCTGAAGGCAGAGATCAACTGGCCCAGGACCCTGATCTTTCGCTTTATGGCTTTTGGCTCGCTGATCGCAATTCTCTGGACTATCTGGCGTTTAAGAAAGAACAGGAAACAAAGCAAAGATGCCGTCCAACCGTAAAATATACTGGGCATTAGGGATACTGCTGGTTTTATCGGCAGTGGTAAGGGCATTGATTGCCGGCTCCATCGAGCTTGGGAATGACGAAGTCTACTACTGGACTTACGCCAAATTTCCCGACATGAGCCATTTCGACCACCCGCCGATGGTCGGATTGGTGATACAGTTGTTCACGCTTAACCTGAGGTTCGACAGTGAACTTTTTCTCAGGCTGGGATCGGTGGTCCTGGGAACGGCTTCAACCTGGATGATCTTCCTGATCGGGAAGAAGATCAAAAATGCAGCAGCAGGGCTGTATGCAGCCCTTCTTTTCACGGCTTCTTTTTACGGGTTTATCCTCGTAGGCACGTTTATCCTCCCCGATACCCCTCAGGTATTTTTCTGGCTGGTAAGCATGTACCTTCTGATCTGCTCCCTGCCCGATGAGTCACTCTCAAGCCAGAGCAGGGCGTACCTGTTTTTTTCAGGCTTAAGCATAGGACTTGCATTGCTTTCAAAATACCATTCGGTGTTTTTGATCTTCGGGGCCGGGATGTTTATACTTTTTCACAACAGGAAATGGCTGCTGGCAAAGGAAACCTGGATTGCCTTGCTGATGGCTGTAATGCTGTTCATGCCTGTAATTTTCTGGAATTACAATAACAATTATATCAGTTTCACATTCCATGAAAGCCGGGTAGGGATGACTGATTCGGGAATCCAGCCCCAGTATTTCCTCACCGAGATTGCCGGACAGGTTTTTTACAATAACCCGGTAAATATCATCCTGATAATCCTGGCCTTCATTGCCCTGTTAAGGGGGAAAGAGATCCTTGAAAAGCCATACCGGCGACTTATTCTGTGGATGAGCCTTCCTTTATGGATTGTTTTCGTTTCTTTTTCACTTTTCAGGTCAACTCTCCCGCATTGGACAGGACCGGCATATATAGGATTCATCCTTATAGCCGCCTCCTGGCTTGCCACGCCTTCAACTAAAGAAAAAAGGCTGAGGCTCATACCCTGGCCGGCAGCCATTGCCCTGGTATTTATACTTGCCGTTATTTCACTTGCCGTAACCCAGATACGGTATGGATGGGTACCTTTGAAAAAATGGAAAGTCGAAGATGTTTCAGCCGATCTCTGCGGCATGCAGCAGCTGGGTGAAAAGTTCGCCCCCATGGCAAACTGGGAGGAGGACCATTTCCTGATCGACAAAGGTTCACCTATCTTTACTTTCCGCTGGTTCCCTGCAGCCAATTTCGACTATTATGTTGCACGCCCTTCCGGACGTAAAGTATATGCATTGGGAAGCCTGGAGCGCATCCACAAGTACCAGTGGATAAACCGCATCAGGGGAGGCATGAAGAAAGATGCCGATGCCTGGTACATTGCTTTAAGCGATGATTATGAAGACCCTGTTGCACTTTACGGGAAATTATTCGAACTGGTGCTTCCTTCGGATACCATCCAAATCACCAGGGGCCGTGACACCATCCGCAAAGCTTACATCTACAAACTCATAAACCTGAAGGAGGATCTGAGTTTCATGCCCGCCGACAGTTTCAAACCCCCGGCCAAGACCGACACCCTTGCATATTTTATCGGGCAGATCAGGAACAATCCCGACTGGATGGACATCCTGCAGAAAAGGGCCAGGGACAAGGGTATTCCCCTGACCGAGATGGTCAAGCAGGAAGCGAAAAAAATGATGGCAGACCATAAGGACATGATGGACCTGAATTCAACCAGGAAAAATGATTCGGTGAAACAGATCCGTATACTGAAGGATGACGGGAAATAAAAATCATGACCCTTTAAGATGGTTCCCCCATTGATTGATCTTTGACAGGTTCAGGCTTATTTCGGACCTGTCATTTTTTTCGGATCAACGATTTTGGTGAAGTCTTCGTCACTTAGAAGACCCAGTTCCAGTGTTGCTTCCCTCAGCGTCTTGTTTTCCTTATGTGCTTTCTTTGCGATTTTGGCCGAATTGTCATAACCTATATGAGGGTTAAGGGCCGTTACAAGCATCAGTGAATTTTCGAGGTTCCTGTTGATGGCAGCCAGGTTTGGCTGGATGCCCACAGCGCAGTTGTCGTTGAATGAAACACAGGCATCGCCTATAAGGCGGGCGCTCATAAGCAGGTTGGAAATAATGAGAGGTTTGAATACGTTCAGCTGGAAATGCCCGCTGATGCCTCCGATGTTGACTGCCACATCATTCCCAAGCACCTGGGCGCATACCATGGTCATGGCTTCGGGTTGGGTGGGGTTTACCTTCCCCGGCATGATACTGGATCCTGGCTCATTTTCGGGAAGCATGAGTTCGCAGATCCCGCAACGCGGTCCCGACGCAGAAAGACGGATGTTGCTGGCAATATGCATCAGGCTTACGGCAAGTGTTTTAAGGGCGCCTGAGGTTTCAACACAGGCGTCGTGAGCCGAAAGCGACTCGAACTTATTCGGAGCGGTGACAAATGGCAGGCCGGTGATTTCGGCGATTTTCTTTGCAACAAGCATATCGTAACCTTTTGGTGCGTTGAGGCCCGTGCCGACTGCAGTCCCCCCAAGCGCCAGTTCCGAAAGATGCGGTAAGGTGTTTTTAAGCGCTGCAATCCCATGGTCGAGTTGTGACACATAGCCGGAGAATTCCTGCCCGAGGGTAAGGGGGGTGGCATCCATGAGGTGGGTCCGGCCGGTTTTGACAATATCGCTGAATTCCACCGACTTGCCTGCCAGGGTATCCCTGAGGAGTTCCACCCCCGGGATGGTTGTTTTTACTACCATTTCATAAGCCGCGATGCTCATGGCAGCCGGGAAAGTATCGTTTGACGACTGCGACTTGTTGACGTCATCGTTAGGGTGGATGATGGTTTTTCCTTCACCCAGTGTTCCCCCGCTCAGTACATGGGCCCTGTTTGCGACCACCTCGTTAACATTCATATTGGTTTGGGTACCCGATCCGGTTTGCCAGATCACCAGCGGGAACTGTTCATCGAGCCTGCCTTCAAGGATCTCGTCACAAACAGCGACAATAAGTTTCATCTTGTCTTCCGGAAGGACTTTCAGATCGCAGTTGACCATAGCCGCCGCTTTTTTAAGCACAGCCATGGCCATGATCACCTCTTTGGGCATGGATGCGGGTTCGCCGATCTTAAAATTGGTCAGTGATCTCTGGGTCTGAGCACCCCAGTACTTGTCCATGGAAACCTCTATTGGGCCCATGGTGTCCTTTTCAATGCGTGTTTTCATAATCCGGAGTTTATTGTTTTGTTTCTGGTTTTGTTCGGAATGTTTGGATGACTGGATGGCTGGATAAGGCGCTTCGCGCCGATAGCTGGATGGCTGGATAAGGCGCTTCGCGCCGATAGCTGGATTTCCAGTTATCCAGTTATCCAGCTATCCATCTTTTTTTATCACCTCCTCTATCCTCTCCACCGGCTCCCCCCAAATGGCCCTGTACTGAGCCTCAACGATCGGCCTTTTAAGCAGCCTTGGGTTTTGTACAATTATTTTAATCCATTCGTGATCGTTGAATTTCTTGCCTTTCAGTTTTTTCTTAAAATAGTCTTCCTGCCTTCGGATGATCTCCTCGGGTTTGGAATTAAGTTTCATCAGCAGTTTTTCGAGATCCTCCTCCGAAAGCGGTTCCTTCATATATTCCACTATCTCGAAATCAATGCCCTTGCTTCTCAGGTATTCCAGCCCGGCCCTTGACTTTTTGCACTGCGAATTATGGTAGATTTTGATCATTTTTGTTTCTTTGGTTGGAGGTTTGCATTAATATGTATGATCAGATAACTGGATAGGGCGCTTCGCGCCGATATCTGGATATCCAGTCATCCAGCAATCCAGTTCTCCAGCTACGAATTCCCATACTCCATCAGGTAAGCCTTGATAAACTCGGTGAGGTCCCCGTCAAGCACACCCTGTGTATCGGAAGTCTCAAATGTAGTCCGCAGGTCCTTTACCATTTTATATGGATGCAGCACATACGAACGTATCTGCGAGCCCCATTCAATTCGTTTTTTCCCGCTTTCGATTACCGCGATCTTTTCCTTCTGCTTCCTTAGTTCGATTTCGTACAACTGTGACTTGAGCATCTTCAGGGCTTTTTCACGGTTCTGCCCCTGGGAGCGGGTTTCCTGGCACTCAATGATAATGCCTGTAGGCTCATGTTTAAGCCTCACCGCCGTTTCGACCTTGTTCACATTTTGCCCGCCCGGGCCGCTGCTTCGGAATGTATCCCATGAAATTTCTGCAGGGTTGATCTCGATCACGATATCGTCATCGATGATAGGATAGGCGTAAACAGAGGCAAAGGAAGTATGGCGTTTATGGTTCGAATCGAAAGGCGAGAGGCGTACCAGCCTGTGCACCCCGTTTTCACCTTTCAGGTAACCGTAGGCATAGTCGCCTTCGATTTCAAGGGTGACCTGCTTTATCCCTGCCACATCGCCTTCCTGGAAGTCCAGTTCCTTGACCTTGTATTTGTTTCGCTCGGCATAGCGTATGTACATTCGCATAAGCATCTGGGCCCAGTCCTGGCTCTCGGTGCCGCCTGCCCCCGAGTTGATCTGGACAATGGCGCTCAGCCTGTCCTCCTCCCCGCTCAGCATATTGCGGAATTCGAGGTTCTCAACGAGAGTAAGGGTTTCTTTGAACTGTTTGTCAAGGTCGGCTTCGGCCCCCTCTCCCTGGATATAGAAATCCCACAGGATCATCAGTTCCTCAAAACTTGCCTGGCCGCTTTGGTATGCCCCGGTCCAGATCTTCTTATCACGGATTGATTTTAAAACCTGCTCCGCTGCTTTGGAATTATTCCAGAACCCGGGAGCCTGGGTTAGCTGTTCTTCTTCCCCGATCAGGGCGAGTTTCTTGTCGACGTCAAAGATACCTCCTCAAGGCATCAAGCCTTGTCTGAAGATCTTTCATTTGTTCCTGGCTGACCATATCAGATTTTTAGTTCATCAAGTGTTTTCAGGATCAGGTCAGTTTCATAACCTTTCCCTAATGCAAAAGTGAATAATTTATCCCGGAAATTCAAGGATTTTCCTGAATTTAATTCTCCTTTCTCCAGGGGGCGGATGTCTTTTGCCTTTTTGCTGATCATGTCCCCGAGGACAAGCCGGTATGAATCTTCGTCAATCTCTTCAAGGGCTGAACGGATCAGTTTCTCAGGTATCCTCTTTGACCGGAGCTCAAACGTGATCCTTATCCTTCCCCATTTGTTCACCCTCCATTTACCCCTGACAAAGGCCCTTGCAAACCGTTCATCGCTGATGAACCCTTCTTCGGTGAGCTGGTTGAGAATGCCCCGAATCTTACCCGGCGGGGCCTGCAGGGACTTAAGTTTTAACTCAACTTCCTTTTCGCTCCGTTCGCGGTAACTGCAGAAATAGCGGATCTTTTCAAGTAGCAGTGTGGGATCGGAAACAACCGCATCAATCCTTCTTTTTCTCTCTTCCTGTTTATTTGCCGGCCTTTTCAAGTTTCTCGACATCTAACGAAGATCATTGTTCACCAGTCACCACCTACCCTACTTTTGTTTCTCAAACACGTCAATCTCCCTGAAATAATAGGGCCCGTGGCCGCAATCTTCGGTTACCCACATCAGGTAACGCCACGACCTGCCTTTGTTCGGGAAAATGGAGTAAAGAGCTTTTGAATTGCCCCACACATCGCATGGAGGGATGCTCATCATATACGTCCACCCAGCAGCCTTAGGATCGCCGCCGGGGTCGGGGGGGGCAGGGGAATTCGATCCCCAGAGGGAAAGAAACTCTGCACCCCTGTGCATATTCAGGTTGGCAAACATATGTATGCTGTCGATCTCGATCTCCTTCTGAAGATCCATCCAAACACGGCTTTCGCCTTCGTCAAACCAGACGTCATTGACAGAATCATTCGAACGGAGATCGAACATGCCGTCGACCAGTGGAGACAGGTTCATGCCCTGGGCTGGCTTTTTCTTTAGGATTGTATCAGGGGTGGTATAAAAGTATTTTACGGTAACCCCGTTCGGCACGCGAAGGTCGGCATAATCGTTTCTTGTGACTTTGCCCGGCAGGTCATTGAGGTTGCGGTTCCTGCTGATCCTGCATACGGCAAGGGCGGGGGCATTCGCATCCGCGTAGGACCTTGGAAGGTTCAGGGCCACCGGGCTTTTCCATGAATAATCATCGTACAGCGGCATGGCCGGAACTACCTGGTCGGATGGATCATCCGATACGCTCATTGCAAAGATCTTGATGGATTTATTCTGCGGAAGCTGCACAAAGCCTGCAGACGGATTCACAGGGATGCTGTATTTAAAAATGTAAGCATACTGGTACGGCAGGTTGGCTGTATCTTTATGAAGATGGGTTGCAAACCATGCGACTTCGTCGCGTTTGATAAATCCTTTATCTACATACTTCAGTCGGCCGAGCTTATCCCAAACCCTGTTGTCGTACTGCCCGATCTTTCCCGAATAAGCCTGGACCCTGAGGCTTGATTTTACATTGCCTGCCCTGAACACACCGTTGGTGTCGTCACTGGCTGCCGCAAGGATGAACAGCCTGCTGTAATTCCCGGTCTTCGGAAGCAATATTTTCTGCCCGTTGCAGCTGATGGCATTGTTCTTGCCATCGGTCCTCGGTCCGAGGGTAAACTCAATCCCATCCACCGTAAGTGAAGAAGGAAACAATTCTGCGGGTATGCTTATCCCGTTATCGTCAAATTTTCCGTTCTTCTTATTGTTATCGCTGCTTACAACGTCTTCCTCATAGGCAAGTGGCAGTGGAATGCTGGCCGGGGTGAACAGTTTCTCTGAAGGTTTATCAAGCTGGATCCTGAAACTCCGAATGGCATATTTGTCGAGATTCACGACCAGTTTCCCGTTCACCGGCTGCATGCCGGCTATAGTTCTTTCCTGCCCGTCGACTTCAACCGCAGTGAGCACTTTGGAGAGGAAGCTGAATTCGACGTTCTGGGCTTCTTTTCCCAGGAGCTCCTGCATACGGATAATAATGTCGTTATTGTTTTCAGCTTTTTTAATGGCCGTGATATCAACCTGGGGGCTGGAAACTTTCACAAAAGAGAAAGTCTTTCCGAGCGAACCCTGGTGCTGGGGCACTACGAAAGCTCTTACAGGCTGGTTCAGCATCCTGGCCTGCCATTCGGTGAGTGCAGTGCGCCAGTCGCCTTTATGCGGATAAATAGCATAAACGAAATCATGGTTGCCGAAATCCTGGCTTGCCTGCTCATGGTAAGTATTGGCGACAGGAGTGTAAAGCAGTGTAAGGCGCAATGTTTTATCGTCAGGTTTGTCGGATCCGAATTTGGAGTCTTCGAGTATGCTCACGCCAAAATTGCCCGATTTATCAGTCAGGTCAAACCATTCACGGGAAGGTACTTCGAATTTTTTTTCGTTGTTTGTTGAACGTTCAACAGTGCCCAGCCCAAGGTTGTAAGTGGCATTCGGGTTCGATGCCGTCAAGGGGAATGAAGCTTTGAGGCTCACGCCTTTCGACTGCCAGGCAACCTCGTTGCGAACTACTATGCACTCCTGCCCGGCAGTAAGTGAAATATACTGGGTGAAATCAGAATTCCTGCCTTTGCGCTCTATTTTAATCACATCGCTGAGGGTGCTGTTGTATACCAGGCTGATAGTTGCAGGTCCTCTGACATAATCAATGGGCGGGTTTTTCCTGTCGCGCCAGTCCATATTCCAGGCCGGCCAGTATTCGGGGTATTCATGCAGGAACTCCAGGCGGGCCGGGGCCGACAGCATTTCTTTATTCATGCGTTTGTCGAAAATACTGCTGATGTCGCCATTCTGGTTCAGGGTAACTTTAAGGAATTCATTTTCCATGCTGTTTGCGGTGGCTTTCAGGACTGTTTTCACAACCGGGGCTGTTGCAGCCGGCTGCACGTCGAATACCGAAATTCCCAGCGAAGGGAGGGAAGCAAGGAATAAGATACGCAGCGAATGTTTCGTCTTGTACTGGATCTGAACAGGAACTTCTTTATCGTCGGGGCCCAACACTTTTACGAATTCGGGGGGGGCTTCAGCATAGTTAAGTTCCACTTCAACAATAGCTTTGCGGGGGATGGCAAGGGGATTGTAAACCGCAACGCTCTGTCCGCTGCCCCTGGTATCCATGCCATGGATCACCGAAGCTGCCGAAGACTGCAGGGCGCCGGAGAACAGGTTAAGCCCCAGCACCTCATCGTTCCAGGCATATTCATATGCCTTCGGGATGCATGTCCCGGGCAGGATGTCATGCATCTGGCTTCCAAGCACCAGCCACCATGCCGAATTAAATTGTGGCTGCGGGTACCTGACACCACCGGCCAGGTCGGCGAAAACGGCAAGCGGCTCGGCAGCCTGGGCCAGCAGTTCATTCTTCCTGTTCCAGCGTTTCATGTAGGCTTGTGATGTGAGGGATCCTGCCGAATGCTGGGTCAGAAGCAGATCCCCTGAATAGGTGGGTAGCTTCGCAGCCTGGGCTTCTGTGAGGTCCCTGAAGAGCTGGTCGGATGAGCATAAGTACAGTTGTATTTTGCTGTCGGGGTTGTTCAGTGAACCTATGGCATTCTTAACAGCTGCCGGGGAAGGGGAACCGCCGATGTCGCCGGTGCCATAATACCTGTAATCGGCATAAACACCATATTTTTTCCCATTATCCAGAACACGGTCAACCCATGCTTTGACGGTATCACAGCGGGGCTCAACATCCCCGGCATAGTCGGTGGCATTGAGGGCGGCAAGCACTCCCTTACCGTCGGTGCCTTTCCAGTTTCCTATGTTAAAGGGGATACCTATGGCCGAACCCCATTCCAGCTTCTGGGTCGAAAAACCTTTCACCCCGGCATGGGCAAGCGCCGATGGCAGGCTGGCCTGGAACCCAAAGCAATCGGGGAGCAGGAAATCCACGCTCTCTTTCCCGAATTCACTCCTGAAATAATTGTTTCCGTATAGCACATGACGGATGATGGATTCCGGGGAAGGAATGTTGGCATCGCATTCATCTACCGAAGAGCCTCCGACAAACCACCGGCCCTGGCTGATGTATTTTTTAACTTTCTCATACCGTTCGGGATAATATTCTTTCATCATCCTGTAACGCCTGGCGCCTGAAAAGGTAAAAACATATTGTTTATACTTCTCAAAAAGCAGGAAATTGTCATCCATCGTTGCCTTGATGAATTTATTAACAGTCTCTTCGTAATCCCATCTCCACTCGGTATCCAGGTGTGCGTATGCCACAGTGTAAAGCACAGGTTCGGTATTGAGATCGTACCTGGGCAAAGATTTTTTTGCCTCAGGCTGACAATAACCCTTCCCGCAAATGAAGAAAAGGGAACATAAAAGAATGGCTAAGTATTTCATATATGCCTGGTTACGTTTAATAAAATCCCTTTATCCCGCATGTTACCCCGTAAAAGGATAAACACCGGAAATCAGGGCCCGGATTCCAATCCTCCGGTAAAAATAGAAAATTTTTTATTGGGGAAATCCATACCTTTGCAATCAATTATAAAAACCATCACATGAAAAAAATCGCATTACTCCTTTTTATAGGGGCAATCCTGGCATCCTGCGCAGGGAAAAAGGACAGTTTCACTATCAGCGGTAAGATCATTGGCATTGACAGTGGCACTGTTTATCTGCAGAAATATGAAGTTTCGGACTGGGTGAAAATTGACTCCGCCAAACTTCAGAAAGGTTCGTTTACTTTCAAAGGAAAGATCGGCCTTCCCGAAATGTGGTTTATCACCGATAAAAGCAAGTTGTTTTTGCCGGTTTTTGTGGAGAATGCAAATATCAATATAGAAGTCTATGCCGACAGTGTGGATAAAGCAAATATCAGCGGTTCTGCCACCCACGACCTGTTTAAAAAATACCAGAAACAAAGTGACAGCCTGAACAAGCTGATGGAAACCTGTTACAAGGAATACCGGGCGGCAAAGGAGGCAAACGATACGCTTAAAATGAAAAAAGCTGATTCGGTTTCCGATGCCCTTGATAAAGCCGTCAAGACGAATGTCGTAGCTTTTGCAAAGTCCAACCCTGCCTCAGTGGTCGGGCCATATCTGATCATGCGATCTGCATACCAGTTTGAGCTTCCCGAACTGGAAGAATCTGCGGCAATATTCGACACCAGCCTGAATACCTCTACTTATGTGCAGACCATTAAGAAGAGAATTGATATTCTAAAGTCGGTTCAGATAGGTCAGGTTGCCCCTGACTTCACGATGAACGATACTACAGGGAAACCCCTTACCCTGTCATCCCTCAAGGGGAAGGTGCTTCTTGTCGATTTCTGGGCATCCTGGTGCGGCCCCTGCCGTGGCGAAAACCCGAATGTTGTAAAAGCCTTCGCAGCCTATAATAAAAAGGGCTTTGATATCCTTGGGGTTTCATTCGACAAAGACCATGCAAAATGGGTCAAGGCGATTAAAGATGACGGGCTCATATGGAACCAGGTTTCCGATCTCCAGGGATGGGGGAATGCTGCAGGAAAATTATACGGGATCATGTCGATCCCTGCCAATGTGCTGCTTGACAAAGATTTGAAAATTGTTGGAAGGAACCTCCGTGGTGAGGACCTTACAAAGAAACTTGCAGAATTATTAGGTCCTGCCGTACCTGAAAAGAAAGCGGCCGTAAAAAAGGGGAAGAAGTAACAATCGAATTTTCATTGATGCCGCCGGGATAGTTTTATCCCGGCGGTGCTATTATCCGGAGTTTCCAAACATTAACACTTATAAAAATGATCAGAAAGGTTCTGTTACTGGCGTTTCTTTTTTCATCGGCCTTAGGCTCCGCCCAGAACTCACTTCATGGAACCATCCACCAATTGTCAGCATCAAAGGTTTATCTTTCGGGTGTATATGGGGAGCGGACGAAGGTATCGGATTCAACCATCTCGGATTCTCTGGGCCAGCTTCACTTTATCCTGCCTAAAGGCCTTGCGCCTGGTTTGTACAAGCTGGTCTGGAGCAAGACAGGATTTCTAAACCTTATCCTGAACCATGAAAACGTGAAATTTGAGACCTGGGCAAACTCCCCTCAGGATTCGTTGAAAATATTGTTATCTCTGGAAAATGGGATTTTGCAATTGTTTAATTCGATAGGAAAGATTAGCCAGTCAAAGCTGGAATTGCTGATGCCCCTGGTGGATTTTTACCCTGCCAGGAATGAATTTTACAGGAATGCAGTTACCGAGTTTGAAACGACCCAGAAATTGCAGCTTACCCTCCTGGATTCTGTATCGGATAAATACCCGGGATCATATGCAGTCAGGATGGAAAAGGTGAAAATAACCCCATATATTTCAGCCTCGCTTTCTTCCAATGACAGGATAGAATTTCTTAAGCAGCATTACTGGGATAAGGTTGATTTTAACGATACTGCCCTTCTCAGGAGCCCCGTATTTGCCGATAAGGTTATTTCTTACCTGGCGCTATATCAGAATAACAGGTTCAGCCAGAAACAGCTGGAGGCTGAATTTATCAAAGCCGTTACAGTGGCGCTCGGTGCCGCCTCGTTAAACCCCAACGTTTATAAGTTCATGCTTGACTACCTTGTCGGTGGTTTTGATAAATATCATTTCGATGAGGTCATTACCTATATTGCCGACAATTTCCAGGATCCGTTTTCATGTGAAGATGCTGCGCGCAAATCGGCCTTGCAAAAGAAACTGGACAATTTCAAGAAACTGTCTCTTGGAAAGCCCGCACCCTCTATTGAAGTTCCGGATCTTAACGGGAACAAGGTAAGCCTGCTTTCCCTGAAAAACGAATTCACCCTGCTTGTCTTCTGGTCCAGCCAGTGCCCGCATTGTACCGAGATGATGCCGAATCTCAAAGCCTGGTATGATAAACAAAAACCAAAGAGACTGGAAGTTGTTGCGGTTTCACTTGACACGAACCGGAATGCATGGGCATCATTCATTAAAAAGGAAAAACTTAACTGGATCAATGTTTCTGAGTTGAAAGGCTATTCCGGGAATGCCGAAGACGAATATAACGTATATGCCACGCCTACGATGTACCTTCTTGACCGGGATAAGAAGATCATCGCCAAACCGATTACCTGGCATGAACTGGAGCAGGCTTTGAACCAACAAATAAAATAGCATATGTACGAATATCTGAAAGGCCGCCTGGTCGAAAAAAATCCCGCCTATGCAGTGATAGATTGCAATGGTGTTGCATTTTACCTGAATATTTCGGTCTATACTTACTCGAGACTTGGCGATGACGAAAGCTGCCTGTTGTTTACCCATCTCGTTGTAAGAGAGGATGCACATATGCTCTTTGGTTTTATTGATACCGGGGAACGAGATCTTTTCCGCCAGTTGATCAGCGTATCGGGAGTTGGTGTTAATACCGCACGGATAATTCTTTCATCACTGAATCCCAGTGAGGTAGCCCAGGCTATCGTCGACGGGAATGCCCCCATGCTGCAGAGAATAAAAGGTATCGGGAGTAAAACTGCAGAACGTATCATCATCGACCTGAAAAACAAACTCTCGAGGCACCTGATTCCTATGGAAAAATCAGGGGTTTTACACAATACAAACCGGGAAGAAGCGTTATCTGCATTAGGCATTTTGGGTTTTCCCAAGGTGCTGGCAGAGAAAGTATTAAACAAGATAATCGAAGCGGAAGGCTCCGGCTTATCGGTGGAACAGCTTATCAAGCAAGCGCTGAGGATGTTATAACGTTTGCTTTAATTGATTTCACCCGGCTTGGCTAACGAACAAAACGGAATTGGTGAATTACTTTAACATTGCTGTAAAATACTGTCTTGTCTTACTGGTTCTCCAAGGTTTTGCTATGCCGTCATATTCAGGCCGGCCGGGGCAGAGCTTTGGACGGACACCGGATCTGCTTTTTGCAGCTGATACGAACAGGAACTCCGATACGACCCTGAGATATCCCTTTTCGTACGACGGCACCCTGCCCGGAGGTGGAAAAACCAGCCCGCTTTACCTTAAAACCCCTTCGAATATCACGACAGTCGTTGAATACGACCCCTCCACCAACCAGTACTACAATCTGTATAAAGTAGGGAATGAGACTTACCGGATTCCCACCACCATGTCGTTCAGCGAGTACCAGGACCAGGATATGCAGAACCTCCTCCAGTCCTACTGGAAAGAACGGTCGGAAGCTGCCGGGATGGATAACTCAAGGGGTGTGATACCGAAGATTCATATCCCTGGAAAGTTCTTTGAAACTATATTCGGGAACAATACGGTTGACATACGTCCCCAGGGATCGGCCCAGATCAATTTCGGCATAGTTTCAAACAGGAGGGATGACCCCATGCTGAATACACGCCAGAGGAGGCAGACCAATTTTGATTTTAATGAGAAGATCCAGTTGAATGTGATCGCAAAGATCGGCGACAAGATCGAATTCAAAATTAACTACAATACCCAGGCCACGTTTGATTTTGAGAACACCCTCAAACTAAAATACGAGGGCAAGGAAGATGATATCATTCAGCTGATCGAGGGGGGTAATGTGAACATGCCCCTGAACACAACCCTGATCAAAGGGACCGAAAGCCTTTTCGGGATCAAGGCCAAATTGAGATTCGGCCGCCTGAGTGTAACTGCGCTCTATTCACAGCAAAAAAGCGAAACGAAGAACCTTACAGTCCAGGGAAATGCGCAAACGAACAAGTTCAGGCTGAGGGCCGATGAGTATGAAGAGAACCGCCACTTCTTTATTGCCCAGTATTTTCGGGATCATTACCGGGAAGCATTGAAGTCGCTTCCTATCGTTAACTCTGCCGTAAATATTGTAAAAATCGAAGTCTGGGTCACCAATATCGGCGCTGCCGTTACCGAGAACCGCAACATTGTGGCTTTCCAGGACCTGGGTGAGTTCAACCCCTATAATAAACAGCAGTTTTATCCCAACCCGGGGCAGTCCAAGCCTTCAAACAACTCGAATACCTTATTCTCAACGTTAATGCCCAACGCGGCTGACTCCGCTAAGGTGCGCAATATAAACAGCGTTACCGAATATCTCAAAAGCTCACCGTTTTTCCTGGTTTCAGGCGTGGATTTTGAGAAGATCGAGAGTGCACGGAAGCTGCTTCCCGCCGAGTATACTTTCAACTCCAAGCTCGGTTTTATTTCTCTTAATACCAATCTCAATTCTGATCAGACCCTTGCTGTTTCTTTCCAGTACCAGATAGTTGGTGACCCCAGGGTTTACCAGGTAGGGGAGTTTTCAGACCAGGGGATCAACACGCCTAACAGTTTGGTTGTAAAACTTTTAAAGAGCACTTCGCTGAATACCCGCATCCCGATATGGAACCTCATGATGAAGAATGTGTATTCGCTCGGAGCTTACCAGGTGCAGCCTACCGATTTCACACTCAACGTCCTTTACAACGGGAACTCCAACGGGGTGCCAACATCCTATATCAGTGAAAGCCGCATTAAGGGTGTCCCGCTGCTCAGGGTTCTTAATTTCGACAACCTGAACATGCAGGCAAACCCGCCTCCCGACGGGATGTTCGATTTTCTTGACCAGGCTGCCACGATGGGGGGAACTATTCAGTCAGCTAACGGAAGGATATTTTTCACGGTTCTCGAGCCTTTTGGACAATCGTTGAGGGATTCGATCTACGATCCCAATGACCCCTCCGGATCCCTTGCGCTTGCCTCCAAATATTGTTATGACTCACTCTACACTCTTACAAAGTCGCAGGCCAGGCAATATCCCGATAAGAACAAATTTGTGCTTGACGGGTTTTATAAATCGACAACAGGTTCTGAAATATCCCTTAATGCACTTAATGTACCCCAGGGTTCTGTCAGGGTTACTGCAGGCGGGGTTCAGCTTACCGAGAATGTTGACTATACCGTGGATTATACTCTGGGCCGGGTTCGTATCATCAATGAAGGGCTGCTGAATTCGGGAACCCCCATCAATATATCGATGGAGAGCAACCAGATGTTTAATATACAGACCAAACGTTTGATAGGCGCCCATCTCGATTATAAATTGAACAAGGATTTTAACATAGGCGCAACGATCATGAACCTGAACGAACGCCCCCTTACTACAAAAGTGAATTACGGAGATGAGCCCATGTCGAACACCATCTGGGGGGTTAACCTTTCTTACCGCACCCAGTCCCGCCTCATCACCCGGCTTGTTGATGCCCTCCCGTTCATTGCTACCAAAGCGCCATCCACTGTTTCAATTGATGCTGAATTTGCCCAGTTCATACCGGGTCATTCCAAGGCAATAGGGAAATCAGGCACGACCTATATCGATGATTTTGAAGGAGCCAAGTCGACGATCGACCTCAAAAACATAGGTACCTGGTACCTTGCTTCAACACCCCAGATGCAGACCACCCTTAACATGTTCCCGGAGGCCGCTAACGGCATAGGACGTGAGTACGGCTTCAATCGTGCGAAACTTGCATGGTACATTATCGACCCGCTGTTTTACGATAAAAACACAAGCCTTGTACCTCCCAACATCAGCCCACAGGAGCTATCCACGCAGTATGCCCGCCAGGTATGGGAAACGGAAGTCTTCCCAAACAAACAGCCGTTAAACGGGGTCCCGGTTAACCTTGCCGTCCTGAATTTTGCCTATTATCCCAAGGAAAAAGGACCATATAATTATGATGTTCTGCCTTCGGCTTTTTCCAAAGGACTTAACCAGGATGGAAGCCTGGCTTTCCCTGAGACAAGGTGGGGCGGTATAATGCGGAGAATAGAAACCACTGACTTTGATGCCGCCAATGTTCAATATATTGAATTCTGGATGATGGATCCTTTCGCCTATGATTCCACCAATTCGGGTGAGCTGTATTTCAACCTGGGGGATGTTTCTGAAGATATCCTGAGGGACGGCAGGAAAAGTTACGAAAACGGGCTGCCTACTACTTCCGCAACCAGGAATGCGACAGGGGAGGCGATTGTTGATACGACGATATGGGGGCGGGTCCCCCGTTTGCAGGCCCTGGTCGATGCATTTGACAACGACCCCGCTTCCAGGCCTTACCAGGATGTTGGTTATGACGGGCTCATGGATTCCGACGAAAAGACATTCTTCGATACAATCTACGTAAGCAAGGTAAGGAGCGCTTTCGGTTCAGCATCCCAGGCTTATAAAAATGCATCTGCTGACCCTTCTGCCGACGATTATCACTATTTCAGGGGCAGCGATTATGACAATGACACTACATACAGCAGGGTTTTAGCGAGGTATAAAATGTTCAACGGCCCCGATGGTAATTCACCAACCCAGTCCCAGTCGCCGGAATCATACCCAACCCTTGCAACCACAATTCCTAATATTGAAGATATCAATAAAGACAATACGCTCAGTGAGGCTGAACGTTACTACCAATACGTGGTGCATCTTCGCAGGGACCAGATGCAGGCAGGGATGAATTATATCAACAACGTTTACTATGCTACAAATATCCCCCTGGCCGACGGACAGAGAGGGGCTGTAAAATGGTACCAGTTTAAAATTCCTGTACGCACACCCGATAAGGTTGTAGGTAATATTTCCGATTTTACCTCCATCCGTTTCATGCGTGTTTTCTTTAAAAATTTCCAGAGGCCCATCGTTTGCCGTTTTGCAACCCTTGAGCTCACAAGGGGCGAATGGAGGAGATATACCAACTCTTTACTGGCGCCGGGGGAATACATTCCCGACAATCAGCAAAGCCAGACTACTTTTGATATTGCTACGGTCAGTATCGAGGAAAACGGGAGCAAACAACCTATCCCCTATGTGATACCCCCGGGAATAGTCAGGGAAACGAACTGGGGTTCGACCAATATGCAGAAACTGAACGAACAGTCAATGTCGTTCAAAATTTGCAACCTGGTCGACGGGGATGCTCGCGGGGCCTACAAGACCTGTGAATTCGATTTTCGCCAGTTCAAGTTCCTCAACATGTTCGTACATGCCGAAAAGTCGATCGAAAGCCAGGATGTTAAGACCGGGGACCTTAATGTATTCATCAGGATAGGTTCCGACTTCACCGATAACTTTTATGAATACGATATCCCTCTCCATTTCACACCCTGGGGGACAAGCGTCAACAACCCCGATGCCATCTGGCCCGACGCCAATGCGTTTAACATAGACCTGGCCCGGCTGGTACAGGTTAAATATAACCGTTATGTGGTGATGGCCCAGCATGGGGCGAATGTAAGCCTTTCATACCCGTACTCGGAAATGGACGGCGCCAATACAATCACCATTGTAGGCTCACCCACAATCAGCGATGTAAAATCCATAATGATCGGGGTGAGAAATCCGAAAAAAGGAGGGGCGAACAAGGATGATGACGGCCAGGAAAAATGTGCCGAGATATGGGTCGATGAATTGCGTCTTACCGGGTTTAACAAACAGGGAGGATGGGCCGCCACGGCAAGGCTGGCCGTGGATCTTGCCGACCTGGGACGGGTGCAGTTTACAGGCAGTTACTCAAGCTCGGGCTTTGGTTCCCTCGAGCAAAAGCAAACCGAACGTGCCATGGAAGCCATCACTATGTTTGGCTTTGATACAGACCTGGAACTTGGAAAATTCTTCCCTGCCAAGTCGGGTATCCGTATCCCTATGCATTTTGATTATTCAATGCAGAAGAATACCCCGAAATATGATCCCCTTAACCCTGACCTGTATCTCTCGGATGTGCTGAAGATATACGACAGCCAGGCACAGAAGGACTCAATAAGGCAGCTCACCGAAGGGTATACGTACCGGAAAAATTTCAACCTCATGAATGTGAGGAAGGAAAAAACCAACCTGACGAAGAAGCCAAAGATTTACGATATTGAAAATTTCAACATCAGCTATGCTTATTCTGAGATCTTTCACCGGGATGTCGATATAGAGTACGATCTGAGAAAAAAATACGTGGGAGGTTTGGGATATAATTACAGTGCCATTCCACCCTCGGTAGCTCCTTTGAGCAAGGTTAAGTTCCTGAGATCGAAATATCTTTCGCTTTTCAGGGATTTCAACTTCTCATACCTGCCCAAATCGTTTTCTTTCAGGACCGACATGAACAGGGAGTTCGATACCCGTAAGTTCAGGAACAAAACCCAGGCCATTGTTCCCATGGAGACATTTTATATCAAGACCTGGAACTGGAGCAGGCTGTATGACCTTAAATGGGACTTTACAAAATCATTAAAAGTGAGCCTTGTGGCCAATGCCCAGGCTTTTATCAACGAGCCGCCAGGTGTGATCGACCGCTCTAACCGTTCCCAGGTATGGGACCAGATCTTTTCGTTCGGAACCATGAATAATTACAACCAGGCATTTAGTGTTACCTGGGATCTGCCTCTATCTAAAATACCTATTATTGACTGGATCTCTCTTACTGCAGGATACCAGGGGAGCTACCGCTGGACTGGCAGCGCCCTA
>Ga0194039_1000076_pt1 | contig 63559 bp, 52 predicted proteins | sample JunL228m_MetaG_FD_148679 | JGI IMG/M metagenome (GOLD analysis project Ga0194039, IMG submission 148679) | Anoxic zone freshwater microbial communities from boreal shield lake in IISD Experimental Lakes Area, Ontario, Canada - Jun2016-L227-8m | ecosystem: Environmental > Aquatic > Freshwater >...
CGGCGTCAGCCCGGATCCACCGGTGGTCAACAGGGAAAGGAAGACCCTCGGCTTTCCTTTTTCCAAGTCTGCGATCTGGGTACGGGTCTCCATCTTGGTTCCCCCTGCTCCAAAGCCGATCCCGGCACGCAGCAGGCGACTGCCCTGATTTACCCGGGCATAGGTCCCGCTGACCAACCAGAAGTTCCCCCGTGGAACTTGCGATCCCTCCGGAAGGATCTTTGCCGGAGCAAGATACTTGGAAAGCTGCCGCACAAGTTCGCCTGCAAGCTCGCGCCGTTGATCCTTGATGAATGAGTCGAGCTCGCGATTGCTGCGATCCACCCTGAAACTCTTGGTCGGAGCCGTGAATTCCTGAACAAAGATCTTTGCAGGGAGTTGTCCGGGAGGAGTACCCTTGGAATTGATATTGCTGACGCTGACCGAGGCACAGCCTGTAAGAAAGAGAATCAGTGTCGAAAAAACGACGGAACAGGGATGCAGGGAAATCATCGGCAAGGGTTTTACATTCAGAGCCTGTTGAATTTGCTCGCCCATTTCGCAATGTCCATGAAAAACAACAGGTTCATGATACTCTCGGCTTCAATTGCTGAACACATCCTGCCGGCGTGGTGGATGCTGGTCCCTTTTTTTTTACAGTTGCTGGCGATCGCACTCATGCCATTTCTGGCCTTGCATTGGTGGGAACGGCACTATCCCAAAGTGGCCATCCTGCTGGGAGGAATCACCGTGCTCTATTATCTCTTTATCCTTGGGGATCGGGTGCACCCACTGGTCGCTCTCCATGAATATATAAGCTTCATCGTTCTGATGGGCTCACTCTTCATCGTGGCAAGTGGGATTCATATCAGCGTGAGGGAAGGGACCACCCCGTTCGTTAATACCGGCTTCCTTGTGCTCGGTGCGCTTCTGGCCAATCTCATCGGCACGACGGGAGCTTCGATGCTGCTGATTCGTCCATGGATCAGAATGAATAAATGGCGAATTGGGGGATTTCATACTGTCTTCTTCATTTTCCTGATTTCCAATATCGGCGGCTGCCTCACCCCAATCGGCGATCCTCCCCTTTTTCTTGGATTTCTGAAAGGCGTTCCTTTCTTCTGGACGCTAGTGCATCTCTGGCAGCCGTGGCTGCTTCTGGTGGTGCTGTTGGCTGCCATTTTCTATGCGCTCGATCTGCGCGATTATGCCAAGCGCAAAGACATATCTCCAAGATTGGCAAATGAACAGGGAGTATGGAGTGTTGAGGGGGTAGGTAATATCTTTCCACTAATGGCGATCCTGGGTGCGATTTTCATCCCCACCCCATGGAGGGAGTTCGTGATGTGTTCTGTGGCCATCATTTCCTGGAGATTCACACCCCAAGTGATCCACGAGAAGAATGAATTCAGTGCGGGTCCCCTCAAGGAAGTCGCCTGGCTCTTTATCGGCATCTTTGCGACTATGATGCCTGCCCTGGACTATCTCCAACATCATGCTGCGGCACTTGCCGAATCCTGCGGCATGGGCTCGCACCAATTCTATTATTTCACAGGCGGGCTTTCCTCCCTGCTCGATAATGCTCCGACCTACCTCTCCTTTCTCTCTCTGGAAATGGGATTGCGCGGTGGGTCTGTTGATTACCCTCACGATGTTCTTCAGGTGGCATCCAATACACCTGAGCATTTGATCGCGATTTCCCTGGGAGCCGTCTTTTTCGGAGCAATGACCTACATCGGCAATGGCCCCAATTTCATGGTCAAAAGTGTCGTTGCAGCATCCGGAATCTCGACTCCAAGCTTCTTCGGGTATCTGCTGCGCTACTCCCTGCCTATGCTTCTTCCTCTTCTCGTGCTGGTAGGTTGGTTATTTCTGCGATAGCGCGAACTTCGCTTCGCTGGTAAAACAAACGCATGTTTACCGGACTTGTCGAGGCTGTTGGAAATGTTTGTGCTTTGGAACAGCGGGGGAATGCCGCCCGGTTGATTCTGGAGACCTCCTTAAGTAATCAGCTTTCTCATGGGGACAGTCTTGCCGTGAATGGTTGCTGTCTGACGGTGACGAACAGGGACGATGGGAATCTCGTCTTCGACCTGCTGGGCGAGACGCTGGCACGGACAAATCTGGGCGAATTAGACAAGGGATCACGGGTCAATCTGGAACGGGCTTTGCGTGCTGACGGACGGTTTGGCGGTCATTTTGTGCAGGGACACATTGATACGAAATCCGAAGTCCTCCTGGGTGAGCATCGTGGTGAGGATTTGAATCTCGTGATCAGGATTCCCAACGCCGCTGCCCTTTACTTTATCGAGAAGGGATCGATAGCCGTGAATGGAGTCAGCCTGACTGTGGCCTCTCTGGCCGACGATCACTTCGGGCTTTGGATCATCCCCCATACGATTCAGGAGACGAACCTAGGTGACCTCAAACCTGGGGATTTTGTGAATCTGGAATTCGACATGTTGGCCAAATATGCCGTGAATGCAGCGAGACAAGTGAGTAAACTGACCTCTGTATCCTGATTATTCTCCATCCATGCTCCGTATCGCCTTGCTCATGCTTTTTCGAGATACCTCGAAATATGTGATGCTTGTGGTGGGACTCACATTTTGTTCACTGCTGATGACGCAGCAGTCTTCCATTTTCTGCGGGCTCATGCTTTGGACTTCGGCAACAGTTCGCAATATTGGAGCGCAGATCTGGGTCTTCGACTCCAAGGTGGAGCAAGCCAACGAAGTCATCCCACTCCGTGAAATCGAGGTCACGCGTGTGCGAAGTGTGCCGGGAGTGGAGTGGGCTGTTCCTCTTTATGTGGGAATCGAACAGGCCCGCCTTGGGGATGGGTCATTCGAGAATGTCCAGCTGGTAGGGCTCGATACTGCCACCTTTGTTGGTCGTCCCATGAAGATCACCAAAGGACGGATAGAAGATCTTCGCCTCCCTGATGCTGTCATTATTGATCAGGTGGGTATCGACAAATTTCGCAAGAAGGGCATCACCATTGATATCGGGACGGTCTTTGAAATTAATGACAAGACTGCTCGTGTTGTTGCTCTCTGCCATGCCAACAGGAGCTTCCTCGGTCAGCCATACGTATATACGACCTATGACCGGGCGTTGCAATACGCGAAGCCTCAGCGAAAGCAGCTCAGTTGTGTGCTGGTGGAACCGAAGAAGGGAGTTTCCACCAAAGAGTTGGCCAACAGAATCAGTTCGCTGCATGGACTTCGTGCATTTGAACGGGATGAGCTCTTTTGGGCCACTATCTGGTGGTATATCAAGAATACAGGTATCCCGATCTCGTTTGGAACTGTGGTACTACTGGGTGTAATCGTCGGGATAGCGATCGCAGGTCAGACCTTCTATCTCTTTATTTACGACAATCTCCGCTATCTCGCCGCGCTAAAGGCGATGGGGGTGCGAATGTCGACACTAGCGGCGATGGTCTTCCTGCAGGCTTTTTCAGTAGGCATCATTGGATACGGCCTTGGAGTTGGTCTTACATCATTTTTCGGATACAAGGTGCTGAAAGCCGAACAACCTCCCTTCTTCATGCCGTGGCAGGTGCCGGTCTTTGTGGCTGTTGTCGTCGTAATGATCTGCTGTTTCTCAGCGGTCATCGGATTGATCCGGGTTGCCAAGCTGGAGCCGGCAGTTGTCTTCAAATGAGCCCTGACTCATCATCTGAAGGCTCTCTTGCAGTGAAGGTGGAGAAGGTCACAAAAATTTTTCCTAATGGTGACACGCCGACCTATGCCCTTAGGGAAGTCTCGTTTCAAGCCATGAGCGGCAGGCTGACCATGATTGTAGGGCCATCGGGTTGTGGTAAAACCACGCTTCTGAGCGTCATTTGCGGAACACTTGGTGTTGATTCCGGAGATATTGAGGTTTTTGGGAGCAATCTCAAGACGATGAGCGACGCCGAGATCACACGCTTCCGATGCCTGAATGTCGGTTTTATTTTCCAACAGTTCAACCTTATTCCCACACTCACCATTGTGGAAAATGCCTCCATTCCCCTGATTCTTCAGGGGATGCCCTATCGGAAGGCTGAGGAAAAGGCAGCTGCCTTACTGGAGGATCTTGGATTGGGTAAGCGAATCCGCTCCTTTCCGCGCCAGCTCTCGGGTGGTCAGCAGCAGCGGGTGGCAATCGCCCGAGCACTTGTGCATGACCCCAGGCTCGTCATTTGCGACGAACCCACTGCATCACTTGATGCTGCAACGGGTCATCATGCTCTCGAACTACTCAAGAACAGCGCTTGTAATGCCGAACGCTGCGTGATCGTCGTGACCCATGACAGCCGAATTTTTTCATTCGCCGATTGGATTGCCGAGATGGAAGATGGCAGGGTAGTTAAGAGTTGTCTGGCGACTGATTACCATCATGGTTGAGCGCCTTGATTCCATACTGCTGATTCATAAAATTTTTTAAGTCATGAGCCTTCTCAATCGCCCCAGTATCTACCTTGCCCTTGCAGGCCTTGTTGGGGTGAGTTTGCTGGTCTTCAAGCTCAGGAAGCCGGAGCCTGTCCCCGTGCCGCTAGTGGAGCCATCACGAGCACCATACGCCGACTCCATCGGGGCTCGTGGCCTTGTCGAAAGCATTGATGAGAATGTCCGTATCGCCCCAACGCTTCCTGGACTCATCGCTGAAGTCATGGTCAAGGTAGGTGATCAGGTAAAAAAAGGAGATCCACTCTTCCGTGAGGACACGCGCGATGCGGAGGCCAAAGTTGCCAGTCAGAACGCTCAGCTTGGGCTGCTGCAGGCGAAGGTGAATGAGGCTTCGGTTCTGCTGGCAGACCGTCAGGATAGTTATCAGCGGACTCAGAGACTCAGCAGAAAGGATGTGGTCAGCGACGACGATTTGCAGCGGAAATACTACGCGGTTCGGTCCGCAGAGACAGCACTTGCCACCTCGAGAGCGGATTTAGATCTTGCCACGGCCCAACTGGCGCAGGCCCAGGTGAATCTCGAACTGCTGACTGTGCGGGCACCCCGCGACGGGAAGATACTCAAGGTCGATCTCCGTGCTGGAGAGTATGCCTCCGTGCCCCCCACTGATGCGAACAATCCCTCGCTCCTGCTAGGGGAAACTCGCTTCCTCCAACTCCGTGCCGATGTGGATGAGGATAGTGCCTCCCGCATACGCCCCGGCGCCCCGGCTGTCGCTTTCATCAAGGGAATGAGGACGGATCCCATTCCATTGCGCTTTGTCCGGATTGAGCCCTATGTCACGACCAAGAAATCCCTGACAGGTGACAGCACGGAGCGTGTTGATACCCGGGTGCTCCAAGTCATCTACCAGTTCGATCACAGCAAAATTCCTGTCTATGTCGGTCAGCAAATGGATGTCTTTATCGAGGGGGCGGGCAACTAGACTGAATGATAGTGAAATATTTAACGAGTGAAGTATTTTGCAGGCTGTCCCTCTCTGCCACGGACAAATTGCAGGAATTCAGCGACAAAAATGAACTTTCTCTCGATCGCCAAAAAGTCTGGTAGTAGTCTCTGACACCGGATCACACAGAGACTCCTCACGATGATCAAATCTCCTCTTCGCAATAATCCCGGACTGCCTGAAAAGCAGGGCCTCTATGACCCCCAGTTTGAGCATGATGCATGCGGGGTCGGTTTTATTTGCCAGATGAAGGGCAAACGAAACCACGACATCGTCAGGCAGGCGCTGACCATGCTCGTGAATCTGGATCATCGCGGTGCTTGTGGTTGCGAGGCTAATACGGGGGATGGTGCCGGGATTCTCCTTCAGATGCCCCACGGTTTTTTTACCAAGGCGGCTGCCATTGAAAAAATCACGCTCCCCCCTCCCGGTCTCTACGCTGTCGGGATGCTCTATGTCTCGCCGGAAAAGGAGACTCGTGCGATCAGTGAAAAATTGTTCGGGGAAATTGTTGCCGCCGAAGGGCAAGTTGTCCTGGGGTGGAGGGATGTTCCCGTGGACAATTCATCCCTTGGTAAGACGGCCATCGGGAGCGAACCGTTTCACAGGCAGGTATTCATCGGTCGCGGTTCCAACTGTCCCACCGAGCAGGATTTCGAGCGCAAGCTTTTTGTGATCCGTAAGATTGCCCACCAGAAAATACGCAGCGCGGGCGTCGACCCGTTCTGGTATGCGCCGAGTATTTCCAGCCGGGTCGTCGTTTACAAGGGGATGCTCATGCCTGCACAGGTGGGAGTATATTTCACTGATTTGAGCGATTCTTCGTTGGACTCTGCCCTGGCTCTAGTTCACTCCCGCTTCTCCACAAACACCTTTCCCAGTTGGGAGCGTTCGCATCCTTACCGGTACATCGCCCATAACGGCGAGATCAACACGCTTCGTGGCAATATCAACTGGATGAAAGCCCGCGAGCCACTGCTTGCCAGTCCCCTGCTGGGCAACGACATCGCCAAAATTCTTCCCATCGTCAATGCCGGAGGATCCGACTCCTCCATGTTCGACAATGTCTTGGAACTGCTCGTCATGGGGGGCCGTTCGTTGCCTCATGCGATGATGATGATGATTCCCGAGCCCTGGAGTGGTCACGAGTCGATGTCTCCTGAGAAAAAGGCGTTTTACGAATTTCACTCCTGCCTCATGGAGCCTTGGGACGGCCCTGCTTCGGTCGTCTTCACCGATGGAACGATGATCGGCGCCACACTTGACCGGAACGGACTCCGCCCTTCGCGCTACTATGTGACCAAGGATGATTATGTGATCATGGCTTCCGAGGCGGGTGTTCTGCCGATCGAACCCGAGCGGGTTGCCAGCAAGGGGCGCCTCCAACCCGGTCGCATGTTCCTTGTGGACATGGAGAAAGGCCGTATCGTTGATGATCAGGAAATCAAGCATCAGATCGCCTCGGAAAAACCTTACCGTCAGTGGCTTGACGATCAGCTGATCAAGCTATCCGACATTCCCGATTCCACGGAGGTTCCCGGATCCGACCACGGCACGGTGCTCCAGCGCCAGCTTGCATTCGGATACACATTTGAAGATCTTCGCAAGCTTCTCCTTCCAATGGCCCGCAACGGTGTCGAGGCCACCGGTTCCATGGGCACGGATATTCCCTTGGCAGTTTTTTCCAACAAATCGAAACTGCTCTACGATTATTTCAAGCAACTCTTTGCCCAGGTCACCAATCCCCCCATTGACTGCATCCGCGAGGAGATTGTCACCTCATCTGTCACAACCATCGGGCCGGAAGGCAATTTATTGGATCCGAATCCGAAAAGTTGCCATCTGATTGAACTGCCGACCCCGATTATCACCAACGAGGAACTCTCCAAGCTGCGACATGTCGCACAAGGCGAATTTCGTTCCGTCACGGTTTCCACTCTTTTTGATCCCTCGCAGGGAACCGGAGGACTTGAGGCCGCCCTGGAGGAAATTTTCCGTCAGGCCAGCCTCCAGATTGATGCGGGTATCAACATCATCATCCTGAGCGACCGAGGGGTCGACCGCCACAATGCCGCCATCCCGGCGCTGCTCGCCGTCTCAGGACTTCACCATTTTCTCATCCGCGAAGGCAAGCGAACCAAAGTCGGTATCATTCTCGAGTCAGGAGAACCGCGGGAGGTGCATCACTTCTGCACCCTGATCGGTTACGGTTGTGCGGGCATCAACCCGTATCTCGCGTTTGAAACCCTCGACAACATGATTCTCCAAGGTTTGTTGACAGAGGTGGACTATCCCTCGGCTTGTAAGAATTTTGTGAAGGCCGCCACGAAGGGTATCGTCAAAGTGGCTTCCAAGATCGGAATTTCAACAATCCAGAGCTATCTCGGAGCGCAGATCTTCGAATGTGTGGGACTTCAGCAAAAGGTCGTCGACAAGTATTTTGCCGGCACCGCTTCGCGGATCGAAGGGGCTGATCTGGAGGCCATCGCTGAGGAGTCGCTCATCCGTCATCGTCGGGCATTCACCGAACGGGTCGAAGCTGCTCACACGCTCGAAGAAGGAGGCGACTATCAATGGAGGAAAGACGGGGAGGCCCATTTGTTTTCGCCCGAGGTTATTCATCTCCTGCAAAAGGCAGTCCGTAACGAGGATTACGACACATTCAGAAAATACTCCTCACTGGTGAACAGTCAGCAGGAACAGATTTTCACACTGAGAGGGATGCTTGAGTTCAAGCCCCAGAAACCCGTGCCTCTCGAAGAGGTGGAGTCTGTAGAGGAGATCGTCAAACGGTTTAAAACCGGCGCGATGAGCTACGGTTCCATTTCCAAGGAGGCCCATGAGAGCCTCGCCATCGCCATGAACCGGATCGGAGGGAAATCGAATACCGGGGAAGGAGGAGAGGATGTCGCGCGATACACTTGGACGAACGACCGGGGGGACTCCAAGAACAGTGCCATCAAGCAGGTCGCCTCGGGTCGCTTCGGCGTGACGAGTCTCTTCCTCACACAGGCCAAGGAAATCCAGATTAAGATGGCCCAGGGTGCGAAACCCGGCGAAGGGGGACAATTGCCCGGCGGCAAAGTCTACCCTTGGATTGCCAAGGTGCGCCATTCCACCACCGGAGTTGGGCTGATTTCCCCGCCTCCTCATCACGACATTTATTCAATCGAGGATCTCTCGGAGCTCATCCACGATCTCAAAAACGCCAACCGATCGGCCCGCATCAGCGTGAAACTAGTTTCCGAAGTGGGGGTGGGGACGGTTGCGGCGGGAGTTGCCAAAGCGCATGCCGATGTGGTCTTGATCTCCGGCTTCGACGGGGGCACGGGTGCCTCTCCACAGACCTCCATCAAGCACGCCGGCCTGCCATGGGAACTCGGGCTTGCGGAAACCCACCAGACGCTTGTGCTCAACAACCTTCGCTCGCGCATTGTGGTCGAGACGGACGGTCAGCTCAAAACAGGCCGCGATGTTGTTGTGGCCATCATTCTCGGTGCCGAGGAGTTCGGTTTTGCCACAGCTCCGCTTGTCTCCCTTGGCTGCATCATGATGCGTGCGTGCCATTTGAACACCTGCCCGGTTGGGGTTGCCACTCAGAACCCCGAACTCCGCAAGAACTTCAAGGGGGATCCTGCCCATACGGTGAACTTCATGCGTTTCATCGCTCAGGAAGTCCGGGAACTCATGGCGCAGCTTGGTTTTCGTTCGATCAACGAAATGATCGGTCGTACCGATCTTCTGGAAAGCCGTCGTGCTCTCGAACACTGGAAGGCCAAGGGTATCGACCTCTCTGGACTGCTCTACTCTCCACCCGCAGGCCCAGAGGTTGGTCGCTTCTGTACCGAGACACAAGATCACGGATTGGAAAAAAGCATGGATATCTCGATGCTTCTCGACTTGTGCAAGCCCGCTGTTGAACGCGGGGAAAAAGTGCGCGTCGAGTTGCCGATCAGGAACACGAACCGCGTTGTGGGAACCATTCTAGGCAATGAAATCACCAAACGCCATTGGGCCGGACTTCCCGAGGGAACCGTGCACCTCAAGTTCAAGGGAAGTGCTGGCCAGAGCCTCGGCGCCTTCATGCCGCCGGGTGTAACCATCGAGCTTGAAGGGGATGCAAACGACTATGTGGGTAAGGGGTTGAGCGGCGGTCGCGTGATCATCTATCCCGATGCCAAAGCCACTTTTGCCGCCGAGGAAAACATCCTTCTGGGAAATGTGGCGTTGTACGGGGCAACCTCGGGAGAAGCCTTTTTCCGGGGAGTTGCAGGCGAGCGTTTCGGCGTCCGCAACTCAGGAGTGAACGCCGTGGTAGAAGGGGTTGGCGATCACGGCTGCGAATACATGACTGGAGGGAGGGTTGTGATTCTTGGAGCCACTGGTCGCAACTTTGCGGCGGGAATGAGCGGTGGCACGGCCTTCATTCTCGACGAGGTGGGCGACTTTGCCACCCGATGCAACAAGCAGATGGTGGACCTGGAAAAGCCGGATGAGCAGGACACCGCTGAACTGCACGAACTCATCCGTAAGCACGCGGAACTGACAGGCAGCAAAAAGGCAGCCCATATCCTTTCCGATTGGGATGCCATCCTTCCCAAGTTTGTGAAGGTCATGCCAAGGGATTACAAACGAGTGCTCCAAGCCATCGCGATGGCCACTGCCAAAGGGCTCAGCGGTGATGATGCCCTTAATGAGGCCTTTGAATTGAATGCCAGGGATGCCGCCCGAGTGGGAGGAGGTTAACCAGCATCCCATCCCTGCAAACAAGAGAAACGACTACTTCGCCAACACATGGGAAAACCTACCGGCTTCTTAGAATACCAACGCGAACTTCCCGGAGATCGGGATCCGCTCACGCGTCTTGGCGACTGGAATGAAATCCATACCCACCAGTCCGAAGAGGATCTACGCACTCAGGGTGCCCGTTGCATGGATTGCGGCGTTCCCTTCTGCCACACCGGCACTTTGATCTCGGGCATGGCAAGCGGCTGCCCGATCAACAACCTGATTCCAGAATGGAACGATCTCGTCTACAGGGGGCTCTGGAGAGAAGCCCTTGAGCGGCTCCACAAGACCAACAACTTCCCCGAATTCACGGGACGGGTCTGTCCTGCTCCGTGCGAGGGATCCTGCGTGCTGGGAATCATCGAGCCTCAGGTTACGATCAAGAACATCGAGGTCTCCATCATCGACAAGGGCTGGGAGAACGACTGGGTTCTCCCCAACCCTCCCTCGAAGAGAACCGGAAAGAAAGTCGCCGTGATCGGTTCCGGCCCGGCAGGACTCAGCGTTGCTGCGCAACTCAACCATACCGGCCACAATGTCACCGTGTTTGAACGTGCTGACCGGCCGGGAGGACTGCTCATGTACGGTATTCCCAACATGAAACTGGCCAAGGAGGAAGTTGTCATGCGTCGCATCCGGCTGCTTGAAGACGAAGGGATCAGGTTCGAGTGCAACGCCAATGTCGGCACCGAAATCCCACTGGAAAAACTCCGTAAGGACTTCGATGCGATCGTCATCTGCACAGGGGCCACAAAACCGCGCGATCTTCCTGTGGAGGGCCGCCAGTTTCAAGGGATCCATTTTGCGATGGATTTTCTGACGGCAAATACCAGAAAGCTTCTTTCCCCCTCTCAGGAATCCGGCTTCATCGATGCCAAGGGAAAGGATGTGGTGATCATCGGGGGAGGGGATACAGGAACCGACTGCGTGGCCACCTCATTGCGCCAGGGCTGCAAGTCGCTGGTGCAGGTGGAGATTTTACCCAAGCTCCCGCTCTCCCGGCAAAAGGACAATCCATGGCCTGAATGGCCGAAGGTTTTCAAAACGGACTACGGGCAGGAAGAAGCTGCCGCCAAGTTTGGAAGTGATCCGCGGATCTATGCCACGACGGCGACCCGATTTGAGGGCGATGATCAAGGCACCGTAAAGGCCATCCACACCGTTCAGGTGGAATGGGCAAAAAATGACAAGGGCCAGCTTGTGCCCAAAAACATTCCCGGTACCGAGCGGGTGATTCCAACCCAGCTTGTGCTGCTTGCCATGGGTTTCCTTGGCCCGGAACAACCACTTCTTGATTCCATGGGAGTCGAGCGCGATGCCCGTACCAACATCAAGGCGGAACATGGAAAGTACCTGACCAACATTCCCGGCGTCTTTGCCGCAGGTGACTGCCGCCGTGGTCAGAGTCTGGTGGTTTGGGCTTTCAACGAAGGTCGGGGAGCGGCGAGAGAATGCGACCGCTATCTGATGGGTTCAACCGAATTGCCATAGGATCCAGATTCAGAACTTGCCCGGAGTGATACCGCCAGCCAGAAATGGATTCTAAAGAGGCGAGATGCAAAACTGCGATTGACGCCACAAGTTCGCTTTTATACGATTCACAACCCAAGTTTTCGCGCGGTTAGCTCAGCGGTAGAGCACTACACTGACACTGTAGGGGTCACAGGTTCGAACCCTGTATCGCGCACCATTTTTACCGAATCAGGAGCATGGCCACATACCTCTACGAGACGATTCCCAGAACGCCGGACGAAGTGACTGAGAGTTTCGAACTCAGCCAGAGCATGAAGGATGCCCCGCTCACGCATCATCCGGAAAACGGGAAGCCCGTCCGGCGCGTGATCACCGGCGGTTTCGGCTATGCCGCAAAGGCAGGTGCAGCACCTGCACCCCGTCCCTCTCCCGGTGGGGGATGCGGCTCGGGCTGTGGTTGTCATTAAGGCAGCGTTGATAAAATCGCATAGCTGCCTTCATGGAATTTATTCAGCGGTTCCTTTGGCCGAAAAGATGAGTTTTCCCTCTCTTGGGGAGAGTTCACGCCAGCTTCCGGCGGGGAGATCGCCAAGCTCCAGACCTCCTATACGGGTGCGAAATAACCGAAGAGTTGGATGTCCGATCGAGGCTGTCATCTTGCGAACCTGACGATTTTTCCCCTCGGTGAGTTCCAGACCGATCCAGCAGTCGGGAACATTCTTCCGTACTCGGATTGGAGGATTCCGGGGAAGAATCTCCGGCTGGGGATCGATGATCCACGCATGGCAGGGGCGGGTTGTGTAGCCCTGAATCACGATGCCTGCCGAGAGCTTGGCAAGAGTATCAGCTGTCGGGATGCGCTCGACCTGAGCCCAGTAGCAACGAGGGTGTTCCTGTTCAGGACCGAGCAAGCGGGAATTGAGACCGGCCTCATCACTCAGCAGGAGAAGTCCTTCGGAGTCCGCATCGAGTCTGCCGAGAGGATAGACTTTTTTTGGAAAAACAAATTGAGCCAGGGTTTCGTGGGGAGATCCATCGTTTGTGAACTGTGAAAGAACCCCGTAGGGTTTGTTGAATGCCAGAATCATTTGCCGGATTTCAGGAGGTGAGTTTCTGAGTGATAAGCCTGCGGTGCTTGCGAAACGCGATCAGCAGACCACTCCAGATCAGCATCAGCCATATTGGAAGCAGGACAAAAGCATTGCCAAGCACTTCGCCTGTGGAGTCGCCGTGCAGATGCTTCAGTGCTAAGGCAAAGAGGAGGCTGACCCCGCCGTAGGCAAGATTGAAGGCAAATCCCTTGAAGGAAAGCACGGTCGCCCGATGATGAGAGTCCACCAGGGTGTTGAGATAGGAGGAAACAGTGAATCCGATCAGGGTCATGGCGGCGCCTAACGGAAAGGCGAAAAGCACACCCCAGTAGCGAAGATGGAGAGCTACTCCGCTCAATCCGAGCAACACAATCAGGGTAATGATTGAAAAACTCTGTCCCACAGTCCGGGTGGCCACCATCTGTCTTGCCCAGGGAGAAACAAAAAAACCGAGTCCTGCCATGACGGCCCCCAGGAGGCCAAAGAGTGCTTCGGGTATTCCGATCAGGCGGAAATAGGAGCTACTAAAGGTGAGAAAGAGCCTGACTGAGCTGTCGAGTAAGAGACCGGCAATAACCACAAAAAGTGCGATTGGATTACCGAGTAGCCATGCCCCGGCTGCCATGACAAAGGAAAAGGAACCCTTCATTGATGAGGCTCGATGTCCCTCGGGATCTTCAGGTGCCAGGGGGTGTCGTCGCTTGGGTTCCTGAAATCTGAAGGCAAGCAGAAGGACTCCAAGCGCACTGATGAAGGTGAGGTAAACGGGGAAGCGGAGCGTGATGCCCTGATTGAGATGGGGGTGCAACCCGAGCATCGCCGCCATCCCGTTCATGAATCCCGGTGCATAGACGGCACCTCCGACCAGCATGGCAAACACCATGCCTGCCGATTGCCATCGGGTGACCTGCTCAAGCACCTGATGCCATTGTCCTGAGCGCCCTCGTTCTGTAAGGGAATCATAGACAAGAGCTTCGTCGGCTCCGCTGGCAAGGCCTTCCGAGAGTCCGCTGAGGAGTCGGTTTGCAAGACAAAAGAGGAATAGCAGGATGCCTCCATTTTGCGGTGCAGCGCAGAGCAGGCCCATTTCCATCACCATGCAGACTCCTGCCGCCACAAGGAGGGGTTTCCGACCGAAGCGGTCCGCGAGGACTCCCGCAGGGATATCGGAGAGCAGACTGGCCGAGGCCCAGACCACATTGAGCAGTGTATATTCTGTGGCACTCAGGCCAAGATCGAGAAAAAGAACCGCAAGCACCGGGTAGTAATACCGGCACGAGAAGAGGAGCCTGAACCAGAGAAAAAGCCGCCAATTGGTATCGGCTGCATTGGCTGGGACGGAATTTAAGAGTGGCATGATGAAGCGAGGGGGTATGAAAAAGGGAAAGTGCCGTGGTGAAAAGAGGGAATGACACTTGAAGGAGACGAAACTTTTTCCTCATTTGGAACGCCATTTGCTTGCGGGGAAAGGCTCGCTCCATGAACATCGCGAGGCTCGATCACAGATCGGGCCATGCACCCAACGAAACCAGTACCCCAACACGCCCATGAATCATTCCCTGCCCCACCATCAGAGCAGCACCTCGCTCTATGATCCGGCAAACGAGCACGACGCCTGCGGAGTCGGTATGGTTGCCAAGATTAGCGGTCTTCGCTCCAATGAGATCCTGCGGATAGGGCTACGGTCCATTTGTAACCTCATGCACCGTGGTGCCCTTGATGCAGATGCCCGTACGGGGGACGGGGCTGGCATCTCGACTCAGATTCCCTACAAGCTCTTCAAGCCCGTTATTGAGAAGCTCGGCCAACAGCTCTATCGAGATTCCGATCTTGGGGTGGGGGTCATGTATCTGCCGAGTGACAACGAGTATGCCAAGGCTCGTGCCAAGGCGATCACGGAGGAAGTCATCGAGAAGAGGGGGCTGTACCTATTTGGCTGGCGGGAAGTTCCAACTAACAAGCAGATCCTGGGCACCAAGGCATTGCTCACGCTTCCCGACATCGAGCAGGTACTTATCGGCCGCCCATGGGGAATGGGGGATGATGACTATGAGCGCCGACTCTTTCTTGCCCGCAATGAAATCGAGGATCGTGCTGCCGCAGATAAAATTGAGGGTTTTTACATACCTTCCTTCTCTCACCGACTGATCGTCTACAAGGGCCTGCTCGTCTCCTCCTCACTTGAAAAATTCTATCCCGATCTCTCCAATCCTAATTACGAGACGGCTTTGTGTGTCTATCACCAGCGTTACAGCACCAACACCTTCCCAACCTGGCCTTTGGCTCATCCCTTCCGGATGCTAGCTCACAATGGAGAGATCAACACAATCCGTGGCAACCGTAACTGGACCCATGCCCGAGAGTCGGAGCTGAAGGCTGATTTCTGGGGGCCTGACATTGATTTGCTCAAGCCGATCATTCAGCCGGGAAGTTCCGATTCCGCAAGCCTCGACAATGTCGTCGAGATCCTGACGATGTCGGGTCGATCGATTCTTCACACCATGACCATGCTGGTTCCTCCGGCTTGGCGTGGAGACAGAGAGATCACACCCGAATTGTCGGCATTCTACGAATACCATACCTGCCTTTGCGAACCTTGGGATGGGCCTGCCGCGCTTGTCTTCACGGATGGTCTGACCATCGGGGCCTGTCTTGACCGCAATGGTCTCCGCCCTGCCCGCTACCAAATTACCAATGACGGTATTTTCAGTCTCGGTTCTGAAATGGGTGTGGATGGCCTCGATCAGGATACCATCATCGAGAAAGGACGACTGGCTCCCGGTGAAATGATTGCGATCGATACGGCTGCAGGCGTGCTGATGCGGGACAACGAAATCAAGGCCTATCTGGCAACCCGACAGAACTATCGCAAGATGGTTGATGACCATTTGGTCCGGGTGTCCCCGGCCAAGCCTGAGAACATCAAGGTTCCCGGTGGAGATCTCGACATCCTGGACCTGACGCAGAAACAGATTTCCTTCGGCTATACCAGTGAAGAACTCGATATGATCTTCAAGCCGATGATCAAGGATGGAGCCGAAGCTGTCGGCTCGATGGGTGATGATGCCCCGCTTGCAGTTCTTTCGCTTCGCCCCCGCTTGCTCTACACCTACTTCAACCAGCTCTTTGCCCAAGTCACCAACCCACCGATCGACCCCATACGCGAGCGGCTTGTGATGTCGCTTTTCACCACGCTGGGTTGGAGGCGCAATCTACTCTCGGAGACTCCGGAGCATGCCTCCCAGGTTTCAATTGATTCGCCGATTCTCTTCAATGAAGAGTTGGAAACAGTTCGCCTCATTGGCGGAGAACACAAGGCCGTCACTCTCTCCACACTTTGGAAAGCATCGGATCGCGCCGCCGGACTTGAGCCTGCCGTCAAAGAGTTATGCAAGGCCGCGGAAAAGGCAGTCGATGAGGGGGCCCGTATCTTAATCCTGAGTGACAGAGGAGTGGATCACCAGCAACTCGCAATCCCTGCCCTGCTTGCCGTGGGAGCCGTCCATCATTACCTTCGTCGCGTTGGTAAGAGGATGCGCGTCAGTTTCGTTTGTGAGACCGGAGAGGCCCGCGATGTGCATCAGATGGCCTGTTTGATCGGATATGGTTGCAGTGCCATCAATCCCTATCTGGCTTTTGAGACCATCCGTGAGATGATCGAAAAGGGTTCCGTCGAAACAGATTTTGCAACGGGCCTGCTCAACTATAAGAAGGCCCTCAGCAGCGGCTTGCTCAAGATCATGTCCAAGATGGGGATCTCTGTCATTGGCAGCTATCGCGGTGCCCAGACCTTTGAGGCGACCGGCATTTCCTCCAAGCTAATTGAGGAATGTTTCAGCGGTACCCCTTCTCAGATTGAGGGCATTGGATTTGAAGAGATTGCACGCGAAAGTCTCATCCGACACGAGTTGGCCTATGCCGCCGCTGTTCCCGTGGAGGCAGGCAAGCTTGAAGACCCCGGTTACTACAGAATCCGTCGTGGTGGGGAAGTCCATGCGGTCACACCGCCGGTCATTCAGAATCTGCACACCTTTGTGGGCATCAAGGGTTCCGAAAAAGCGGGCAAGCCTGAAGATTATAAAAAATATGTCGATTCCGTCATGGCATCGACTCCTCATTCCTTGCGCAACCTTTTGGAGTTTGTCGCACTTCCTTCAGGCCCTGTTCCGATTGACGAAGTGGAACCGATCGAGGATATCCGCCGTCGTTTTACCACTGCCGGGATGTCGCTTGGCGCGCTAAGCCCCGAGGCCCATGAGGCTCTCGCGATTGCCATGAACAGAATCGGCGGAAAATCCAACAGCGGCGAGGGAGGTGAGGATCCCCGTCGGTTCAAGCGTCTGGAGAATGGTGACTGGGCCAACAGCGCCATCAAGCAGATTGCCTCCGGTCGGTTCGGGGTCAATGCGGCCTATCTCGCAAGTGCCAAGGAAATCGAGATCAAAATGGCTCAGGGAGCCAAGCCGGGCGAGGGAGGCCAGTTGCCAGGTCACAAAGTCAGCGTCTATATTGCCAAACTTCGCCATGCCGTACCCGGAGTGACTCTGATCTCTCCGCCGCCTCATCACGATATTTACTCCATTGAGGATCTGGCTCAGCTCATCTACGACCTCAAACAGGTCAATCCCCGCGCTCGCGTTACCGTAAAACTTGTGGCTGAGGCTGGAGTTGGAACCATTGCCGCCGGTGTCGCCAAGGCTCACGCCGACATCATTCTGGTCAGCGGACATGAGGGAGGTACGGGTGCCTCGCCGCTCAGTTCGGTCAAGCACGCGGGTGGTGCCTGGGAACTCGGTGTTGCGGAGACGCATCAGGTGCTACTGCTCAACGGGCTTCGTAACCGCGTCACGCTTCGGACCGATGGTGGAATGCGCTCGGGCGAGGATATTGTCCACGCGACTTTGCTTGGTGCCGAGGAGTATAATTTCGGCACCGCGGCAATCATTGCACTCGGTTGTGTCTATGTACGCCAATGCCATCTCAACACCTGTCCCGTCGGCGTGGCCACCCTCAATGACAACCTGCGTGCCAAATTCAAGGGCAAGCCGGAGAATGTCGTAAATTTTTTCAACGCCGTGGCCGAGGAGGTTCGGGGAATCATGGCCAGCCTCGGATTTCGCACCATTGATGAGATGGTTGGCCGCACCGAGTGTCTCCGCCAGAAGCTGATACCCGATCACCCCAAGGCCAACACCCTGGATCTTTCCCGGCTCATCAAGGATGTGGTCAAGGATGATCCTACGGCTATTCGTCATGCCACGCGTGACCGGAATGATCCCGAGCATGATCAGCCGATCGATGATATCATCCTTCAGGACGCCGAAGAGGCCATCCGTGACGGCAAGCCGCTTTCCCTTTCCTACAAGGTTGATAATACCAACCGTTCCATTGGCACCAAGGTGAGCGGAGAGATCGGCTACCAGTATGGTGAAGAGGGGCTTCCCGAAGGCACAGTTGAACTTAACCTCACGGGCACGGCAGGACAGAGTTTTGGCGCGTTTCTCGCTCCGGGTATCCGCCTTGTGCTCACAGGAGAGGCCAATGACTATGTTGGCAAGAGCATGAGCGGTGGTGAGATCATCATCCGCCCGATGCCCGATCATCAATTCAAGCCGGAGAACAATAGCATCCTTGGCAATACCGTCATGTATGGTGCCACCGGTGGCTGGCTCTATGCCAACGGCCGTGCGGGCGAGCGTTTCTGCGTCCGTAATTCCGGCGGCACGGCTGTCGTCGAGGGGATTGGCGACCATGGTTGCGAATACATGACCGGTGGCACCGTCGTTGTCCTGGGTTCCACGGGCAAGAACTTCGGTGCCGGCATGACGGGAGGCATCGCCTTTGTCTATGACCCGGAGAATAAGTTCCTTGGTCGTTACAACGATCAGCTTGTTGGGGCCGAGCGTCTAACGGATAAGGCCGAGCAAGGTATCCTCAGGGATCTTATCAGCAGACATTATGCGAAAACTGGCAGTCCGCTGGCCGCCCGTCTTCTGGGTGACTGGGCCGGAACCTTGACAGCCTTCTGGAAGGTCAATCCCCATATTCCAGCAGCCAAGCCGATCGAGGAGAAAAAAGGCGAGGAGGATGCCGGCAAGACCATTATCACCGAGGCGATCACCGCTTCGCCAAAGGCGTGAAACCTATTTTCCTGCTGGGAGGCAGAGCCGCTGAGTACCACATATTGTTGTTTTGTGCGCATCTCTTCCGTCTCCGCGCCTCTGCACAAACACTTTCCTTTCTTCCCCTTTTTCTTCCTTGCAACTAGGGTGACGCCATGATCAAAGCCGACCAACTTGCTCCGAAGATCGTCCACCAACTGGCGGTCTTTCTGGAAAACAAGCCAGGGGCGCTTGCCACCGTCTGCGATGCGCTGGCCGAGGCCAAAATCAACATCTTTGGTCTTTCTGTCTCCGATACCACGGATCATTCAGTCGTGCGTATGGTGCTTAGTAACTCTGACCGTGCAATGGGGATCTTTGAGGAACATGGTGCCCTCATCGTTGAGAGTGAGGTCTTGATGATTCAGAATGACAATAAACCAGGTAGCCTTTCCCGCATTGCCAAAGCGCTGGCCGAGAAAAAGATCAATATCGACTATGGCTATCTGGCTTCCATGCCATCTGCCAAGAGGGGGTTGTTGATTCTTCGCGTAACCGATGCGAAGAAGGCTCTGGGAATTTTGAAAAAACTGGATCAGGCTGTCTAATCGTTCAGAAGTTCATCAATTGTGTCGGAGTATAAGGATCGTCCTTGCCTGTGGTATCTCTCGTAAAGTCTCCTCCTCAGTGCCGTGAGGGCATCGGCCTGCTGACCTGTCTCTCTCTGGTCACGGCGACGATGGTTGGAACGGGAGTTTATACGAGTCTTGGGTTTCAGTTGGTTGATTTGCAGGGTGGATTTTCCATTTTACTGCTCTGGGGGCTCGGAGGTCTGATCGCTCTTTGCGGGGCGCTCAGCTATGCGGAGTTGGCGGTGGAGATTCCCCAATCAGGTGGGGAATATACCTATCTCTCGGAGCTGTATCATCCGGCACTGGGATTTATGGCGGCATTCGTTTCTGTGATGGCCGGATTCACCGCGCCGATAGCTCTCTCGTCTATGGCATTTGGCAGCTATCTTCATGCAGCGCTTCCCATGTGTCCGGCGAAGGCCGCTTCGTTTTTCTCCGTAATTATTATTTCGTTGGGGCATCTGCACACCCTGAGATTCAGCGGATGGGTGCAGAATGTGATGACCTCGCTTAAGTTTCTTTTAATCGGAATCTTTTTAGCAGTTGGTCTCTGGAGTGCAGCACGGCATCCAAGTGAGATCGCAATGTTTGCTCCCAGTGCCAATTCTCTGTCCGAGCTGTTTCGTCCAGCTTCCGGTGTCGCCCTGATCTTTGTCCTTTATGCCTACTCGGGATGGAATGCCGCCAGCTACCTTTCTGGCGAAGTGCGTGATCGTCGCCGAACGGTGGGGCGCTCACTTGTGCTCGGAACCCTGATTGTCACCCTGCTTTATGTTGCGCTCAATGCAATCTTCCTGACAGCTGCTCCTGCGCGTGAGTTGCGGGGAGTCCTCAATGTCGGCAGTGTCGCCGCCACACATCTCCTCGGCGCCATGGGGGGGCGGGTGATGTCGGGGATGATTGGGCTCGGCTTGCTTGCTTCCATCAGCGCGATGATCTGGGCCGGGCCCCGCGTGACCCAACGAGTGGGTGAGGATTACGCAGCTTTTGCGTGGCTTGGCAAACGGAGCTATCAAGGCATTCCAACGCAGGCAACCATTTTGCAGCTCGTGCTTGTCTTGCTGCTTCTGGCGACAGGCTCTTTCGAGTCGGTGATGCTCTATGCCCAAGTGCCGCTTCTCCTTTGTCTGGTGTTCGGTGTGGCGGGGGTTTTTGTGCTGCGGAAGAGATCCCATCAAAACGGCAGAACCGATGGTTTCCGCTGCCCTCTTTTTCCAGCAACCCCGCTGCTTTTTATATTCTGCACATTGGCTGCTCTGCTGTATTCCTCGATCACTCATCCATGGGAATCCCTTGCCGGACTGGGAACAATGATTTTACCGCTCCTTGTCTATCCTTGGGTTGCCTCACAGGGAAAACGCTGAGTAGATTCCTTCAATGCTCCGTTATTTTGTGTTCCTGTTGCTTGCAGGGCTTTCTTTTTGTCGTTCTTTCGCCTCTTCAGTGCAGGAACAGTCTGAATTTCTGGCAGGCAATCCGCTTCCCAGGATCAGTTCGCTTGCCGCACTTCAAACTCACTCCGATTACCAGAAACATCAGCGCGAATTGCAGGAACAGTGGTCCTTTTGCAAGCGTATCCGATACGAGGCCATGCAGCTCTGGGGGAAAGAGCATCTGGGGCATGACCGTTCCACGCGGGGGGTCGTGCGATATCTCTTCGGTGGCCCCGATTTTCTGAATGCGCATGCATTCTTCCCCGATGCCCGGATCATGGTGATGGGAGGGTTGGAGCCGGTCGGAGAAGTGCCAGCGCCGGAAACATTGACTCCGGAGGCTATGGCGGTGGGACTAAAATCACTGCGCGAGGCACTCCACACTTCGCTGTTCTGCGGCTACTTCATCACAAGCGAAATGAAGCCGCAGCTCCTGCAAGGATCTTTCCGTGGTGTGCTGCCTGTGCTCTTCACAGAGCTTGCCCTTACTGGAAATCAGATTCTCTCGGTCGAAATGGTCAAGCCATTTGGTTCGCCGGGTGTTAAGATTCTCTATGCCCGATTCGATCCTCGGGCCGATACGCAGCCGCAGACACTCTATTACTTTCAGGCCGACCTCTCCAACGGCAAGGAGGCAAAGCATTTTCTTGATTGGTTGGGAGCTCTTGGAGAAGGGGCGTCCTATCTTAAGGCCGCGTCCTATCTGTTACCGTTACCCTCCTTCTCCCAGACGAGGGAGTTTCTGCTGAGAACCTCCTCGCTGATACTACAGGATGATTCGGGCATTCCCTTTTCGGAGTTTCACCCAGATCTCTGGAAGATTCAGCTCTTCGGAGTTTATGTGGAGCCGCTTGAAGTATTCAGGCTGCACCGTGACCCCTTTCTGGAAACGGCCTATGCAGGTGGTGACTATGCCGGCCCGATTCCTTTCGGTGTCGGATATCATGTGAATGCCCGTGATGCCAATCTCCTGCTTGCCACGCGTCTTAATGCTTCTGCGGAAGCAGTTGCGTATCCCTCTGTGCTTTCTCCGATGGCCGCAGCGACACCCATTCCCAGCCCTACCCCAAAACCGACCCGTACGCCCCGCCCTCTGAAAAGGCCAAAGCCTACACCTGTTCCCATTCGCAAGGCTCTGCCCGTTGATTCCAGCGAAGGAGTCGAGATACGCAAGGCTCTGCCGGTTGAGACAACGCCTTTGGAGCAGCCCCCTCTTACTCTGCCTGAAGTGAAGGATCCGGCTCCCGCCATGGACAAGGATCATCAGCCTGCGGGTGATCCGACGCCACCACCCGATCCCACCACCCTTGAGAATCTGTAGCACTTTACGAGCAGACTCGATCGATCGTTGTCACAATGACAAAGAGCAGTCCAACCGCCGCATTGGTTTCAAAGAAGGCTTTGTTGATGAGTGCCACATCGAGAGAACGGGCAATGCGATGCTCGTAGATCAGCAGGAGGGGAATCGGTGCGAGTCCAAGAAAATAGACAAGTCCGAGATGAGCTGACAGACCGAAACAAAGCAGGGCTACCAATAGGAGAAGGTGGAGGAATCCAGCCAGTCCTAGTGCGCGGGGGATGCCCAGCCATACGACGAGGGAATGAAGACCTTCGCGGCGGTCAGCTTCCAGATCCTGCGTGGCGTAGATGATGTCGAATCCGGCCACCCAGCAGAGAACTCCTGCGGCAAGAATGAGCGGTGGAAGGGCAAACGATCCGGTGACGGCCAGCCAGGCACCCACGGGTGAGACGGACAGGGCGAGACCGAGAAAGAATTGCGCGGCATGAGTGAAGCGTTTGGTCAGAGAGTACAAAAAGATGAGGGCAAGAGCCACGGGAGAGAGTAGGAAACAGAGAGGATTGATGAAGCGAGCCGTGCCGATGAAGAGCAAAGCGCTGACGAGGCAGAGGGCGATTGCAGCACCCTTGCCAAGGAGTGTGTGCCGGCCAGCCGTGCGGGGATTGCGTTTATCAATCTCCCAATCGACGATCCGGTTGAAGAGCATTGCCGCCGTGCGTGCAAAGACCATGCAGAGCAGGATCAGTCCGAAGGTTCTCCATCCCGGAAACCCGTGCGCGGCCACCACCATCGATCCGAGTGCGAATGGTAGGGCAAAAACCGTGTGCGAAAAACGGATGAACGAAAGGAAGCGATTCAGGGGCGAAGAGTTCAAAGGTCAGAAATCAGATGTCATTGATCAAAATCCATTCGGAGTATATTGCGACCTTTGATTTCCGATCTCTGGCATCACTTACTCCCCGGCTTCACTGCCGGAATATCAACAAGATCCTCGGGGAGGGCATCTGCTGGGAAGGTCTCAGGCGTCATCTGGACGAGGCTGACGAAGGGACATCCAAAGTCAGGAATATTTCCTCCACTGCGATCGACGATGGTTCCTGCAGCAATGACCACGCCACCAAGGGCACGGATGATGTCGATGGTTTCCTGCACGCGCCCTCCACGCGTGACGACATCTTCGGCGACGATGAACCGCTCGCCGGGAGTCACTTCAAAGCGTCGCATCACGAGCCCACCGTTTCCATCTTTCTCCACAAAGATATGACGGGTGCCGAGATGGCGTGCCACTTCCTGACCGACGATAATCCCTCCTACTGCGGGTGAGACGACCGTTGGCTTTCTGCCATCGATTTCGGTGGTATAAGGCTTAAGCTTCTCAGCCAGCTCACCGCAGACATAAGCGGCAATAGGGGCATCCTGAAGCAGGAGGGCACATTGGAAAAATTCCCTGCTATGCAGACCGGAGCGGAGGATAAAGTGACCGTGCAGCAGAGCGCCGGTTTGTTTGAACAGGGCAAGGATATCGCTCATAAGGAAGGGTGGTAGGTTCTAGACTGAAGGCTGAAGGAATGAAATCGGGATCGGGAAAAGGAATTTTATTCAACCCTCCTCTGCCCGCTGTGGTGCTCCGATGAAGGAGAGGCCGCGCGCCTGGCGATCCAGAAATTCCTTGGCAAGAACGCGGTAGGCGGTGGCACCGGGTCCTTTGGGGTCATATTCCAGAACAGTCTGCGTGAAACTTGGAGCCTCGCTAATTCGGACGGAACGGGGGATGGCAGCCGTGAAAACAACCTCCTCGAAATGGGCGCGGACATCACGCACGACTGCGGCGCTAAGATTGGTGCGAACATCCAGCATCGTCATCAGCAGGCCGCACATGGCAAGACTGGGATTGGCTCCAGATTCACGGATCTGCTCCATCACCCCGACCAGCTTTCCAAGTCCTTCGAGTGCATAATATTCACACTGAATCGGGATTAGGATTTCATCGGCTGCTGTGAGGGCATTGGTCATGAGAATGCCGAGTGACGGTGGACAGTCCATAAAGATATAGGCAAAGCGATCCGAGTCCCGTAGCGGCTGCAGCACACGGCGAAGCTGGGATATATGCTCCTCCATCCGCGCGACTTCGATTTCCGCTCCTGCGAGATCGAGATCGGCGGGAATGCCGCAGAGATTCTCAAGCCGGGTTTGCTGGATCAGTTCCTCCAGAGGTGTCAGGCCGATCATGGCATTGTAGAGACTCTTTTCGGAGGAGGCTTCCAATCCAAGTGCGCTTGATGCATTACCCTGAGGATCGAGATCAAGCAGCAGCACGGGATGTCCTTCCGCCGCGATGGCGGCGGAGAGATTGACCGAAGTGGTGGTTTTTCCAACACCTCCCTTCTGGTTGGCGATGGCGATGACTTTGGTCTTCATGGGAGAGAGACTGAATGATGGAGTGGGATTTATGAAGAAGGAAACGAGGTTTTGTGACAGCCATCGCTTGGCTTTCAGCATTTATCTAGCGGCTCCCATAGTAATCAGCTAGCCCTTGCGCCACGGCATCGGCATATTCCCTAAAGATACTGGGTAGAGGGACTCCCCCGACATTGCGTTGACCGGAATAATCTCCCATTTGGACACGGTCGAAGACGGCCCGGCTGTTCATCACATAAGGTTCACAATAGACCACAGGACATTCGAAGAGTCTATTGGCCAGGAGGTTGCGAATCCAGAGATAGGGATTGCCCGAGGCTGGGATCGCCTTCCCGTTGTGATAGATGAAGGGGGGAAGTCCGGTTGCCGAGGCAAGTGCTCTGGACACAGCTTCCGAGGCGCCGAGTTCTTCGCGGTGAGTCCCGCTGAGCAGTTTCACAAGCATGGTGAAGCGTTCGTCCTCATGCAGGAGTTCCTCTTCCGACATGGCTCCTGAGAGGAGGAGATGGAGATGATTTGTATCCGTCAGACTGGGATGCATGGGATCACCCCACTCCTCGGCATTAAAATGGAGGCAAATAACGAGGTCGGGTCGGATGCGCTCATTGACAAGACGGGCGCGATTGCGAATCTCTCCAACGCGGTAGAAAAGCCTTTCTGCCTCGTGCTGCAATCCCAATACAGTGATGGACTGGCCTTCCTGCTGGAGGGAAGAGGTGGCGACATTTCTCAACTTGTCAGGTCGCAGCGGGGTGGTCGCGCCGTTTCTGGTACGGGTCAGCCAAACTTGCGCGCCCAAGGATTCCAGGCGTTGCTTCAGGAGCTTCGCCACAAGGAGAGTCATCTCCCCCTCTTCGACGGGTCGGCTGTTTCCAATGCGGAACCAGCGAGCCTCCATCTGAGCAAATGCTCCGCCGAGATGTCCGGGATCAATCGCAATCCGCATTCCCGAAAGCGGTTTGCCGGGTTGAGGGGATCGTTCGTCGCGGCTTTTCCAATATCGTTCAGGACTCTTGGGAATGCTTCCCGGAGGAGCCAGTGCGAGCGTGATGGGGGCGGTTCCGGGACTCGGTGAGATCAGTGCCTGTGTGGGAGAAATGGTGATCCATTTTTTCCACGATCCATCGGGAACATAAACCGTTTGAAGAAGGTTTTCGAACTCCCCCGCCGTGATAGTGCCCGCATAACGCTGGAGGAGTGACCAGTCAGGCTGGGCAGCCAGAGGACTCAGAGGCGTACTCTTGAGCGTGGATATGTCCACACACAGAAACAGGACAAGAGCCAGCGACTGGGCCGACCGAGACAAGAGGGTGAGGGGAGATTTCTTCACTGGGCGTCATTTTTACATCGTTCGAAGGCTCACTTTCGATAAAAACATGATATGGTCAAAATCCTTTTTCTGGGCGATATCGTGGGTGAGCCGGGTCGTGTGGCTGCCTGCCGGACTGCCGAACTCTATCTGGAGCGTGGTGATGCGGACTTTGTCGTGGCCAATGGGGAGAATGCGGCGGCCGGACGCGGCATCACTCCCAAGCTGGCCATCGACCTCATGCGCAGCGGAATTGCGGTCATCACCTCAGGTGATCACATTTGGGATCAGAAGGAGATTTATTCCTTCCTCCTGACTGAACCGCGACTGCTACGCCCGATCAACTATCCTGCCGGAACACCCGGCGGTGGAAGCATCGTGCTAGAGACATCCCATGGCCCCATCGCCGTCATGAATGTGCAGTGCCGAACCTTCATGAATATCCCGCTGGAGAATCCCTTCCTCGCAGCCTCGGCCGAAGTGGAGCGCCTCAGGAAAGAAACGCCGGTGATCGTTGTCGATGTGCATGGGGAAACCACCAGCGAGAAAATCGCCATGGGGCGTCATCTGGATGGCCTCGCTTCCCTTGTGGTCGGCACCCATACCCATGTCCAGACAGCTGATGAGAGGATCTTCCCCAAGGGGACTGCCTTCCTCTGTGATGCGGGAATGTGCGGGCCGGAGGATTCCATCCTTGGGCGAGATTGTCAGACAGTTGTGGAGCGCTTCCTCACCGCCATGCCCTCCAAGCTTCCTGTGGCGCGCGGTCCGATCATGGCCTGCGGTGTTCTTGTCGAAGTCGATCCGGCATCCGGACGCACCAGCTCCGTCCGCCGTGTGATCGAGCGTTATGGGGCACCTTAGGTTCGGAGACTCAGAAAGGCTCTTGCTGAGCCCTTTGGCGTTCTCCTAATCTCAGCGCAGATGGAACCCGGCATCCCCGAACCTGAAAATGAGAACGATGTCTCTCCTCTCTCGGGATTGATCGTGCCTGTTGAGTCCCGCAAATCGGTGCTGGCCATAGACAGTCTGCTTCGCGGGGCATCACGGTTGCAGCATTCCATTGCAAAGCGCTGGAGGCGTATTCGCCGCAAGCCGCAGACGATCGCCGAGAGCGCCAATCTCCTTCCGACACTCATTCAGGTGCTGGCTGCCTTTACCCGTATCGACGGGGAGATGCTGGAGGAGGAGATTGATTCGAGTCTTGGATTTCTGCGCTATGATTATCCCGAGGCGGTCTATTCGGAGCTGCGCAAGCTCTTCAGGCAGGCTCTTGAGCAGCAACAGGATCTCGGGGCCATGGCTTCAAAGCTCGCCAATGAGCTCAGCGATGATCGAAAAATTCTGCTTGGGGTACAGCTCTTCGATCTGATCACCCGTTCCGGTCTCAAGGCCGAGCAGGTGGCCGCCTATCATGACTTCATGGGGAAGCTGGGCATGGCGGCGCAGGCGATCGATATCGTCTACCAACTCAATGCCAACGACCAGACCGATCCTGAGTTTTTCCATGAAGGTGTCTCTCCTTTGGAGGTGTTGAGCTTTGGTGATCCTGCGCAATGTGATGTGGCGTTGCGGGATTTCACAGCGAGCGAAAAGCTGCTGGCCTACCGACACAACGAACTCATCATCCTCAAGAATCTTTCCTCTAAAAGCCTCATCGTGCAGGGCCGTCTGCTGAAACCGACGGAATTCTGCAGAATCTATCCCGGTCAAAGGGTGTTGGTGGGAGAGCAGGTCATCACCTCTCAGGATCTCATCTTCTATTTCAATGCGAAAAGGAATGTGACGCTTCCCCACATCTATGTGGCGATCAATAACGAGGAGGTGCGTCTGGAAAAATCGCGCAGCCGTGACAGTGCTTTGGAGATTGCCTTTGGCCTGAGAGTACGGGTGAAGGCCTTGCAGGATATCCGCGCCACCCTATGCGGTACCGCTCTGCGCAAGGGGGTGATCGTGGAGGCTCAGTTGGCGGACAAGATCTTCTTCCGTGACGGTGGCGAATTGGATCTGGAAGAGCTCAAGCGCCGGGTCGGGGCCTTCGGAGGACGCTTTGTGCTGAAGGGCTCCAAAACGGAATACATAGCTTCCAATAATCCAGCCCGTCTTGAAGATGATGACATCCTTCTCTCTCCCGGGATCGGTGGAGAAGTGACGCTTCGCATCAGCTGTGACTACCAGAACAAGTCGGGACGCGTGGAAGTAATTCAGGCAGACCGACCGATCGTAGTGCGTGGCATCCCGGTGCGCGGGGGGCTCGATCTTGTGGATGGCGACACAATCCGTATCGATGCCGGACAGATCCTGCGCTGTAACTTCACAGATCGGATTATCGAGGAAGAACGGAATATCATCCGATCTCTTGATGTGCGTGATCTAGTCTGCCGGTTCCGAAACGGTGACGCGGCACTCGACAATCTTGGGTTCAGTATCGAGCGCGGCGAAATGGTCTGCGTCATGGGTGCCAGCGGCTGCGGCAAGAGCACTCTTTTGAGGGCTCTTTCGGGCCAATTTCCGCCGGTCGGAGGAGAAGTGCTTTTCAATAACCGCTCTCTCTACACGAATCTTGATACGCTCCTTCAATACATCACCTACATCCCGCAGTATGATGCCTTTGACGAGCAACTCACCATTGAGGAAAACCTGAAGTTTGCGGCCGCCATCCGTTCGCCACATCTCTCCCGTCGGGAGAGGCAGCGGCGTATTGATGGCAAACTTGCGGAGCTTGGACTCAACGAAAGGAGGAACGAGGTAGTTGGTGGCACAAGCCAGAAAATCCTCAGCGGAGGGGAGCGCAAACGCCTTAATATCGGTCTCGATATGGTCAGCACGGCCGATGTGTATCTCTTTGACGAACCTACAAGCGGGCTCTCCTCCAAGGATTCGGAACATGTCATCGAGATCATTAGGGGCATGGCTCACAATAAGATCGTTCTGGTGACGATCCATCAGCCCACTTCTAAAATATTCCAGATGTTCCAGAAGGCCCTCCTTCTGGACAAGGGAGGGAAGCTGGTCTTCTTCGGCACGCCGACGGAGATGCTCTCCTACTTTGCGGAGGCGGAACACGAGCAGCTCTTTGGCACCGAACTTGGAGGATGTCAGTCATGCGGAACGACCCGACCCGAGTTCGTCTTTGATGTGCTGGAGACTCCGCTTCGGGATCTCAGCGGCGACATCATTTACGAGGAGAATAATCGCGGGCAACTGGTGCCTGCCCGTCGCTTTTCACCGGAATACTGGCGGGATAAATTTGAGGCCTACCGTCTGATGAAGGAGGTGCAGCAACCCGCCTCATCACGCACCCCAACCCCCATGGGGGCCGAGGCGCGGAGCAGTCTCAGTCAGCGTCATTCAGGGTGGGAGGCGGTGCGATGGAGGGACGAGATAGCCCAGTTCTTTGTCCTGCTTCAGCGATCTTTCATCAGTAAGCTGCGCAATCGGGCAAATCTCATCATTACCCTGCTTGCCGCTCCCGCGCTGGCATTCCTGATCGGCTTTGTCTACCGCTATTCGGAGAGCGATCATTACGATTTTGCCTCGGCATTTCATATTCCGATCTATCTCTTTCTTTCGTTGGTAGTGGGGATGTTTCTTGGGCTTACCAACAGCGTGGATGATATCACCAGAGACCGCCCCGTGCTGTTGCGGGAACGAAACCTCAATGTGCGACTCGGCTACTATGTCATCGCCAAGGCTCTTACCCTTGCCGTTTTTGCCGTGATTCAGTGTGCCCTTTTCACGCTGGTGGGGGATGCTCTGCTCTCAGTGCGCGGGATGTTCTGGGTTATTTTTACGGCACTCTTCCTAACAACGATGAGCGGCGTCGCCATCGGATTGCTTGTCTCGGCCCTCGTTAATGAAAGCAAGACAGGCGTGCTGATCATTCCGGTGGTGCTGATTCCCCAACTCATCCTTGCGGGTGCCTTCACCAAGTACGAGGAGATGAATCGGAATCTTGATTTTGTCCATGTGGTGCATGAATGGTTCAATCGGCATCCCGGAAGTTCCATGGAGCCACGAAGCGATCTCCAGGTGCCTCTCATCTGCGAGTTCATTCCGATGCGTTGGTCGTATGAAGCAATCATCTACGCGCAGGCCAAACTCAATCCGCTGGCGATCCGTCAGTCCCGGATTCAGGGTCAGATCAACAGACTTGCCGCGATTAAGAACCAGACCGAGGCTCAGCAGAATCGGCTTGATGACCTCAAGGATCTGCTGGCAATCCTGAGCGGACTCCAGGCTTGTGATGCCTCGGATCTTGATAAGCGCCTCCATCGGATCGACAAGGTGATTGAGGGAGGGACGCTCAATAGCAATGATCTGGTCAGTCATGACTCGGGAGTCACGGCGGATGAACTCTACACCAACCAAAAGATCCTTGATCTCGTCTCCAAGGCCGAGATGGAGCAGTCCGACTACCGTGATTCGAGGCATCCGAATGTCTTTTTCGGGCCTGTTAAACATTACTTCGGCACAGATATTCCCGTTCTCTGGTTTAACGCCGGTGTCATGATCTTCTCCACCTTGGCTGCATTCGTTCTCTTATTTGTGATTCTAAAGAGGCAGATCCGCATAAATCGAAATTAACCCCTGGATTCCTAAGACCATCATGATGATCCCGCTTGAAGATTCCTGGAACGATGTGATCCGCAAGGGCCGTCGCGGGTTGGGTCTTTCCGAGCAGGAACTCGCGCAAGCCAGCGGACTCTCCCTAGCAAGCATCATGGCTTTGGAACAAGGAATCCTTGAACAGAAGCATCTCGAAAAAGTGGGAACTGTTTTGGGACTCCGTACAGGGAGTCTGCTGGCACTGTCCCGCGGAGACTATCATCCCGGGAATTTGGAACTTCCGGAAGGGATGGCGATGTTCACCACGCCCTGGAATGATTTTGAAGTGCATTCGTATCTGCTCTGGGATCAGAAGACAATGCAGGCGGTCGCTTTCGATACGGGCTCCGATGCCTCCGAGATGCTCGAGTTTCTCAAGGCTCACGAACTTTCCCTTAGCCAGATTTTTCTCACACATGGGCATGGGGATCATGTCTTTGAACTCGACCGGTTGATGGAAAAGACCAAAGCCCCGGCATGGATCGGAGAACGGGAGGCGGCGGCTGGTGCGGAGAATTTTTCAGCAGGCAGGGAATTTCTTCTCGGGTCACTGCGTATAGAGACCCGATCCACCTGGGGACATGCCGTCGGGGGGATCACCTTCGTGATCCATGGGTTGGAAGGACCGGCGGCCATCGTCGGGGATGCGCTCTTTGCGGGATCAATGGGAGGGCCGATGATTTCGTATGAGGCATGTCTCACCACCAACCGGGAAGAAATCTTTTCCCTGCCGCCCGACACGCTGCTCTGTCCCGGTCATGGGCCTCTGACCACGGTGGCTCTTGAGATGGAGCATAATCCCTTCTTTACCTGAGGGAAAAATGTCCCCGCAACTTCCCTTTCTGCTGTTGCTGCTGGCATTACCTCTTCCCATCAGGGCCGGAGAACCAGTCTTTGTCTATTCGCCGGACAAAAAAATGGTGGCGGCGTGGGTGGATACTCCACTGGGGAAGGATGTGGCGGAGATCAGGAGTATCGTCATTTCCCAAGTGGGACAGAATAGGGCTAGGGAATTTTCGATGGTGAGCTATCCGCGAAACACCAAGGCGGTCTGGAGTCCCGATTCCCGGAAATGCGTACTGTGCGATGCTCCCGATAATGGCAATGTCAATTTTTGGTTGATCGTTCAGGGGAAATCTCCGGTTGCTGATTCAAAAGTCACTGAGATCCATCCCATGGACTCTTTGTACAGGGAGCACGAAAAAAAATATCCCGGTGCTAATCCTCTGTGGCGTCCTGGATGTCTGGAGATGACATGGATCGATGACGAGACCATCGGCATGCTTGTCTGCGACAATGACGGGGAATATCGACTCACCGTGAAAATCTCCGATCCCGACAATCCCGTGATCACCAAGATCAAGGATCGGACGCGCTAAGGTGTTTCGCCAACGCAAAAGGGGGCTGCGGATAGTCTCCGCAGCCCCCGCTGCACAGGTTGGAGGATCCTTACCTCTTGAGACAGTCAGCCAGATCTGCTTCGGCTGTTGTGATGGGCATCAGATTGAACTTCTCCTGAAGTGCGGCGACGATGGCCGGTGTGGCAAAGGCCGGAAGTGTGGGCCCGAGACGGATATTGCGGACACCCAAGTGAAGCAGGGTCAGCAGGACAGCCACGGCCTTCTGCTCATACCATGAGATATTGAGCGAGAGAGGGAGATCATTAATACCGCAACCGAAAGCCTCCGAGAGAGCCGAGGCAATGCGGATGGCCGAATAGGCATCGTTGCATTGACCGCAATCCAGCAGGCGTGGAATTCCGCCGATAGTGCCGAAATCATTGCGGTTAAAGCGGAACTTTCCGCATCCCAGTGTGAGGATCACACAATCCGAAGGGATTTGCTCGGTCAGTTCGGTGTAGTAGTTCCTCCCGGTTTTTGCCCCGTCACATCCACCCACAAGGAAGAAATGCCGGATAGCACCTGATTTCACCGCCTCGACAACCTTGTCGGCAACACCCAGAACGGCGTTGTGGCCAAAGCCAAGGGTGAGGGTTTTTCCCTCCACTGTTTCCGGAAAGCCGGGTGAGCGCAGGGTGGTCTTGATGAGAGCTGAAAAATCCCTGTTCTCCAGGTGCCTGACGCCGGGCCATGCGACGAGTCCCGAAGTGAAGAGGCGTTGAAAATAACTCTGCTTCGGAAGCTGGATGCAATTCGTCGTCATAAGGATGGCCCCCGGAAAATGATCAAAGTCCTTGGCCTGATCCTGCCAGGCCCCGCCATAATGACCCGCCAGATGGGGATGCTTGTGAAGCTCGGGATAACCATGGGCAGGGAGCATCTCTCCATGCGTGTAGATGTTGATTCCAGCTCCCTCTGTCTGCTCTAGAAGATCTTTCAAATCTTCCAGATTATGTCCCGAGACAAGAATACAGGGCCCGGCTACCGGAGTCAGACGCACCTCGGTGGGCACCGGATGACCGAAGTTTTTGGTATGAACACCGTCCAGAGCTTCCAGAACATGATAATTGGCCTCGCCTGCCCTCATGCAAAGTCCGAGCAACTGATCCACGGAGTTGGTTTCACCGGGAGCAATAGCTGCAAGAGCCTCAAAAATGAAGAGCGATGTATTTCCTGTGTCTCCCCCGGCATCGCGGACATGCCAGGCATAAGCAGCCATCCCCTTGAGTCCATAGGTCAGGAGTTCCTGCAAACCGATGAGATCGGCGCCAAGCTCCTCCTGCCTCGTCTCGATGTTGACTTCTTCACCTTGGCGGATGAGATCGTCGAGAGATTCTGCGGGAATAAAGCAGGTTGCGCCATTGAAGGATGAGCGATCAGATTCAGTGCGGACACCTGCATACAGCTCCCGGGCTGTTTTCAGATGCCTGCCTGCATCAAGAATCAATCCCTGCAATCTAACCGGATCAAAATTCACATTCGTCACTGTCGTGAACAAGGCGTCGAGTGCAAACTGCTCGAGCTCTTTGGAGCGGGCACCGGCAACGGCAGCCCGGTGGGCGAAGACGCTGATCCCTTTTAGAGCGTGGAGCAGGAGATCCTGCAAGGCAGCCGTCTCGGGATTCTTTCCACAGACGCCGACTGAAGTGCAGCCTGAGCGCTGGGAGGTTTGCTCGCATTGATAACAGAACATGGAACTCATAGTAATGTGGGGTTGATGGTGTTGGGTTGTGTGGTTCGAAGCGAAATTACGGGACTCATTAGAAAAATAAAGAATATATTGTAATATTACCCTTTTTTCTTTCGCTTGTGAAGAAATCCGCTTAAGGGCAGTCTTGAACAGTTATGTTTGCCTACGGAAAAACAGCCGCCGATGCGATCTCCGTGATGAGCTATCTTGCGACATTGTCGGAGAAACAACTTGCCGACACAGAAGAGATAGCGAAATCGCGGGGGATATCCCGTGCGGTTGTTTCCAAGCTATTGAATCGTTTGACAAAAAATGGGCTTACCCAAGGGATTGCTGGGCAGCGAGGGGGGTACCGACTTGGACGAACTGCTTCATCCATAACGCTTGAGGAGATTATTTCTCCCTTTGAGACGAGCAAGACTGAGTCTCCATGCCCTTTCGGGCGGAATTGGTGCGGAAAAAATAATCCCTGCCCGATTCATGACTCGATCGAAAAAATTGCAGAACTCAATCGTCAGTTTCTGAGGGGTACCTTGCTTTCCGAATTTTCGAGACCAACGCTTTCGTGCGCAACCAAAGCTTGACCGATGCTCCTTTCTCAGGGAGTCTCCACCTCCCACAAAAGAAAGCAGGTGAATTTATTATGCCGGAAGTTATAGTCCGTAAGGGCGAACCCATCGATCGCGCACTCAAGCGCCTCAAATCCAAACTCGATACCGAGGGAATCCTCGACGAGGTAAGACGGCTTCGTGCCTTTGAGACCCCGACTCAGCGCACCAAGCGCAAGGCCAAGGCCAACGCCAAGCGCGCCAAGGCCAAGATCCGATTCGTTCTCAGCTGAACACGGACACTTCCTCCTTTTACGGAGTGAATCCTGAAGTTCTCATCGTCGGCTGCGGCTTCCTAGGGGAGTCCGCAGCCGATTTGTTTTCTGCGCAGGGCCGCCGCGTTCTGGGGCTGGTTCGGACCCCGGAGTCTGCCAATGATCTTAAGGCACGAGGGATTGCTGCGGCTCTCTGCGATGTGACCGATGATGCCTCCCTGGATTCATTAAGGCCGCTGGCGTTGCGAGTGCCGCTCGCCATTTACGCGGTGAGCTCCGGCGGTGGAAATGCCCAAGAATACGCTGCCGTTTATAGGGATGGTCTGCGTCGAGTGCTCAAGTTTTGGAATCCGCAAAAGTTGATTTTTGTCAGCAGTACTTCGGTGTATGGGCAGAATGATGGTTCCTGGGTGACGGAGATGTCGCCTGCAATTCCCGAACGGGCAACGGCCCGTGTGCTGCTTGAGGCAGAGGAAATAGCCCTTGCCAGTGGAGGAACGGTTGCCCGGTTTACCGGTATCTATGGTCCGGCTCGCTCCATGTTGTTAAGGAAGTTTCTCTCAGGAGAGGCGATTCTTGAACAAGGAGGAGGCCGCTATCTCAATCAGATTTACCGTGATGATGGAGCAGCAGCGTTAGCCTGCCTAGGCGAGGCATCTTGCCCTTCCGGCATTTACAATGTCACCGACGATGCTCCGGCCACACAGAAGGAACTCTACGGCTGGATCTCAGACTTTCTGAAACGCCCGATGCCTCCTGATGGGGCTACTGATCCCTATCGTAAGCGTGCGATTTCATCCAAGAGGGTCAGCAATAGCAAAATGAGATCCTTGGGATGGCAGCCTCGATATCCTGCTTACAAGGATGCATTGCAGAGTTTGGTCAACGGATTCTGAATAGCCAAGAGAGTAAAGATTGCTCAATTTGGAGAAAAATGCGTCATAATGGCGCTATTCGGATGAAAAAAACCTTACTGATTGTTGATGATGAAAAGCACACCCGTGACGGGTTGCGCGATGCCCTTGAGGGAGAGTTTGAGGTCTATGTCGCGGCTGACTGTGAGGGAGCTCTGGTAACGATGGGGGCTGATCCAGCCGATCTGGTGATCACAGATTTGAAGATAGGGCAGGAGGATGGAATGGAACTGATGCAAAAAATTCTCAGTCTGCCCGACCCTCCGATATGCATTATGATGACCGCCTATGGGTCGGTTAATACTGCTGTCGAGGCAATGAGGAGGGGGGCCTATGATTTTGTGACCAAGCCGGTGAATCTGGACCGACTTGAAATGCTGGTGCGCCGCGCGCTGCGCGAGCGAGCCGTGCAGGAAGAAAATGTGGAACTCCGACGCGAGGTCAAAAAAACACGGGCTCCGGACAAGATGATAGGTCGATCACCCGCCATGGAGCGGGTTTTTGAAGTGATCCGTCAGGTGGCGCCAAGCAAAGCAACGGTACTGATTCAGGGTGAGAGCGGTACTGGCAAGGAGGTGGCTGCAAAGGCGATCCATGCCATGAGCAACCGTGCGGACAAGCCGTTTATCGCCGTGCATTGCGCATCCCTCTCCCCGCAGTTGCTTGAGAGTGAACTTTTTGGTCATGAGAAGGGATCGTTCACAGGTGCCGGTGAGCGAAGGGTCGGACGGTTCGAGCAGGCGGCTGGGGGGACTCTCTTTCTCGATGAAATCGGTGAGATTGATCCGATGGTGCAGGTTAAGATCCTCCGCATACTCGGTGAAAAAACATTTGAGCGCGTCGGTGGCAATCAGACCCTCGTTGCCGATGTGAGACTCATCGCCGCCACGAACCGTGACCTTGCGACCATGGTGAGCGAAGGTGCTTTCCGCGAGGATCTATACTACCGCCTGCATGTCGTCCCCTTGAACATGCCCGCATTGAGGGAACATCGGGAGGATATTCCCCTGCTGACGAGTTCATTTCTCAAGGAGATGTCCGCCGAGCATGGCAAACCTATGCGGCGTTTCACCCAGGAGGCAATGGCTGCTCTGGAGGCTTATGGCTGGCCTGGAAATATCCGTGAACTCAAAGCCGCCGTGGAACATGCCGTGGTGTTGGGTATGGGGGAGGAACTGGGACTCGCCGATCTCCCTGTGGCGGTGAAGACCTCAAGTTCTGACCATCTGCCGACCGATAGCCTGAATCTTGCGGATGTCGAGGCGACCCTCATTAGGAAGGCTCTCGCCGAAGCGGGGGATAACCGTACTCTCGCGGCAAAAAAGCTCGGCATTAGCCGCCGCACTCTGCATCGTCATCTTTCCCAATTTGGCATCACAAAAAGTTCTTAACAAACATTGTTCACACCATGGCCCTACAGGAAACAGTCCGCGACATTGATTCCGGAACCACTGCAAAGGTTTTAAAGATCGGGATGATTTCGGTGATCATCATCGGGGTGATGATGCTCTACTTTCTTGTGCAATTCAAAGGTCTAGGTAACGAGGCGGCGATGGATCAGGCCCAGATTGCACGCTCCCTGATTTCAAATGAGGGATTTTCAACCCGCTACATCCGCCCCTTGGCAATTCGTGTGCTCAGTGATCAGAGAAAGCCGACGGACGGTGGATATTTTCCGGAATTTTATAATGCACCCCTGATGCCTCTCCTGGAGGCAGCCGTTCTTTTTCCGATAAAAGGCCGGCTTCAAATGTCAGCCACGGATACGATCAGTATCGGTGACAGGGCGATTGTCGTACTGGGTATCGTTCTTCTCTTTGCAGGTGTCTTCATCTGGTACCTCGTGGCGTTTCAACTTTTTGACAAGACCCTTGCGTTGCTGGCTGCGGGATTACTTTTGGCAACTGATCTACTCTGGCAGTATGCGCTTGCAGGGTTGCCTCAATTATTCCTCATTTTCATATTTGGCATGGTGACACTCTGCGCCCTCAAGGCCAAGAATGCCGACGAGCAGGAGGGTGGAACCTTCAGGAGTCTTGTCTGGCTGGCTGTTGCAGCATTAGGTCTGGGGCTCATGTCGCTGGCTCACGGAGTCGCCGCATTTATCCTTCCGGGATATATAGTCTTTCTGCTTGTGGGGTTTCAGGTCAGGGTCAGTGCGTTCCTGATCAGCATGGGGGTTTACCTCCTGACTGTTTCCCCGTGGCTGGTGCATAATGTGCTTATCTGTCATAATCCCTTCGGCCTGACGAGTTATCTGGCTTTGGCGGGGGCAGGCGTCAGCGAGGCTGAAATCATGAGGGGCGTCAACACCGGGCTTGCCCTTGGCGGAGGAATTGCCACCAAGTTCAAAACCGGACTCATCGATCAAGGGGCGCACCTTTGGGAATATTTGGGCCTTAATTTGGCGGTCGTCTTCTTTTTTCCGTCCATCATGCATGGATTCCGAAACTCTGCCGCCGCACTCTGGCGCTGGATGATTGTGCTTATGTGGCTGGGGACCGCATTCGGCATGGCACTCTTCGGGGTCAAGGGGTCTGTGTCGGGAAACCAGCTGCATATCCTGTTCCTACCTGTTTTTGTCATTTACGGCGCGGCATTCATGCTGGTGCTCTGGCAACGCCTCAACATCACCCTGCCCGCATTCAAAGTCCTCTTTCTAAGCTTAATCTTTCTGATTTCGGGAGCGCCGATGATGCTCACTCTGCTCGCCGGGCAACAAGCCCGCATTCAATGGCCACCGTATGTCCCTCCTGTCATTGCCCTGCTTGGCAACTGGTTCAAATCTCAGGAGGTGCTGGTCTCCGACATGCCGTGGGCTGTGGCCTGGTATGCCAACCGAAAGTGCCTGCTACTCCCGGAGACCGTCAAGGCCATGAACGAAATTTCTGATTTTAATACTCTTGGATCGCCGCTTGTCGGTCTCTACCTCACGCCAATCTCGGGACACGAGGATTTTGTGAATCTTGTCAAGGGACCCTTCAAGGAATGGGGGCCTGTCATCATGCGCACCGTGAACCTCAATGATTTTCTGTTCAAGAGCTTCACTCCGCTTCCAATTGACGGGGAGAGCATCCTGTACGCAGACTCGGATCGTTGGGCCCGTAGAACAGCGCAATAAGACCATGTCCACATCCCCCGAAAAAACCGTCGCGGTACCGAATGATTCCATTGAGACCTCCCTTGGCCGACTGGAGCAGATCGTCGGTGATATCGAAAAGAATCCTCCCCCGCTTGAAATCCTCATTGAGCGCTATGAAGAGGGCATGCAACTCTTGAAAACCTGCCGTGAGAAACTTGATGCCGCGGAGAAGCGGATCGAAATCATCACCCGCACAAGCCGAGGTGAGGCAACGCTTGAACAGTTTCCCGAGGCATGAGTGCATCCCCTCTGCTGGATCGGATCAAGACACCAACCGACTTAAAGAAAATTCCCGAGAAGGATCTCCCTCGATTGGCCGAGGAGATCCGTACTGAACTTATCGATACACTTGCAGAAACAGGAGGCCACCTTGGTCCCAATCTGGGTGTGGTGGAACTGACGATCGCCCTCCACCGGGTTTTTAACACACCCGGGGACAAGATCCTCTTTGATGTCAGTCATCAGGGATATATCCATAAAATTCTTACCGGACGACGGGAGCGCCTAGGCACCATGCGTCAACACGGCGGGCTGAACGGATTTCTTCTCCGTACCGAGAGCGAGCATGACTGCTATGGAGCCGGTCATGCGGGCACCGCTCTTTCAGCCGGCCTTGGGATGGCCGCGGCGCGCGATATGAACGGTGCTGGTGAGCATGTCGTTGCCGTTGCCGGTGATGCCGCCTTCACCTGCGGGGTAAGCTTTGAGGCTCTTAACAATGTCGCCGACACGACAAAGAAGTTCATCGTTGTACTCAATGATAACGAATGGTCGATCGCCAAGAACACTGGGGCCATCGCCGAGCATCTCAACCATATTGCCACCAGTCCGGCCTATGCTCACCTGCACGATCAGGCGGCAAAATTCGTCGAATGGATCGGTGGTAAGGGAGCCCGTCATCTCGCTCACAAAATCGAGGCCGGCGTGAAGCAAATCCTACTGCCGGGTGTGATCTTTGAGGATCTTGGGTTGCGCTACTACGGACCGATCGACGGACATGATATTTCGCTACTCATCCGCACCTTTGAATTTCTGAAAATGCAGAACGAGCCTGTTATCCTGCACATCCTCACCAAGAAAGGGAAGGGGTATGCCCCCGCTCTTGCCAAGCCCGATAAATTTCACGGACTCGGCAAATACAGTGCCGAGACGGGGGAGACCATCGCCGCCGCCATGCCGACCTATTCGGAAATTCTTGGCGCAACGCTGGCTGACTTTGCCGATCACAACCGCAAGATCGTCGCCATCACCGCCGCCATGCCGAACGGCACCGGCTTGACGCGATTCTCCACCCGGCACCCCGACCGCTTCTACGATGCGGGCATTGCCGAGGAACATGCGGCCCTCTTTGCCGCGGGCATGGCGACGCGAGGCATGAAGCCCTTCCTAGCCATCTACTCCACCTTCATGCAGCGGGCCTTTGACATGATTGTTCATGACATCGCTTTGCAAAATCTCAATGTCGCCCTCTGTATGGATCGCGCAGGCCTCTCGGCTGATGACGGGCCAACGCATCATGGGCTCTTTGACATTGCCTATCTGCGGAGTATTCCCAACATGATCCTCATGCAGCCAAGGGATGAGGAGGAGTTTGCTGATATGCTCTGGACGATGGCCAACTATCATAATGGTCCCGTCGCGATCCGCTATCCCCGTGGTGCCGGTACCGGAGCCGTGCCCAAGACCACGCCGCGGCTGCTTGAAATCGGCAAGGCCGAAGTCCTCCGTCATGGAACCGATGTCGCGCTCTTCGGACTTGGGAACTACTGCGAAGTGGCTCTGGCGACGGCAGACTTGCTGGAGGCTCACGGCATCAAGGCAGCCGTCATCAATCCCCGTTGGATAAAGCCGTTGGATGTTGGCACGCTGGAATTCTTTGCCCGCGGGGTGAAGGTGATTGCCACACTCGAAGATCATGCCATTGCCGGAGGATTCGGTGCGGGAGTGGCAGAGTATCTAAGCGATCAGGGAATCACAACTCCGCTGGTGCGTGTCGGTTGGCCCGATCAATTTATCGAGCATGGATCGGCAGCGATCCTTCGCGAGAAATACGGCATGACGGCTCAGGCTGCGGCGGAGCGTATCGTGACGGCCTATCGCTCAGAGGTTGGAAAGAAGCGTGTCAATTTACAGAAACAGCCGCCCCTCGTGTAAAGGGACGGCTGTTGAGAATTCAGGCATACAGCCTAATCAACTAAAGTCTGTACCCTTCCTAGCTTATAGCTTGGAGTGCGAACCGTCGCAGAGAGAACCGTTACCACTGTGCTTGCAGCCGCAGAAATAGACCGGGGCATCCTTCTCGGCAGTGTAGGGAGTCGGGGCGAAACCGGTTCCCTTGTGGGAACCATCACAGAAGGGCTGCGAAGCACTCTTACCGCAGGAGCACCAGTAGTAGGTCTTGCCGGCTTCGACGGTGACAGGGATGGGGGATTTTTGAGCGATGACGGGTTCGGACATGGGATGAGAAAATTAAGATTAAGGAGTTGTTTTGTTAATGGCATTAACTTTCTGCTGGAGTTTTCTGAAAAAAACCAGCCAAATCGATCAGCAGAGTTCAATAGATAGACTACTAAAAACCAAAGAGACCCATCACTACCATGAACCACACCATTTCTAACGACCAACTTCTGAGCGCCCTCAACTGGCGCTATGCCACCAAGACCTTTGATCCCGTAAAGAAGATTCCGGCGGCGACTTGGAAGACATTGGAAGAGACCTTGATTCTCTCACCCTCTTCCTTCGGGCTGCAGCCCTACCGGTTTCTGGTGGTGGAAAATCCCGAACTCAGGCAAAAGCTACTTCCTCACTCATGGGGACAACGCCAGATCGTAGATGCCTCGCATCTTGTGGTCTTTGCCGCGCGCACTTCCGTAACGGATGTCGAGATCAACCACTATATCAGCAGGATCGTTGAAGTACGTGGCACCCCCATCGAATCCCTCGAAGGTCTTCGTGGGATGATGGGAGCCAGTCTTACAAGTCCTGGTTGTGAATATCGTATTCCGCACTGGGCGGCTCTTCAGGCCTACATCGCCATCGGCAATCTGATGACCTCGGCAGCCTTGCTCGGCGTCGACACCTGCCCGATCGAGGGCTTCGTACCATCTGAGTATGACTCGCTGCTGGGACTCAAGGAGCAGGGTTGCGCCGCGGTCGTCGTGGCTGCTCTCGGCTACCGGAGTGCGGAGGATAAATATGCGACTCTTCCCAAAGTTCGACTTCCAGCCGAAGAGTTGATCAAGACGATTTAGGAAATTTCTTTGACGACGAATGTTGAACGCGATCTGGGTGAGCAACCACTCGCCCGGATTCTCATTGAGCTGAAGCTCAAATCCCACGATCTTGTCGCTGCCTCCACGGAGCAGATCACGCACAAGATGGTGGTTCGCGGATGCAAAGGCCGGAGGCTCACAAAAAATGTGCAGGGAAAACTGCTGAGGGCACTCAATGCCGCTGCGGGAAAATCCTACACTCTTGGCGATCTCTTCAGTTATTGATGGAGGAATGCCGAAGATCGTCAATATCGCCGCCTACAAGTTTGCGGAGCTTCAAAACCTGGAAGAGCTGCGCGAAGAGCTTCGTTCCGAATGTCGCGAGAGGGATCTCAAAGGGAGTATCCTGCTGAGCCCTGAGGGAATCAATCTCTTCATAGCCGGAGAAAGCCCCGCTGTGGAATGGCTGCTGGCTCGGTTGCGTGGAGTTGCGGGGCTTTACGATCTGATGCCAAAATATAGCGAGAGTGAGGAGCAACCCTTTAACCGGATGCTCGTGAAACTTAAAAACGAGATCATCGCCTTCGGCGTTGCAGGGATCAATCCTGCCCGCTACACCTCGCCTCGCCTCGCTCCCAAGCAGCTGAAGGAGTGGCTTGATGAGGGGCGTCCCGTGCTCCTTCTCGATACTCGCAATGACTACGAGATCAGGCTCGGCACTTTTGCCGGAGCACGGAGACTCGGTATCGATCATTTTAGGGATTTTCCCGAGGCTGTCCGACAGCTTCCAGAGGAGATGAAGGACATTCCAGTAGTTTCCTTCTGCACAGGAGGCATTCGTTGCGAAAAGGCCGCGCCATTGCTGGAGAGGGAAGGTTTTAAGACTGTCTATCAGCTTGATGGAGGCATCCTCAAATACTTCGAGGAATGCGGCGGAGCGCACTACGAGGGGGAATGTTTCGTTTTTGACAAACGGGTCGGAGTAGATCCGGCTTTGCAGGAAACCGGAAGCCAGCTCTGCTTTGCCTGCCAGGAACCGCTCAAGCCCGTAGAACTGCTCGACCCAAGATATGTCTATGAAGAGAGCTGTCCCTATTGCTTTAAAGGATAACTTTTCTCCCTTGATTCTCAGTTCCAACTTCTCCTCGTTACGGCTCACCATTAGCAGCCCCTTTCACCCGGTCGTGCAGACTTCACTCAGTAAGCGGAAGGATCGGGAACTGTTTAATGGATGGGGTACAACACCATGTGATTCAATCCACAAGGATGAGGAAAAGTGATCCATCAACGGAATCAGGTCGAAATCGAGGTAGGACTATGCAAAATGGAAGAATGAACACTCCGGAATTTGACATGATGGGTTTTGGTGAAGTCCTGCTCCGTCTCACCCCCTCGGGCAGAGGTCGGATTCTTGGGGCAGAGCATTTTGAGAGGGAGATCGGCGGTGCCGAACTGAATGTGGCGGCTGGTCTTGCAATGCTCGGACTCAGGACGGCGCTGATGACGAGGCTTCCCGATTCTCCAATCGGTCAATTCGCCCGGAATAGAATCCGCTTCACGGGGGTCAGTGATGACTGGGTACAGTTCGATTCGACGGCGGATGCGAGGCTTGGATTATATTTCTACGAGCATGGCGAGAGTCCCCGCAAACCGATGGTAATCTACGACCGCAAGGGGTCGTCTTTCAGCAAGTTCCTTATCGAGGATCTTGATCCTTCGCCGATTGGCAGGGCGAGGCTCCTGCATCTGACAGGAATCACGCTGGGACTCGGGTCCGAGATGCGAGCGCAGGCTCTCCATCTGGTGCGCGCTTTTCATGAAGCGGGAGGCATTGTCTCCTTCGATGTGAATTACCGCGCTGCCCTATGGAGCGAGAGTGAGGCCAGGGAATGCCTCAAGGAGATTCTTCCGTTGAGCCATATTCTCTTTGTTTCCGAGGAAACGGCCCGTCGACTTCTGGAGCGGACGGGTGACCTACAGTCTATCCAGCGGTCTTTTGCCGAGGAATTCGGATGCAAGTTTGTTGCGACGACACGACGCACGGTGGAAAGTCCAACCCGACATTCCTGGGATTCTTTGGTCTACGACGCGAAGTCCGATCGGTTTCATTCTGAGGAGCCTTATCGATCCATCGAGGTGGTTGATCGGATCGGTAGTGGCGATGCCTTTGTGGCGGGGGCTCTTTACGGCCTTCTGGCCGGAAACGGGGCTGCTGATGCGGTGAGCTACGGCAACGCACTTGCTGCCATCAAGTGCACCCTGCATGGTGACATGGTGCTTAGCAGCAGAGCGGAGATCTTATCGGTCATCAGACAGCACCAGGCATCCGGTCAGGGTGATGAAATGAGCCGCTAGGCAGTTCGGCGAGATGGTGCGCGATACAGGGTTCGAACCTGTGACTTCTTGCGTGTGAAGCAAGCGCTCTACCGCTGAGCTAATCGCGCATGGACTTGTAGGGATGGGGATTAAAAATCCGTCCGCCCTTCTCCGCAAGGAGATAAGCACAATCATCGTTTTGCAATCGGGTGTAAAAAAGGCACTCTTTATGCATGGCTCGTCGCTCGCCCCTTCCTCCACTTTCGGCTCAGGTCAGTGACTCGCGCTATTGCTTTCTCTCGACATCCACGGCACCGACTAAAGGCCTGCGCCTCCTGATGGCGGGACGGGAGTTTTGCCGCGAGGAGTATCAGGTGGTGCGTCAGGGGTATCCTTCGCTTGCTCTCGAACTCGTTGTGGCCGGATCGGGAACGCTGGAACTGGGGGGGAAGAAATTAGCCCTGCTTCCAGGCATGATTTTCAGCTATGGCCCGGGAGTCCCTCATTCAATAAGGTCTCAGCCAGGTGAGCGGTTGGTGAAGTACTTCGTCGATTTTGTGGGTATTGAGGCAGAGCGGCTTATGGAAAGCTCTAAAATGAAGGCGGGGAAGGTGGCAATGATTCGTGATGCCGAGCCTCTTGTCGCGGTTTTTGATCTGCTGATCAATCGTGGCGGGCGTGTCTCCAAAAACAATACGGATCTCTGCACGGACTATCTGAGAGCCATCTTGAGAATGAGTAGCGAGTCGTTGCCTCTGAGTTCTCAAAAAATTCAGAAGGATAATTGCTATAACCGCGCCGTGAGACTCATTGATCAGGAGTATGCGTCGCTCAGGACTCTGGAGGAATTGGCTGGTCGTTTGGGAGTGAGTCCAGCTCACTTGAGTCGTTCCTTCAGAGCCATCGGGGAGCCGCCACCTTCGCAACGGCTGTCGCGGAAGAAGATGACCCATGCGGCGGGCCTTCTGCTCTCAGGCGAATGGAAGGTGAAGCAAGTGGCTTATCACCTCGGCTATGCGACCCCCTTTCATTTTTCCTCCGTTTTCAAACGCCAGTTCGGCTATTCCCCCCGTGCATTGCAGAAACAGATGAGGTGGGGAACGCGTTGAGGGTATGCGCGTCACAATCAAAAAAGCAGCCAGATCAAGAATTGATATGTTTTTATCAAGAATCGGTATGTTTCTTGTGATGCGGAAGTTGTGACGAGATGTCATGGTGGCTGCATGAGATTCCCCCTTGCTGCAATCATCCTGACTTCCCTCCTCAGCTCGGTCACCTGCATAAAGGCCGAAGAAAACGGCACCGTTCCAGTCAAGGAACTACCTCCTGCGGGACCGGGACGCTTTGAGGCAACCGATGCCTCTTTGAAACAATACGAATACCCTGACTGGTTCCGCGACGCGAAACTTGGCTTTTGGTCGCATTGGGGTCCTCAGGCAGTGCCGCGGCGCGGTGACTGGTATGCGCGGAAGATGTACATCAGCGATGACATCGACAAAACGACAGGCCGGCACAAGGGGCCCGGCGCGTTCTACAAGGATCACTTAGCACGATATGGTCATCCCTCCGGGCAGGGATACAAGGATATCATCCCCCTTTGGAAAGCCGAGAAGTGGGATCCCGAGGCGCTGATGGCCCTCTACAAAAAAGCGGGGGCAAAATACTTTGTCAGCATGGGGACCCATCACGACAATTTCTTCCTCTGGGACTCGAAGCTGCACAAGTGGAATGCCGCCAAGATTGGGCCGATGAAAGACGTAGTCGGCCTCTGGCAGAAGGCGGCCAAGAAGAACGGCCTACCCTTTGGCGTCTCCGAGCATCTCGGGGCCAGTTATACCTGGTTCCAAACGGCTCATGGATCCGATCCGGACGGTCCGAAAAAAGGAATACCCTATGATGGAAACGACCCGAAGTATCAGGATCTCTATCATAAGAAGGCTGCTCCGGGCGACACGGGTTGGCTGACCAACGATCCAGAGAACCAGAAGGAGTGGAATGGCATGATCCGCGAGTTGCTCGACACCTATCACCCCGATTTACTCTACTCAGATAGCAAGCTCCCTTTCGGGGATGTAGGTCGCAATATGATTGCCCATTTCTATAACAGCAACGAGTCCTTTAACGGCGGCAAAGTGACGGCCGTTTACAACTGCAAGGAACCATCAGAAGGGCGTTTTGTGCAGGATATTGAACGCGGTGTGAAGGACGATATCAGCCCCTACCCGTGGCAGACTGATACCTCGATCGGTGACTGGTTCTACAGTACCGGACAGAAATACAAGACGGCCGCCGAGGTGACATCGATGCTCTGCGACATCGTCAGCAAGAACGGCAACCTTCTGATCAATGTGGTGCAGACCCCCGAGGGTGATCTCGAACCAGATGTCTTAGCCATCGTGGATGGGATCGGCAAATGGACCGCCCTCAATGGTGAAGGGATTTATGCCACCCGGCCCTGGAAGATTTCGGGGGAAAACCCGCCTGCCGCCGTTCCAGCAACATCCCTTGAAAAAATCGGTTTCAATGAAAGGCTCATCAAATTTTCCGACAAGAATATCCGCTTCACGGCAAGCAAGGACGGGAAAATCCTGTATGTGTTTGCCCTTGGCGAGCCTCAAGGCGATATCACGATCAAGGCACTCGGTTCCTCCTCGGGTAAGCTGGAGAAGCCAATCGCTTCGGTCACCATGTTTGGCGGCAAGGGAGATCTGGCATGGAAACAGACCCCCGATGCCCTCGTCATTACCAAGCCAGCCACCTTGCCCCTCCCCGGCATGCCGGTCGGATTCAAAATCACCTTCAAGGAATAATCCCATGGAATACAGAACACTCGGCCGCACAGGCCTCAAAGTCTCCAAACTCGCCTTCGGCGGCTCCTCTCTTGGTTCAGTCTTCCGCTCCATCGCTGAGGAGGATGGTATCCGCACGGTTCACACCGCTCTGGATCATGGCATCAATCTGATCGATACCGCGCCATATTACGGAGCCACTAAGGCGGAGACGGTGCTCGGCAAGGCACTCAAGGGAGTGGGGCGAGATCGTTATTTGCTCGCAACCAAAGTTTCTAGGTTCGGACCAAATATTGAAGATTTCGATTTTTCGGCACAGCGCGTTGCCACGAGTATCGAGGAGAGCCTAAAGCGTATAGGTGTCGATCACATCGATTTCATTCAGGTGCATGATATGGAGTTCGGAGATATCAATCAGATCGTCGAGGAGACCATTCCCGCTCTTCGAGAGGCACAGAAGTCCGGCAAGGTTCGATTCGTCGGAATTACCTGCCTGCCGGTGCGCCTTTACAAGGAGGTGATGGACCAGATCGATGTTGATCAGATACAGTCTTACTGCCACTACGGCCTCAATGACACAGCCCTGGCTGACCAACTTCCCTATCTCAAAGAGAAACAGGTCGGCATTTTCAATTCTGCTCCCCTCGCGATGCGCCTGCTCACCCAGGAGGGGCCTCCAGAGTGGCATCCTGCACCTGCAGAGGTGGTGGCCAAGTGTGCCGAGGCAGCAGCTTTTTGTTCCTCGCAGAGAGCAGATCTTGCCAAATTGGCACTCCAATATTCGGTCGCTCACCCTGATATTCATACGACCATTGTTGGCACAGCCAATCCCGATCGCATTCTGGAAAATATCCGCCAAATCGAGGAACCCCTTGATACCGCACTGCTGGCCAAGGTGCAGGAGATCCTCAAGCCGATCCATAATGTCACCTGGCCCAGCGGCCGTCCCGAAAACAACTAATCTCAGCACCGACACCTCCATGCTCAAATCAGGCATCCTCAACCCCGCCATCCTCTCGCTTGTCGCACGCGTTCGGCATACCAATACCATCGTCATCGCCGACCGGGGGTTTCCTTTCTGGCCGCAGATTGAAACGGTCGATATTTCGTTGGTTGATGGAAAACCGACGGTGAACGAAGTGCTGGAGGCTCTTCTTCAATCCGTCGATATGGGGCAGGCCTACATGGCCGAGCAGTACATCTCGGCGAACGATGCCGCCGTGGTGAACGCCCGGCGCAATATCCTCGGTTCGATACCGCTTTCCTTCGAGGATCATGAGACTGTCTTCAAGAAAAGAGTGCCGGGGGCCATCGGTTTGATCAGAACGGGTGACACCACCCACTACTCCAACATTATTCTCGTCTCCGCCTAGAAACTAACTCGTGTGACTCCATGCGCCTGATCGATCTTTCCCAGCCCCTTTTCGACGGGTGCCCAAATTGCCCCGTTCACCGGCCAGTTTCCTCCACGGTTGTGGCTACCAATGAAAGGGACGGATGGCACATGGAGGAACTTCATCTCTCGCTGCATACCGCCAGCCATCTGGATGCACCCCTTCACAAGATTGCGGGCGGAAAATCCATCGACCAGATTCCATTGGATTCATTTGTCGGTACAGCAATCCTCTGTGATCTGCGAGATTCGGAGGCTGACAGGTCAATCGGTGCACAGCTTCTCGCCTCCCGTATTGCGGGAAATGTCGCGGACGGGATTGTTCTACTGGCGACCGGTTGGGGGGATCGCCGTGCAAAATCCGAGGAATGGCAATACCACTCTCCGTATCTTGCCCCTGATGGTGCCCAGTGGCTGGTTGATCAGAGGGCTAGAGCCGTTGGTATCGATCATTACTCCATCGGTGGAAGTCGCGACCCCGACAATACCCGCACCCACGAGATCCTTCTCGGCAATGGACTCTGGGTTGTGGAAGATCTTCACTTTCCCAAGGAGATCTTCGATTGCGGGCCGAGCTTTCAGTTCATGGCTCTTCCTATCAATTTCCCGGGTCACTCAGGTGCCTTCTGCCGTCCTGCAGCCGTTTTATCGTAAACGATCCGAAAACTTATGGATGCACTCCTAAAAATCCACCCCCTCGACAATGTCGCCGTCTGCCGTGAGGCCCTCAGGAAAGGAACTGTGATCGAAGGGATCACTCTTCATGATGATATTCCCGCCGGGCACAAGATCGCGCTGAAGCCAATTGTGACTGGAAACTGGGTTTGGAAATATGGCTTCCCGATAGGCAAGGCGACCGAAGATATTGCCATTGGGGAACACGTCCATGTGCAGAACCTGAAAAGCGGGCTTGGCGAAGGCATTGTTCCGGAGCCGACTCTCGACAAAGCTGCCTCCTCGGTGATCAGGACTCTACCAGTTTCCTTCATGGGGTATCGCCGTCCCGACGGCAGGGCTGCCATTCGCAACGAAATCTGGATTATTAACACCGTGGCCTGCGTTAACGGGACCAGCGAACGCATTGCTGCCCGTGCGAGGGAGAGATGGTGCCTGCCGGGAAGCCCCATTGAGGGGATTCAGGCATTTACCCATCCTTACGGATGCTCGCAACTCGGCGATGATCTGGGAAACACCCGCAATATTCTTGCTGCACTTGCGCGTCATCCCAATGCGGCTGCGGTGTTGGTTCTGGGACTCGGTTGCGAGAACAACCGGATGGATGGTTTTCTCAAAGCAATCGGTGAACATGACCCTCGCCGACTAATTTATTTCAATGCGCAGGAAGTTTCCGATGAAATCGATTCGGGCCTCGTAGCGATGGAGAAGCTGGTGGAATACGCCTCCTCGTTTCAGCGCGAGCCGATCCCGGCTTCTGAATTGGTGCTAGGCATGAAATGTGGTGGCAGCGACGGCTTCAGTGGTATCACGGCCAACCCCCTGGTGGGTCGCGTTTCCGATTGGCTGAGTGCCCAAGGTGGGACGACACTGCTGACCGAAGTGCCGGAGATGTTTGGCGCGGAAGCCGTGCTGGAGAGGCGTGCCGCCTCCACCAAAATAGCCGGAGAGTTCCGTGGCATGGTTGAAGAGTTCAAAGATTACTTCCGCCGGCACGATGAACCGATTTACGAGAATCCTTCGCCGGGCAACAAAGATGGCGGCATTTCCACGCTTGAGGAGAAATCGCTGGGGTGTGTTCAGAAAGGAGGTCAGGCACCGGTTTGTGAAATTCTTTCTTACGGCAAAACTGCGACACCCGGACTCGGAGGACTGAGTCTCATTCAGGCTCCGGGAAACGACGGAGTGTCAGCTACTGCCATGACTGCGGCCGGGGCTCACATGATTCTTTTCACCACGGGGAGAGGCACTCCGCTAGGCCTCCCTGTCCCGACCATCAAGATTGCTTCCAATGGCGATCTTGCTGCTAGAAAAACCAATTGGATTGATTTCAATTCGGGAGAATTGCTGGGTGAGGGGGTCTCCACTGAACTTGTCACGGAAAAACTAGTGAAGTTTGTGCTCGAAACTGCCGAAGGTCGCAAGACCCGCAATGAAATCAATGGCTACCGCGAAATCGCTATCTGGAAGGAAGGAGTGACCCTGTGAAAGAGACTTTTCTCCAATTTGGAACGGGCAATTTTCTCAGGGCCTTTGCCGATCTTTTCATTGCCGAGGAGAACCGTGCAGGGCGAGAGGCAGGCATGGTGGTCGCCGTGCAGAGTACGGGGGCTGAACGGGCCCGTGAGTTGAACGCGCGTGAGTGCCGCTATCATGTCGCGATTCGTGGTTTTCGCGACGGCACTGTGATCGATGAGGTTTCAGAGGTAGATTCCATCAGCCGCGTGCTTGTCGCCTCTTCTGATTGGACAGAAGTTCTAAAAGTGGCTGCTTCGCCAGACCTCAAGTGGATCATTTCGAATGTCACGGAGGTCGGACTTGTTCTTGAAGAAAAGGATCTTGCTTCCGATACCCCACCGGCCTCGTTTCCTGCGAAGGTGCTTCTGTGTCTAAAGGCTCGTTTTGAGACGGGAGTCGGCGGGCTGACGATTCTTCCCTGTGAGTTGGTGCCCAATAACGGGGATATGCTCCGGGAACTTGTACTCCGCCAAGCATCACTTTGGAATTGCGATCATGCCTTTGTGACCTGGCTGAAGAACCAATGCCTCTGGGTCAATAATCTGGTCGATCGCATCGTTCCCGGAAAGCCCTCCTCCCATCCCCTGCTCGAGAGTGACCCCCTGCTGATTTCTGCAGAACCATTCCAGTTCTGGGCGATGGAAGGCAAAGCTTCCGAACTTCCCCTGACGACTCATCCTGCCGTGGTCGTCGCTCCCAATATCAGCGGTTATGCCTTGAGGAAGGTGCGCATTCTCAATGGCGCCCATACAGCCTTGGTCTGCAAGGCGCTGCCACTTGGCATTCTCACCGTGCGCGAGGCGGTGGGACACCCCGAAGTGGGTGAATGGCTGCGGAAACTACTCTTTCAGGAAATTGTACCGGTGCTCCGCGGACGCGTCGAGGAGCCGGAACTCTTCGCGCAGCAAACTCTTGACCGGTTTGCCAACCCGTTTCTCGAACACAAACTCTCCGACATCGCCAAGGGACATGAGGGAAAGATGGCGCTGCGTCTAAGGCCGACTCTGGAGGAATGTCGCCTGAGTTTTGGCAGTGAACCAGAGCTTCTCTCAGCACTTTTTCCATCATCTAACACCGCTACCTGATCAACCATGAAAGCAGTCATTCTTAACGAGCCTGGAAAGCTCTCCCTCCACGAAGCCCCTGAATCCCCTGCTCCCGGAATCGGTGAAGCACTTGTGCGAGTGCATCGCATCGGACTTTGCGGCACGGATTACCATGCCTTTCATGGACGGCAGCCCTTCTTCAACTATCCGCGTATTCTCGGGCATGAACTGGGAGTCGAGGTCCTCGCCGTGGGTGACGGCGTCACGAATGTCAGCATCGGGGATCGTTGCAGTGTAGAACCTTATCTCCATTGCGGAAAATGCGCCGCCTGTCGCAAGGGGTTGACTAACTGCTGCGCCAATATTGCCGTGCTCGGTGTGCATGCCGATGGAGGGATGAGGGAGAAACTGATTGTTCCCGCTGTCAAACTCCACCCCTCCAAGACGCTTCCCTACGAGGCACTCGCGCTGGTGGAGACTTTGGCTATTGGGGCTCACGCAGTAGATCGCGCTCAGGTGAAACAAGGCGAGACGATGGTTGTCATCGGTGCCGGTCCTATTGGACTCTCGGTCATTCAATTTGGATTATTGAATGGCTCCCGAGTGGTTGTCATCGATCGTGCTCCTTCACGCCTGGAAGCATGTAAAAATCTCTATCCTGAGGTGACAACACTCGATCCACAGCATCCTTTCGGTGATCAACTCAACCAATTGACCCATGGTGACTTTGCGGACGTGATTGTGGATGCCACGGGCAATTTGACCTCCATGGGTTCCTGTCTGGAATATGCAGCTCAAGGTGCGCGCGTTGTCTATGTCGGGCTGGCTCAGGGCGATGTGACCTTTAATGATCCCCTCTTTCACCGCCGTGAGATCACCCTCCTTGCGAGCCGCAATGCTCTTCCTCACAATTTTTCCAATATTATCGCCGCTATGGAATCGGGGGCCATTAATGCCGAGGCTTGGATCACGCATCGGTGTGTGCTGGATGAACTGCCCGAGCGCCTTCCCGAGTGGAGCAAGCCAGATGCAGGAGTAATTAAGGCGATGTCTTCTTTTGACTGAGAGAGTTTTGGGTTAACGCCTCACGCCTTGGAATAGGCAGGGCTTTAGCATAATGCTGGGTCGATGAACAAATCCGATAGGATCGAGACCTTTGTGAAGGAGTTGGGCTTTGATCATGGCCTAGGCTTCGATCCCTGTTATCTCGGTTATTTCGAATGTTTCAACTCGCAGCAATATTATGAGGCTCATGATGTGCTTGAGCATCTCTGGCTCAAGGACGGGAGGACTGCCCCCAACTATGCCTTCTATAAGGGGCTGATCCAGTTGGCGGGAGGCTTTGTCCATCTCAAGCTTCAGTATTTTTCTCCCCAGCATCCGAAGCATGGTAAGCGACTTGCTCCTGCGAAGAGAATTTTTCGGCGTGCTGCGGATCATCTGATTCTTTACGGAGAGCATCATCAGGGCTTGGACCTGATCGCACCCCTCACGCTGGCCCACTCATTTGCTGATTTACTGGACACGGGAGATCACAATTTCAATCCTTGGAATCCAGAACGTGCGCCCCTTCTGCCCCTTCCAAACCGATGAGCAAGGGTTGCTTGTTCCGATCGGCTGAAAGGCAGAGGGTAAGGTTGGATTATTGAATCCCATTCAAATCATGGATTATAAATCGATTCTACGGCGCAGATGCTTGCTGCAATAGTCCTGATGCGATTTATTGATCACCTTACTCATGTATCACTCCTCGAAAGGTTGGCTTAATCCCCGCGTTGGTCTGGCTCTGGGCTTGGCCCTTGCGGTGATCCTGCAACTTTGCAGTGGTTGGATCGATTCGTACACGTCACAGGTGCTCATCTTTGCCGCGATCAATGTGACGCTCGCTGTCAGTCTTAACCTCGTTATGGGTGAGACGGGTCAATTTTCCCTCTGTCACGCCGCTTTTATGGCAGTGGGAGCCTATGCCTCCGCACTCCTTACGGGCAGGGCGTTGCCCGCGATGCTGCCACAATTAACATGGACTGGCGGCTCATGGGCTTCGCAGTTAACCTTCCTGCCTGTACTGGTGATTGCGGGATTGGTTGCCGCTTTCGCAGGACTGATCGTCGGGGGGCCGTCTCTGCGACTACGCGGTGATTACCTTGCGATGGTGACACTCGGATTCGGTGAGATCATCCGGGTACTGCTTCAGAATACCAATGCCGTCGGTGGAGCGCGTGGTATGGAAGGGATTTTGCCTGTCACGAATCTTTTCTGGGGAGTCGGGACTGCCGTCGTGACACTTTATACGATCATCTCACTCATCCGTTCGACTTACGGGCGTGGATTTCTTGCCGTGCGGGACGATGAGATAGCCGCCGCCGCAATGGGTATCGATACGACAAAATTCAAAGTTACGGCGTTTATCATCGGTGCTTTTTTTGCTGGAGTTGCCGGAGCTCTCTATGCTCATGCCGTGGAGTTTATCAGTCCCGAGGGGTTTAATTTTCTCCGATCTTTTGAGATCATAGTCATGGTCATTCTCGGAGGGTTGGGGCGTCCTGTCGGCGTGGCGATCGCCGCCATTCTCATCACGCTGCTCAATGAGTGGCTCCGAGATCTCTCCCAATACAGAATGGTCGTTTACGCGCTTATCATCATCCTTTTCATGATTCTCCGACCAGGGGAGCATTTGGGGCCCTTCTTCCGCCGGCTGATCCCAACGGGCAAAAAAGCACCGATCGCATCATGAATGAAGAAATATCCTTGCTTGTAGCAAAGAACTGCTCGTTGAGATTCGGAGGTATTGCAGCGCTTACCAATGTCTCATTGCAAATCAAAAATGGTGAGTTGGTCGGCTTGATCGGTCCCAATGGGGCGGGCAAGACATCCCTCTTCAATATCTTGACCGGCGTTTACCGTCCGACGGAAGGCCAGATACTCTTTGAAGGGAGTCCCATTGAAGGGCTGCCTCCGCACCGTATCAGTAATCTCGGGATGGCCCGCACTTTCCAGAACATTCGTCTCTTCAGTTCTCTGGATGTCCGGATGAATGTGCGCACTTCCTTTATTGCACGGTTAAGAAACGGACTTGTCCATACGGTTCGCAGAGGCCGCTCTTTCCGCACCGAGGAGGAGGAGATCCATGAGGAGGGACATCGACTTTTGGCATTTTTTGGATTGGAAGAGGCTGCGGCTCAGCCGAGTCGGAGTCTTGCTTACGGTGATCAGCGGAGGTTGGAGATTGTCAGGGCGCTTGCCACAAGGCCCCGGTTGCTCCTGCTTGATGAGCCGGCGGCAGGGATGAACCCCACCGAGAAGGAGGAGCTAAAGAGACTGATCGTTCAGGTCCGTTCGGAGTTTGGCACGGCCATACTGCTTGTTGAGCATGATATGAAGGTGGTGATGGGCATCTGCGAACGCCTCATTGTACTTGATCAGGGGCGGGTCCTTTCGCAAGGAACGCCGACGGAGGTTCGTGCCGACAGGAAAGTGATTGCCGCCTATCTCGGAGAGTCCCATGCACAGGAGGTCACGCATGAGTAAACATCAAGCCCCGGCGTTGCTGGAGATCTCAAATCTTGATGTGCGCTATGGTGGCATCCGAGCGCTCCATGGCCTATCATTGAAGGTGCCCGAGGGAAGCATTGTCACTCTCATCGGTGCCAATGGTGCCGGTAAATCGACCACGCTTCGGACGATCTCGGGTCTTGTTCCATCGGTTGGGGGATCGATTTGTTTCGCCGGGAAGGAAATTGTCGGAAAACCGCCGCACCAAATTGTGGCTGCCGGGCTATCTCATGTTCCCGAGGGGAGGTTGGTTTTTCCCGAGCTGACAGTGAGGGAAAATCTCATGATGGGTGCTTATTTACGCCGCGATAAGAAGGAGATCGCCTCTGATCTTGAGTGGGTGAAGGAGTTCTTTCCAAGACTCAGGGAGCGGATTGCCCAATTGGCCGGCACGCTGAGTGGAGGTGAGCAGCAGATGCTGGCCATCGGTCGTGCTCTGATGGGGCGTCCACGATGCCTTATGCTGGACGAGCCATCCCTGGGGATTGCACCGTTGCTCGTGGAGACAATCTTTGCCCGACTGGTGGATCTCAACAAGGAACGCGGGCTGACCTTGCTTCTTGTGGAGCAGAATGCCTCGCTGGCCCTTAAGGTGAGCGATTATGCCTATGTACTGGAAACGGGCCATATCCAACTAGAAGGCCCTTCGGAGGAGTTGAAAAATCGTCCTGAGATCCAAGCGGCCTATCTGGGGCATTGAAAAGTGAAGGATGAACAAAGCCGCCGGGAAGCGGCGCGGAAGACTGAGACGAAGGAGCAGCCCCGCAAGGGGTGACACTGCATGCCGGGTGGCAAGTGGCATCAAAGTTGAAGGCTGCAATCTGAAAAGTGACAGTCAATGGGAGCGATTTTTGTGGTAGTTTTCAAGTTTCAGCTTTCAGCTTTCATCCTTCGCGTCGGCGTAGCCAACGCTTCGTCTTGCCCTTGCCCCCCATTGCTGGATAGAACTAGGGGCTATGATTTTTACCTCAACAGCTTTCCTCATTCTTGATGCCGCCGCCGCGCAAGCCCCGAGTCCTATTGCCCAGTTTGCACCGCTGATCTTCATCGGGGTGATCTTCTACTTCCTGCTGATTCGTCCCCAGCAGAAGCAGCGTAAGGAACAGCAGGCACTTATTTCCTCCCTCAAGACCGGCGACAAGGTGGTGACGAGCGCGGGAATTCACGGCCTGATTTCCAATGTCAAGGAGACCACCGTGCTGCTGAAGATTGCCGATAATGTGAAGATTGAGATTGATAAGGCCTCCGTCGCCTCGGTGACTTCCCGTTCCGGAGAGGTCACTATCGAGGCTCCTGCCGCCTAACGGTTTCTCATTTTTAGGTTTCTTCGGTATTCCCCGCCACCTACCTGTCATGACACCGCTTCTCACATTCTTTTTCGGACTCCTGCTGCTCGGACTCTTTGGTTGGTATTTTGCCACCGAGAGCGAGGCCAAAAAACGCTGGCTTGGAGCGGTGCTCACGGTGCTTCTTCTTCTCTTCTGTATTGATTCGGCAACACCTCCTGCCAAGAAAATCCGGCTGGGACTCGATCTCAAGGGGGGCACATCCTTTCTGCTTCAGCTCGTACCGCAGAATGGGCAACCGATCACTGCAGACATGCTTCAGCAGGCCGTCGAGGTCATCCGCAAGAGGGTTGACAAATTCGGTGTTGGCGAACCTGTCATCGCTCCGCAGGGGACCGAGCGGATTCTGGTTCAGATCCCGGGCCTCGATCCCGCCCAGATTCAGACAACCAAGGAGCAGTTGCAGCAGGTGGCCAAACTCGAATTTGCCGAGGTTCATCCTGATTCCAGCGTGTTGATCGCCCAAATCGAGAAAGGTGAGGCGATTCTTCCCCCGGGCTTTGTGATCCGTGAGCACACCCAGACCCTTGAAGGAAAGGAAGTCACCGAGCGTCTTCTGGTGAAAAAGGAGGCCGATTTGACCGGAGATCATGTTGTGCGGGCGAATGCCTTTTTTGACCAGGGAGGTTATGGGGTTACCCTCGATCTGGACGATCAAGGCGCTAAAACATTCTTTGAATTGACCACGCAGATGGCGCCCCACCACGGACGGTTGGCGATTCTGCTGGATGGCAAGATTCAGAGTGCACCTGGGGTTAATGAACCGATCCCCAACGGTCAGGCCAGAATCACGGGACATTTCAAGGAAACCGAGGCGCGTGAGCTGGCAAGTGTGCTGGAAAATCCGCTCCGCACCCCGGTGACCATCGAGGAAACACGCAGCGTCTCACCCTCTCTGGGTGGTGAATCAATCCGCAGCGGTATCGTCTCGGGAATTGCCGGACTCGCTCTGGTGATGCTCTTTGTCCTCTTCTACTATCGTCTGGCTGGTTGCGTGGCCTTGGTCGGTCTCTGGATCAACATCGTGTTGCTTTTCGGCATGATGGCGATGTTCCACTTCGTCCTGACGCTTCCCGGTATAGCCGGTATCATCCTGACCATCGGTCTGGCCGTCGATGCCAATGTCCTGCTGTATGAGCGACTGAGGGAGGAACTCAAGGCTGGCAAGTCGCTGGAAGCGGCTCTCAACGGGGCTTACAGCAAAGCCTTCAGTGCGATTTTTGATGCTAATGCTACGACACTGATCACGGCGGGCATTCTCTTCTGGCAGGCCTCCGGGCCGGTGCGTGGATTCTCCGTCACACTGATGCTGGGCATTATCGCCTCGCTCTTCTCGGCGATCCTCTTCACCAGGACGGCCTTCCGATGGATGATGAAGTATGCCGGACTCAAGCGGATCACGATGGTCGATCTGGCACCCAAGCATCAGTTTAATTTTCTTGGGCGTCGTGTGATCGCCATCTTCATTTCGCTTCTCCTGATCGGAGGATCCCTCGCCGTGTTTGGCATCCGAGGGGCAAACAACTTCGGTATTGATTTCCGCGGCGGCGATCTTCTCGTGTTCGATGCCCAGCCGTCACTTAGCGTGGCCGAAATCCGCACGGCCCTCCAACCACTCCATTTGACCGAAGAGACCATCCAGATGGAGCAGGCGGGAATGCAGAAAATGATCGCCATCCGGAGTGCCGAGGATACCTCCTCCCACATTCTGGATCAATTGAAGAGGAGTTTCCCTGACCATAAGGTGATCGCCGCCAAGCAGGAAAAAGTCGGTGCCCAGATCGGTCTTGAGTTTGCCAAGAAGGCTCTTCTTGCACTTGGTTTGGGCATGGTCGGCATCCTGATTTTTGTGACGCTTCGCTTTGAATTTTCCTTCGCTATCGGGGCCTTGGTGGCTCTGCTGCACGATGTCATCATCACCGCAGGAGTCTTCTCCCTCACGGGTGGGGAGCTCTCACTTGTCATGGTGGGCGCGATCCTGACCATCGCCGGCTATTCCATCAACGACACGATCGTCGTCTATGACCGTATCCGTGAGGGGCTTCGCAACCGCACTGGCGGTAGTGTAGAAGCCCTGATGAACAGGAGTATCAACGAGACGCTCGGTCGCACGATGTTGACCGGTGGGATGACCCTGCTTTCAGTGGCCTCGCTCTTCTTCTTTGGAGGGGCTGTACTCAAGGATTTTGCGTTTGCCATCCTGATAGGAATTCTTGTGGGAACTTATTCCTCTGTCTTTGTCGCTTCCCCGATCGTTCTCTGGTGTTCGAAACTTGGCGGCAGGAAACCTTCTTCTGCGATCTAAAAACTACTTCGTCCCTCAACCTTGCCCAACAATATGTCACTGCTTGTCCTAGGATCCATCGCTCTCGATACCGTCAAAACTCCGATTGAGGAGCATGCCGATCTGCTTGGTGGATCAGCTTCGTATGCGGCTGTTGCCGCCAGTTTTTTTACCCCGGTAAAACTGGTTGGTATTGTCGGCGATGATTTTCCAAGGGAACACATCGAGTTTTTCAAATCGCGAAATGTCGATTTGGAAGGACTTCAGATCGTTCCGGGAAAAACCTTCCGCTGGTCCGGCGAATACATGTGGGACATGAACCAGCGCGAAACCCGTTCGGTGGAGCTGAATGTTTTTGAAAACTTCACTCCCGAACTGCCCGAAGCCTATCGATCCTCCCGCTTCGTGCTCTTGGGAAATATCGCCCCGGCTCTTCAGCATCATGTGCTGGATCAGTTGATCCGTCCTCACTTCGTGATCGCGGACACCATGGATCTCTGGATCAATATTGCCAAGGAGGAGTTGCTCAGACTGATCGCTCGTGTCGACATGCTGATTCTCAATGACGGGGAGGCTCGTGAACTCACGGGGGAAACAAGCCTGATTAAAGCGGGTCGCCGTATCCGTGAAATGGGACCTGCGTTTGTGGCAATCAAGAAGGGGGAGCATGGTTGCCTGCTCTTTGGAGAGAACCAATTTTTCAGCTGCCCCGCCTATCCGCTTGAGGATATTCATGATCCGACGGGTGCGGGAGACTGTTTTGCGGGTGGATTGGCTGGATATCTTGCGAGTCGTCACCTTACTGATGCCGATCTTGGGGAGAAAAAGGAGATGCCCTTTGACATGATGCGTCAGGCAGTCGTGGAGGGGAGCGTCGTAGCCAGCTTCAATGTCGAGTCCTTCAGCATGGATCGGTTGAGAAAGGTGACGAAAGAGGAAAACTCCGAACGCTACGAAATCTTTAGGACACTAAGCCGGTTCGAGGCTTTAGATGCTTGAGCCGATTTGAGGCTTTGGATGACTGAGCCCTTCTTGCATTGTTTGATACCGAAGTTATTGCAATCCTTGTGGTGTACCGTATTTCTGGGCAATAACTAGGGGGATGAACATTCCCCTCAGCTACAAAGCCCAGACTGACACTTCTCCGATCTCGCTGGATCCCGAAGATCTTTATCCCCTGATTGAGTGTCGCCACGCTGATCCTCATCGCATCTTGGGTGTGCGTCCCGATGGGAGAGGTGGCAGCATCGCGAGGGTCTATCGCCCTGGAGTTGTCGCCGCATCGTTGCTGTTTGATAATGGGGAAAAACTCAACCTCATCAAGGTTCATGCAGATGGTCTCTTTGAAGGATCGACGCCCCGCGAACTCCCTTCATCGGCTGATTCGTACCAGATCGAATTGGGTTTCGGAGACGGAAGCGAGCTGCTTGTGCGCGATCCCTATGCCTTTGCTCCGCAACTTGGCGAATTTGATCTTTATCTGTTGGGATGCGGCGAGCATCAGGAGGCCTACAAAGTGATGGGCGCGCATCCCCGCACCATCGGGGGGATTGAAGGCACGGGCTTTGTCGTTTGGGCACCCAACGCCCAACGCGTCAGCGTCGTCGGGGATTTTAACGCATGGGATGGGCGACTTCATGCCATGCGTCGTCTGGGTGGTTCAGGAATCTGGGAGATCTTCATTCCAGGGGTAAAGGAAGGTGATCATTACAAATTTGAAATTCGTGGTCCCCGGGGTGATGTCTTCCTCAAAACCGACCCTTACGGTTTCTACGCACAGCATGATTTGCGGACCGCCTGCATGGTGACCGATCTCGGTCGCTATCAATGGAGTGACTCTCACTGGATGGAGCAGCGTGCCAAGAGGGACGCCTATGCCCAGCCGATGTCGGTCTATGAAGTCCATCTTGGCTCTTGGCGGCGGAAGCCGGAAGCTGGCAACCGGCCACTTAGTTATCTGGAACTCTCGGAGGAGTTGGTGACTTATGTGAAGGAGATGGGATTTACCCATGTCGAGCTGCTGCCGGTGATGGAGCATCCCTTTGACGGATCGTGGGGGTATCAGGTGGTGAATTTTTTCGCGCCAAGCAGTCGTTTTGGCTCACCCGATGAATTTCGCCATCTCATTGATGCCCTCCATCAGGCGGGTATCGGAGTTATCCTTGACTGGGTGCCCGGACATTTTCCTAAAGATGCCCACGGGTTGGCGCGATTTGATGGGACGGCACTCTACGAACATGAAGATCCCCGTCTTGGTGAACATCGTGACTGGGGTACGCTGATTTTTAACTACGGGCGCAATGAAGTGAGGAATTTCCTGATCGCTAATGCCCTCTTCTGGCTTGATCAATACCATCTTGATGGTCTGCGCGTCGATGCCGTGGCCTCGATGCTCTATCTTGACTACTCACGCGAGGAAGGGCAATGGGTGCCCAACTGCTTCGGTGGCCGAGAAAATCTGGAAGCCATTGAGTTCCTAAAACAATTCAACATGCTCTGTTACAGTCGGCATCCCGGTATCATGACTATCGCCGAGGAATCAACAGCCTGGCCGGGAGTTTCCAAGCCGGTTTATGAAGGAGGGCTTGGTTTTGGATTCAAATGGAATATGGGATGGATGAACGATTCGCTTCGCTACATCGCCCGCCCGCCGATCCATCGGAAGCACCATCAGGGAGAAATCACCTTCTCCATGCTCTACGCCTACCACGAACACTTCATCCTTGTCCTGAGTCATGATGAAGTCGTTCACGGCAAGGGATCACTGATGAACAAAATGCCCGAGGATGACTGGCAGAAAGCGGCCAATCTGCGAATGTTCCTTGCATGGATGTGGACGCACCCTGGCAAGAAGCTTCTCTTCCAAGGATGCGAGATTGGGCAGTGGCGCGAATGGGATCACGATCAGAGCATCGACTGGCACCTGCTCGAGCATCAGCCCCATTCCGGGATGCAGCGGCTTGTGAAGCGGCTGAACGAAATCTACCGCACGGAGCCGGCCCTCTTCGCGCTGGATGACCGCCCCGAGGGATTCGAGTGGATTGACTTCCATGATTCGGAGAACACCGTCTGGTCTTTCCTGCGCAAGGCGCCCCAGTTGTGCCAATCAGTGCCAGCAGGGCCGGCAGGGCCGGCAGGGCCGGCAGGGCATGGAGAGAAGCACTCCAGCGACCTGCTTGTGATCGTGAACGCGACTCCCGTGGTGCGCCACGGGTACCGCATCGGGGTTCCGGCCGCAGGATCGTATGTGGAGATTCTCAACTCCGACGAGAGTAGGTTTGGAGGCAGCGGCTTTGCCTCCGGTCATCGCGTCGATGCGGAGGAGACCGGAGCACATGGCAGGACGCACTCGATCGCTCTCGACCTACCTCCTCTCGCGGTGTTGATCCTGAAAGCTTCAGCGCCAAGTCTTGAGAAAACGCGATAAGCAAAAACAGTAAGCCTTCAAAGATCGCTTGACCCAACCGCTTTTCGCATCCAAATATCTATCAGCAAGAAATCACCCCATGAAACACATCAACAACATCAAAAACCGTTTTGCCGCATTCACCCTCATTGAGCTTCTGGTCGTTATTTCGATCATTGCTGTTCTGGCCTCTCTCGCCCTTCCGGCCATCACCGGTGCGCTGGTGAAGGGACAGATCACGCAGACAATGAGTAACTATCGCCAGCTTTATATTGTAAGCCAGAGCGCATCGCTGGACTCTACTGCAGCCGGAGGCTCTAATACCGGATTTCCAGGTGATTGCGGAAGTGTGACCGCTTGGAGCAATGCCCTAGTTCCCGCCTATCTTTCTGCTCAATCCTTTGCCGGCCTGCTGGCGGTGAAGGGTGGTTTGTCTAACAGCCAGTGCTGGGACGGAACGCCCTCTAGTAACAGTTCAGGAGTGATGATCTGCACCGCGAATCTGTCGGGCACCTCGAACACGGCAACTCTCGCTAACTCTGCTCCCTATAATCTGAAAGGTGCCGCTGTCGTGAATGTTTCAGGCCAAGCTATTGCTGTTACTGGAACGAATGTTTCAGGAGTTACTAATAATATGAACTTCGGCGCTAAAATTAACTAATTCCAGAAAGATCACCAAAAAAGGGGAGCTCCGGAAACGGTGGCTCCCCTTTTTGTATATCGACACACCCGTTAGCTTTCGTTGACATAGCATCATACTCATGGCTTCTAAGTCCCAATCCAAGATTCCCAAAAAACCCAAGCTGACCAAGCTCCTCTCTTCTGGAGAGCGTGGGGTTGTCATGAACGGGGCTGAGATTCTGGTCGCTTCTCTGGAGCGGGAGGGTGTTGATTTTGTTTTTGCCTATCCCGGTGGCTGCTCAATGCCAATCCATCAGGCTCTGACGAAGTCCAAAAAGATCCGCACGATCTTACCCCGCCACGAGCAGGGTGGAGGTTTTGCCGCCGAGGGATATGCCCGTGTGACCGGTAAGGCCGGCGTCTGCATGGCGACCTCCGGACCCGGCGCTACCAATCTGGTGACCTGCATCGCCGACGCTTACATGGACTCTGTGCCCCTGGTGGCGATCACCGGGCAGGTTCCCCAGGAGATGATCGGGCGCGGTGCTTTTCAGGAGACTGATTTCTTCGGGATGACACTTCCCGTGGTGAAGCACAGCTACCTGGTCTGGGACATCAACGACATCCCTCGCATTATCAAGGAGGCGTTTCATATCGCCCAGAGCGGCCGCCCGGGCCCCGTGCTGGTCGATATCCCCAAGAATATCCAGAACCAGACCGCCCAGCCGATCTTCCCAAAAACCATTTCTTTCCGGGGTTACAACCCTGTCCGCAGGGCCGATGATGTGGCCCTGCAGGAGATGCTGGGCCTGATTGCCACGGCAAAGAAGCCGATGATCTACTGCGGTGGAGGCATCATCACGGCAGAGGCCTCCAAGGAACTCACCGAGTTCGCGG
>Ga0194039_1000079_pt1 | contig 62849 bp, 55 predicted proteins | sample JunL228m_MetaG_FD_148679 | JGI IMG/M metagenome (GOLD analysis project Ga0194039, IMG submission 148679) | Anoxic zone freshwater microbial communities from boreal shield lake in IISD Experimental Lakes Area, Ontario, Canada - Jun2016-L227-8m | ecosystem: Environmental > Aquatic > Freshwater >...
AAATAATTTTTTGTTTATTTTATCGAAGGCCGGTGTAATAGTTTCAGATAGTAAGGGAGAATTTCCCGAAATAGATTCGAGTAATAAAAATAAAATTATTATAGTTCCATTAAAAAAACTATTAAAAAGAAGAAATCTAATTTTATTTAATTTTATTGATAATACTTGCTCTAGTCCTAATTTAAACCAGTACAAAGGAAGTAGTATTCCCCAGAAAGTAATTCCGACCAAACCGTTGTCTGATGAATATGCAGATATACAAATTCCGAATCCAATTAGAATCCCAATAATTATATCAAACTTCAAATTATTATCTCTCCAATTACAAGCCCACATCATACCAAGTGCAATAGATTGGATCACATATCCTCCAATTAAAAATGGGTAGTTTGATACACCCATTGAAAAAAAAGCGATGCATGGTGAAAGCAAAATCGGAGCTGATAATAGCAAACCAAATTTTACTTTCATTCCAGAATACAATACTCCAATTATAGGTATTATTATGCAAATACTTATGAATATTATATTTATTAATCGCAGAGAAAATAGCATTACTGATGAAGACTTTGAAGACAATAGATGAGAAATTGCAATCCAACTAACAGTTCCCATTAAAGATCTTTTCAGCGGAGTTATTCCTATGTGGTGAGCCCAGATGCCTGATTCAGTTCGCCCCATATCAGCACTTGATATTTTTTCATCTGTATGAAACTTTATTCTTTCGAAGTTTCCTAGATTAGCTAGCATCAAGGCATCTTTAGACAAATCATCTCGGTTAGTTAATTTCGAATATGTTAAAAAGTGATTTGGCTCATCTGGTGCATGAAATGGAGGAAAGAGAATGCAGTATACTAATCCTACACTAATGAACATCAAAGATATTCCTGTTGCTAAGGAGCAACCATACCCCCCTTCCTTTGAATGTGAGTGTATAATGAGTGCAATTAAGGCTATAGTCCAAATAAATCCAGATGTTATTAATATAACATAAATAATTCCTTCATCATTTCCCCATCCCCATACATATGAAATAAGCTGTGCTTTTGTACAGAGTTTTCCATGTACTGTCCCATCAATCCATCCATAGATACTCACAAATCCATTTTTCCCTTCTTTCGATGTCCAATGTGTCCATAGCAAAGTTGATATTGGATAGTTTTCTGAAAATTCTCCAACTAAAGCTAAATCGGTTATCCCTTGAGTAAGGAGATTCACTGAAATGGTATGAGCAGTTTGGGACGGGATTATATCTTCCGAAATCTGCTTTGAAAATTCTAACTTCCTATTTTCCCTGATTAGCGCCCTTTTTTTTGTTGAATATCTCGCTAATATTTTTCCGGAAATGCTGTCTGATACCACTAATTCACCAGCTACAATTTTTCCAGTTTTCCAATTTGATACAAACAATAACCCAATGGTTTCTGGATATCTACAACCTGGTGTTATATCGCCATTTAATTGCACTTCTTGGCGAAATAAATATTTATTTATTCGCGATGATTTTAAGCCAATAATGATAGGTTGATTTAGAAATGATTTTTTTTCTAAGGGAATTGAAAAAAATGCCTCAGGTCTTACTGTCAGGCATGGTTGCTTAAGTTCATAAAATAGAACTAAGAATCCAATAAGTGAAAGAAAGCATGTCGCTACAATAGATTTTTTCACTATTTTAAAACGGTATAATCTAAACTATTATCTTGTTTTTAATTATATTAAATTAAGATATGAGTTTATTACTGCTTACCTGATTATCAAGAAATCTTATATTCAGGAACTATTCTGTTCAGCCACTTTTTAAGTTCATCTTTACTCATAGAGTGAAGTTGAGAAGATATGTGATTCAATTCATGAATAATCGAATTATTAAATGAATTTCTTATCAAACATCTAACTTTAGGGTGAGTTGTAAGTATAATGTTTTCTCCCTCATGAATCGGCTCTTCGTAGAGTTTCTCACCTGGACGGAGTCCAGTAAATTCGATTTTAATATCTTCGTCTGGTCTAAACCCACTTAGTTCGATCATCTGTCGAGCTATATCATTAATTTTTATCGGATCCCCCATATCAAGCACAAAGACCTCACCTCCCTTGGACTGTGTTGCACTTTGAAGTATAAGCCCAACAGCTTCAGGAATACTCATGAAGTAGCGGGTTACATCCGGATGGGTTACTGTAACAGGTCCTCCCCATTCGATCTGTTTGCGGAATGTTGGAATGACACTTCCAGATGACCCAAGAACATTGCCGAACCTGACCGATGACAAAATTGTATTATTCTTTGGATCATGTTGTACAGCTGCCACAGTGAGTTCCGCAACTCTCTTAGTAGCTCCCATAACATTGGTTGGGTTCACTGCTTTATCTGTTGAAACAAGAATCATTTTTTTGCTGGCATGTCTTGAAGCGGCTAGAGATATTACCATCGTTCCAATCGAGTTGTTAAGGATTGCCTCATCCGGCTGTCTTTCCATGAGTGGAACATGCTTGTGAGCCGCCGCATGGAAAACCAGTTCCGGCTTTTCTTTTTCAAAGACGCCTTCTACCCGAGCCTCATTGCAAATACTTCCAGCAACAGGTTCAATATCAATCCATTTCCAATCACGAACAAGCTCCTGTTCAATGGCAAAAAGAGCCGGCTCACTCCTCTCCAACAAGATTATTTTTTTAGGCCCTCTACTTGCAATTTGACGACAAAGTTCGCTTCCTATACTTCCTCCAGCTCCAGTGACTAAGACAACCTTATCACGAATCAGTGATTCAATTGCTGTGTCATCAAGTCTGACTGGATCTCGTCCAAGTAAATCTTCGGACTCCACATGACGCAGGTGGCTTACCGTAACATGACGATGTAGAAGCTGAGTAACCGAAGGAAGAATATCATGCTGAACCCCTGTCTTATTCAGAATCTCAACAGTTTCACGCACGACACCAGGAGATGCTCTTGGCATCGCTATTATAGCATGGGTTATTTGTAAACTGTTAACAATCTCCGGTAAGTCAGCACGGTTACCCATGATTTTTCTTCCATGGATTGCACTTCCTTTTTTTTGGGGGTCATCATCAACAAAACAGATAACATCCATCCCCAATCCTGATTTTGATTGAATCTCGTGCATAAGAGAGGCTCCCGCTTCCCCTGCCCCTATGATGGCTACTTTCTTACGGCGCAAATGTGCGATTTCTGAATCGGCTTTGCCTTCACGATAAATTCTCATGAGCGTCCTCAAAGAATAAAGCGTCCCTACGGAGATGAGAAAGTCAGTCATAATTACACCCCTTGGGACGACATGACTTCCCTTACTTCCATACCAGATGCAAAGCGCAATCAGCGTCGTTGTTCCCATCGCCAGAATCACACGCTTGGCATCAGAAAGACTAAAATATGTGAGCAGACTCCTAAACTGACCAAAGATTAGTAGAGTCGCCAGCTTTATGGGAAGTATCCAGAGGAGTGTTACTTTAAATCCTAGCCAATATTCTTTCGGAACCGCAAAATCGAAACGAAGAAGTAAGCTCATCCACAGCGAGAAGATGGCAACTGTCCCATATCCTATCGCCAGAATAATATTTCTAGTATACATGGGAAAAAGTGACGAAAATAAAAGTTTTTTCATTCAATATTTGCCTCTTGCTGTACTCATCGTACTGCCCTCTTCATTATCTCCGTGAGTACATCAGTAACTTTATCAATGTGTTTTTCAAGCAATGTGGGATGAACTTGGAACATAAGACTTGTCTCGCCGAGTTGTCGGGCAACTGGAAGTCTTGTTTCTGGCCTCCAAGTTGTTCCCTCAAAGGCTTTCTCAAGATATATTTCCGGACATGATCCGGTCAGGCAAGGAACCCCTGCCTCTTGAATTTCCATCATAATTCGATCCCTGGTCCACTCATCTTTTAATAGTGTGTTAACAACAAAAACATAGGCCTTGTAAGCAGCATGCCCCCCCCCCTCCACAATCTTTGGAGATCGTAGGCCAGGCAATTCATCAGCAGCTTTCCAGATGCATTGCGCATTACTAAGTCGTTGCTGCGTCCACGCTTCCATCTTCTTTAACTGGATACGCCCCATCACTCCCTGTATTTCTGTCATCCGCCAGTTCGTTCCAAAACTTTCATGAAGCCATCGAAAACCTGGCCCATGGTTGCCATGGTAAACCGTCTCCCAGTTCTTCCCGTGATCCTTGTGAGACCACATAGCCTTCCAGAGATCAGGGTCGTTTGTGGTCACCATCCCCCCCTCTCCTCCAGTTGTCATGATTTTATCTTGGCAAAATGACCATGTACCCACATCGCCTATACTGCCAACCATTTTTCCTTTATAAGATGCACCGTGGGCTTGAGCACAGTCTTCAATAACCCTGATCCCGTGTTTTCTGGTCAATTCCAGAATCGGATCCATGTCACAAGGTGCACCTGCAAGATGCACACAGATCACGGCCTTTGTCCGAGATGAAATTCGCTGAGAGATGCTCTGTGCCGTGATATTTTGCGTAAATTGATCAACATCAACAAATATTGGAGCGGCTCCAACCAGAACAATTGAGCTGACGGTTGCAAAGTAACTTCTTGGAGTAACGATCACCTCGTCACCAGGGCCAATACCCAAAGATTTCAGCGCTAACTCGATAGCGACGGATCCATTGCTGAGTGCGACAGCGTGAGCAGTGCCTGAAAATTCCGCAAATTCCTTTTCAAAAAGGCGACACTCCTCTCCTGTCCAGTAATTGACTTGTCCGGATTGAAGTACTTTGCTCACAGCCGCAATTTGTTCCTCTGTGTAAGAGGGCCAAGCAGGCCAGAGTAATGTGCTTTCTCGGGTACTCATTTGCTTGACCTAACGGCTGTCTTTATAGGCTTTGCGGGCACTCCAGTCACGACACATCCTTGAGGAATATCTGAAACTACAGCCGCCCCGGCACCGACCATCGCTCCGGCTCCAATCGAGATGCCCTGTTTAACAGAGCTACCCACACCTATCATGGCAAGGTCTCCTACACACACTGATCCGGCAAGATGCACACCGGGACAGATATGAACTCCTGCACCGAGTCGGCAGTCATGATCCACCGAGGCACCTGTGTTGATAATATCTCCTTTTCCTATTTCCGTACCGATATTTACTGCTGCGTTTGCAAAAATTACTGTTCCATTTCCAACCAGACTTCTTTTGCTCACAACCGCCCTAGGGTGGATAAGAGAAGGCAACGCCCCTCCACACCGCTCCACCTCATCCATCAGCTCTTTTCTGGCTGTATTGGAGCCTATCCCAAGAGCAAAATCACATCCTCCAACAGCAAGTTGACTTAATTCGGATACCCGTCCGATAACCTGCCATTCCTCCCATATCTCTAATGCCGGATAGCGATCATCAAGAAACACGATCTCGCACCATTTGTCCAGCAAATCGCAAAGGTCGGCTACCACCTTCCCATGTCCGCCTGCTCCAATAATTACAATCCGTTTACTTCTCATTTCTAGTTCCTTTAAATTTCTCGGCACTCACATTGTCTGACTGATTTACGCCGCTTCCATAAAGCACTTTAAGTAACGTCAAAAATAGAATTTTTAAATCCAAAAAAGTAGTTTTATTATCAACATACCATACATCGAGTCGGAACTTATCCTCCCAAGAGATAGCATTTCTACCGTTAACCTGAGCCCATCCGGTGATACCAGGTCGCACTTCATGTCGACGGTTCTGCTCAGCAGTATAAAGCGGAAGATACTCAACCAGCAATGGCCGCGGCCCAATCAGACTCATATCCCCTCTGAGCACATTCAAAAGCTGAGGAATCTCATCAAGACTCATCCTTCGCAGCAATTTTCCCAATGCTGTTACCTGATGATTATGACAAAGTGATACCCCTTGACTAGGAGTTGTCTGTACCATGGTTCGAAATTTCAGCAAAAAAAACACCCTTCCATTTTTTCCAGGGCGAGGCTGGACAAAATATATCGGCCTTCCCATGGCGCACAAGATCGCAAAACTAACGACTAGAAAAACCGGAGAGAGAATCACGAGTAAGAATATTGAGATCAATATATCAAAAATTCTCTTCATTTCTGTATGTCACTTGAAATTGTTTGGTAAAAACCCAAAGTATTTGCCGTCACAATCGCCATACTGAACTGAGTCTGCACACGCATTCTGGCGGCATTCCCCATATGCAAGCGTTCCGTAGGATCGCTTGCTAAACGAGTCATTGCCATTGAAAGCTCTTTGGCGTTACCAGAAGCGTGAAGAATGCCTGTTTGCCCATCAACGACCGCATCGGTTAATCCATAGATCCGGGAGGCGATAGCCGGGAGGCCAACTGCTGCTGCCTCGATAATAGTGGAGCCGAATCCCTCCCGATGACTCGGAAGGACAAATATATCACCTGCAGCCATGTATAACTCAGGGGTGTCCGTATATCCCACCCTCACCATACGATGCCTTGCCGGAGAAGTCTCTATAAGGAGTTCCATTGATTCCTCATCCGGCCCGACAATAAGCAGCCAAATATTAGCCAGACTCTCTGTAACCTCTTCAAAAGCTCGCAGTAGTTCAGGAAATCCCTTGTCACGATTCAGCCGACCGACATAGAGAAAAACTACATCTTCTGCAGAGATACCATTTTTTTCTCGTAGAGCATGTCGGGCAGTGGGATTCGGATGGAATCGAAGCAGATTGACACCACTTATCGACCCATGCCCTAAAACAGTAGACTTTTTAGTAGCGACGACCCCGTTTTCGATTAAAAACTTTTGCTGGGAAAAGCTATCCACTATTACATGCGTGGCAAAATGGGCAATCATCTTGTCCATCAAGCGAAGCGCAAAACGGTATACTCCCGACTTAGTCGCCCAAACCTGGCCCGTAAAGGTATGAACCCTGATGGGAATTCCGGCAAAAAATGCAGCAGACATGGAGAGAAGACCAGCCTTAGGGGTAACCGAATGGACAATTTGAAACCGTTCATTTCGAAAATATAAAAATAGAGAAAATAGGGCTTGCAGATCCTCCCACGGGCGAATCTTTCGCTCAATTGGCACATGCTTGAAATGCGCAGCTATTTCGAACTCATCAAGGAACGTACTTCTGGTAGAATTGGCTACCACAGAAAGCTCATATTGAGTCGCAATCTCCCGAAGTTGATCACGCAGGAATGCGACTACAGTCATTGGTGAGGAGACGACAAGACAAAACTTGGTTTTCATACATCTAATCACCGCTAACTCTATACCGAAGTGAGTAAAAACCCCGTCCGTAGAACTCTCTCAGTGCAAGCTCCGTCTGACTGAGAGCGACGGCAGAAGGGCATAGATCCAAGATGCTTATCTGCGATTCCGTAGAGACGATAAAGCCAACAGGATATTCCGAAACATGGAACCCTTGGGCTTCGAATTGAGCTTTCGCTCTGGGCATATGAAATGCTGATGTGACAAGCAATATTCTCGAGATGTTTGCTGCTTCATTAACATTATGGGGAGAGCGAACATTCATTAGATGAGCCACAGCTGCTGCCTCAGCGGCCGTATTGAAGACCTTTTCGGTTGTCTTTATCGACTCTAATGGCACGCCAAACCAGTGAGCGTAGAGCTTGAGTATTTCCCCCTCAGATAATGCACCGGGTTCCCAAGGAGCGGCTCCTCCAGTGAAAATCAGGAGTGGAGCCTTATTAGCGGAGTATAGCTCAATACCTCCAAAAAAGCGGTTGGCATCTTCCCATTCACTGATCTTTGCCTTTCCGGGAGCAACATTCCTACCACTACTGAGAACCACAATGGCATCTACGGATGGGGCATCTTGCGGCAAGCATCGTACGGCATCACCCTCGATGAGTTTCAGCGCCTGTTTCCCAACAAGGGGAGTACTGCAAATATAAAGAAGAACAAGCCCTCCTACAATCAGCATCTGTCTCCTAATCGTCAGTCCTAAAAACATCAGGATTATAGCAACCCCTAAAGGTAAAAACAATATGGGCACTATTTTACTCAGATAGATCATCGTTGTTAATCCACTATGTTTTTCACAACAGCAAGCCGCCCATGCCAAACAAAAAAATGTCCAGCCCCCATAAGCACTAGTAGAAAAAAAATACTAATAATAGATAGGCTCCACCCAGAGGATACGGCAAATGAGATCAGTGCCCATATACTCCATGTCATTACCAGAACGCAAGGCATGAACATATTCATAGCACACTTCTTCAACATTACCAAGACAAGGTAAAGCGTTCCTATGAGAGCACCTCCAAGTGACGCATAGGCGATACCAAGCATTCCAATTTTAGGAACGAGAATCCAGCTCAGAGCAACACTTATGACCAGCGATAGAGCTGATGCTAGAACCGTTTGGGATGAACGCATTGTAAGAGCAGAAGCCTTGATCATAATTGTCCCTACAATCACTATGGGAAGCTGCACGACGCCGATCCTAATAACATGAGACAATGTTTGAATCTGTTGCTCCGTGACATGCGAACCATTAAACAGCATGGCGACTATCGGTTCCGCAAACTCGACTACAGCAAGAACTATAATACCACCAATCCATGTGCCACAGAACAGAAGAAATACAAAATAGTTGCCGAGTTGAGCGACGCTACAAAGATTAATTATTCTCGCCATATGAGGAAGAAGGACGGTCGTAATACATGCTACGATAAGACCATTAAATAACAAAACCATCTTGCTGGAAAACGCCCATCCGGCAACTGTGCCACCCCCGACAGTTCCTGCAAAAAAGTAGTTCATCGGAGATACTACCGCCGCAAAGAATGAAGCGAATACAAGCCATCTGTATGTTCTGAAAACTGATTTTACAGACTGTGAACTTACTACTGCCGATGGTGTAATGGTAATCCCATCAACTTGACATAGGATCGCTACGATTATCACATTAACGAGTGTGCCAACAACCATACCGATAATGGCATAAACTGCAAGTTGGTCTGATGGAGCAATGAGAATTGCGGTAACCGCACAGATTGGAACAGAAAGTGATGCCAAAGAGGAATCACGAAATCGGTGTAGAGAATTTAGCACCGCATTTCCTATAATTGTCCAGGCGCTTAGAAACACTATCGGGGCGAAAAGCCTCATCAGTAAAGCCCCATCAGCGATTTGGCGGGCACCATGGCTACCGAGTATAATGCGCATGGCTGGAACAGCCAAAATAAAACAGACAGCCGAACTTGCTAACATCATAAGACTACCCCAACAGATAATCTGGCGAATAAATTGGCGGCTTTTACTGCGATCACCATTGGTCCACATTTTCAAAAATGGCATTGTAACTGCATCCGACATTGGTAATGCCAAACAGTTGACCAAAACCATCGGTAGCATCATAGCTGAGAATAGCGAATCCGTACTGGAATTTAGACCTTTAGCTTGAATAAGTAGCAGGTCTCTTAAAAGGAATCCGAGATAGCCAAGGAAGGTGATTAATATCGTTATTCCACTCGATCGTAAGAGTGCTATAAGACCAAGTGAGGAACAACGCTGAGCAACGGGAGATAAACTAATTGCCTCAAATATAGGAACACCCTTTTGATGAGATTGCTCTATGTACAACAAAAAGCTTCTCGTTATACTTACCCATCCAATGGCACCACTAAGTAAAAAAAACATCCAAAAACCATATCTCTCACGATAAATAGTTCCAATATTTGGATTTGTATAGTCCAGCACCATGAGGAGTGTGGCGCAAAAAAAGATTCCACTAATTAGGGAACAACTTGGGTTTCGCCACACGAGTACAATCAATCCACAAAAGAAAAAATACCAAATTGCAGTTTCTATGGCCCCTATTAGCCGAGGAAGGGTAACACGCTGACTCCATGAGTTTGGAAATGGAGCGAATAACCCGACGAAGAGGGCACGTGGCATATAGGATAATACTCCGAGAGTATCCGACGGCATGAGATGTTCATCCACCCCCGATCCTGAACTTACCGACTGGGAGTACGCGATAAAATGAACGCGCAACTCGCTCACACGCTTAAAAATAGCGTCAATTCGTGGAGGCAAAAAGGGTGTCTCTTTCCATTTCCAATGTTCAGATTCATGGCTTATGGCACTGGACGATTCGTGGCTTATGGCACTCTCACCATATATCAGGCTTGCACTAGACGATTTCGACGCGACAAAACCAACTGTCCCAACTATGGATACAAAGAAAAGCAGGACTAAATACTTTTGCCAACATTTCCTAGGATTTTTTTGAAACAGATTGGAGCAAAAGAAAGCTAACCACGAAATTAAAAATGCGACTGCAATAATTATAGTAAAGTGCGGCCTGAACACCGAGAGCAAAACTGAAGCCAAGCCAGCAACAGTTAAAATCCGAAGAGTACTAAAAGTCGAGTTGTTGGACTGCTGCAAATACAGCCAGCAGCATAACATTGTCAATATCCCGGCAATAGCAAATGCATCTTTTAGATTTTGTCCATACCAGAGCAACGCGGAAGGGAAGATCAGAAATACAATTCCTGCAATGGCACCTCCAGTTCGTCCAATCTTGCCTGAGCATAAAAGTGGGCCCATAAGATAGATCATCAGAGCTCCTGTTGCGTGGGCGGCAGCATTCAAAGGAATAAATGCCGCTGGATTAGGTCCCATAAGAGCATATAGAGCTGCTAAAACACCGACATTAGCTGTGAATGGTTGCCCATTAATGATGGGCATAAGTTTCCATTCAGACCAACCGATAGTATTGATTTTTTTAGCAAGGCTCTCAGCCGCATCATGAAAAATAATCGCATCACTCTTCATCAATCCATGCCCAGCGTGCATTCCGGGGATCATTGGCAACAAAATTTTCTGCAAGACAAGTGCTAGCAAGCAGGAATAGAAAAATCCGCATGCCCAATATAATATACAGCGACTTATTTCCTGCTTATTCATTATTCAGACTACGAGATACTATTGATTGCGCTATGCTGAACCATCCATCGATAACTCCACGAACTGCCCTATAATTAAATTGTAATAATGCATGAAAAAAGAATCCGATATTGAGCCATAAAAAGGCAACTTGAGCGAACGGAATAGTATTTAAGTTTTTTTTGTAATGATAATAGTAAAATTCCACTTTACTTGAATAAATCCACCTTATGCTTTGTCTCTCTATAGGGGAAGGATAATGATAGATTTTTGATAGGGGCTGAATAAATAGTTTGGTTCGCAATCCAACACGATACGAAAAATCAATATCCTCCCCGATGCACGAACCGGTAAGCTTTTCATCGAATTTTTCATTGTCAAATACTTCGCGACGATACGCCCCTACTCCGGGCAAGGTATTTGTCTGAATAATATTTTTTCTGTTTGAAAAAAAGATCTCTTCTCTATTTTGTCTAAAAGGCCCGATATAAAATACTCTAAATAATATTTTTTTCAGAATTGATATTTTTCTATCTGGCTCGATTACTAAACCTGATACCCCTCCTGCTATAGGTGACTTAAATGCTTTAAGAAGATAATAAAAATAGTCCGGATCTAAAATGGCGTCATCATCTAAGAACTGAATAACCTGACCTTTTGATTCTTTAACGCCACGATTTCGTGCTGCTGTCAGTCCCCGGTCTTCTGGAGCATGAATGTAACGAATACCGGGCGCATGCGGACAACCGTGCAAAATTACTTCAAAAATACTAGGATCTGACATTTCTTGAGATCCATCCACAATAACAACTTCGTCTATACGAACAGATTGGTTGCCAATAGATTGAACCGCAGCTAAAATCGTGCTTCCTCGAGACTTAGTTGGAATGATTACGGAAATAGCTGTCATGATATTACTGTGACATATTTCGAAGAATTAAAAGTGTGTCCTGTAAACTTTTTTTGATCGGTATCTTGGGAGACCACCCTGATAATGCATGTAATTTTGAGCCTTCACCCTTCTGCGTCATGATTGCCAATGGTCCAGGTGGTGGGCCCGTCTCGATGATTTTGATTTTTGGCACGCTACTCAACTCGACAAGAGTATTGGCAATTTCACAGATGGATGTCGGGTACCCAGAACAAACATTATAGGCATCACCGGGAATACCGAGTTCAATAATATCCCAATATGCGCGCACTATATCCCGTACATCGGTAAAATCGCGACTGGGAAGTAATGTTCCTGCATAAAGTTCTGGTTCCTGAAGTTCTTCTTCGATCCTGACAATCTGCTTCGCTAGTGTAGCCACCACAAGACCCGCCGGTTCTCCTGGTCCCGTTTGGTTGAATGTTCTCGCCCGGACTGTCAGTAGACCATGTTCTGTATAGAACTGCTGAGCTAGCATATCCTGAGCAGCCTTTGTAACAGCATATAGAGACTGAGGTTGAAATGGAGCTGTTTCACATAGCGGGTCATCTGGAACACTTGGTCTGCCATAAACTGCAGAGGATCCGGCAATGAGGATCCGTGCAGATGGAGCTTTTTTGCGTACGGCTTCTAGCAGATTTTGTGTTCCCAATATATTTGATGTTATGAAATCTTCTGGGCCGGGAGGAGGAGTTCCTCCTGGAATTTTGGCAGCAAGATGAAAAATCCATTCTGGCTGAACAGAATCAATTACTGAATCAATAAAATTTGGTATGGTCAGATCCCCAATATGAATCTTTATCCCGTTAATAGATATATTACCGCGGACAATTCCATGAACTTCGGTCCCGTTGGCAATCGCAAGTTCAATAAGATGTCGTCCGGCACAACCTGCTGCCCCTGTAATTAATATCCGTCGTGATGCAGATTTCACTTTGTTTGAAGAGTTGTCTTAAAAATTAGGCTTTTAGCAATGAACTTAAGTGAAAGTGCTCCATTCATAGCAAGATCGTATTCTGCTAGTGCTTCTATTGTATTGTTGCATGCATGATGGATTCTTGCGGAGCGGTAGTGAAAAAACGCCTCTGCCTTATTCTTCTCTTTTGAAGAAAGGCGATCTAAATGTCGTCCATATAATGTTTTTAGACGCAAAATCTGGAGGGACGACGGACTCGAAATACTATTTGGCGCCGACCAATAACAACCCAGAGGGCGTGGTATCCGCACAAAGCGATTTGACACTGTGGCAATGTTTAACCAGCAGTCCATGTCTTCGACAGCTATCAGCATAGGATCCTCAGAAAATCCGCTAACTTGAAGGAGAAGATTTTTACGCACTACCACACTCGAGTTTGGAATGGAGATACCAGAACACAGAATATTCTCGAATATTGGCACTTTAGGATTTCCAGATCGGATTTTATATTTTTTTGCTTCATTTTCAGAAGTCATAATCCACATGTCATGATATACAAAGTCCGCACCGGACCGTAGTATTTTTAAGCATGCCTCCAATTTGATAGGCTCCCACCAATCATCGGAATCTAGAAAAGCAATGTAGTCGGCACATGCGATTTTAATTGCACGATTCCTAGGTCTTGCAGGCCCCCCAAAATTACCTTCACTTATGTAAGATAGTGACAATCTTGATCTGAAGGAATCAACAACTTCTCTGGTGGAATCTGTAGATCCATCGTCACTAACAATCACTTCGAAATCTTGAGTTGTCTGCCGGGTCAATGATTCCAAACAACGCACTAAAAGGCTCGCTCTATTATAGGTAGGAATAACTACGGATATTAATGGTTTTAACATCTCTTGTTTTTTCCTAAAGATACCTTTATCTTCCTTCAACCCTTGTTTTCCATTACCTGCACAAGGGGAACCTTTGTAAAGATTTATAAAAGCACTCATAACCTCTGGCAAGAATTCCAGGAATGAACATGCCTAAAGCCCAGGGATCTTCATTCAGAATAGAGCGAAAATGATAGGGAAAATTGCTAATCCAACTCCTGCCATTTTTCGTAAGATGAACAGACCAAAGATACATTACATGAAAGCGGGTTTTAATTTTAAGCCTCCATGAGATATCCGTGCAAGCCACTCGCCTTAGAAGTACGCGGAAGTATTCCTCATAGACAACCCTGTCTTTTGTTGCACTTCTGATAGTGCTCTCATGCTGACGGAATCGATTGAGAGGTTTTGCGATGTAGGCGATGTCATATTCTACCGCCACCCTCAAGAATAAATCCCAATCACAGCATACCCGGTAGTCATGAGAAAATTTTCCTACCCTACTAAAGCAATCTCGACGAAAAAGTGCCGCGCTCAGGTTGGGAATTACACACGAATGCAAAAGAAAGCGGGTTGCCTCCTTTCCAGAGAGCAGCGTATCCATCGCGCATCGGCTTCTGAACCCCTTTTCTCTTATCGTGAAATCATCTGAGAGAACCTGACTCTGCGAATCAATCATCTGGCTTCTGCAGAATACAACCCCGGCGGTGGGTTGTGAATTCATACCTTTCACAAGCTGCTCAATCATCGTCGATTCACACTCGTCATCACAATTCCCAAAAAGAACATACTCTCCGATGGCAAGAGCTAATCCCTGATTGCTGACCTCAACCCAGCCTCCGTTCTCTTCCCTGGCTATAAGGCGAACTTTCGGATGCGTTTCATAACCTCTAAGAACCTCCAAGCTGGAATCGGTAGAGCAATCGTCGATGACAATAATCTCCATATTCTGATATGTCTGTTTTAGCAGACTATCCATTCGCCGCTGCAAATATCCTGCGTGATTATAGCTAGCGACAACGATACTCACCAGACCATTGACAGCGTTATCTTTCACTTAAATAGACCCCGTCTTCTCATTTCCTTGATGCTTTCCTCGTAGAGATCTGCTTCGATACACTCGCCTTTCACCCATTTTACAAAGTGAAGAAGACCCTCCTCAATCGTCACTTTTGGTGAATATCCCAGAATCCGCAATATTTTGGAATTGTCTGCTACATTATGTCGGATATCTCCAGCTCTGTATTGACCTGAAACTTTGATTTCCGAATCACCACCGAAATGGGAAAGCAATAAATTTGCAACGGTCAACACATCGGTTCCTTTCCCTGAACCAACATTGAAGGAATCCGTGATGGGGTCGGGGCATTCAATGCCAGCAATCGTTGCTTCAACCACATCACTGATATAGACAAAGTCGCGGCTCTCCAGCCCGTCCTCAAAAATATTGATCTCGCGACCATTGCGGATGCGTGTTGAAAATATGGATAGAATTCCAGTATAGGGATTTGATAAAGATTGCCCTGGTCCATAAACATTTTGATACCGGCAGGCAATCGTTGAGATCCCAATCGCCTTTCCCACCGACATCACCAGTTGCTCCTGGGTAAGCTTGGTTACACCATAAACCGAAGTTGGATGCAGGGCAGAGTTCTCATCCGTAAGAAGCATCTCAACGGTACGGAAACAAAGCGGACAAACGGGCTCAAACTCTCCACGCGACATCCTCTCTTCAGTTCGTTCCGTTGGAAAGCAAACACCGTGCTCTTGGCATTGATACTTGCCCTCACCGTAGATTGCGCGCGATGATGCAATAACTATCCTTTGGATAGAAAGTTTTTCATTTGCGATTAAATCAAGCATCAACGCCGTGCCGCCGACATTCACCGAGACATATCGACTGATCGCGTACATCGACTGACCGGTTCCTGTCTCCGCAGCTAGGTGAACTATGGTATCAACACCCTTCATGGCATTAAACAGATCCTGACGGGATGTCACATCTCCACGAATAAAATCAACCTTTCCTGCAATGCTTTGATAGAGGGAGGAGGTCATTTCCTTCTTCCCATGGATCTGAGTGGCCAAACTGTCTAAGACCCGAACCTTATGCCCTTTAGCCAACAGTGCTAAAGAGAGATTGGAACCGATGAATCCAGCGCCACCAGTGATGAGGATATGACGGATCATGTAGATGAAAAAATAATCCCTTTGAAGTCAGCTGCCAATTTATTTGGTATTTTCCCCTAACTGGGCTGCTGTAGCAATAAACTCATCGATATTGCCTTCAAACAAGTTCAACCGACTGAGAATGCAGGAGTGTTCCCAATCCCACCATTGAATCTGAAGGAGATCTTGAATCTGGCTCTTGGAAAACCGGTATCGCAGAACCCTTGCAGGCACCCCTGCAGCAATGGCATAGGGAGGAATATCACTTGTTACAACTGCTCCAGCTCCAATGACAGCGCCATCACCAATCGTCACTCCAGAGAGCACAATCGCCCGAGCCCCCATCCAGACATCATTGCCTATACACAAATCCCCCTTGCTCGAGGTCTCGGACTCACCGTCATCACCGAGACATCTGGCGCGAAATGGGTAATTGGCAGCCCGCCCATAATAGTGTTCGCCGCTGGCAATGATTTTTACCCCATAAGCAATACTGCAATATTTTCCGATCGTAACACGGTCTGATTTCTTGAAAAGAAGCACAGTTTCCGGGGTGATCCCATAGGTATAAGCACCAACAATTACCCGCCGATCAATAGGCACCTTCCAAAAAATACGGATTATCTTCGAAAGCAAAGTGTTAATATGTTTTATTATCTTACTGTGATACATTATGCTTTTTACGCATTTTCAACGAGCATAAAATAAAACGGCCGGGTAGGGAAAAATTCTGCCAAGGCTGGAGCCGGAAAACAAACCGATCAACAAGATAATAAAACAGCGTTAAAAAAGTCCAGGGCGCCCTGAACTGCTTTTTGAGTGACATAATTTGCATTGAGACCCCAATACTAAAAAGATGCCATGGTTTCACGGACTCGATATTAAATGAAGCGCTGGCGTATTCGGATAAAACTTCAATTTCAACTGGTCTCTCATGTGGGCTGCACATGGTATAGCCGCGGGCGATCTCATCCTGATGTCGACTACTAAACAATCCGAATTTTTTGGGGATGATGGAAAGGAGGACGACAATAATTCCGTTGCAAAAAAAGTCCACGACACGAACGAACCAGTTTCTTTCGACCTGCTTTGATGAGAGAGGCTCGTAGAAATAGACTCTTCCTCCCGGCTTGAGAATCCGAGCTATTTTATAGAGGGTCAGCTGCAGTTCGCTCTCCGGCAGATGATGAAGAAAGGCATTCACAAATGCACAATCAAAATATTCTGCGTAATTTGATGAATCCCAAGATAGCAGATCACAGCAAATGAAAGATAGTTTTTCAGACGATTCCTTCTCTTTTAGGCGGTTGGCGGCACAGATCTGCTCCTGAGAAATATCCAAACCGAGAACCTCCATTCCTTGTTTTGCATAGACATGAGACAGCCACCCACTTCCGCAGCCAATGTCAATCATCCTTTCACCTGCTTTCAGCAGATAATAGTTCCTGTCTTCTTCCATCCTGCTGCGGATCACGCGATTCATTAGCGGCGTAAGCTGCCACTGAAATGTCATGTACTCTCCATGATTATTCCACCATTTTTCCTCATCCTGATGCCACTTCTGAAGACTTACCTCGTTGGAATTGCTCATTGAATCGGTCTTCATGAAGATATTTTTTCCGTGTCGTAGTTTTGGATGTCGGGCGATGTTCCATATTTTTCAGCAAAGGATTTTACACTCAGGAAGTCTGAGATGTGCTCCTGAATCCAAATATCGGGGCGCTCCCACCAAACGGACTTTAACAGGGAAGATCGGATCTCTTCATCGAATCGGTATCGGATTATTTTTGCCGGAACTCCTCCCACGATAGCATAGTCAGGAACATCTTTGGTCACCACGGCGCCCGCACCAATCACGGCCCCACAGCCGATCCGCAGTCCGGCCATAATACAGGCATTCTGTCCGATCCATACATCGTGCCCGATAGTTGTCCTTGGTGAAGAACAAGTTGCGATATCACCAGCTGAGAATGTTTTTACCAGCGGCGTATTTTTTAGATAGAATGAAGGGTGACTGGAAACCATCTGCAGGGAATGCTGAGGCAGCCCTATGAAGGATCCCATGGCAAGTGAGCAGAAATTTCCTACATCGGCCTGAAGGACAATGCTTCTTTCCTGAAGATAGGTATGACGACCAATCGTGGACTCCACAACCTTGGTTCCTTCAAAAAATACATTGTATCCTCCGAGAGAGGATTGACGGTCAATCACTACCCGTTCATAAAACCTGCATGTGGGGTAGCTGCTGCGGAGACGGGAGAGACGCCACCAATCTTTAAGGGCAGTGATCATTGGACAATCTTTAGACTTCAGGCTTGGTGTAGAAAGGCACAGATATTTTCAATTCGACCTATCTAGCATCTTCAAAACCTGATCATAATTCCGCTCAAGATTTTTTCCATCAAGCGGCCCTACATATTGTTCCATAGTTTGACGGTTCAGAAATTGAGTGAAGCGCTCACTGCCAGTGTAGAAATCCTGCAGTGCTACATCAAGTTCCTCTCGAGAAGAGGTCATGACTACTTCGGATTTACCATCCCAAGGAGGATTAAGAAACTCGTTGTCTTTTTTGTAATAGATAGAGGGAATTCCAGAACAGGAAGCTTCAAATATTGTCTGTGAATTTATTGAAATGAAAAGATCGGTATCAGCCAGTAATTCCTGAAATGGCTCCATGTGAAAAACACGACTTATAAAAGAAGGAAAATATTCCTCGACAAATTGTTCGTATTGCCACTTATACGCATTGGCACGCACTTTGATACGAACGCTAGCCCCACCGATACGGTTGCTAAAATCTTTTATCGAGGAAAGAACATCGAACATGAAGTCAAATTCGACAGCCAGATAGGAGTTGAGATCTAGATTATTAAAACCTGATGCTCCTACGGTTATCACTGGATTCTTACGATTCACAGAACGAGATTTTACCAAAGGATATTGATCCATTCGAGGATCTCCGAGGCAGACCACATTGTCCATTCCACGAAAATAGTTATTCTTAACACTCTCGGAATAACCATTGATCACAGTGGCATACTTGCTCTCGTCCAAAAAATTATTCGCAAATATTCCGTTCGCAATGAGGTAAACAGGAATTTCCTTGCTTTTTGCATAACAGTCCATAAGCGCGGAGATCTTTCCTAGATTGGCGATAAGCACTACAAGATCAAGTCCGTTTCTCTCGAAGTAGGAAACCACACAACTCAGGTCGCGAAGCGTTATGGCCAATACGGGGGAGAGACACTTCTCAATCACCTGAAAGACCTCATCCGTGATGTCACAATTCCCAGCAAGAATCACCCGATGACATCGGTCTGCGCGAAAAGCATCCATTAAAATATCGGCCTGACTCTGAAATCGCACCGGACTCCCATATGTCGGAATCATTCGCTCCCTTAAAAGTCGGAACGGGTTCCATCTTGGTGTAATCTGCTCCTGAATGATCTGTATGCCAGAAGTCCTCTGCAATCGTGAAATCAGATCGCTGGTGGGGTAGTAATTTTGGATAAAAATAGATGACTGTTTTTTATAAAATCCAAAAAACATATCCACCACGGACAAGAGAATATTCTGACTTCGTGCAAACTCATTGCGAAGCCACCGCTTCCAAGAACTTTTATTCAGGCGCTCAGATACCCATTCCTTGATAGGAAATGAATATATAGGCGTATTCCGCATGCATGTTACATTAAGAAGTGAATATTGAATGTCAGTTTTTTTTAGAATATCGGTAATTTCGTCGATATTTGTAAATTCTTCTGAGATAATAATCGAGCCGTATAGCAAACCATGAAGAGCCTCAAGGTTAAGTCGCAACCTAACATATCCAAGGAGTTCGCTTAATATGCTGATACGAAAGGCGAACCCAAATGCAATACCGTGATACTGAAAAATATCGTTCCCTTCCTTATTTTTGAACCAATCCCGAAAGAAGGAATAAACAATATAATTATTCTTCTCCATGGTATCCCGGTCAATGAGATGATCCAAATATTTAACCTCCGCGCCAAGTTCGGACAGATAATGATGTAAACCAAAGTCTGTCGTCAGCACAAGATCACTAGCCATGCAATAATTAGTCTCTACATCCGGCCACTCCTTCCTTGATCGAAGAATATAAATATTTCTGTAGGAAGACTTCGAAAAGGTTTCTTTCACAGATTCAGTCATATTCCTATTATGAGGCATCTATTAGTTCTGGACTTTCGATGGCGTTCTTATACAGCGCGGCAAATAAAATGCTTCAATGTGCGGCCTGATTTTACTTTCAATGTGGACATACCTGTATCAAGAAGTTCTGCAATCTCAAACCCTGAGCGCCTAATGGCTTCTTTCCAATACCAGATGGGGTAATCTCTATCGCCCAGAGCAGGATCATAAAAGTATCCGGACGATGAGATGGAAGGCGACATAGAGTGGTAGCGCTTCAGGGAAAGATTTAAAAAGATGTTCAAGAATCCCTTCGTACTGGAGAGTAGATGGCGCAATCCAGAATAGGGAGTTTCATTGAGAATGAAAAGATACCCCCCAGCCTTCAGTACCCTCCGACATTCCAGGAGCAGCGTCTCCAGATTCTCGGAATGATGAATCACCGAGGAGGCTACGATGGCATCCAATTCCCCATCAGAGAAAAGTAGCGGATTGAATAGCCCCTCTATAGCTTCAATCTTCTCGTTCTTGCCATTCATTTTAGAAATAACATCCGGAAGAAGGTTGGTCAAAAAGGCGTGACTCGAATCCAGAGCATAGATTTTTTGAACTTGATCAATGGTCGAAAGATACGCACTCAACCACCCACCACCACAACCAAGATCCAGAATACTCATCTCATTTATGAAATATGATTTCCAGTTTACAGTTTTGATTGCGTCAAAATAGTTACAGGTCTCACATATGGTCTGAAGATACTTTCCTGCCTCCCTTGTGAATTCCTTAGACTCGGGATAGTGTTTCTCCATCGATTGATCAAACTGACTCAATCCCTTAATAGTTTGTTCGTGAATCCAATTTTTCATGAATATTTAAAGTTCTCCATTTAGAAATATATTAGAACATCCCATTTAGTCTTAAAGTATTTAAGGGGGCTCCACGAACAATATCATTCAATTCGTATATTGTAGCAGCAGAGACATCTCCATTAGAAAGTGATTTATTACGATCCTCATCGATTTTATTTAATTGGAACTCAATATTATAAGGCATGATTTTTATACCAAAATCAGTTGGGGCATCTGATGGCTTATTAAATATTCGACATATAATCCAATTGCCAACTCGTTCTTTGTAATGAGATGAGTCCCAGTAAAAAGACATTGGAGTTCTAACTTTTTCTGTAGTCACTGAGTTATATCCTGAGAAATCATAAAGTGGTATACTATAATCTGAAGCGAGTGTGCATATTCTTCTCTTCCAGTTTTTAAAATCATCCCACTTTTTAACAGCATGGATTCCCTCACCGTCTAAATACATATGAGAAGGATTAATAAACAGTTTAACATCTATATTGTGATTTTTACAAATAATTAATAATGACTTTAATTCTTCATAGACCGATTCATTTATTGTAAAATCAAAATAATATTTCGTGTCTTGTTTCTTAGGAGTTAAAAAGATCCAATTAGTATAATAGTGACAAGACTCGTAGTTTTTTAAATTATAAAATGCTTCTGGTCGAAATCCATTTGTATAAAACTCTAATCTATCTGGCTGTTGAAAACTCGTCGATACAGTTTTATATGAATCATATAATGCAGTAGAAGAAACTAATGTTGCTCCACAATAATCATAAAAGTGTATTTTTCTTCCAATTAGTTTCTCATCAAAATCAATGTTTTTTTGTTCCCGAGAATTAAACATAAAGAAGTCGAGACCAATAATGATGCGTTTTATAGGTGCATTTTTTATAGCATGAATAATTAAAACTTTAGTTTCATGAATCCTATTCATGTCGACAGCAAGATTGTAAACAGGAGGGTATTCCTGCAAAATTGGATTTTCTGGGTTAATTCCATCCATTACACGCGAAGAACCAAGCAGTATCGTTTGAGGCTTAATAATTGGTAGTTGCAATGCTTTTATTAGTCGAATTTTCGATCTCACACCTTCCTTTTGTTGATTAAACCCCCTGTGAGTTTTCGCATAATACAATCCATATGGATCAACAACTAATGTCGTTATGCATGTAATTATTAGAAGCGCAATTACAGTAATAGATAAATGTATTATGTATTTCATTGCAACTTAAAACTGAAAATACAAAAACTCACTTACCTTATTTATAGATATTATAGCAATAAATAATATTAAACCAGTGATAATTCCATACAAGGGTGTTAGCGGCCATATATTCGATTGGGGTTGAGGAAGTTCATCACATGTTATATCATAGTGTGAAAGTAGCCTCTGGGTATTCGGGAAAAACCAGACAACAATAAGACCAACAAATAACCATGCTACTGTTTCTGGAAATGAGATTGATGACCCAGGTATAAATCCATTAAATTGCAAGCTACTAATGTTGAGGAATTTATACTTAACTGAAAGAGACTCTGCAAATGATATTCCATTGAAACCAAACATTCCCCTCCAGAGGGCATATGTAGAATTTATATTTGTCGCCCTGAAAGGTATCCATGCAACAACTACACACAGAAAAGTCAAAACTACAGAAAATGCATGGTTAAATCGAAAATAATATTTCAATCTAAAATGCTTAAGATCACTCCAGAAATGGTTTATAATTAAATATGTTCCGTGTAAGCCACCCCAAAGAACAAAATTCCATCCGGCACCATGCCACAATCCACCAAGAAGCATTGTAATTAATATATTATAGTAACGAATGGATACACCTTTTCTATTTCCACCTAATGGTATATATAAATAGTTTTTAAGAAAAATTGATAACGATATATGCCAACGACGCCAAAAATCAATAATACTTGATGCCTTATAAGGAGAATTAAAATTTAGTGGCAGTTTTATACCAAACATTTTAGATATTCCAAGTGCCATGTCAGAGTATCCAGAGAAATCAAAATATATTTGTAATGCAAAGGATATACCAGCAGTCCATGCACCAATAAACATTGGAGGGTATTCTGTTATGTTTGCATTGAAAAGTGGAGTGGAATATCTTGCGTATTGTTCTGCAAATATAACCTTTTTAAATAACCCGAATGAAAACAAAGTCAATCCAGCCGCTATCGATTGATAAATTAATTTGCTAGTTTCCTTATTTGCAAACTGAGGCATCATTTGCTTGTGATGCAGCACTGGCCCTGCAATAAGATGAGGAAACCATGTTACAAATAGTAAATAATGTATGAAGTTTCGTTCTATCGAGATTTTTCGATAGACATCAACAAGGTACGCAATTTGAGTAAATGTAAAAAATGAAATTCCTAGCGGTAGCACTATATCAATGTAATTATATTTAAATCCGATTGCATTTGCCGATGATATAAAAAAGTTTGCATATTTAAATACACCCAAAAGACTTAAATTAAATATTATGAATATAATTAGTAATATTTTTTTTCGATCTATTTTTGCTGTAGCTATTAAATTTCCGGCATTATAATTTACTAAAATTGATCCAAGAAGAACTATAACAAATTTTGGATTCCAATATCCATAAAATAGTATAGACGCAAAGGCTAGCCATAGAAGCGACAATCTATAGCTTTTTCTTCGGATTAAGTAATAAGCAACTATTACTATAGGTAAATATGCAAATATAAACTCGAAAGAATTAAATAACATTGATACTAAACCCGCTTCGATAGCAATATGCTATCATGAATCAATAAATGATCTAATCCTGAATGTTCAAATGTACGAATTGCATCGTCCATATTGTTTACAATTGGTTCACCGTGTAAATTAAAACTAGTATTCAGCAGTGCAGGTGTTCCTGTCAGTGCCATGAATTCTGAAATTAATAAATGATACTGTGGTGCTATATCTCGAGATACAAATTGGGGTCGTACCGAGCCATCGTATTGATGTGATCCGGCTACAATCTCATTGCGTCGATTACTCTTTGAATCAAGACTGATAGCCATAAATGGTGACATTAGTTTTTTTGGATTAATCAAATAGTCTTCATGATATTCCTCGAGAATTGAGAGAGCAAACGGCATCCAGAAGTCTCTATTTTTGATTGCTTCGTTAATTCGTTTAACAGAATCGCGAATACCAGGGTGTGCTAGAATACTTCTATTTCCCAAAGCCCGAGCCCCGAACTCTGCTGCCCCTCGGATGACGGCAACAATGTCTCCTTTCTCTAGCAAATGTGCAACTTCACTCAGTTTAATATTGGTTTTAATATTATACTTAACTTCATGATTTCGTATATTAAAATCATTTATTTCATCTCCTATATCATAACCAAGGTATAGGTGCATCAATGGCTTGTTAGTAGCATGCTCGGCGTTAAGTAAATAACATCCTCCAATTGCAAGGCTTTCATCTCCGCTCGATCCACAGACAAACAGCTCGTCAATTTCTGGAATTTCTCCAATTGCCTTGTTCATTTTGACGTTCAATGCAATTCCTCCACCTAGAACAAACCGTGATATCCCTGTCTGCTTTGCCACATCACGAAATAAATCACATGCAATTTTTTCGACATATGATTGAACCGCTCCCGCGATATTATCAAAGCGATGCGTCTTCCAAACTTCACATAAATAGCCAAAAAGATCAGCAGGCCGATTCTTTGATACTATCCGCATTTCCTCTACCACACACAATTCATCTATCAAACTCCTTGTTTTTTCGACATAGGATTCTTTCGCATAAGGAGCCAACCCCATCACCTTGAACTCATGTTCATCTGGTCGCATCCCCAAAAGTAGTGTGGCCATCTTGTAGATTCGCCCAAGATCGTTTTGATCCGATTCAGCGATCAGAGTAAATTTATCATTGGATATTTTCCACACTGTTTGATTTCGTCCGTCTCCCCAGCCATCTAAAGTGACGCAAATGCAATCCTCCTTACGATATGGTGATCCAAAATATGCATAATATGCGTGACACATATGATGATCCAGAAACTCAATACTATCAACAGATCGATTAAGATGTGAGGCAAGGCACTGTGCACTTTTCATCCGAAAGATCCTGATATCTTCCTCTGGATCACAAAGAACACTGTCTGTCATATAACTGAAATCGAATTCTTCTTTATATTTGTTGAACTGTTTGTTATCTCTGAGCCAGATAAAATAATTTAATGTATCTTCACCTCGCATTTTTTTCTGATAGTATTTATCGCCGTAATAATCCCAATAATCCTGAAGCGAGAACTCAGTGTTTGTCTTAGCTTTTACAAGTATACCAGGATTTTTAATTGTCGTATATGCGACTCTCTTTAGTTGGTCGGGACTAATTCCGGATTTTTTAAGGCAATAATCAATGGCCTTTCGGGGGTAGCCGATAAAGTTTTTTGTCCTGCAGAAACGTTCTTCACAGGCTGCAGCAATAATTTCACCATCACACATTATTGCGGCAGATGAGTTATGTGATACACTCACGGCAAGGTGATAGTCCGACTCTAATGATTTTTTTTTAGTTATCATATGTATTTTAAATATTCAATTATTTGCCATCTGTTTTACATTAATTAATTGTTATTTGCGAGAGGAACCCATGACGCAAGATGATATCGGCCCTCAATAAGCTTTTCTCTTGTTTTCATTAGCCCATCGCCGACAAAATTATACAAATGAGCGGTGGCAACGGCATCAATCCGTGGATCTGAAAGTCCGCTCTCAAAATGATGATGATTGCCAGCTCCCCCGGCCAGAATCAGAGGCATAGGAAACTTTTCCGGTAGGATATCCAGCATTTGAAAATCATACCCCTGTCCAGTTCCGTCACGATCCATTGAATTGAGGTAGAGCTCCCCAACTGGGAGTGAGACGATGGACTGGATAATTTTACTAGCCTCCTCCTCAAGAATGCACTCTCCGTTTCCATGGCGGATATGATAGGTTTCATTCCCGTTTCTCTTGCAGTCTATTGAGCCGACCACACACTGCTGGCCAAATTCACCGGCCAGTTCTGTGATGAATTCCTGGTCCGTGAATAGCGATGAATTCACTACCACTTTATCAGCACCAGCACGCAGCAATGCAGAGGCATCTTCCAATCGGTGTATTCCTCCACCAGCTGCTACAGGGATAAAACACCCATCTGTCAGAGATTTCAAACACTCACTAAATGCCGCTATGTTGCGCTCCCCTCTTGTGACATCAAGCACAATTAATTCATCTATTGCAAAAGCTATTCTTGAAAAGTTATAGTTTTTTTTAAGCCATTTCAGATCTCCCACCCTCTGTAATCGAAAATTCCTGCTCAGCATGAAATACCCTTCGCAATAAAGCAGGGTAAAAATAATCCTTTTTTTTGGCATTAGGAGTGTTTCTGAAGAAAGTTTTGCAGCAATACGAGACCGTTTGTCTGGCTTTTTTCAGGGTGAAACTGAACTCCAAAGATGTTATCAGACTCGAATGCGGCAACAAACTCCACTCCATGACAGCAAGTGGCTATACCGCTCGCCATCATCCCGGGCAGCATCCGGTAGGAATGGACGAAATAAAAATCTGCCTCCTCCGGCAATCCCTTGAAAAGTCTCTGGGTAGTTCCCCTAGAAACAGTATTAAAACCGATATGAGGGATCTTTCTCCCATCAAGTTCCAATGGCGTAAATCTATCAACAGAATTGGGAATAAGACCAAGCCCCTTCGAATCACCATCTTCGGTTCCTTGCGACCCCAGTAGTTGCATGCCAAGGCAAATTCCAAGGAGATCTACGCCACGGACTTTCACAGCGTGAAGGATGGCTTCGTCTAACCCAGACTCCTTGAGTCTCTCTGCTGCACGCCTAAAAGAACCAACACCCGGAAGAATCAAGGTATCCGCATGGGAAACCTCGTTCGGGTTACTGGTTACTTTTGCAGAACACCCCAGAAAAGCTAGGGCGCTCGTAATTGACCAAAGGTTCCCCATTCCATAGTCAATCACTGTGACGGAAGGCATTCCCATCAGTGAACCTGAAATTTAGGAATCCATCGGCCCCCGACTTTTTCGAAGAGTTCTTTGTTAACCCAATGGTCGACTACGACATCAAATTCGTCCTGATTCATCTTATAGTACTCAAGATATGTTTCTATATATTCTTCCGGATAATGACCGTCATAGAGACGAACAAGGTTTACTGCCTGATCGCGAGTCATGGCCCCTCGTCGGATTTCAATTCCGGCATCCTGGGTGGCACGCCCAAATCCAAACTTGATATACATCATGTAGGTATGCAGTGCATAAAGCGCCTGATCGTTCTGCGAGAAATTTGTAAAGGTTCCCGAGTTGTTTGCGTCTGCTTCCTGAAGCCCGCAGTGTTCTTTTGCAACAAGATAGTTTCTGTAGGGATCCCATGATTCAAAATATGACCAATGGGTAATTTTAAGGTCTTTCCCTGCGAGTTCTGCCTCATTTGGAAAGAGGAAAAAGTAGAGTTCTGAATCGGAAAGCCCTGAAGATCGCAATACCTTTTCGTGCCCTCCCTCCAAATAGATCCGCTTCATATAAGCTATATCATACATTGCACGATTCTTGGACTCGGTCGATCCTCCATATTCCACTTCACCATCCTCGCCATAGAATAGAAGAGGGATATTCAAATTGACGGCTAATCTTACTACTCCGGCCTGAATGGCGGTAAGCCAGCCGTAATAGGGAAATCCCTTCTCGATGAACCCCTGACGATTCAGTATCTGCATGACCCTGGCATCAGGATTGATCTGGATGTGGTTATACCCGCTTTCAATATAATTTCGGAGATTCATGTTCCCCAGTTCCAATGATAGCGCTGGCGTAACGGTCACAGCCAATGGATGCATTCCATACTCATGCTTCAGTTGATGGGAAACATAAGATCCGTCCTTTCCTCCACTGACAGGCACAATACAGTCAAACCCCCCGTTTCTGGAGCGGTATTTAGCGAGAATCTCAACCAACTCTCGCTGACGGATTTCCCAATCCAGCGTCTTCTTCTCTTCCATCCACTGGCAAGCGTTGCACCAACCACGATCATTAAATGTGATTCTGGGTCGGGTCGACATGTTAAGACAGTTCGAACACCAGAAAACTGAAGTTTGTTTGCTTTGTGGCATGATGATTTTTTAGTTTGAATCAGTTGAGACCGATCCTGGAGAGAATAACCTGCCGTAAGTTATTGGGTTGCATGAGATAATATGATGAAAAAGTTGTGATCGACAGGAGTAGAGGCCTTTCCTAAGAAGGGTTCACAAAGTGGGCTTTTTCCCTTGTGATCAGACTGCATATTCATCCACTCGATACGATTGGCCGTTACTACGAGCCCATTCGATCATTTTGGCAAGCCCCTCTTCTAAGCTGATCTTCGGATGCCAATCCAGCAGTTGCAAGGCTTTGCTGTTATCTGCCAATAACAATCCTACTTCACTCTTTTCGGGACGAACACGAGCAGGGTCGCTTTCGATTTCGGCATCGCAATCGATCAGATCGCGGATGATTTCAAACAATTCCCCGATGGATACATCACGGTTCGAGCCGAAATGGATCGTCTCACCAGCGATTCCTTCTGCTGTAGCCGCCTTGATGAAGGCATCCACTGTATTGGCGACATAATTCAGATCACGGCGTGGAGTGGTGCTGCCGAGATGAATGCTGCGCTTTCCCGCCAGCATTTGACTAATGATTGTGGGAATCACGGCGCGGGCGGACTGGCGCGGGCCGAAAGTATTGAACGGACGCACTGTCACAGCATCGAGTTCAAACGATTTATGAAAAGATTCGACCAACTTGTCTGCACCGATTTTTGAAGCTGAGTAAGGCGACTGCCCTTGAAGGGGGTGATCCTCGGTGATCGGAGCAAATATTGCTGTTCCGTAAACCTCGCTGGTGGATGTATTCAGCAGCCTCCTTACTCCTGATCTAAGACTGGCTTTGAGCACATTGAGGGTCCCCACGACATTCGTCTGAACATAGGCCTCTGGTGCTTCGTAGGAATAAGGAATCCCAATGAGCGCCCCTAGGTGAAAGACAGTATCGCATCCCTCGATGGCCTTCTCCACAGATCCCTGATCCCTGAGGTCTCCGTGCACAAACTCAATCGAGCCGCGATGAGTCGAGGAGTCAAGCCATCCTCGGGAACCCGAGGAATTATAATGAACAAAAGCGCGGACATTGGCCCCTGCTTCGACAAGACCCTCCGTAAGATGGCTTCCGATAAAACCGGCGGCACCGGTGACGAGTACTTTTTTCCCTTTCATATTTTTCGTGGTTTTTTATTCATCCATTACGGGCTCGCTTCAGTTCCTCCCTATGACCCACATCAATCCATTCATCATTAACCTGCCAGGCCCCAATCTTCACTGTATTGAGAAGTGATAAATTGATGAGTTCGGTGATCGGGAAGAATTTTTTTGGGACCATCTTGAGAAGCGGGGGATTGACCACATAGATCCCCGCATTGATTGCCCGAACAATCGTTGGCTTCTCCACAATCGAGTGAATCTGGCCGTTTTCCTGTTCAACACAACCATAGGGAATCTGATGGGTGTAATCATAAACACCAACAGTCATTCCATAGCCACCGATTTCATGGAATGAGAGCATATCTTCAAGGTTGGCTTGAGTCACAAGATCCCCGTTGGAAACAAAAAGCGGACAGGAGGGTAGTGTAGGGAGAAGACTGAGTGCCCCTCCTGTTCCCAAGGGCTCTTCCTCGTGCAGATATTCGATTTGACACCCAAATCTGCTTCCATCCTCGAAATATTCCTCGATCACTTCGTAGAGGTGGTTGACCGCCAAAAAAATCCGCCGAATTCCAAATCCCACAAAATGCAGGATTAGTCTCTCAAGAATCGGACGCCCGGCAACCTTCAGCATCGGTTTCGGGATTGTTCTGGTAAGTTCCCCTAATCTGGTTCCCTTTCCGCCGGCCATGATCACGGCACAGTTGGGACGCTCGACCGCACCGAGAAGTTCATGCAGAAGGTGCACTCCATGAACATGACCTCCTGGATCGAGAACGGGTATTTGATCGATCCTCATTGCCTGCATGAGATCAATTGCCTCGGCGCGTGAGGATCCAATCTCTACAGTGAACACCTCTTTTTTATAAAACCCCATCACCCCGTCCCCAAGCGAGGCCCCACTGAGGAGGGCCCGACGGATATCTCCATCAGTCATAGCACCTTGGAGTTTCAGGTCTGAATCCACAACCAAGGCTATTCCAACGCCTCCGCTATCTAATGCAACCAAGGCTTCCCTCAATGTCCCATCAATTGGAACACACATGCTTTGAATAGTAGGTCTCACGGTTTATTTTTTTGACGAGGCGTTTTGGCCGGCACACTGGCAACGGTATCATGCGGTCCAGAAGCCAGCCGAGCATTCAGGACTGATCTATCATGCCTCTCATTGCCAATAATTACGCAGTTCATAGGAGTATTCATGGATAAGAAGATATCAAGCGTGCCGTCCTTGTTCGATATCGTGAAATTTCTTGCGCATGAAACGCTCGTCAATACTTGTCTGAAGCAAAACCCCGGCAATGCTCTCCGCCGCATTGCCCACCCCGTAGGGATTGACGAGTTTTTCAAGTGATTTCCCAAAGGATTCGGAGAGTGCCTTTGAAATTGCTGACTCGATCTCCATCCGCGAGTTTCCGCAGTTGATGACATTTGATGGCTGCATCCTGCCTTCCTGCCTGCTTCCAATGTTCACAACAGGAAGACCAAAGCTGGCTGCTTCAAGAATTCCACTTGAGGAATTGCCTATCATGGCAGCCGAGCATCGCATGAGACTGAAGTATCTCAGAGTGCCAAGATTCTCGACGAAATGGATTTTTTGGTTATCCGAGGCCTGTTCTGTGTATTTGCGATGGAGGAGTTCCCCTCCGGGGTCGGCGTTGGGTGCCGTGATCACAACTGTCCGGTTTGTACTGACCAGTGAATCGAGAAGCCCTTCCACAACAGCTTCCAAATTGATATTTTCCAGTGTGGGCGGATGGAATGTCACAACCAGAGGCTTGGCTTCAAACTCAAATCCCAATTGCTCTTGCAGTTCCGATGGAGAGAGGAGTTTCAGAGCTTTGAGATTATCGAGTGCCAGAGCCCCTGTCACATGAACTCTCCATGGCTCTTCACCCATTTGTACAATTCGTGCCGCATGGGACGCTGTGGATGCAAAGTGAAGATGACTCATTTTTGTCATGGAATGCCGCATCACATCATCAACGGCACCCAAGGTCAGTTCTCCACCATGCAGATGTGCGATTGCTTTCCTTGCGAAGACGGCAGCGGTAGCTGCAGCGAACATTTCAAACCGATCTCCCAGCACCACTATAAGATCGGGCTGCAAGCGCCCATAGGCAGCACTCATTCCCATAACTCCCTCTGAAAATGCGGCAGTCATGCCGACTGCATCATCCGATCTTACGGGAACCACCACTTTGGCGGCCAAGGAAAATCCATCGGCTGTGAGTTCATCCAGCGAAGATCCCTGACGGCTGTGAAAATGCATGCCACCTGCAATGATCTGTAGTTCGCACCCCTGTGCATCCTGCAGGCTATGAAGCAGTGGTCTGAGGATCCCGTAATCGGATCTTCCAACGGTAATGACCGCAATCTTTTTCACGATAGCATTCCCTGTTGAAACTGCACGCCCTTGGGAATGAATGTCAGCGTGCGTCTGCCCAACAATTTCCTCCACTCGGATGGTGGAATTCCCCCGGCTGGACGCAGGGCCGTCAGATGATCCTCGGCAATCTCTGTATCAGCAGGAATATCCACTGCCGCTGCCAGACTTCTTCTCGCCACCATGGCTACCTGATCCTCCCCTGGGGCAGGCATTTTGAGACCATTACCCAATGCGGCCTCCACAATTTTTGCCTTTTTTATCATCGCTCCAAACTCACTGGGTTCCAATGATGCGGCATGATCGGGCCCCGGCATATTCCTATTGAGGGTGAGGTGTTTTTCTAACACGGATGCCCCCAATGCAACGGCTGCCAAGGCAATCACATCGTCCAGCGTATGGTCCGAAAGTCCGGTTGGCAGATGGAAGGAATCCTCCATTCTCTGCATGGCACGAAGGTTCATCGTTTCCGGGGAGGCCGGATAGTTGCTAACACATTGCAAAAGTATCAATCCTGCATTACAAGCACTTCGGATCGCAGCGACAGCGTCTCGCACCTCATTCTCGTCGGACATTCCCGTGGAAAGAATCAGAGGAAGCCCCAAACGGGCGAGTCGGACAAGAAAAAGATGGTTGGATAGATCGCCGGAACCGATCTTGATCGCATTACAGCCAAGATCGACGATCAAACGAGCATTCTCCTCGTCAAACGGAGTGCAGAGAAAATCGATTTTCCTTTCTTTGCAATAGTCCCTTAAATCACGAAACTGCCCTGCGGAAAGGGCAAGAGAATCCAGCATCTCTTTTTGTGATTTTTTAGCCCCCATGTTCCGGCTCTGGTATTCGGCCTGGGGGGCATCACTAGTGACCAGTTTTTCCGCATCGAATGCCTGAAACTTGACCGCATCGGCCCCTGCTTCCACTGCCGCATCTACAAGTTGACGGGCCAGTTCCAAGCTGCCGTTGTGATTCACTCCAGCCTCGGCAATAAAGTAACAGGGTTGTCCGAGTCCTACCCGCCTCGAACCTATAATGAGCTCATCTATTCTCATCACCAAACGGTCATTCCACCATCCACCACGAAATTCTGACCCGTGATGTAGTTTCCTAGATCAGACATCAGGAGTTGAGCGATTCCCTTGAAATCTTCTTCCGCAGCCATTCTTCCAAGCGGCACCCTCTCTGTATATTTCTGAACAAATGATGCGGGTTGTCCTCTACTGATACCACCGGGACTGATACAGTTCACTCTGACCTCGGGAGCGAGTGCAGTTGCCAGATAGCGTGTTAGCTGGATCAATCCTCCCTTGCTGGCATTATAGGCGGCTGGATTGCCCATTGATGTCCCTTCATAAAGACGGAAGTCCGGGGCCGCGACTCCATAGATTGAAGCAATATTGACAACTGATCCGGCTCCTCCCTTTGCAAGAAGAGGCGCCGCTTTTTGCGTTAGTAAAAAGGGAACAAACAGATTGATATCCATGGCAGCAGACCAAGCCTCGACTCCCTGCTGGGAAAACGGAACCGCCCAACCGGAGAGTTTGGATGCCCCCGTAAAGGCCGCATTATTGACCAGAATGTCAAACCTTCCAACGAATGACTCTATTTCTGCGGGCAATTTACTGACCGCCGCATGGTCACCCAGATCAAGTACTCGTCCTTCGCACCGCGTTCCGAATCGAGAAGAGAGTTCCGATGCTGCATCAAGGACCGCCTCGTTGAAGTCCACAAGCACTACGGTTCCCCCCAGTTCAGCAACCACTTCACCAAACATCCGACCGAGATGACCGGCGCCACCCGTAATCAGGGCAACGCGTCCTTTTAGGGATTGTAACTCTTTAAGATTTCTCATGGACTGTTCGTTGTTTGAGTAAAAACCTTGCCCACTCAAGGTCAAGAGCATCATCAATATCGACAGCTCGCTCTTTGGGAATTTCCACGCAACGAAGATTTCCCTCAAACAAGAAGCCGGAATTTATCACAAAACTTGTTTTCGCGAGATAAGCCACCGTCGTGACATCGAATACCTCAGGGGTATCCTGCCTTCGCGCCACGCCTTGACCCGCGCACACCAATCGACAAAATCCATCCTGATCTCGTTTTACCATGTTGAAATGGGGATTCCTAATGGCTTTTTGCACCGTGATCACCGCATCGGCTAGTGGATGTGCTGCCATCTCGATCAGGCATTTTTGAACATCTTCACTGGAACGCAACGGGGAAGTCGCCGGCAATGATAACATCCAGTCAAAGGAACCTGTTCTTTGGGTCATCTCTCCGACCGCATGCTTCCATGCCATAAACTCGGATGAGGTATCGCCAGCAAGCTCCAAGGGGCGAATGAAAGGTACCTCGGCACCGTAGCAGCGCGCAACCTCGGCAATTTCCTCATCGTCGGTAGATACGACGACCCTTTCAACATCCGAAAGGGCGAGACCGCAGATGATCGAATGGGCAAGGAGGGGTTTCCCTCCCAGATCCTGAAGATTTTTTCGTGGAATTCCCTTGGATCCTCCTCGCGCAAAAATGAAGCAGATCGTTCTCATTCGTCAATCGCATCTAGTGCTACAGTCTCTACGCGTGCATGATTCACTGCAGAATCTCTTGCTGCATCACAGACAACAAGAGAATGCAGGGATTCATTCAATCCAACGGCAGTTCCAATGGATGGATTCAGAAATGCATCATGCTCGTCCCTGAGCATTTCATTTCGGGATTGTGGAAAATGCCAGTTCTCTTCCTCTTCCAATCCTTTGAAATGAACAGATTGGGAAATTGCATCCAAATGAAGAGTGCCCTTCTCCCCAAAAACGAAGAAATTTCGTCGTGCTGGACGGCTTAGATAATCCAGCGCAACTTGAACCCGAACATCACCAGGCACGAGCAGATGTAGGAACGCCTGTTCCTCAGCTTCTATGCCGAGTCGCCCAGTATTCACCAAATCTGCACCCGCGGAGTGAGGCCATCCCAAGATCCATCCAATGTAATCGATCTCGTGGATAAGATCCCGTAGTACCCCTCCCTGCGTTGGGGAAGACGAATAACTTTGGCGATAATTCGAACTTGGCCTCCAATCCGGCAACCAAGATCTGCATTCCACGAATGCGGAATGAATATCACCCACTTTATCCAATGAAGTTCTGAAGTGGAGCAACGCATGGGAATAGCGCATACTTAAGCCGCAAAAGATTCTCTCCTTCTGTGATGAGTCTAAGGCCAATAACGGCCCTGCTGCCTGCATGGATAACGCTATAGGCTTCTCAACAAGGACAATTAGTCCAACTTCAAGTGCTGCAATAGTATCTTCAATATGACAAACCGTATCAGTAGCAATAATGGCATGTGTAGCTCCTGCGGCTTGAGCTTCTGACCAAGTATCAACACACGCCCAGCCCTCACTGCTCAGGCTCTTTATTCTCTCCTCTCTTTTGGGAAAAAGAAGCACTTCATGTCCCGCACCACGCAGAACTTCGGCGTGCCTCATCCCGATACTACCGGTTCCACGAACAACTATTATTTTATGCGAAATCACCAGAGTTAAGCTAATCGTTATAATTAAAATAGGTAAGATGCATTACTCATGTGCACGCATAAAATTGAGCTTCTCTAAAAGGAAGGCAATTTTGTCTTCTTTTTAGCAACAATCCAAAGATGCGAACTCAGATTATTGATTGAAAGAAATTCTTGAAATACTTTCCCGAGTCGCTCCCAATCCTCAATAAGCACCTGTTTTAAAAAGGGGGTTTCCGGCTCTGGAATATCACCATTAATCACTCCCTTACGAACTAATTCCGCATCGAGTATACCCGGTGTCAATGTCTCAACAGTATCAAATCCACACAGATCTAATAAATGCGTCAGTGAATCAGGATTAAACAGATTCAGATGTCTGGGATCAACTGAAGATGATTTTTCCTGAAGCATCGAAATGTCAAAGCCCTTAACATTAGGACATGTTAAAACAAGCAAGCCATCATCTGACAACACACGCGATGCACCTTTTATCATTTCCATTGGATTGTTCAGGTGTTCGATAACTTCAAAAGCAACAGCCATGTCAATATGGATATCTGAAAGGTCAGCGAACTCAATTGGTTTATCTACTGTTTGAATTCCCTTGGATCGGCAACTCTCAGCAAGTGATGGACTCGGCTCCAAAGCATAGACATTTTGGAATGCTGCCCTCTTTTTGATCTCTGCACAGAAAGTTCCGGAACCAGCGCCTATGTCAAGAATGCCCTGCTTTGTGGATTTATTTCTTCTAGCTATTTCCAAAATCCGATCTACCCGTGGGATAACTATTCTTTTAAGCCGGGCTGCTTCAGAGGCAGGATAAACCACATCACTCCAGTAAGCATAACTTTTTGAAATTTTATAATATTCCTGCAGAAGGTCTGGACTAGGGCGTGGATTTAAAAAAACCGTACCGCATGCCATGCATTCGTCGAATTTGTGTTTATGCTTTGAAAATCGGTACCGTGTTTTATCGGCACCACACCCTGGACAGGACGCTTTCTGATACTCTGGAATTTTATTTATTAACCAGTTGATGTCGTACTCCTCCATCCGGCAAGCGATTTCGGAAGCTGCTTCTCCGCGGATTTCAGATTCAAATGTAGGGGATGTTTTCACTATGGAATATTTTAGATTTATAAATGCCCTGAGTGTTGTCGATTTACTCATTAGCCGACTCTATAAATTTATATAAATAGGCTAGGTCGAGCCAATCATGAAAGTTTAAGGATTTCTATAGAAATAATTTTGCGGAAAACAGCTTGTTGCCAATTTACTGTAAAACAAGCATCTCCTCGACCCCTCCCCACGATTTTACTTTCCCGTTTTCAAGGCAGTAAATCACATCGCAGTTCCTGATGGTTGAAAAACGATGGGCAACAACAATGAGGGTTTTGAATTTTTTAAGGTTGTTGATCGCCATCATGACTTCATTTTGTGTCTGCTCATCAAGAGAGCTGGTAGCCTCATCAAGAACGATGACATCCGGATTATAGTAAAGGGCTCTTGCTATACCAATTCTTTGCCTTTGGCCTCCTGATAATCGGACGCCATGTTCCCCAACATATGTATTAATACCATGCGGCAGGGAATTAACGAGGTCGTCAAGTTGAGCTAATCTAACTGCTTCTGCTACCGAATGTTGACTAATCTGATCTTCTGGCACACCGAAAGCAATATTTCCAGCCAATGTATCATCAGTCAGAAATATATTTTGTGACACATATCCAATACGATTCTGCCAACCTCTAAGGTTTTTCAGGATATCTTGCCCATCGATAAGAACCCTTCCTTCGGAAGGTCTATGAAGTCCAATTATGATATCGATTAAAGTGCTTTTCCCAGATCCGCTTTCACCAATAATTCCCACAGAGGATTGCTTAAGTATATTCAGAGAAATCTTATCTAGAGTTTTATTGTTTGTTCCAGGATATGTAAAAGATACATCTTGTACTTCGATTTCCTTTTCATATTTTATCTTATCACTTATTAATATTGGATCAGATTCATCGGTTCGCAATAAAAGTTCTTCAGTGACTGTTTCCACAGCAGGAAAGCCATAGCGTAGAGATTGGGCGGCTAACAAAATACGGTTTACCGACGGAAGAATTCGGAATGCGGCTGCACCGAACAGTCCAAGTATTGCCACGATGGCATTCATCGAATGTCCCTGCGCAAGCATTACCAATACAAGAATGGCCAATCCAGAGACTGCTAGAACTTCCAACCATAGCCTTGGAACCTGCTGAGCAACTGCCTGAAACTTAGAAATGCGAGTCGCTTCACGGTTGTGATACTTGTATTGATCTATAAAGTTTTTCTCACGACCAACTATTTTTACATCTTTCACACCACCCAATGCTTGCTTTAAATGCAACAAACACTTCGTTGCGTGGATCTGCCGATCGTAACCCCAACGAGTTGTTGCTTTTTGGATTGTATAATAAAATATTATGGCGGCTCCAGTTGATATGGTCAACACGGCCATCGCCCCCAAGGGCTCGAAAGTGAAGAGTAAAGTCGCTATGCCAATTAGAACCAACAACTCAGCAATTAGTTGAATGAGTGGAGAGATACAGTTGACCGTTACAACCTCGACTTCGCCATAAATATTACGGATTAGTTGGGCTGAGTTTTTCTGTAAATGAAATGTATAAGGTTGATACAAATACATGGAAAATAGCCGACAAGAAAGATCCGATTGGAATTGAAAGGAAAAACATGCCTGAAACCAGGTAACCCATCCTAGATAAAGATTTTTTATAAAATAGACACCAATGATAAAAATTGCACCCGCGGCAACTATTTCTCCCTGTGTAGGATTACCAACCCAAGCCAGATTTTTTGTAACTTGTGGATATTTATGTATCAAATCCTGCTGAGTCAGCAAAGCAATCCCTGGAATCACCAATCCAATGCTAAATGTCTCTAATATCATTGCCAATAACAGCAATATGAACAACCGACCTGCTAACTTCCTTTCTTTTTTGTTTAATAAAAAATAAATCTTTTGAAGCGACTCAAATAGCGGTTTAACATCGAATCTTGGCATATATTTTACTTTTTTTCAAATCACGATTCCAGAATCCACCAGTCTATTGCAAAGTGATAATCCAAATACAAATGATCTCATATTTATGCTCAGATTTCATCTAGAAACTTCCTTCGAATGAGTTACGGCCGTACGAAACCCCTGATGCAGGCACATATTAGGGAGAAGCCTCTCGATGGCATGGAGCATTGAACCATCATTGGGTAGCGGTTCCTCAGGATAATCCTCCCACTGAAGGTTTAAATCCAGCAAGGGTTTCAATGCTTGGCATCGAGCCCAGAACATCGTTCCTACTGGAAAATTAATACTGTTATTGTGGAGTATTTCTCCTAATCCCATTCGCTCTCCCAATTTCATCGCAATATTTCCGTTTTCTTCCCAACCAACGACATGTGGATCATCGGGGAAAACAAGCCCTATACCTTTGTCTCTGTACATTGTAGTGAGAATGATCTCCATCATGGGAGCTATTCCCCCAATAAGATTTTCGTAGAGAAAGGTTGCCCACTGCTGCGCAAAATCCTCGCCAAGTTGCACTGATTTTTTCCCATGGATATGTCCGATGAATTCATATCCAGAATCAAAGATCTCAGGAAAGCCAGTGAAGAGCGGTGAAATATCGCGTCCTCGGTTCGGAACAACCCTTATCATCTTTGCCATCAGTCCATATTCCTCAATCGACTCCAAGATGTGAAGCTTGCCCTCTTCACTAGTGACACTGATAAAAAGATCAGGTTGGAATGTCGAATTTCTCAAGCGAGAAAAAATCTTCGTAGCGATATCAGGATAGTGTATGTGTATGTGAAGGGCCGTGTTAGGAATGTTTCTAATTGGACTCTTGTCCATTATACCGTTTGCAGATTGTATGACTTCCGTTAGCCATGGTCCTTTCGGTTTTCCTGATTCTATAAAGTGAGCAAGAGGATCTCTAGTGATTGCAGGGTGATAATCTGCATAAATTCCCGGATGGAACCCAGGAAATGGTTTTCGGCGATGGAGCCCCCTGCACCAGGCTGTCGTGTAATATTTCAGCGCCAGTTCCTCTTCATTATTTCGGGCAAGTGAAGGATATGAAAATTCAACATCAAAGCATCCCGACTTAAAAATCAATTCGCGATCCTTGATTTCCTGATTTTTCTCCACTGCAACATTTCTTCCTATCGATAATAGCGTCTCGAAATAGCACTCTTGGTTGAAAATCCTTGTGGCTAATAGCTCACCTGCATCGCCAACTTTCCTTCTCAGCGTCTCATCGGCAGCTAAAGTAAGAATTTTTTGCGCTGCGGCATCAACATCCAAATAAGGCACTACTCCCGTCGAAGCATCTTTATCTTCCTTGATATGTTCGGGAATGCCACTCGCTCCCTCGAAACAAACTAAAGGCAGCTTGTTAAGAAGAGCATCCTGCGCAACCAGGGGAAGTGGATCGAGCTTGGAGCTAAGAAAGAAGATGTCGGCGGAATCGTAAGCACATTGAAGTTGCTCAACTTCGTTCAATAGCACAAAGGAATCACCAATATCGGATGTATTGAGTTGCTCCTGGATAAAACAGGAGTAATTCAAGTCATTTTCGGGGTTATATCCGGAACCAATCCAGACGAAACGAATCGGGAACTGTGGGTTCATTTCGACCACCTTTTTTGCGCATGATATAAAGAGGTCGAGTCCTTTACGCAGTTGAACAGTTCCCGCTCCTAGAACGACGATTGTGTCGCGGGGCCATCCTTTCGGTCTGAAAGCATTCCTGATGGAGGCCTCTTCCATTTCTTGCTCCTCATCGGTTGAAGTATTTTCCGGCAGTGCACAGGTTCCCTGAGGAAGGATTATTTTTTTGATTTGAGCAATACCGGGATATGCAGAGATAGCATTGTCGCGGACAATTTCAGCGGAAAAGACCATCGCACTGGAACGATTTGCCGATATTTCCATGCGCTTGAGTGGTCGTGTATAGACTGCAAATTCATGAACAAGATGAACGACCGGCACATCGTGTCTCCAGAGTTCTTCAAGGACTTCCGTGGATTCAATGGAGTTTACAATGGCAAACTCAGGAAGTGATATTTTTTTCAGGTTTTTGAGTTCCTGATCGAGAACAAATCCGAGTGTGGATCTTGGAATAGGACCGACAAATACAGTGGATTTTTCTTTGAAAGTATTTTCTAAGGCCCCGCTACCAATCGAAAAGACAATGACATTGTGAGTGACTGCAAATCGATTGACTAAATCCAGAACCAAAATAGGAGCACCCGTTCGACACACCGCATGGGTCACAATGACGACTGTCGGCTTTGCTGGGTCAAGGGACTCGTATTTGCCATCATCCTCTTCTGCCAAGCTACTAAAGAGACAAAAATGAAAAGCTGGAAATTTTCTCCACCACCCACGAGGACGATCCGAGGAAGCCATGTAAGCGCGAGCATCAAACTCCTCTTGAAACTTTGGCTTGAAGAAATGTCGTACTGCTCCGGGGAGACGAAGCAGTATGTTAATAATCTCCTCCCCCTTTCTCAGCGGATAGGTCAGGCGATAAGATTTGGAGCTTTTCAGCTCCCATATCTTATACTCCAGCTTTTGTATATATTTTGCTTCGGGATTCAACTCGCGAACATTCCTAATCGCCACAATGCTGACTTGAGATTACTTGCCGGAAATAAGATCAACAAGAGATCTCAACGGGGCTGTCAGCTTCCATGAAGCGGAGTTTTCACGCAGAAACAGAGTGTGTTTTAACTTCTCGATTTGGCGGCCTGCCTGATTTAACTCATACATTGCCTGATCCAGTAAAATTTGTTTCTGATCTTTTTCTCGGCTCAGCTGTGATACTGAGGCGTTCAGATCGTTGATTTTCTTGGCTGTTTGAGCTGCCTCCAATTTTCCCTGAAATAAAACCGTCTGTGACCATGTATTGCCAGTTTGATCTGGCGCCTGATTCCCAGTTGTAAGGTCTGCCGGTGAAAAAACTTGGGCTGAAGTGCCCGCGCGGCATCTCGCTCCCAGCCCATCAACCCCTTCTTCCTTTTTTCTCACAACACAAATTGAGTTCAGAAATTCGACAGATCGAATTTCCTCAAGATCTGATTCCTTGAATTCAATTCCGTAAGTATCGCAATAGGGTTGCAGCAATGCGCCTCTATTCTCCGAAATACCCCAGTGCTCATGGTTCACAATGTCCGAAAGATCCTTGAAAAAAGTTATACTGGACAGGGGGTCAAATAAACCTCCCTCAAACTCCTCCCAATAACTGCAATGTAAGTCTTCTGCAAGGAAGAGCCCCCCTTTTTTAAGGGTTGAGAAATATCTTGCAAATGATTTCACAATATCGCCCGAGCGGTGCGACCCATCGTCTATAATGATGTCAAACTGCTGACTTCTCTTGATAATATCGCTCTGTATTATATCTGTATTAGCATCACCCACAATCACAGCTATACGAGGGTCTTCAAAGGTAAGATTACGACATTTTTCATTAATATCACAACCAGTGAGCGACTTCGCATTTGGAAAATATTTTCCCCAGATCTCCATAGATCCTCCATTTTGGACGCCAATTTCCAACAATGAAATCGGAGAATTTATAAGTCCGCAAAACAGGCGTTCGTATTCATCCAGATACGAAGACCACTTGTCGGAAACCTTGCCTTGGTGAGCCTTGAAAATTTCCCTAAGTGTTAATGTTTGTAAGTTCTGCATAATTATTTTCTGTCGAGTTCAGATGATAATGTTGTCCATTTGAGCAAGGGACGCATGAAACCCGGTAAAGCCCCTTGATAGGCTCCGCGAATCAATTTGTCATTCCAATCGTCCATCAAGCGAATGCTCAATGCATCAGTGGCCAATGCGTGGGAATGCCCAGATTCGGTATCCTCTCCCACTCCGAAAGTAAATAAGAGCCTTCCTGGTGAAAAATAGTGCCCAGGAAATTCAATCTTAGTAGAATAGCAGCCCGGAATCGCAGGAGTGTTTCTGGCATCAAGGGATGCGTCTCCTGTCCAAAACAGAATATTCCCCAGTTCATCACTAACAATGCATGCTGGACGCAGAGGAAATCCCGCTTGCAGCACTTCATATTCAAACTGAAGTCTGAATCCCTGACTTGTCAGTCCCGCTTCGATGAGGTTGCCCGACTCATCAACCAATCTACAGGAATGAATTTTTGCTACTTCATTCCCCGGTCGCTCATTGGAGTTAAAGATAATCTCTGCCCCATTTTCTTGTTTTTTTTCAAGACCCTTTACAATCCCCATTCCCTCTTCCCTCAGGGTTGTCTGATACTGTTCTATGGATGCATTCGCCTCTCCGTCACACAGAATCTCACCATTTTTAAGGCAGATTGCTCTGGTGCAGAGTTTTCTGACTTGCCCTGCACCATGAGAAACAAAAAGTACGGTGCGACCATCCTTGATAATATCTTGAAGGCGCTGGATGCAGCGGTTCTGGAACTGCAGGTCCCCCACGGAAAGCACCTCATCCACAATCAGAATTTCGGGTTCGAGAAAGGCAGCTACAGAGAATGCAAGTCGGACAAACATTCCGCTAGAGTAGCGTTTTACCGGTGTATCGATGAATTTCTCAACCCCTGAAAAGGAAACAATATCATCGAACTTCGCTGCAACCTCACTACGCCCCATGCCTAAAATGGCACCGTTCATATAAACATTATCGCGACCTGTTAGGTCAGGGTGAAATCCGGTTCCAACTTCTAGCAGGCTGCCAATGCGACCATTAATTTTAATAGAACCAGAGCTGGGAGCAGTAATACGGGAGATCAGCTTCAATAAGGTCGACTTGCCGGCCCCATTAGCGCCGATAATCCCGACTGTCTCACCCTGCTTAATATCGAATGAGACATTCTGTAGTGCATAAAACAAATCGGGAGCTGTCGGCTCCTGTTCGGCTTCGGTCTCGGGATCCCCGAAGGCATGGTCAGGATTGAATTTGCTCCTGGCCCACCGCCCGAGATCAGCAAAAAACTGGCTCCGATTAATCTCTCCTAAGCGATAGATTTTGGAAACATTTTCGACTGAAATGGCCAACGACATTTTATTAAGACCTTTGTTTGTGTTGTTTTATATCGTATCGGCCATCGTCCTCTCGGCACGACTGAACTCAACGAGCCCGATGATGAGCACGATAATCGTGATGGCAAAACTGATCAGCCATTGCCAGATCTCGATCTGACCTTGTCCCATCATGGCAAAACGGAAACTTTCGATAATCGGGACTATGGGATTGAAAATCAGGATGTTCTGTAAATAGGGAGGGGCGGCTGAGAGTGGGTAGAAAATACAGCTTCCATACATCCACAGCTGAATAAAGGGCGCAACTGCCATCTGAAGATCACGAAATCGCGTGGTGACGGCGGCGATCCAACACCCGAATCCTAACCCCAGCAAGGCCGTCTGCAAAATAAGCGCAGGAATGATGATGACTCTGTAGCTGAAATGGATAGGTGCCCCCTTCCAAAGGAAATAACAATAGAATCCGAGAAAAATCAGCAACTGTATCAAAAACTGCCATGCATTGGAGATAACCTGAGCAATGGGTATCGCGAGACGGGGAAAATAAACCTTGGTGAAGAGGTTTGCGTTGGCCGTGAAGATATTCGATGTCCTGCTGAGGCAGGATGAAAAATAGTACCAGATCACAATCCCAGACATGAAGAAGAGAAAAGGTGGGATGTTGTTGGTTGATATTCTGGCTATATTCCCAAAAACAATCTGATAAACAACCGTGCTGATCAGAGGCTGAATGAAATACCAAAGAGGCCCCATGATGGTTTGCTTGTGCATGGCAACCAAGTCTCTCCTAACGCTAAGAATGATCAGGTCACGGTACTTCCAGAGTTCGCGAAATGGCAGATGAAACGGAGATTTCTTGGAGGAAATCACTGCTGTCCACGATTGAGTCAGTGATGATTGATCAGTTTGAATCATAGAAAATCATGCTGCCGCCCATGGCCGTCGAAGGAGATTTCCTTCGGACCATACTTTTAATCGGTCTGTATTCCCGTTCGTCACAGGGGTTTACTTCCGGGAGGAAGCGGATGTGAAAACAGCTAACTCACTAGGAATTTCTGGATCCAGGGCATTATCTTGCGCCCGCGATCCACCCAATGTTTGAGTCGTTCCACTCTTTTGAAAGCGGCTGCTTTTTTTTGAGTTGGCATTGCCTCAATTAATTTTTCCATGCGATGGATCCGCTCCGCCGCGCTGTCAAGACGGGGCTTGAGCTCATCATTCAGGAAAGCCGTGGCAAAAGTGCTCAGATCGAGATCGGCCACGAAGTGATCGCGCCTGTCACCCGGCATATAGACAGCCCTGACGGCCCTGAAGGATCGTAGAATCTTGAGCCCTTGACTTGTGGCTCCAGCGCTGATCCTAAGTTGATCGGTAATCTGGTCGGAATTCAGCGGTGCATCCGTGACAAAAAGCAGCCCGTAGATCTCACCCACCGACTTGGGAAGTCCCACCAGTTTCATAAAGCTGATAAACAGGTCTATTGCCTCGATCTCCAACCCGGAGAGCGACGGCTCAATCTCAGCAATTTCGGAGGGCATGAAGGGTTAGTCTTGGGTTAGGGTTAACAGATGTAAAGGAGACAGATTCTACCGATCATCCTATTTCCTTCAATAAAAAATGAAGGAAATGAGCTCTCTTGACTCAGCAAGAAAAAGGCAGGCAGCATCCTCTCACCCGGAAGGCCGAAAGTCCCCTAGAATAGTTCTGCTTCTCGGAATGGCTTTCCCACAAGGTCCTTTGCAGAGAGCTTCGGAAGTTCTCCTTCCGACAACGGCCAGATAATGCCGATCTCAGGATCGTCCCACTGGATCGTCCTTTCTTTTGCGGGAGTGTAGTATTCTGTACACTTGTATTGGAAGTCGGCTGTGTCGCTTAGCACTAAGAATCCATGGGCCAATCCAGGAGGCACCCAGAGGCGCTCCTTATTCTCTTCACTCAGAATATGTCCATCCCATTTTCCAAAGGTGGGTGAACTCTTGCGCAGATCGACAAAGACATCAAAGACGCTTCCCTGCGTGACCCAGACGAGTTTCCCCTGAGGGTTCTCAATCTGGTAGTGAAGACCTCTCAGAACATTTTTCTGTGATCGGGAGTGATTATCCTGAACAAACTCCACATCAATGCCCATTTCGGCAAATGTCCTGCGATTCCATGATTCCAGAAAAAAGCCGCGTTCATCGCCGAAGACCTTGGGCAGAAGGCGGAAGGCTCCTTCGATTTTTGTGGGGATTGCTTGCATCGGCAGTTTCAAGATTGTTACCCAAGAGGGTTAACGGCTTTTAGGAAATCAAACTTTAAGAAGTCGGCGTCCGCTGTGTAAATCAGTTTTATTCCATGCTGCCTCAAAATCGTTGCCACATGGGCATCCGGAACCAAGTTGCCCCTGGTTAACACGCGGCTTGTTACCTTATAATAATCATGGATAAAGTCCTCAGATTCACCGACAAGTCGCACTCTTGGAAGCTGCAAAAGAGCCTCAATATTTTTCCATGCTTCAAGGGGAGAAAGGGGTTCTCTGAAAATGGAGGGGTGGGTTGCGATTCGTTGATACCCCATCAGGACAGGCCAAGTTAAACAAAACAGATCCGGATCTTCAGGCCGCTCCTCCAAGAATGACTTGGCGGATGCATGGTTTGGAGATGATTCATCCGATGCATAGATCAGGATATTGGTATCTACGGAGTAGCTCATTCTCGGTCGAGAATTTTGTATAGTGCGTCTTTATCAGAAATATCCACCAGTGCATTCATTCTATGAGAGGTCCAGTGAAGGCGTTCTGTTTTAGATTTTTTTTTCCTTCTTGAACTCAATGCATCAGCAATCAATCGGGAAGCAAGTTTGCCCAGCGACACACCCTCTTCACGCTGCAGTAACTTAAGCTCCTCAAGTATCGGTTCTTCAAGATCAAGCGTTGTCCTCATGATGAGCGATGCTTACAAGAAACGCATCAGATGTCAAATCGATGTCTTTTTCCTTAACGCAAAGGGTTCCAGATGCGGAGGAATCCCAACCCCTCGAAATCTTTCGTATTTGCCGTGGCAAACTCCGTGACTCCATGAGCCTGAAGAGTCTTGGCCAGACGCACATCAAAAATTCTTCTGCGCGCAAATCCTTTCTGGGCTGCAATCGGCCAGACTTCCTTCATGACATCAGCGGAATCGATAAGCTGCCAATGCGGATGCGTTCTTAAAAGATTACACTCCTTGCATGCAGCAGATGCACTCAAGGGAGGAGTGATGATTTTTTCGTTCCGAAGCAGGACATAGAATTCCATCAGGACAAGCTCAGAAATGACCACCTCCGTGCTCTCGCCCAAAGCCTCAAGAAAGGACAATGCCTTCTTGTGATACGGAGACGCGCTAAGTCTGGCATAGGCAAGAATATTGGTGTCGATTCCAATCATGGAATGGATGGATCACTGTCGTCCCGTATTAAGTCTCTTAGTTGTCCAGGGTCATGAACCAACATTTTGGATCGAATCGGTGGTGGTAGCCGCCAGAGACCTGCCCGCCTCTCTTTAATGGGGGGATAAGCCCGTGTAATCGATTCGGCACCCCTACGGATAACTTCGGCAATACTCCACTCCTGAGTCTCTGCAACTCTCTGAACTTCTTTATAAAGTTGATCGGGAAGTTGTATTTGAGTACGAACCATGAGTCGATATTACAGCGCTTAAAAATTGATGTCAATGTCACTCCAACCCGGATTATGCAATAGAGTCATTCAAGCAGAGAATTCTTGAGCACCAAGTTGGTGAAGAGACTGAAGCGAGAAGCATCAGTAATAATATGGAACTCAGCCGTAACAAACCTCCGACCGGGGAGGAGGTAGGACTGCGACAGAGTTGCAGCCCCGCGAGGGGCGAGCGGCGCGGGAACGCCCGAATGGAGTCTTGCGGGTGCAGGACGACATAGACTGCGCTTCAAGCGCAGCCCGAAAGGGGATCGGATGGGCATCCGATCATCAATTCAAATGCGAAGCAACGGCCGGGCAAGCAAACTCAGGAGAAAATGTTTCTTCGTTTGATTCGCTCGTGCCCACTCGTCTCACCCTTTAGGCTACCTTCGGTAGTCTATCCCAGCCTCTCCCGAGGCTCGGTATTCTGAGTTCCATATTACCTCATTCGGCATCCCTGCACTTGGTAAGTGTTATCTGCCAAGGTGGGGCAGTATTCTGAATTCTAATACATTTTTTGGGTTCAAGCCCCACTGAAGGGTTGCATCCCTGACTTCTGATTTGAAGCCACTTTTCTCCCGCAAAGCAGTGGCTCCCTGCGGGCCACGATTTCATCGTGCTCTACCGCGCCAGTTCCCACAGGCTTGGTTCTGAATCCTGATCCTTTTTCACCTTTCAAGTTTCATCTTTCTTCAGCCTTCCCCCCTTGGATACCCCTTTGTGGTAAAAATTTCCCTTTGCTACTCTTCAAACACAACTAGGTCCCCATCGCTTCATTTTTTTCGCCGTTTGAGCACTTCGCGCAGGTAGGTTCCATAGCTGGATTTCCCCATGGATGCCAGGGAGTGCTCAAAAGCCTCTTCGTCGAGAAATCCCATCTGCAACCCGATTTCCTCAAGGCAGGCAATACGAAGACCTTGGCGGTTTTGTATGGCTCTCACAAAATCCGCCGCTTCCAGCAGGGACTCATGCGTGCCTGTATCAAGCCATGCCATGCCACGCCCGAGCTTTTGCACGCGCAGGCGGCCTGCTTCCAGATAGAGGCGGTTCAAATCAGTAATTTCCAGTTCTCCGCGAGCCGATGGTTTGAGGGATCTCGCCATCTCCACAACATCACTGCTGTAGAAGTAAAGACCGGGTACCGCATAGTTGCTTCGAGGAGCTGACGGTTTTTCTTCTAGGGAAATCGCCTTTCCCTCCTCATCAAATTCCACCACGCCATAAGCTGTTGGATCGGCCACCTCATAGCCAAAGACTGTCGCACACTCCCTATCCTGATCGGCCTGGCCCAAGGTTTCGGTAAAATCATGACCATAGAAAAGATTGTCCCCTAGGACGAGAGCCGCTGGAGAGCCATCCAGAAACTCGGCTCCTATCAGGAAGGCCTGAGCAAGTCCATCGGGAGAGGGTTGCTCGGCATAATCAAAGCTAACCCCAAAGCGGGAGCCATGCCCAAGCAATTGCCGGAAAGCGGGCAGATCATGAGGGGTCGAAATGATCAGAATTTCGCGGATGCCCGCCAGCATCAGTACCGAGATCGGATAGTAGATCATCGGTTTGTCATAGACAGGCATGAGCTGCTTGCTCACGGCCATCGTCAATGGATGGAGTCGGGAACCGGTGCCACCGGCAAGAATGATGCCTTTACGATTTTTCATGGTGATGAGCTGAAATTCTCGCGCAGAGACGCAGGGACGCCAAGAAATGAATGTGATTAAATCGTGCCAAAAACAGGTGGAATCTCACGCATCACACTCCGGAGGCTGTGACCTTCAGCACGGAGCACGGCATCAAGTTCTTGATCGGATTCAGTCGCTTCCAATACCCTCTCCACCAAAGGTCGTTGGATAAGGAAGCGTTCGGCGTGGGGATGATCAGGATGCTCCCAGTGCGCCAGAAGGCGCTGCTTAAGGGGAGCAGATTTCCAAAGCAGACGCCCATATTCCAGCCGGGCGATATCCTGATAATTGGGGTATTTTCCAAAAGCGTTCATTTCAGTATCTGGGCCCATTCAGCATGAATTCTGTCCCGAGGCTCTCCTCTCTTGAGCTTTGGAACTAAGAGATCATCGACAGAAGGAACAACAACCTCCAATAACCGGTAAGTTTTCTTGTGCGCCCGGGATGTCCAATCAGAGGGCATTTCCGAAAGAACAGCCGAAGGCATGAGATTCACATGCCAACCGTGTAGTTTTTCAAACTCACTTCCGATCATTGCCTCATAGCCAAGCAAGGCCACCTGCTCGCTGTCTGTCACAGGATCGACATCCATGCTATTTTCAGGAAGTGAAACATCCAGATTCTTTTGCGCTGCATGCCACAATAATGCTCCTGAGCCGATCAAGATCATACTGCCTTTCTCCGTCAGTCTGTTACCCCAATCAATCAGCCATTCTTCAATTTGGCTTGGGTACTTTAGCTCTCGGAGAGGCATATAGTCAGTCTAAAGGATTAGCCATGGAACATGAAGCGGATTCTAAAGCCTGAAAAAAGGCCAATTCATCAACCTTTAAACCCCTTCCCCTTTCCACCACTCCCTCCACTTGGCGGGTGCCCATTTTGAAGGAAGGAAGATCAGGGCGGTCAGCGCAATGATCCAGCTCAGTGTACCGAGGGTGAGGCAGAGGGCATACCAAGAGGGAGCCTTGAACTGAAAGACTACCTCATGAGATCCCGGAGGCACATAGGTAGAGAGTAGCGCCGCCTCCGCACGATGCACTTCGGCAGGCTGGCCATCGATGGAGACCGTCCAGTCCGGATGATAGGCCTCGGAAACAATCAGCCATCCAGAAGCCGTCGGAGGAAGTTGATAGACCATGCGCTGGTAATCATCCATACGGTTGCCGACAAGAGGAACCCGGGCTAGCGGTTGGCCCATTTTTCCCTGATAACTCTGGAGGAGCTCGATCTGGTTCGCCCCCTTTGCCATCCCTGCAAATCCGGGTATTGCGGAATTTACCGCTGCCTGCTCCACCGTCACGATATTCTGAGGGAGGAGTTGAAGGGCGGCTGGTGCCATCGCATAGCTTTCCGAAGGAAGTGCCACGAAGTCATGCGCCAGAAAAGCCGGATAGAGCGCATTCCGATTTTCCAGTACGGCGAAGTATTTATTCTCAAAGGCCACAGGATAGATCGACCGGAAAAAATCCTGCATCTGCTTGGGCGAAAACGGATCCGTCTTATCAAGTAAAATGTAAGCCACTCCGGCGAGATCCAGATATGTTCTCAGACTCTCTCCACTGGCATTGCCTGCGGCTTCCAAATGACGCACCCACTTGAGCTGGAAGTGGCGCAGGAGTGACTCGGAATCAACCGCCCGACCAGTTTTCTCAGGTAGAGTCAGGTAGAAATAGCGACCGCTCAAGGGATGCACACGGCCTGGGATCGGGGCTGTTTTTAGAAATGCCGCCGCCTGATCATAGTCCGTGAAGAGCTTCCGATCCATGCCACGAGTCCAGTAGGCAGAGTGAACCGGGTAGAGCTCGATCAGCATCAGCACTCCAATGATGATGGCAAGTGGCTTGCGCCAGCCTTCATTAACAACTTCGGTGAAGAGCATCCAGAAGGCCATCCCCACAGCTGCTGCCAGACAGCAGAATCCCCCCACACTCCAGAATGACTCAGGGGCGCGAATGTCTTTGAAGAGAGGGAAGAGCTCCGCGATACGAAAAACAGGCAAGAGAAGCACAACCATTGTGATCAGAGCCGGAACGATAATTTTTGTAGGAAGATCCTGCCCTCCCCTCTCTGTCTCAGCACCATCAAGCTGAACATCTGAATCGGGTGCCTGAGATCTGGAATTCAACAACTGTGAAGCTGTCTGATAAATCAGCCATCCCAGCCAGATGGAGCAGAGCCAGAGAAGAGGGATCGTCGTATCGGGAAGACCTTGACCAGTTTTGAGTACATTGATGTGTCCGAGCAGAAGACCATCGGGGCCTGAGGCAAACCAAGTCGAGACAAGCCAACATGCTGTCAGTATAAGGAACCATCGCCCGAGCTTTGTGGCACGCCACTCTGCAAGCGAAGGGAGTCCCAGCGCCATAGAGAGAGCGGCGAGAGGAATCAGCCCGATCTGGAACATCGCTGCATCCCCGATGAGGTTACCATCGCCTCCCTTGGTCAGACTCCCCCAGAGATCGATCCAGAGTAGAGGCGTCTTGAAAGCATAGTGATGCTTCCATGCATCCAAGGGGTCAAAAAGGAACCCGGCCGCAAACCCAAATTCGCGCGATGCAGGCAGCAGGAATATGATCGTGGTGAGCACCGCCACCACCATGCTTCCTCCGTAGCCAATGAGAGTCCGTTTAAGATGCGTGGGATTCTGACGGAGTGTTTCTGCGGTCCAGAGCAAGAGCATCGGCGACATTACGATCGCGATCTTTGTGTAACTCAGGGCCAGGGCACCTGCGGCGAGACCCAATCCTACGATTTCCCTCGGAGATCCATCCTCAGCCACAGCGACGATCCCTCGCAGAATCAGTGGAGTGAAGACAAAGCAGAGACCCACCGTCCAATGTTCGTAGATTCCGATAGCAACATGAATTGAAGGAAGCAGGATATAGAGAAGGGCGACCCAACCAGAGAGCGAGACACTGCCGCCGATCCTCCTTACGAAGAACCACATCGAGAGCGCACTCAGTGGAATGAAACTCAAAACTAGGAGTTTCTGGGCAACAAAGGCCCCCACTAACCAAGAAAAGAGAAAATTAACCGCATTGGAGAGGAATGTCGCCATCGCAGTAGATGCATGAATGATCAAACTACCCCCCATTAGGAAATTGGGCGTCCACCCGGTAATGGATCCCCTTGAAATATCCCATAGTTTCCCGGTATCTCCGAAGAGCTCCTCACGGCTCGGGGCTTCAAAAATCCATCCGATCGCGATGATCAATAGAAATAACCCTCCAGCCCAAAAGGGCCATGGAAGACGTGATGTGTCTTGTTTTTCAGAACCAGAGTGCGCCATAAAGAAATAGAAAGTTCTAGAAGTTAATCCTTTCCTTTTCAACAACCAAGGGCCGCTTCAGTACTTGAGTGTGAATGGCCCCGATGTATTCGCCAAGAATGCCAATAAAGAATAACTGCACCGAGGCGAAGAAGAAGATGCCGATCACCATGGGGGCCGTTCCGATAGGAAGGCTGTACCAGAAGAGCAGCTTGTAGATCAGATAACAGACCGCAACAATCATGCAGAGCAGAGCAGAGATGAAACCTAGCATTGCTGCCAGCCGTAGCGGCACTTTGGAGAAATTGGTAATCCCCAGCATCGCCATATCATAGAGTGTGTAGAGATTATTCTTCGTGAATCCTCTGGTTCGTAGAGGCTGATGGTAGGAAACCCTCTCAACCGGAAGTCCTATTTCTGCAATCAAACCCCGAAAATAGGGATAGGGATCATTCAAGCCTCGGCAATACTCCATGATGACACGGTCGTAGAGACCGAATCCGGTGAAGTTCTGGATCGTTTGGGTATCCGCCAACCCCTCGACCAATCGATAATAGAAACGGCGTACAGCAAAGAAGAGGGGGGATTCAGCACTGGAATCCTTGATCGCCACCACCGCCTTGGCTCCCTCCTCCCATTTCTTCACGAAATCAGGGATAAGTTCAGGAGGCTCCTGGAGATCGGATGCCAGATAGATCACGGCATCTCCCGATCCCTGCATCATCCCATGATAGGGAGAGCGGATGTGTCCGAAATTGCGCGCATTCAGGATTATCTTCAGCCGGGGATTTCCACCCGCCAGCTTCCGCAGAATCTCCTGAGTCCCATCGGTGGAGGCGTTATCGATGATGATCTGCTCGTAGTCGTAGCCGGGCAAGGACTCCATCACCTTGGCGACTCTGGCCACCAACTCCTCCACATTATCTACCTCATTATAGCAACCGGAAACGATGCTGATTCTTTTCACGATTATCAGAGACCCCGTTCATGGATTATTTCTCGGAGCCTCGAGTCCTCCGAATAAGGAGCGTCAATGTGGTCAATAGAAAGCCGTGCGTCTTTTTTGCATTCCTGCACCATGCGATGTCCGTATTTACCGAGCATTAATTCGCGGCAGGAAATCTGTCCTTTCTGAAGCGGAATCGCCATGTAGATATCCTCTTCGGTAAGCAAATCGCCGGGTTTGAGATCACGCTTGGCATAAACCCCCCGAATGTAGGTGTCAAGATAGGCGGTTTCTTTGGTAATCGGAAGTTTTCTGCTGTCGCTTGCCGTTCCACAGAATTCGACTGCCTTGTGAAATGCGCGGTACCACACATCGATCTGCTCGGGGAGTGAGGAGTATTTCGCCACCTCAAATCCATCGCTGTTAATGTCGATGTGACGTTCAAAGGTGCGGGCCCCCTTCCCATACGCTATTCCAATCGACATGACCCAGTCGTGGTACTCATGACAGGAATAGCCGATGGTATGTCCAGGATAGCGCTTCTTAAAAAAGTCGATCTGATCCAGTTCAGCTTCGTTATCCTCATGGGGATAAGCCGCAACACAATGATTGATGGCAAGAGGGATGTTCCGATTTTCAAAGAATGTGACGACATCGTCCATATCCTTCAGGGGCGTCCCTCCGAAGGATATGATGGCCGGCTTCCTAGTCCACGCGATTTTCTCCAAGAGCATCCAGTCATTGGAGTCAGCACTTGCGATCTTGATAATGGGAAGATCGAATTCGACACACCAGTCCACCGAATTTTCATCAAACGGCGTTGACATCGGGATGCACCCGTTTTTGATGATCGCCTTGATCATCACCGCATAGTCTTCCTTGGAAAGACGAGTCTCCATTACCCGCTTTACATAACGGATATCAAGGCGATCACGGAAATCCTTGTGGATGAAGGTATCGACATCACGGAACTGTAGTTTGATGGCGGTGCGCACATTGTTAAATCGCGCCACACGACTGTGCTCCCTGATGATTTGAAGCCCTCGCTCCAGACTACCTTGGTGATTATTCGTCATTTCAAGGACGAATAAATTCTCAAAAATATCGCGTTTCATACCGGTGTTGGGGAGTTCAGCTTTTAAAGATGAATCAGGAAATCAGGAAAATAAAGAACTTGTTTAGGGCTCAGAAAGCCTTCTGTTGGATGAACTCATCTACGGCAGGCACCAGATCGTCTAAAAATTCGACTTTCATCTTTTCCATGCGGCCTGCGCCTCTGGTCAGGATGCAATTCACGGCATCGCCGGTATTCTTCTTATCGTGCCTGATTGCATTGAAAATGGCCTCCCGGTCTGCTTTCAAAAGTGCATCCCCATAGGGATGGTACCAAGGCGAGAGTCGCCCCTGGAGATCCTGATAATGCGAGGCAGGCACCAACCCCAGCCGAACCGAAAGATGAGTCGCGGTCAAAATCCCCAAAAGTACAGCTATCCCGTGTGGGATGGTATACTTGGTGGCCGATTCATAGGCGTGACCAAATGTGTGACCGTAGTTGAGGATATTCCGGATGCCTCGATCCATTTCATCATCCTCTATATAGGGTGTTTTGACAGTCATCGATCGCCCCACCCATTTGGAAATCACTCCCAAGTCACCTCCGGGAGTCACGCCTTGAAGGTCGTCCATCAACTCATTGAATCCTGATTCTCCCGCGATTAACTGAAGTTTGATTACCTCTCCGAGACCCGAACGGATCTCATCCCATGGAAGGCTCCTGAGCACATCGTTGACAAGGAGTACCCTATGCGGCGGATAGAAGGTGCCAATCTGATTTTTGTAAGTACCAATATTGATCGAGCTCTTACTCCCAATGCAACTATCGGCCTGAGCGAGCAAGGTAGTAGGGATCAGTTCCCAGCGAACTCCTCGAAACAGCACGGTTGCAATGAAGCAAGCAATATCCTGAAGCACTCCTCCGCCAATCACGACCAAGATACCATCCCGCTTGAGCCCACGCTCCAGCAACTCGAGAAAAATAGGGGTCAGCCGCTCGAAGGACTTTTGCTCTTCGGAAGCCTCGATAACGATACGCTTCTCCTCGGGCACCAACCCCTCAAAGACTTCCGCATAATTCCGGACAACTACCCCATCGATCAGAAAAAAAGTCCCCTTGCTGCCATCAATGTTCTCCAGAGCTATCTTAAGCGACGCATGCTCCTCTACACTGTAATCATGGAAATGGCTCTTGATGGTAAGCATGGACGGTAGCTGGTGTTATTACAGGCAGGTGAACCCACCATCCGCCACGATCGTCTGGCCGGTAATATAGGTGTTATTTTCGGAAACAAGGAATGCCGCTACCTTGGCCAACTCTTCCGTTCTGGCCATGCGTCGCAATGGAATCGAAGCCACAATCGCTTCGATTGCCTCCGGTGAATTGTTTTGACTGGTCAACTCAGTGTCCACGTAACCCGGAGCCAACGAGTTAACAACAACCCCCTTGGGGCCGAATTCCACCGCTACGCTGCGCGTCAATGCATCCAGGGCGGCCTTGGTCATGGAGTAAGCGGCCCTTCCTTCCTTGGTGACCGACCCAAGAATCGAGCTTGTGTTGAGAATATGTCCGTAACCACGAGCGGCCATTCCCGGAGCAAAGAACTGGATGAGCCTCAAGGCGGAACTCAGATTCACCTCAATCGTCTGCATCCAGTTTTCTGAGGAGATTTCCTGAATCAATTGGGGATGATTCACCCCCGCATTGTTAATAAGAACATCGACGGCCACATCCGGCAGGGATGCAAGATATGACTCAACAGACTCCCCGGAAGAAAGGTCGAGCTCTTTTCTTGAGGGAGAAATGACATCGTGACCGGAGGCCATCAACTCCTCGCAGATTGCGGCACCGATGCCGCGCGCGCCGCCTGTGAGGAAGACAGTTCTAGAATGGCTCATAGAATGTAAAATTTTGAGAATTATGGCTGGATCAGGTTCTCGGCAAGCTCCTCCCTGCTTAGAAAGGGGGACATGTCCTCTAGGGAGGCGGTCACCATACGCCCATCTTCCAATTTGCGCGAGGAGAGCTTTGGCGCAAACGCCTGCTCCAGATCAAGAATCAACTCGCAGACGGCTGGTCCCTCCTGTTGCAGAGTCTTGCGAATGGTTTCGTCCAATTCCGCATGCCGCTGGCATCGTTCAAAGGGCAGACCGAAGGCGTGTGCAACCTTGCCAAAATCAGGGAAACTCAGACCGGAATCAGTGCCGCATCCGACAATATTGTCCGGGAAAAAATTACTTTGGGTCTGCCGGATCGAATGATAACCCGAATTGTTGAGAATGAAAATCTTCACAGGCAATCTGAGTCCGGCGATGATCTGGAGCTCCTGTAGATTCATCATGATGCTCCCGTCACCCGCAAGGCAGATGATCCGTTTCTTTTCGAGCAGGGCCTCGGCGGCACCGATTGCAGCAGGCAGATCATATCCCATCGAGGCACAACCTGAATTGGTAAACACGCGCTGTCCAGAGCGCATCTTGATCGCCTGCAAAGCTGCTACGCAAGCTGTGCCATCTCCACAGGCGACAATCTCATCGTCATCCAACTGCTCTGACAACCGATCCATGAAGCAGTAGGGATTCACTCCTTCAGGCAGATTCCAGTATTCAGGGAGAACCACCGGATAGCAGGTCACGCGCTCCTTGCACCAGGCAAGCCACGTCGCATGACGGGGTGACCAATCAGCAGTCGCTCGCTCGAACTGCGGAAGAAAATCCTTAAGATCTGCATGGATGGGCATGTCGATCTGAAGCGTCGGCTTCCGCATTTCGACAGCATCAACATCGACCATTACTTTATAGGCATGAGGTGCAAAATTCTCCCAATTGTAGGATATCAAACGAATATTCAGACGACATCCGAGGATGAGTAGAAAATCGCTGTTCTGAACGGTGAAGTTTCCAGTCCGATCGCCGAGTGAGCCAGGACGACCTGTATAGGAGGGGTGATCATTTGGCAGCAGATCATTGGAGTTCCACGCTCCCACTACAGGAATTCCAAGCCGATCAGCCAGTTTCAAAAAAAGTTCATATTGTCCGGAAAGTCGAATTCCCGTTCCTGCATAGATCACCGGTCTCTTTGCCGCAGCCATACGCTTGATGATTGCCACGACTTCAGCAGGCAGGTCTGAAGTTTCAAACTCCATGGTATCTTCTGCCGGGTTATAGCCATGTAATGCCTCCGGATCTATTTTTGCTGCCTGGACATCAATCGGCACATCCAGCCAGACAGGACCAGGCCTCCCTTGGGTCGCAAGATGGAGAGCTCTTTCCAAGTGATACCTTACGGACAAAGGGTCATCGATAAGGACGGCGTATTTGGTAATACCCTTCACCATTTCCACAATATCGATTTCCTGATCACCAAGTTGCCTCAGCGGCAATCCAGAACTCCGCACCAAGGTTTCCCGTTTGGATTGACCAGAGATAACAATCATTGCCATGGAATCCACATAGGCACCGTACACACCGGTGATCGCATTGGTGGCTCCCGGCCCCGCCGTCACATTGACCGCAGCCATACGATTAGAAACCCGAAAATAACTCTCGGCAGCCATGGCGCACGACTGCTCATGATGGCAGCAGACAATCTTGATCTGATGATTTCGTCCAAAGGCATCATTCAGATGCATCGCCGCACCGCCCGTTACCATAAAGACATGACGAATACCATGGGAGGCAAGCGTCTGAACGATATAATCGGCGAGACGGATGTTCATTAATTGATTCTATGTAAAATAGTCAGCAACGGGTAGCTTTGATCCACAGAGTAATTTCGGGGCAGCATCTCGATGAATTCCGCAGACATATAGGTAAGGTCGTTTTTTAGAAAAACTAGGAGGTCAAAATGATGAGACGCCCATTCAGCCATTAATGCACTCTCGTTGTTTCGGGGAAATGAAACGCCCGGGTGCCACCAAGATGGTTGATGCAACGGCGGGCTAATACCGAAAGCCGCATACCCCCACTGCATTCGCGGCCCGAAATAGACTGTTCCAGTGCCCCTCTGACTCAATACGGATTGCACCTCACGATACACCTCTTGAAAAATCTGTCCGGTTTTTAGATGTGCGAAGAATCCTGTGTCTTGGAATTGGTCAGACAGGTTATACTCAAAGAACTTACCTGCTCCAATTGTTTGCACCCGGTGTCTGGTTATCGCCTGGGTACAGGCAATTCCCATGAGAATTATAGCAAAAATTCCAAAGGCGTCATTCCATCGCCTATCACTCAATTTCAAGGATACCTTGCTGCCTTGATAAACTTTGATAACGACTGTGCCTCCAAGAAAGGTGGCTATAAAAACAAGGAATACATCGACCAGCTTTAGTTCTCCATTGGTTAGGAAACCGTACAAACCCGATACCGCTCCCACCATTGCTAACCATAAAGAAGGATTATAGCGGGTCTTACCAGCATGTCTAAGCATCCAAATCCACGGAATCAGGAGAACAATCAGGATGCCGGATGAAAGCACTTTTTCCCATGTATCGAGATCCTGGAACAATTGATTCAGGCTTGATCCGCGCCCGGCAATACCAATGTATCCTTGAATGAGATCAAGCGGTGTGATGTCCGAGAAAAACAATACCCCTATGGTGAAAACCCCGGCGGCAAGAGAGAGACAGACAGCGGTCAAGCGAACCTCAGAAAAAAGCAGCGCAAGCCCTCCCCCGATAATCAGCAATCCGGCAATATTGGGTTTTGAAAGCGCCAGCAGCGATAAAGACAATATGTAGGAGATCCAAACATATTTGCTTTCAGGAGCTTGAATCAAACACCATGCCGAGAGAAAGAAAAGCGAAGCGACCACCGTCGTGATGGGATTATACCACCAGTAGGATACGAGAATCGTGGTCGAAACCTGCAGCAAGAGTGCAAACAACCATGCCAAAAAGCCGTTCCCTAGCGCCTTGTTCAGAAGAAACCAACTCCATGTAAAGGTAATTGCGGCAAAAATTGCCGTGATGAAAATTAGGGACCACCAACTCGCACCGAAACACCTGAACGCCAAACCGGCTCCCAGATAAAATACAGGAGGCATCGTGCAGGGAAAATCCAGATACGGATGTTGGCCGCTCACCAAACGCCACCCCATGTCAATCAAGGCACTGTGATCAAATCCGCCAAACTGGATCATTCCCAGTTTGAGAATCACCATCGCCACGAATATTGCAGTGAACGGAATCCAGAACACAGCTCCCTCCCATCGCGGCGGCACTCCCTCCACCACGAAAGCACTACGGAATATCAAGATGCCTGCCGCCGTAAAAGCTGTGATAATAAAAAGCTCTACCAACAGATATCCCTGAGGTGAGGGAGGAAGTTCTATGCCAAAGACACTCAATGCCAGGAGTGCCAGCAAAATGCCCGGCGACCATCCTGACAGGGAATTTCTGATTTCGGAATGCATTTTCAAGACATCAGCGACCTTTAACCCATTCCAGGATCCTGGCTACCCCCGCTTCCCGTGAAACTATCGGAGACCATCCTGTTGAGGAACGCATCCTAGCATTGTCAGCGACGAAGAATCTCTGATCTTCATGGCGCCATTCGCGGCGAACATAGTTCAGACGAATTCCTAGCTTACGCTCCAACAAATCAAACAACTCCAGTAGTGAGGAACTGTTCTCTGCTCCTCCTCCGATGTTAAAAGGTTGTCCGGCAATCTTGTCGATTTTTTCTGCTGCGGCCAGATAGCACTCGACCGCATCATCGACATAGAGCAAATCCCTCACCTGCTTGCCATCCCCCGATATGGTGAAGGGGGAGGTGGCCGGATTTTTCTGCTGATCGAGTGCCTGTCGGCAAAACCACCCTACCCACCCCTGATCATAGGTTGAGTGCTGACGACCACCATAGATCGTGGAATGACGAAAGACCGCCGTCTTCAGTCCGTAAGTTCTGGCATACTCAAGAAAATATTGGTCGGCTGCCCCCTTGGAGCATCCGTAAGGGGTTCTAAAATCAAGCGGTGCATCTTCAGCAATACCTTCAGGAAAATCAGGTGCCTCATAGCGGAGCTCACGCTCCACAAGTCGCACTCCGGCAAGCGCCCCATAGACCTTATTGGAAGAAGAGTAGAGGAGAACCGTATCAGGACTGTGAAACCGCACAGCCTCCAACAAATTAACAGAACCCTCAACATTTGTTTTGAAATCCCGCATTGGATTGGCAACGGATGTTGTCATCGCAACCTGACCTGCCAGATGAAAAATCACCTCGGGTTTTTCCGTTTTGATTACCTGACTGATGTGTACATCATCAGAGGTGTCTCCCTGGTAAAAAAACGGCTCTCCGAACGACTGGAGCCATGTGAGGTTATCCTGCGAACCAGTGCGTGAGAGATTGTCAAAAAGCACCACTTTCTGTCCCTGATTCAGAAGTCGCGCCGCGATATTACTCCCGACAAATCCACACCCTCCGGTAATCAGATATTTTTTCATGTATTGGACTGTTTGTCTGAAGACTTTAGCCTATACAGGCGCCACAATGTACTCAAGTAACTGAGAGCGAAGGCACCCAGATCTCTTTTTGTTTTCCCTGCCTTGCGTGTACCAAACGTGAAGGGAACCTCAAGAACGGTAAAATCTTTTTTGCTGAGACTGAGTTTAATCAGAATTTCTTCAACAATATCAAAGTTCTCACAGTTCAACTGCAACGATCGAAGCGCATCCCCTTGATAAAGACGGAAACTATTGGAGACATCCCTGCACTGTAATCCGAGAACAACCCTAAAGACCACATTCACCATCAGACTCAGAAAAATCAAAACTGCTGGATTTTCCGTATGCCCATCTTTCACATAGCGGGATGCAATGACGAGGTCGGCCTCATTCCTTCGCGACCATAGCGTCGAGACAAGACTCACAGGATGCGAACCATCGGCATCCATAAAGAGAACATATTTTCCTACGGACGCCTTGATACCCGTTTTGACAGCATGGCTGTAAAGGCCACCGCCCTCGCGGGGCAGATAGATCACTCCGTTGTTTCTGCAAAGCTCCGGCGTGATGTCCTTGGGCGTCTGCGTATCCACGACAATCACATCATTTCGCACACCAAGCCCATCCAATACGACTTTGAGACTGGGAAGCAGCCACTCCAGATTCCCTGCCTCCTCATAGGCCGGCAGGATAACGGAAAGCTGTATCGGAAATGGATCAGGCTCGTCTTTCATTCAAATATGGCAGGTCGGAAGGCTTCGAGAGATTGAGATCGGGAAATGAGTCTCTTGCAAGCTCCCAAACAGCACAGGTGAGATCATGGCGCGGTTGCCAGCCTAACGAATGTGTAGCTTTCGCAAAATCTGCTACCAAGTATCTGGGATCGTGCAAACTAGGAGGTTTCGAACCGAAGTTCAGTTTCACCTTAATCCCCAGACATCCAACGACATTTTCGATCATGGCCCGTACGGTCATCGTGCTTCCCCCCCCGAGATTATAGATTTCAGGTCCGTGAGAAACATTCGGAATCTTGTCCATTGCCATGCGGATTCCTTCTGCAACATCCCGAGCCGAAATGTGATCCCGTACCTGACGACCATCCGTAAGATCGAGAGGCATCCCCGTCTGAGCCGCCCTGAGAATGCTTGGAAAAAGCCTGCTGCGATCATCCCCCACCCCAGTGAAAGAGAAAGGCCTCAGAACGGTCAACGGCAAACCAAACTCAACCGCTGCAGAACGGATCAACAGATCGGCGGCAGCCTTGCTAGCACCATACGGGTGAAGCGTATCCAGTGCGTCATCCTCTCTCAGAGAGCGTGGCAGCGGCCTGTAACACAACCCGGTGCTGATATAGATAAAATGAGCCTCAGGATTACATGCGGCCGATTCACATAGATTAACCGTGAAGTCGACATTAAAACGAATCAGATCAAACCACTCCGTTTTGGGAAATTCCATTCCCGTGGCAGCGGCATGCACAATCGTTTGCGGCTGAAAGTCATGAACAACTTTGGTGACTGCATTTTGATCTAGAAGATCAAGTCGGGTTTCCATCATGGACTTCCATTCAAGCAAAGGACGGCTTTCTTTTCGTAACAGGACTAAAATTGTGTAATCAGGATTATTACCAAGTAACTCCAAAAGATTTCTGCCCAAGGTGCCCGAAGCACCCGTCAGGAGTATCCGATGGGGGGGAGTCGGCTTCATAACCGATTTGAATGCCAATTCGAAGTTCGCTTTATTGATTCTTGGATTCCAATCAATGACTTCACCCCCAATGCATTTTTGGTACGACTCGTATCGGGAACATATCGGGAGGGCGGAGATTTTAAGTTGGAAGCAGGTATTGATTGGGTTTGAGTAGATTCATCTATCGTTGACGCAACGGTTTCGGCCAATTCGGCAATGGTGATTTCCCGGTCGGAGCCGACATTGTATGGGAAGCAAGCTTTTCCCTTGAAGAGGATGATCCAAAGCCAGATGGCCAGATCTGCCATATAAAGATAGGAGCGGTAGGGGGTGCCATCATTGACCTCGATAGTCTCTCCAGACATGGCATCCCGGATGAAATTCCCAATAGCAAAATGGGCGTCGAGTGGAAGATGAGGCCCGACAAAGGTAAAACAACGGGCAATCGTTGTCTCCAGACTGTTTTCTTGATGATAGATGGAGCAAAGAAGTTCTCCAACTCGCTTTCCTTCTCCATAAATAGAAACGGGGTTCGGATGCGAGATGTCTGGCGCACCGGCATAGGTCTCGGGAATGTGGGTCATGTCCGGAGGTTGCTGGCCGTAAACGGCACCTGAACTGATGAAGAGGAATCGCTTGGCTCCTGTAGATACAGCGAAATCGAGCGTGTGACGAGTCCCCTGAATGATCGTGTCGAGCATATCGATCGGTGGCACTGGAGCACTGGAAGTCGTGCCTGCATGAATAACATGGGAAAAGTATCCGTCGGGAAATTCAAAAGTGCGCACATCTCCCTGATGCAGAACGATCGATGATACTCCTGCCAAATGGGGAACTTTTAAGTAAAAAGCCTCTGGATTGCGCGAGAGTCCTACTAACTCCGCTCCGAGTCCCAGCTCGTTATTGGCATAAGCAAAGCTTTCCAAGAGCCAGATACCGAAGAATCCCGTCGCACCAGTCACAAATATCCGCTTTCCGCGTAACTGCTCCCAAAGCGGTCGGGTATGGGTGAGGACATGATCGAGGTCTTCGATGGAAAGTGGGGAAC
>Ga0194039_1000080_pt1 | contig 62148 bp, 77 predicted proteins | sample JunL228m_MetaG_FD_148679 | JGI IMG/M metagenome (GOLD analysis project Ga0194039, IMG submission 148679) | Anoxic zone freshwater microbial communities from boreal shield lake in IISD Experimental Lakes Area, Ontario, Canada - Jun2016-L227-8m | ecosystem: Environmental > Aquatic > Freshwater >...
GTCCATCCAGTTTCTCCTTTCGTTTGCTTGGCGGCTCACGATTGGTAGTTTCTGCGATGGACACCTACGTATATGTCAAACTCCTACTGCCACCCCGGCATAGCCGGGGGATCTCCCATTTGATTAGGTCAATGGAATACTGGGGATGTGATGTTGATTGACTACCGTTTTCAAATTATTGACCCTCTATTGACAACAGTCAGGACAACATATGAGCTTTGAATGGAAAGATGTCTACAAGATTGGACACCCTGAAATTGATCGCCAACACGAGTAGCTTTTTGAGCGGGTCAACGACTTTCTAACCGCGACCGACAAGGCCAGTTTGTCGATCTCAGCAACGGAACTGTACCGCTATACACGCAATCACTTCGGACATGAAGAGGATCTCATGCGTGAAGTCAGCTATCCAGCCACCGCCACGCACATCGAGCAGCACAACGAATTGATTTCCAGACTCAATGAAGTTTCCAAAGATATTGCTCAGGGAGCGTTGAACATCAAGGATCTACAGGTATTCTTGTCTGACTGGTTGCTTGTGCTCATCCGGGTCTACGACACGAAACTGGCAAATTACGTAGCACGCGTGGAATCCGCCCAGGTCGCCTGAATAGTATGCCCGTGCGGTGACGCCGTTCTCTTTGAATGGACCTTTCGCTGGTTCGACGCGCTGCAACAGCGTGACGGCGGATACACGACAAATTGGATTGTCACCAAACTTTCACTGCGTGTTGGCAGCATCGATCTGCGGCGCTTTTGTCGCAGTTGACACCATTGCGAGGTCTTCATGAACAACGATCCAGATCAAGAGATTCAAGTGGTTCCGGGCGACGCCCTGCCGAGTGAGCAATTTGAAGAAGTTGGATACGAGTCTGTTGGTGACTACCACCGGCAAGCTGCCCATCACTTTTCCGCAGCCGCCAAGCACCATCAAATAGCCGCAGACGCCGATGATGATGGAGATGAAGAGGCGCTTATTCTGCACGCGCACTTGGCTTATCGCCATCAGCTCAATGGAATTCAGTACGCTGAGATTGCCGCGATGGACAGTGACCTGGAAACAGATGCGATGGAGTTGGATCAAGAGGTTACTTGATAGGAAAAAGGCGAGCGTCCTTTGCACATCGCGTTGACGAATCCCAACCAATTCTGGCTCGTATTGGTCGTCGCCGTGGCTTCTTATCTCGAGCCTGCGAACTGCCGGTCCTGACCGTCACCGCTGACCGGTTTGGGCACGGTGTCGAATGCCACGAACGACCGCAGCACGGTAGTACAGTTCTTAGTTGAGAGTGGTGCAGTTGTAAAACGTCGGCAATCTCAGCAACGGATTGGAAGCTGTCAGATATCCTCGGCGCGCAGAGACACAATTTCAGCGCGACGGAGGGACGTATATATGGCCAGCATGATGGCGGTGCGCTTTGCTGGGCACGAGACCCGCAGAAGGATTTGGCGCAGCTCTTCGTCACTGATGCGGCGCTTGCGCGGTCCGCTGGGCGGCGGCAAGTCAATGGTGACGATGGGGTGGGTCATGACGTAAGCACCGATTCGTTGACGACGTGCGTCGTCACGATTGACGTATGCGCGCAGTGCTTGCCGAAAGACCTTCAACTCGTGACGGACTGTTCCTGTGCTCGGCAGTACCGTGCAGGTAGTTGCCGTCTTTACGACTGGAATTCCGTTCTTCTTACGGCGTCGGCTGGCTTGGTCTAGGCGGTTCTTGGTTGCATATGCGGCGCCATCGGAACGACCGAAGCCCAGCTTGCCAGCTTTGCGTGCGTCTATGTATGTCTCAAGCGCGGAAGTCGTAATGGTCGAAATGGGGACGTTCCCAAAATAGTCCTTGAGTCGAGTGGCGCGGGACTTGTATCCCGCACTGAGTCGTGTAGCTTCGTTGGCTATGTAGCTATCGAGCACCTCGTAGACCTGAATTTCGTCGCCCATAGACTTGGAGGCGTTGTCACTATGAGCCATTGTGGTCGGTGGCTCAATCAAGTCGTGCAGTCCGAGCTCGCCCGCGGTGGCACGCGTGAGTTGCTTCGTTGGCAGGCGACCTTCGCGTTGCAGTTGGGCGTGAAGACCCTGTAGGCGTTGCAGTTGCTGGCACCCCCAAATTGACGCCGATAGGTCGTCTGCGAACGTCTCGCTGAGGGCAAAGAAAGGGTACATGCGCACACGCACACGAATAGAGCCTGAACGCTCTTCAATATCGACACCAGGGATTGTGATTTGAGACACTGACTACTCCAATTGGGAGTCAGGTCTAGGAAAAAAGGTTTAGCCTTTTTACAGAAATTTGGACCAAATTCGCGGTTTGAAGTAACCGCTTACGCGGAGAACCGCATGAACATTGGCCAAAATTCGCTAGAAGAGAAGCTTCGGAGGCCAATACTCTATCCACTGAGCTACAGCCGCAAGAGCGTTGCATTGTACCGCCGCGCACCCGATGGTGTATCAGGCGCGATGCGGCTCATTGTGAGCGGCGAATTTGGTAAGCGCCCAGCGAAGTCACCTTGCCGCAGCGGCGCAAGTTGGGTGGCCACACCGATTCCAGCAGGGCAGGCGATGATCAAGGTCGAACTTCACAAAGGAGCGTTGAAGGCAAGAAAATCGCGTTTGGTGAGCGTCACCCGCGACTCCTGCTCCAGCAGGGCTTGTGCTTTCTCTTTGGCGGCGCTACGGACAAAGCCCGCCATGGTGGTGCCCATAAGGCTTGCAGCACGGGAGAGAAGATCTTTATCGCAAGCGTCAAGCTGAGCCTACTTTCTTTTCAATAGGCTTCAGACGCTACTTCTTGCGATACAGCTGCCTCAAGAATTGCCCGGCGACAAAGATATCTTTTTCGATGGCACGGCGCACCGCTGCGTTGTCGTTATTCGCCAGGGCACGCACCACGTCTGCGTGTGCATCGTTGAGGACGGCACTCGCCTTGGGTATGTCAAACAGCTGATTCGAAATCGGTCCGGCCTTGAGCCAAAGTGTGTCGATCAGCGCAAACAGCGTGGGTGAGCCGGCCGCGCGATACAACAGCACATGAAAATCTTCATTGGCAACCAGGTAAGCATCAGCATCGCCCAACTTCAATGCCTTGGACATGCGCTGGCACAACTTTCTAAGCGTCAGTTTCTGCGCTGCGTCAAGTCGCAAACTGCCGCGTTCAGCCGCTTCACCTTCGAGCAGCATGCGCATTTGCAGCAAGTCATCGAACTCGGGAAGGGAGAGCTGTGGCACCGTGACGCCGGCATTCGGGACATTGACCAGAGCGCCCTCTGCGGCGAGGCGTTGGAGAGCGGCGCGCACGGGCATTTCACCGACACCCATGCTGGCAGCCACATTGCGAATCTTCAGCCGTTCACCGGGAACGAATTTCCCTACCGTGATCCACTGGCGCAACGTGGCATAGGTGCTGTCTTGCTGGGTGAAGCTGGCTGGCACTGCGGTAATGTGGCTTTTAACCATGGAAGGTATTTCCTGTGAGTTCGGACAGCGCAGCATTGAAAGCCCGCAGGAGACGGTGCACATCGTCCTTTGTAGTGTCTGGGCAGACCAGCATCATGTTGTGAAACGGTGTGATCAACACCCCACGATTGAGCAGGTACAGGTGAATAGCGTGTTCCAGCGCGGGATTTAGGGCTTGACCCGCCTGTGTGCCGTTGACTGGGTGGGTTGCACAAAACTGGAATTCGACTCGTGCACCGACCTGTGTCACGCACCACGGCAGATTGTGCTGTGCAATGGCCCCACGCAAGCCATCGGAAAGTACAGCTGCCAGTGCAAGCATAGGCGCGTATGTTGCCGGCGTCATCAGTTCGGTGAGTGTGGCGCGCATGGCAGCCATTGCAAGCAGGTTTGCGGTGAGGGTGGTGCCGATGCCCGAGTGTCCGGGCGGCGCATTGTTCTTGGCCGCTACTACGCGCCGGGATAACTCGGCGCTGAACCCATAGGCTGCACAGGGCATGCCACCCCCCAGAGGCTTGCCGATCACAATGGCATCCGCCGTCAATCCGTGGGCTTGGCAGTAGCCGCCGGGGCCGCTGCTGATTGTGTGCGTCTCATCCATCACCAATAGCGCGCCGTGGCGGCGAATCAAAACTTGCGCCTGTTCCCAAAACCCATGCTGTGGCAGCACCATGCCGATATTGGTCATCACCGGTTCGGCCAGGACGCAAGCGACATCTCCGTGTGCCAACGCTGCTTGCAGCGCCGGGAGGTCATTGAACTCCACAACACGCGTGGTACTGGTGAGGTCATGCACCTGGCCAAGCAGGCTGGCTCGCTGCACAGGCACTCCATCAATGAGATCGACAAACACATCCTCGATCGTGCCGTGGTAGCAACCGTTGAACACGATCAGCACCTTGCGCTGTGTCGCGGCACGAATCCAGCGCAGTACGAAGCGATTGGCGTCGGTGGCCGTCATGGCGAACTGCCACATTGGCAGTCCAAAGCGTTGCGCCAGTGTTTCCGCCACAACGGCTGCATCCGCGCTGGCGAGCATCGTGGTGTAACCGCGCTTGGCCTGCTCTGCGAGGGCGCGTGACACCGCCTTGGGTGAATGACCAAACATGGCGCCGGTGTCACCCAAACAGAAGTCGACCAAGGTGTGCCCATCCATGTCCATCAGGTGCGCGCCTTGCGCGCTGGAAACTTGCAGGGCAAACGGCGTGCCCCAATCGGTCATCCAGTGCAGTGGCACACCAAACAACATGTGCTGCTCCGCGCGAGCCGCCTGGGCTGCGGACTTCGGATTGCGCTCGGTGTAGGCCTGGCGCTCGCGCGCGAGCAGGGCTGGCGTTTGCATGGGTTTGTCCTACACCAGAAGCAACAGGTGTTCACGCTCCCACGAACTGATGACGCGGTTGTAGGTGGCGTATTCCAGTTCTTTCACGGCACAAAAGGCATCCACAAAGGCGGGGCTGAGCACTTCGCGCATCGGCTCGCTGGAATGCATGGCGCTGATCGCATCCTCCAGATGGCGCGGCAACTCGTGGCTGATATTCCACGCGCTATCGATGGTTGGTTCGCTTGGTTGGAGCTTGTCGCGCATACCCAGGTAACCGCATGCAAGTGTGGCAGCCATGGCCAGGTAGGGGTTCACGTCAACACCAGGCACCCGGTTCTCGACCCGGCGTGACGCGGGAGCAGACTTGGGCACGCGAATGCCACAGGTACGGTTGTCGTCTCCCCAACGGACGTTGATGGGGGCTGACATGAACGGCGAGAGTCGCCGGTAGGAGTTGACGTAGGGCGCAAACATCGGCATCAAAGAGGGTATGTAGGTCTGAAGTCCTGCGATGTAGCTGAAAAACAGTTCGCTGGCACTCCCGTCTTCCTTACTGAAAATGTTCTGCCCCTGCGCGTTATTGATGCTCTGGTGAATGTGCATGGCACTACCAGGCTCCTGCTCCATGGGCTTGGCCATGAAGGTGGCAAAAATGCCGTGACGCAGCGCAGTTTCACGCACCGTGCGCTTGAACAGAAAGACGCGGTCGGCCAGGTCCATCGGTTCACCGTGTGAGAAGTTGATTTCCATCTGCCCCGGCCCCGCCTCATGAATCAGCGTCTCCACCCCCAGTTTGTGTTGACTGCAAAAGTTGGAGAGTTCCATGAAGAACGGATCGAAATCGTTCACTGCGTCGATCGAGTAACTCTGCCGTCCGGCTTCTGGTTTACCGGTTCGCCCCAGCGGCGGGTGCAAAGGCTCGTGCGGGTTTTGCTGGCGCGCCACCAGATAAAACTCCATCTCGGGGGCCACGATGGGGTGCCAACCCTGGGCCTGGTACAGGGCTAACACGCGGCGCAGCACGCCTCTTGGAGACAAGAGCACTGGCGAGCCGTCCCACTCCTGGCAATCATGGATCACGACCGCCACCGGTTCGGCAGCCCACGGCACGATACGCACGGTACTGGCATCGGGGATACACACCATGTCGGGATCGGTGTCGCCCACAAACGGGCCGTTGTCGGGCTGCTGCCCATTGACCGTGTTGAGCAACACACTTTTGGGCAAGCGCATTTCCCCCGCAGACAGAAAAAGATCACGTGGAAGGATCTTGCCGCGGGCGATGCCAGTCATGTCGGGGATGACACATTCCACCTCGTGTATGTGGTGCTGGGTTAGAAATTCCTTGAGGGATTGGGGCATGGTGCGCTCCGGCAAATCGAAGAATCGATCATACGGCTTTTCTGGGTTGTGATCACAAATAAAGCGTAATCTAACGCTTCATGGTTACAACAACGCAAATATGATCAAACCAAACGAGGCTCGAATTAAAAAGATTTCAGAACGGCGATCGCTGCGAAGAACGCATCGTTGTCGGCGTTTGGGCACCAAGGAGCAGTTCACCTTGTGGGAACTTGCTCGTGCAGATGGATTCTGTTGGCGCTTCAGGCCACTGCCTTACAGCCCGCACGAGTGCGTTCAAATGCTGAATCCGCCCCGTACCAACTTCACGTGGTGTCTTTTGCTGACGAAAGTCGGCCCACCGTTTCAATACGCCGCGTCAATGGCAAAAACGGCGCGCTGCGGGTCCGGGTGCATGAAGCAGGGCTGACTTGATTTTTATCAACGCGCCTTCCATCCACCTGTACAGAGAATGAAAGTCAATCTGCCAGCAGGGTGCGGCAAGTGGAGTCGCATCGGTTGTTGATCGCGTCTCTCGCAGAATCGGGTCCAGCAAGGGTGGCTGCCTAACGGCAGTGAAGGAGGCGTTTCATGTCTCAGTCCAGCATTCCATACGGTAGCCAGCAACTACCCGACGCCCACGGTGATGGATTTGCCATGCCTTGGTTGCAACAGTTGGCCCTGCAAAGCGCAGATCTCAATAAGGAACACGAGGCGGTGCTGAAAAACCTCAATGGACTGTTACGCGCACTGAGCACCCGCGACCGTAGCCGCATCGCAATGGCATGCACCGGCATGTCTGCCGCAGCCCGGGCTCACTTTACCAAGGAGGAGGCTCTGATGCTTGCGGCAGGTTACCCTGACAGAGCAGCCCACATTGAGCAGCACGATGAGCTGATGCGTCGCCTGGCCCGCATCCGGTACGTACTGATAGACGGTATTGGCTCCTGGTCACCCACGAGCGAACTGTCCATGCTCGAACGCTGGTTCGTCCCCCACCTCAACGACGCCGACCGTCGGTTTGCCGACTTCATCGCCGCACGGCGCACCCCACCAGATGCCGCCTGATTGGAGGATGCGTCAAAGTTGTGCCCGCACGGACTTCTCCTTCCAACTTGCGGCCCCAAACAGGATGATTTGGAGTTGCTGCACCAAGTTCTCTGTCATTTCGGCTTCAAGCAGGGGGTGGTCTTGGGGAAGGTCCAGAATCTCGGGGGCGGCTGCCAGCATGCTGGTGACGATGAGGCCGCAGACCAGTTGCAGACTGGTAGTGGACATGTCGGGGTATAGCCCCAGGCGCCTGAAATCCTGGGCCATTTCATTGGTGAAATGCGTCACGTCGTTGCGGATTGCCATGCGCAGGATGCGGCTGCCTCCGGCGCGCTCGCTCGAGATAAACAAGAACTGCAATTTGTTCTGCCGCACATACTGCTGGTACACCAGAACAGACTGTCGCAGCATGTCGCTCTTGGGCAAATCGGCTTGGCGCGCCTCGCGCAGCAAGCGCCTGAGGGTGATGCCCACCTCTTCCACCAGGGCCAGGCCCAGTTCATCGGTGTTGCGAAAGTGGCGGTAAAAAGCGTTGGGAACCATCCCGGCTTCGCGCGCAATTTCGCGGATTCCCAGGCTGGTAAAACTGCGTCCTTCGCCCATTAACGCCAACGCCGCTTGGAGCAGGCTGCTGCGCGTGAGGTCCTTGCGTTCCGTGCGTGTGAGCGTGTCCTTTTCCTTGCGGCGAACGGCAGTAACAGGATCGGACATGGAATCGCTTTGAATGTTTTTGTGTACAGGTGTAGTGTAACCAGCGTCGGCCTCCAGTGCGTCTGTTCTTCAGTATTTCTATTAGAGCCCTGTCACTAGATTGACTTCGCCATATTGCGCCGGAGTGTACAACTGTACACAATACAGAAGTCCTTACCGATGGAGCTTTTTGATGACCGATTCTTACCTTGGCTTTGCCAACTCGTCCCTGGGCTCGCGCATCGTCTCGGCGCTGGGCTTGCCGCAACCCATGACTTTGGAGCGCTACAGGGCGGGCCAGCCGGTGGTCAAGGGCAGCGTGCTGTTGGGTGGGGCAGGCTCGCCTCAGTTGCTGCATGCACTGGCCGCCTGCTTCAAATCCATGGCTTCACAGACGGTGGCGCATCGGAGTTTGCCGCAGTGGACCCAGATTGCAAACGAGGCCGGCCTGATGTCCGGGCGCTGGGGTGTAGAGGACCAGCCGGGTCAGAAAGTAAAGGCACTGGTGTTTGATGCCACCGGCATGCAGTCCAGCGAAGAAGCCGATGCGCTGTACCACTTCTTCCACGAAACGGCGCGCTCGGTATTGCCCTGCGGCCGGGTGGTCGTACTGGGCCGCCCACCCGAGGCGTGCACTGCACCGCGCCAGGCCACGATCCAGCGCGCTCTGGAAGGCTTGACCCGCGCCTTGGCCAAGGAACTCAAACGCGCGATCACGGTGCAACTGGTGTATGTGACCGAGGGCGCAGAAGACCAATTGGAAAGTACGCTGCGCTTCTTGCTGTCACCGCGCTGCGCCTATGTCTCGGCGCAGGTGGTGCGCATTGGTGTGCCATCCATCCCACTCAAGCCCGCGCTGGATTGGGCCAAGCCGCTTTCGGGCCAGAAGATTCTGGTCACGGGTGCGTCGCGCGGAATTGGTTCGGCCATCGCCGAAGTGATGGCGCGCGACGGCGCACAGGTGATTTGCCTCGATGTTCCGCAGGCGCAAGCCGCTCTGGACGAGATTGCGGCGCGGCTTGGGGCCAAGGCGCTGGCGCTGGATATTGGCTCGGCCGAAGCGCCGCAAGCGCTGGTGCAGGCCGCACTTGCCGATGGCGGCTGGGACGTGGTGGTGCACAACGCTGGTATCACCCGCGACAAGACCATTGCCAACATGAAGCCGCACTTCTGGCAGGCGGTGGTCAACGTCAACCTCTCAACCCAGGAGCGCATCAATGACGCGCTGGTGGCCTCGGGCGCACTCAAAGCCGGTGGCCGCATCGTTTGCGTGTCGTCGATTTCAGGCATTGCCGGGAATCTGGGGCAAACCAATTACGCACTGTCCAAGGCCGGCGTCATCGGCATGGTACAGAGCATGGCCCCGCACCTGGCCCGCAAGGGGATCACCATCAACGCGGTGGCCCCGGGCTTTATCGAAACACAAATGACCGCCGCTATCCCGTTTGCCATTCGCGAAGCGGGCCGACGCATGAATTCGATGGGCCAGGGCGGCGAGCCGGTGGATGTTGCCGAAGCGATTGCCTGGTTTGCCTGCCCCGCATCGGGCGGTTTGACCGGCAATGTGGTGCGCGTATGCGGCCAAAGCCTGATTGGAGCCTGAGCATGAAGACCCGGGAAATCACCCAAACGCCCAGCCTTGCGGCCAGCTTTTTTCGCGCACTGGGCACCGGTGCCAAGCGACCGCGACGCATCACGACCTTACCCCAGGTTGCACTGGTGCGGCCCCAGGTCAAGCTCGATGCCGGGCACGTTGCCCAGTACGCAGCCCTGTGCGGCTTCAAGGACGCGGACGGCGTTCCACTCATCTATCCGCAATTGCTGACCTTTCCGCTGGTGACGGCGTACGTGAGTTCGCCCGAGTGTCCGTGGCCAGCAATGGGAACCGTGCACCTGGCCAACGCCATCACCCAGCACCAGCCTTTGCGCGCAGGTGATGTGCTGCGGGTGGAACTGCAAACCGGCGAATTGTTGGTGCACGACAAGGGGCAGGTCTACACCTTGCACTTGCGCATACTGCGTGATGACACACTGGTCTGGAGCGCCACACAGAGTTTGCTGCGCGTGGGCGTGCAAGACACGTCGGGCGCGCCCTTTGCCAGCCAGATTGCCATCGATGTGCCTCTGTCATGCCAGGCCGAATTCAAGGCCGGTGCCGACCTGGGTCGGCGCTACGGCAGCGTCTCGGGCGACCGCAACCCCATTCACATGAGTGCACTCACGGCCAGGCTGTTCGGGTTCAAGCGCGCCATCGCCCACGGAATGTGGACCAACGCGCGCGCCCTGTCGTGCCTGCTGCCCGCGCATCCTCTGGAGCAGGCGTCGCTGAACGTGGAGTTCAAGACCCCCCTCTTCCTACCCGGCCGCGCCACGCTGTGGAGCGCGCGCAGCCCCAACGGCGCGCTGTTTGAAGTGCGCGATGCCAAGGGTGAGCGCCCCCATGTGCGCGGGCAACTCCAGTACTGATCATCAACACCATTCCAATATTTGCAGGTACACACCATGACCACCATTCGTCGCGTCGCCATTCTGGGCGGCAACCGCATCCCCTTCGCCCGCTCCAACACGGTGTACTCGCACGCCACCAACCAGGAGATGCTGACCGCCACGCTGCAAGGCCTGGTGGACCGGTTCAACCTGCACGGCGAGCGCATGGGCGACGTGGTTGGGGGCGCGGTCATGAAGCACTCGCGCGATTTCAACCTGGTGCGCGAATCGGTGCTGTCAACCACGCTGTCGCGTGAAACCCCGGCGTTCGACTTGCAGCAGGCGTGCGGCACCGGCCTGGAGGCCGCCATGGTGGTGGCCAACAAGATCGCCTTGGGCCATATTGAATGCGGCATTGCCGGTGGCGTGGACACCACCTCGGACGCGCCGATTGCGCTCAACGAGAAGATGCGCAAGATTCTGCTGGACCTGTCGCGCGCCAAGACCGCTGCGCAGCGTTTGGCGATTGCAACGCGTTTTCGCCCCACCATGCTGGTGAGCCCCTCGCTGCCCCGCAACGGTGAGCCCCGCACCGGCTTGTCCATGGGCGAGCACGCCGAGCAGATGGCGCGTACCTGGGGCATCACGCGCGAAGCGCAGGACGAACTTGCCTTGCTGAGCCACCGCAATCTTGCCAAGGCGTATGCCGACGGCTTCTTCACCGATTTGATGACCACGTTCAAGGGCGTGACGCAAGACAACAATTTGCGCGCCGACTTGACGATCGAGAAGTTGCGCGCTCTCAAGCCCGCGTTCGACAAGAAGGTGGCACCCGGCCAGGGCACGCTGACAGCGGGCAACTCCACACCCCTGACCGATGGTGCGTCTGCGGTGTTGCTGGCCAGCGAAGAATGGGCTGCTGCGCGCAAGCTGCCGGTGCTGGCCTACCTGAGTTTCAGTGAAGTTGCAGCGGTGGACTTCTTCGACAAAAAGGAAGGCCTTTTGATGGCACCGGCCTATGCCGTGCCACGCATGCTCGCGCGTGCCGGTCTGAGTTTGCAGGACTTTGACTTCTACGAAATCCACGAGGCGTTTGCCGCGCAAGTGCTGTGCACGCTCAATGCGTGGCAGGACAAGACGTTTTGCAAGGAGCAGTTGGGCTTGTCCAAGCCGCTTGGAAAGATTGACATGAAAAAACTCAACGTCCATGGCAGTTCGCTGGCGGCGGGGCATCCCTTTGCTGCGACGGGCGGACGGATCGTGGCCACACTGGCCAAGCTGTTGGCACAAAAGGGTTCGGGTCGCGGCCTGATATCCATTTGCGCCGCAGGTGGCCAGGGCGTGGTTGCCATCATCGAACGGTAAACACCATGCACGCCTACAAAGCCCCCTTGCGCGACATGCGCTTTCTGATCAACGAGGTGTTGGACTACCCTGCGCACTACGCGACGCTGTCCAACGGTGCCGAGGCTACGCCCGAGATGGTTGACGCCATTTTGGAAGGGGTGGCCGTGCTTTGCGAGGAGGTGCTGGCACCGCTCAATGCTTCGGGCGACAAGGAAGGCTGCCACTTGAAGGACGGGGTAGTGACCACACCAGCCGGGTTCAAGGAGGCGTATGCCCAGTTTGTGGCGGGCGGCTGGCAGGGCTTGTCGTTCCCGGTGGAGTTTGGCGGGCAGGGCTTGCCGATGTCGCTGAACCTGTTCAAGTCCGAAATGATGGGGGCAGCAAACTGGTCATTCAACATGTATCCGGGCTTGAGCATCGGCTGCATCAACACCATCTTGCAATACGGCAGCACTGCGCTCAAGGCGCTCTACCTTCCCAAGCTGGTTTCTGGTGAGTGGTCGGGCACGATGTGCCTGACCGAGCCCCAGTGCGGCACCGATCTGGCGCAGGTAAAGACCCGTGCCGAACCGCTGCCCGACGGCAGCTACGCCATTACCGGCACCAAGATATTTATCTCATCTGGCGACCACGACCTGGCTGCCAACATCATCCACATCGTTCTGGCCCGCCTGCCGGGCGCACCGGCCGGTACCCGCGGGATCTCGCTGTTTCTGGTGCCCAAGTTCGTGTCCAACGCGCAGGGTGTGGTGGGGGCGCGCAACGCCGTAGGCTGCGGCTCGCTGGAACACAAGATGGGCATCTGCGCCAACGCCACGGCGGTGCTGAACTTTGATGGGGCCGTGGGGCACATGATTTCCGAGCCCAACAAGGGTCTGGAAGCGATGTTCACCTTCATGAACACGGCACGCATCGGGACGGCGATCCAGGGCGTGGCCCATGCGGAGCTGTCATTCCAAGGAGCCCTGCCCTATGCCAAGGAGCGCCGTTCCATGCGCTCGCTCTCGGGCAAGAAAGATGTCGACCAGGTGGCCGATGCCTTGATCTGGCACCCGGATGTGCGGCGCATGCTGCTCACGCAAAAAGCCATCGCCGAGGGGGGCCGCGCCATGGTCTATCAAGCAGCACAGTTGGCCGACAAGATGTTCAACGCGGTGCTGGAGAACGATAGCGAGGCACACGACCGCTATGACAACGCGTTGGGCTTCTACACCCCCATCCTCAAGGGCTTTCTGACCGAAATGGGACTGGAGGCGGCCAATCTTGGCATGCAGGTTTTTGGCGGGCACGGCTATATCGGCGAACACGGCATGGAGCAGATTGCCCGCGACGCGCGCATTTCCACGCTGTATGAGGGCACAACCGGCATACAGGCGCTGGACCTGCTCGGGCGCAAGGTGCTGTTGAGCACCAAGGGCAAGTGCGTGCGGGATTTCACCGGCACCATGCTCGGCTTGGCCAGGAAACACGTGTTTGCCCGTGGCCCCATGGGAACCATGGCGCGCAGCCTGGTGCGCCGCAGTCTGCAATGGAACATGCTCACGCTGCGCATCATGCTGCGCGCAGCCAGTGACCGCGAGCAGGTGGGCGCCGCCAGCGTGGACTTCCTGATGTACTCGGGCTACGTGATGATGGCCTACTTCTGGGCCCTGCAGGCCGAAAAGGCAACCGAGCTGCTGGCCAGTGGCAAGGGAGCGGAATCCGCAGCGTTCTACACCGCCAAGATTCAGACCACCGAGTTTTACTTTGCGCGCATGCTGCCTCGGGCCGATGCCCACTACAAGGCCGCCTTGGCATCTACCCGTTCGGTGATGCAGATGAACTCCGAGAGTTTCCAGATCGCGTAATAGCCGAGCGTTTATTTTCCAAACAACCTGGCAACGTGCTGCCAAGCGCGCAGCAGAAAGCCCGCGCGTTCCACTTCGGCCTGCGCGACGAGCGGGGCTTGGCCCACGGGCTTGCCGTTTGAGGTTGCGACCACCTTGCCGATCACAGCGCCCTTGGCGACCGGCGCCTCCAGGCCCGGTGTGAGTTCGACCGAGGTCTGCACTTGCTGGCCGCGCGGCACGGTCAGCATCCACGGTGCTCCCAGACCCGCTGCAACCGTGTCTGCCTTGCCAAAGCTGACCCAGGCGCTGTGCTTCTGCATTCATCAGCTTGGCAAAACCCTCTTCGGAGCCCGCCATGTGCTCGGCAATCGCCTTGGACGCGTCGTTGCCCGGCTGGATGATGATGCCGCGCAGGATGTCGATCACCGTGGCCTGGCTATTGAGCGGCAGGTACATGCACGATTCGGTGCTTGTCCCTCGGCACCATGCGTTTTGACTGACCTCTATAGCGACGCGTTGCTTTGGCGATTTTTCCACCACCACGCGAGTGAGGCGGCCAAGGCGCTGGCCAGGCCACCCAGCATCCATTGCCAGTATCGCTCCCAGTAGTGATCGATAACCCACCAGATAGTCACTTCCACCTCGACATTGCGCTCGATCTGCGGAAGTTCACGCGGCAAACCCAGCTCGGGCGGCAGTACGACGGCGAGCACCAGATGCAATTGCTTCTTGCCCGGCGCGGTGGGCACAAGGGTCCATCCCCATTCAGTGCGAGCGTTGGCGGAAAGGTCCTTGACGCCGTCAAAGTCCTTATCCCCAACCGGGGTGATAGCGAAGTCCACGCCCGTCAGCGTGGCCTTCATGCGCGGGCTCCAAGCGGTGGCATCGGCCTCAATCCGTCCGGCTGAGGCGGGAAACGTCTTCCCCATTTCCTGGGCTAGTTCGGCGGCTTTCGCCACCGGATCAACCCACAGCGCGACGCTGATCGGGCGTGCGACCTTGATCGTCGTGGGCGGATTGAATGCGTAGCTGCCTTGCGCCAGGCGCGCGATGTACTCATCGCGCCTTTGAGTGCGCTCCTGATCGGCGCTCAGGGCGGGGGGTGCCATCTCGGCCTCGGCGAGCTTGATGGTGCGCTGAGTCCGCACTGTTACCTCCGTTGACGCCTGTGTTCGTCGCGTGACCGCCAATCGGGCCAGGCTGTCCCTCGTCCCGCCGTTGAACGTGCCCTCGATGTGTCGGCTGCCACCCGATGCTGCTTCACCCGCAACCCCAACGGCTCGGGGTAGCTCGGCATGGCCGTTCTTGCTGACCGGCGCAGCAGCCGGTGGCGGTGGTGGGCTCGCTATGCCTGGCGGTGCGGGCCGGGGCGGCGGTGCGGCGGCGACCATGGGTGGCTGCGCGTGCACACCTGCCGGGGGGGCATCGGTTGGCACTTTGGTGGCGCAACCTGGCAACGTCAGCGCAATGAACATCGCCAAGGCAGAAAATGCTATTGCTCGCATCGCAATTCCTCTTTGTTAGCCAGCACTGCAGCCCGCTGTTCACCGCTAGATGCTTTGGCCCTTGATCAGCGCGATCACGCTCGCCATCGTGGCTGCATCATCGTCAAAACCACCGTGGGTGGTGCTCCTCGATTGCGCGCCCGGTGCCGCCCAGGCATGCACGTTCGCCAGAGCCTGACTCGCCACTGTGGCAAAGTGCTTCTCCATGCCGAGGATGGGGGTCTCGACGCCACTCTCAAACGACTTCGAGACCAGGTAGAGAAGAGATCGACCATAGCCAAGGATCGGCTTACAGGTGGGGTCTTTTTGCTCCACGTCATCTGCCAGGTGGAACTGGTTCAGGCTTTTGACTTTGCCGTTCTTCAGGTTGGGCATGACACAGTCCAGAAACACATCCATGCGCACCGCGGGGGCCATGAAGTTAACGCTCTCAAAAGCCCAGCCACGCTGGCACAACTCCCGCACGATGTAGCTGTGCACGATTGAGCCGGCCGAATGTCCGATCAGATGCAGGCGCACTTTTGACGGATCGGCGAAAAGCGCAGACTTCGCGCAGGCGTTATAGAGCGCGATGCCGCCGCTGTCCTGTGCTTGCGAGAGCGCCTCGCCGTTTTGCTTCATCTCACCCCAGATCATGGTCCCCGGGTGTGCCAGCAATCTCTCCAGCCGCTCGTTCCACCAGGTTTTTGCAACGTCGGCCAGACCGCCGGCCAAGCGCGGCTCTCCCCTGAGCATGTCCTCAAGTCGGTTTTTGAGCGTTGACATCAGGTCGGTCTCCCACATCAGGAAGATGGGGAAGATCTTGTTGTCGTACAGCGCAGGAATCCATTGCGCCGCCGTCGCCGCCGCGTCGCTTTCAGAGGTCAGGCCACCGTGTGCATAGATGGCAATGTCTACCGCGTCATTGGCACCCAAGCCCCAGGTCGTGCGCGCGTGCGCCAGGTGCTGCGTAACCAGAGCTTCGATGTCGCCCTCGCTGGTCCGGAAATCACCTGTGTTGCTCAGGCGGCCGTTGTTCTCCATGTCGATGATGAACGGAGTGATTTCACGGGATCGCAGCGTGAGGTTGCTGGCAATGTGCACCTTGCCGTCGCGCAGGCGCAGGCTGGTGGAGCGCGCGATTTCTTCGTGCAGATCGGTCACCACTCCCATCTGCGCCACCCAGCAGTCCATGGCGTTTTTAAGCCAGTCTTCGTAATGAAGAACTGCGCGGCCCGCGGTACCCCAATTTTTGCCCCACGAATTCTGGATGATGAAACCGTCGCGGTTGTAGCCGACGATGGCAAAGGCGTGGCCGCCGTCAGCCGGCGTGGCTTTTTGTATCGGGATTTGCCACCACCCCTTGGCCGCTGCGCCCAGGCCCGTTTGCCAGCCGCTGTGGCATGCGGCGGTGGCGTAGAGGATACCCACCTCGTTCAACGCCACATGCATGTCGGTAATGGCGCTCGGATCCAGTCGGTAATAGGCTCCCAGCGGGCGGCGTACTGCGTCAAGCCACCAGTCGTCTTTCACCAGCCTGGTTGCCCTGGGCATTTTCTCAGTAGGCCAAAGAGATGCCGCACAGGCACCGTACTTGAACCAGCCTTTCATGGCGCCGCGCGCGCTCGAACCAGTGTCGATATTCGGGCTGCCAGGAAACTCGTCGTAGCGTCGCGCCATCGAATACAGCATGAATGAGGACACATTGCACTGCGCCGGCTCGCGACCGGCAGCACGCTGCAATTGATACACCACACTGGCCAGTGCAAAGCCAGTGCAGGCATTGGTTTGACCCTGGTTGAGTACCGGGATGTCAGGCATTGGATCAAGCGCACTCGCCGGGATGATTCCCACCGGTGGCTGGTAGGGGCGGTCCCGCAGGTCAAGCCGGTCGGGCACAACGTTGCGGACGATCAGCGCCGACTGCTGTGAGCTGCGCGTGGTGCTTTTCACCATGGTGGATATCTCCTTTGATCGCAGTCCGAAAACGACTGATCGAACAGGATGCTCCTGCAACGGCACTTGCGGAGCTTGCGAAATCGCAAGCCTCGGGGAAGCCTGCCTCCTAAAGTGGGCTCGCCCGAAAGGAAGGCTGCCATGAATGTCAAACCCCTGCGCACTTTGCAAACCGCCATGGGCCTACTCGGCGATGCCGTCGATGGGCAATACGGCGAGGCCACACGCGCGCTTGTGACGAGCACGCTGGCGCGCCAGAACCCCGCAACGAAAACCGATTGGCGCAGTTGGCCAAGCGAGCGCCAGGCGGTGCTGTGTCTGCAGGTGTTGAGCCAGCGCGCAGGCTTTGTGCCGGGCGAATTGGACGGGTTGTGGGGGCCGCAGACCGCTTTTGCTTGCGACCAACTCGCCTACCAGCAGGGGCACGGCGAGGCACCCGCGCCGTGGCGCGTCGAGCCAGTGGCACCCAACCCGAACGCCTGGCCGCTGGAGCGCCAAGAGGAGCTCACTGCCTTTTATGGTCCGCCTGGCGAGGCCAACCTGGTGTCCATGACACTACCTTACCCGCTGCGCTTGTCATGGGAATTAGGCACGGTGGTGCAGCGTACGCGCTGCAATGCCCGCGTCAAGGACAGCCTGGGTCGCGTGCTCGCAGCGGTGCTGTCCCACTATGGTGCCGCCGCAGTTAGCGAACTGCGGCTGGATGTGTTTGGCGGTGGCTACAACCTGCGCGACAAGCGCGGTGGCAGCGCCATGTCCACCCACGCGTGGGGCATCGCCTTCGACTTTGACCCTGACCGCAACCAGCTTAAATGGAGCGACGCCCGCGCCCGCTTCGCCCGATCCGAGTACGCCGCCTGGTGGGCGTGCTGGGAGGCAGAGGGCTGGGTCAGCCTGGGCCGCGCCCGCAATTACGACTGGATGCACGTGCAGGCAGCGCGGGTTTAGGCCGTGAACGACTTGTCAGGCATAAAGATGTCGATCGAGATTGATGAAGGCGGTCATTCAATTTCGATCATCAAGAAGTTGGCGACCACGACTACCCGAAGGTTCACAACATTCACCCGCTGATCGCGCGCTCTATCCACTGTTCCATACTCGTTGCGGGCAGCGCACCTGATATGCGAGCGATTTCTTTGCCCGACTGAAATATGGCGAGCGTGGGAATGCTGCGGATACCGTATTGCGCCCCCAAGGCTTGTTCTTCATCGGTATTGACCTTGATGAAGCGTGCACGCGAGTCCATGCGCGTGCTCACCTGTGCGTACGCCGGAGCCATGGCCTTGCATGGACCACACCATGGTGCCCAGAAGTCAACGACCACAGGGATGTCGCTCTTCGAGATTTGGGCAGTGAAGGCCTCCTGGGTCACCGACGGAGGTGCCAGACCGAACAAGGGTTGATGACATTTTCCGCAGTTGATTTCCTTGCCGTCACGTTGGACGGGGATGCGATTGACGGCATTGCATGAAACGCACACCGCGTGAAGTTGGTTTTGCATAGGGACTCCAGCTTTGGGCTCTGCTTTGGCATCCTCAACAGGCATGCCTTGATTCCTCTACATGCGTTCTGGTAACGCCAATTTCAAGCCACCACCATCCAAGTGGGAAGGTTGCCTGACACAGCAGAAATCTCGAATTGGATGTATATTCGTGTTTGCGCATATAGAGATTGCAAAAAGGTTTGATTTCGTGGCTAAGGCATTCCTCGCACCAATCGTTCTTCTGTTGAGCGCTTTTGCGGATGTTCAAGCAGAAAAGGCCAGTGTTCAAACGTTGCGTACCGTTGCTCAGCGGTCGTCGACGAAGCCGTAAGGGCGATAGTTCAAATCTGAGTTCTTGGTTGGAGTAACCATGCGTATTTTTGATTTGAAACGGGTAGTCGCAGTCTTGTGCTGTGTTCCGATAGCAGCATTTGCGGCCGACGGTGAAGCAATCATGCTCAAAGGCGCAGCCAACCCTACGGCGTTACCGTGCATCACGTGTCACGGCGCTGACGGTAAGGGCACGCCTTCGGCCGGGTTCCCCAGGCTGGCTGGACACCCTGCAGAGTACTTGGCCAAGCAGTTACGAGACTTCAAGGCGGGCACCCGCCAAAATCCCATCATGCAGCCGATTGCTACGGCCCTGACCGATGAGGAAATTGACGAAGTAGCGCGAGCCTATTCGGCGCGCCCGCGAGTAAACGTCACGCCATCCAAAGCGCGATTGGTCGAAGGAACTGGTGCCTGGCTGGCAATGCGGGGTGCCTGGTCCAGAAATATCCCGGAATGCATTCTTTGCCATGGTCCTGATGGGGTGGGTGTCGGTGGTGTTTTCCCGCCGATTGCCGGGCAGTCTGCCATGTATCTGGAATCCCAACTGCGCGCGTGGAAAGGGGTTGCTGCAAGCACGGGCAAAACTGGCAAGGTCAAGGCAGTGGCTCCCACGCGGCGCAACGACCCCAATGGCCTTATGCAACACATTGCACGCGACCTGACGGATGCCGAGATCAAGCTTGTGTCGGAATACTTTGAGAGCCTTGGTGAGTCCTCCGAACCGTTCAACGAGTCACAGCATCGCTTGCGCTAGTTTTCATCCCAATAGCCATTTATCGGAATTATTTCTATGAGTTACGCAAACAGTCTTCTGGTGGTACTTTTAGTGCCTGCGTTGACCTCAGTTGTCCTTGCCGCTGATAAATCACGCCTGGATGACCAGACACAGATACCACAGGTGCCGGTCAAAAAAATGGCGCCCGGATATTTCCAGCCACCGGCTGACGCTGAAATTCCTGCCAATGCCTTTGGTGAGATGGTACGCAAGGGAGAGGCCCTGTTCATCAACACCAAGGCGCTTGCACCCGAATATGTTGGCAATGAAATGAACTGCGTTAACTGCCACATTGATCGTGGGCGCAAGGCAAACTCCTCGCCTTTGTGGAGCGCCTACACCATGTACCCTGCCTACCGCAAGAAGAACAATAAGGTCAACACCTTCGCTGAGCGCCTTCAGGGCTGTTTCCAGTTCAGCATGAATGGCACGCCGCCCGAAGCCACCGGCGAAGTCATCACAGCGCTTACCGCTTACGCGTACTGGATGTCAACGGGAGCGCCTACCGGGAAACCGTTACCCGGACGTGGCTTTGATGAGCCCCCACCTCCTCGTGGTGGGTTCGACATTGCGCGCGGAAAACTGCTGTACGAAGCGCAGTGCGCACTCTGCCATGGCGCCGATGGCGAAGGCAAGAAAGTAGGGACTGCCTATACCTTCCCGCCGCTTTGGGGAAAGAACTCCTACAACTGGGGTGCGGGTATGCATCGAATCAATACGGCGGCTGGTTTCATTCAGCACAACATGCCGCTTGGGCGTGGCGAAACACTTACAGACCAGCAAGCATGGGATGTTTCGGCTTACATCAACATGCATGAACGCCCGCAAGATCCACGTTTGATCAAAGGCGACATTGAACTGACCAGAAAGCGTTATCACGAAGACGATGGCGTCAATCTATACGGTGTGAAGGTTGATGGCGTGCTGGTCGGACAAGGGGTTAAATAGCTTGGCACCTGCCGAGCGCCGATGGCTGTAGACATGAAGCTCCGAACGGTTGCAATGGAGCGGTGCAGCCTGATTCAGGACTTGGTTGCCCGCAGCAGATGGCTCACGTCTACAGCGACTCTCCAGTTGCGCTGTTGGCGACCACGATTATCCCTAGCCTTGAACCTATCAGTACTCTGTTGTTGACGTCCGAGCCCGCGGGTCAGTGTGGCTCCGTAAGAAGGCGTTGAACAAGGGGGTGCTGGACCTTTTTCTCCGTACCAATTGCAAAGAAATTTTCTTCCACGCCGTCACATGGCCCTACTCTCTTTAGCGCATCGTGAACCAGCAGTTCTTCGTGAACCCACTCCACAGCCGGGAAGACACCCATTCCGCTAATGCCAAAGGTCTTAAGCAGTGCACTGTCCTCGAACTCACCAATAATGCGTGGTCGGATACCCCTCCGCTCAAACCAGTGATCGATCCGGGACCGAACGTCGTTGTGACTAGTTGGGAGTAGAACCGGCACATCCGCCAGGCAATTGGGAAAATCTTTCTTGGCCGACTTGTAAAGCTCAGCACTTGCGTACCATGACACGGGCGAAGAACCCATGGAGTGAGAGTAGAGCTTGATATTGGGGTTGGAGGGAGCAGGACGATCGGCCAATACGAGGTCCAATCGGTGCAGCGCCAAATCGCCCAATAGATCATCTAGTTCGCCCTCGTCACATACCAGGCGCAAATGGGGTTCGGTAACCACGGGGTGCAGCAACCTGCGCACCACCATCTTGGGAAGACCATCCGATATGCCTACCGCCAACCTGACGGAAGGAGAACTCATGGCATCTCGCACCACTGTAGTCAGGTTCTCGCCGAGCTGGAATATCAGATCGGCCTGTTGCATGGCAGCAATACCGGCGTCGGTCAGTACCAATCCTCTGCCTGCGGGTCTGAGCAAGGCGTAGCCAAGCGAGCGCTCCAGTTCCCGCACTTGCGCGCTGATAGTCTGCACCGCCATATCCAGCTTGTCTGCGGCACGGGACATGCCGCCCTCCTTGGCAACCACCCAAAAGTAATACAGATGCTTGTAGTTCAGGCCATGGCTCATACACAGGTTTTTTGAGAATGACGGTAAGTAATTATCTGCTTTTTATTTCTCCGTGTGGAACTTACTCTTGGCCCGTCAACCTTTTCACCCATGGAGCCCTCAATGAAAACTCTTCTTTCGATTCTGGCGGTCGTACTGACGCTTGCATTTGGCCTTGGCGTCGGAGACGCTGAGGCTGCAAGGAGACTCGGTGGCGGCAAGTCGTCGGGAATGCAGCGACAGACGACGACTCCCAACAAGGCCCCCGATGCCACGCCAACGCAACCACCTGCCACGCCTGCCATGGCGGCACAACCGAAGCGCTCATGGATGGGGCCCCTGGCTGGCCTGGCGGCCGGGTTGGGCCTGGCAGCCTTGGCGTCTCACTTCGGATTTGGTCAGGAACTGGCATCCCTGTTGATGATCGGGCTGGCGGTCATGGCCATTATGGCGGTGGTCGGCCTGATCATGCGCAAGCGCGCTGCTGCCCGGCAACCGCTTACAGCCCTTATCGGGGGAATGCAATATTCCGGCGCGGGCATGGAACGGACTTCGGCTTCGCACGCGAATTACGAGGTGTCAATGCCGGGTTCCAGTATCGGCACCAAACTCGGCACCACCCAAAGCATTCCAGCAGGATTTGATGTGGCCGGTTTCGAGCGCAATGCCAAGCTCCAGTTTATTCGTTTGCAGGCTGCCAACGACGCAGCGAATTTGGACGATATCCGTGAGTTCACGACACCGGAGATGCTCGCCGCAATTGAGTTGGACATAGCCGAACGTGGTGGCACCTCACAGGAAACCGAGGTTGTTAACGTCGAAGCCAAAGTGATCGAAGTGGTTGAAGATGATGCCCGCTACCTGGTCAGCGTGCGCTACAGCGGCATGATCCGTGAAGGCAAGGGCACTGTGCCGGAATCATTCAATGAGACTTGGCACTTGGTCAAAGCCCGCGAAGGCGCGGGCGGGTGGCTTCTCTGCGGTATTGAGCAGATGCCCTCATCATGACTTGGGCAGAAAAACGCCACACTGGTCTTGGAAACGTTCAACCATGAGGATTGCGGACCATGGATATCTTCACCATTGAATTTGCGACCGCACTGATCACCATCGTCGCCATTGATCTGGTTTTGGCTGGTGACAATGCCATTGTGATTGCACTGGCGGCGCGCAATGTTCCACACCACCTGCAACGCAGGGCGATGCTCTTTGGGGCAGGTGGCGCAGTCATTGTCCGATGCCTGTTGACCCTTGTCGTCGTCTGGCTGCTACAGCTCCCGGGATTGCTGTTCGCGGGCGGAGCGATGCTGGTATGGATCGCCTACAAGCTGCTCATACCAGAGCACGAGAACGGCGACCTGGCCCACATAAAGGGGGCAACCACTTTCTGGGCGGCAATCAGAACTATTGTGGTCGCTGACACGGTTATGGGGGTAGACAACGTACTCGGTGTCGCCGGAGCAGCGCATGGAAGTTTCACGCTGGTGATTCTCGGTTTGCTGATCAGTGTCCCGATCCTGATCTGGGGCAGCAGTCTTCTATTGAAGTACGTTGAGCGCTATCCCGCCCTGGTATATCTCGGCGCAGGTGTACTTGCGTTCACAGCGGCCAAGATGATGACATCAGAACCCGTATTGAAGGATGCCCTTGGTACCTACCCGCTGGTGGTGCCACTGGTCTACGTTGGCACCGTATTTGGCGTCCTGTGGACAGGGTTCGTCGAGAACCACCATCGACTGGAGTCACGAATCAGCGCCAGATTGGAAGATTTGAAGAAGCAAAGGGTGCAGGGTTTGGAAACGTCGGACTACTTTGAAGGAGAAAGCGTCATGGAAAAGGTACTTGTTCCGGTAGATGGTTCCCGCAACACGCACCATGCGGTGCGGCATGTAATCAATGAGTTCCGCAAGAATGGGCGCATGGAGGTTCACTTGTTGAACGTCCAGACTCCATTTTCAAAGCACGTTGCACAGTTCATCAGTCGCAAGACACGCGACAGCTACCACCGTGATGCGGCGGCAAAGGCGCTCAGACCAATACGTCGGATGCTCGATGCCGCTAATGTTGAATACAGTTTCCACGTCGAAGTAGGTCGAAAGGCCGAGCTGATTACTGACACAGCGCGGCGCCTGGAATGTGATCACATTGTTATGGCCACCGCACGCAAGAATTCCCTCACGCGAATGCTCGAAGCGTCGGTCACAAACCGAGTGCTGGAACTGACAACGGTGCCGGTTGAAGTGATAGCAGGTGACACCATTTCCAAGGCAGAGCGTTACGGGATCCCAATTGGCGTTGCGGGAGCTATAGGGCTGGTGTTACTTGCCTTCGCAGACTGAATGCGGAAGGCTTCGAGGCTTCACGTTTTTGGCAAATGGTTATACAAGCTGCTTACGGGGCGGTAAGAGGGTAGGAATTTGTCCATGGAGCAACAACCCGCGCCTGGTCAGTTCTTGCCCTTGAGTTCATCGACTTACGCACCACCAAGCTGGCGCACAAATCAGCTTGCCCAACAACCCCTGGCGGCACGCAGGACCAGTGCGCCTTATAGCGTGGGAGACACATCGCGCACATGGTTGTGCAGCCTCCCCCCGGCCAGCGCGGCGCGTTTGCCATGCAAGTGCATACTGTGACCGCATCCCAGCTTTGCCCCGTTGATCATCGAGCGTGCTGCGGGCAGCTACGTGTATGACGCGGACGAGCGCGCGATCCTGGACTTCACCTCGGGCCAGAGGAGTGCCGTATTGGGGCACTGCCATCCCGAGATCAGCGCCGTGATTGCAGACTACGCGCACTGCCTGGAGCATCTGTTTGGCGGCATGTTGTCGCGCCCTGTGGTCGATCTGGCTACGCGGCTGGCCGAAGTGGCGCCTGGCAATCTGGAGCGCTGCGTATAGCCACGCGCTACGCTTGCCCGGCCTTGTGCAGCGCCTGGTCAATGTCCCACAGGATGTCGTCCAGCGTTTCCAGACCAACCGACAGGCGGATCAGGTCCGGGGGTACGCCAGCGGCAATTTGCTGCGCTTCGTCCATCTGCCGGTGGGTGGTGGAGGCCGGGTGAATTACCAGCGTCTTGGCGTCGCCGATATTGGCTAGGTGCGACAAAAACTCCACGCTGTCGATAAACTTCTGCCCGGCCGCCGCACCGCCCTTGATGCCAAAGGTCAGCACCGCCCCGGCGCCACGCGGCAGGTACTTTTGCGCCAGCGCGTGGTACTTGTTGGAGGGCAGGCCGGGGTAGTTGACCCAGGCCACGCCGGGGTGCGCTTGCAGGTGCTGGGCCACGGCAATCGCGTTGGCGCAGTGCCGGTCCATGCGCAGCGAAAGCGTTTCAATGCCTTGGAGCAGCAAGAAGGCGTTAAACGGCGAGAGCGCCGGGCCAAAGGTGCGCAAGCCCTCCATGCGGCACTTGGCGGTAAAGCCAAAGTCGCCAAAGGTCTCAAAGAAGCGCACGCCGTGGTAGCCCGCCGAGGGCTCGGTCATGCACGGAAAGTGGCCGTTGCCCCACGGGAATTTTCCCGACTCCACAATCACGCCGCCCATGGTGCTGCCGTGCCCGCCCAAGAACTTGGTGGCCGAATGCACGACGATGGCCGCGCCGTACTCAAAGGGTCGGCACAGATAGGGCGACGCAAAGGTGTTGTCCACAAACAGCGGCAGTCCGGCGGCGTTGGCAATCGCCGCAACGGCTTCAATGTCGAGCACATTGAGCGAGGGGTTGCCCAGCGTCTCGGCATACAGCGCCTTGGTTTTGGGAGTGATGGCGCGGGCAAAGTTTTGCGGGTCGTCCGAGTCAACAAACACCGTGTTGATGCCCAGCTTGCGAAAGTTCACGTCGAACTGGGTATGCGTGCCGCCATACAAGGTGCGTGCGGCCACGATCTCGTCCCCGGCTTGCACCAGATTGAGCAGGGCCACCATTTGCGCAGCCATGCCGCTGGCCACGGCCACGGCGGCGCGCCCACCTTCGAGCGCGGCCACGCGCTCTTCAAGCACCGCCACGGTGGGGTTGGACAGGCGTGAATACACGTTGCCAAAGGTCTGCAGGTTGAACAGGCTGGCGGCGTGCTCGGGGCTGTCAAACACGTAGGCTGCGGTTTGGTAGATCGGCACGGCGCGGCTGCCCGTGGCGGCGTCCGGAATTTGTCCGGCGTGCAGGCTGAGGGTATCGAATCCAAAAACATGATCGGCCATGGCGATGTCTTTCAACCTAGATTCAAACGGGGCGTCGCGCGGAGATCACACCCGTGTTCACGCCCATCCAGTTCAGGCCGCCAAACAGACGGGCGTATTCGATCTTGACGCAGCGGTCCATCACCACCGTCAAGCCAGCGGCTTGCGCCAGTTGCCTGGCTTCGTCGTTGACCACGCCAATTTGCAGCCACAGCACCTTGGCACCAATGGCCACGGCGTCTTGCGCAATTGGGACGCAGTCCTGCGGCTTGCGAAACACATCGACCATGTCCACCGCAAAGGGGATGGTCTTCAGATCGGGATAACACTTCTCACCCAGAATCTCGGGGTATCTGGGGTTGACCGGCACGATCTTGTAGCCGTGGGCCTGCATGTACTTGGCCGCAAAATAACTTGGGCGGTGCCATTCGGCGGATAGGCCGACCACCGCAATGCTGCGGCAGTCGCGCAGCACGCGGCGCAAGGTGGCGATGTCGCTCATGGGGTAGCTCCGTTCATTGTGCAGTCGCCTTGCGCAGCATGCCGGTTTGGTCCACACGGCGTAGCGCGCTCAGCTCGGAAACGCTGGGTTCGGCAAGCTGCTGTGCGTGTGCCGCCAGCTTGAGGTCCCAGCCGGTATGGGCGCGCACTTCTTCCACGCTGGTATAGGCAAACCAGCCGCTCAGCTCAAACTCCCGGGTGTGGGGGTGGGGGCGCAAAATGCCCAGGGTCGTGACGATGGCCGAGGGGCCACCACCGACAAAGCCGTAACGCTCGCGTGCCTGCCCACCTTCGAGGTAGCCGGGCGACGAGATGTAATCCACCTTGTTCACAAAGCGCTTTTTTTCGTGGCCCACCATGATCACAAAGCGCTTGGCACCACTGGCAATGTCGTTGGCACCGCCCGCGCCGGTCAGGCGGGTTTTGGGCGGCGTGTAGGTGTCGCCCATGTCGTGGCCCCAGATGCCGGTGGTGTTGACGTTGCCAAACTTGTCCACCTGCGCAGCACCAATCAAACCCACGTCACAGCGGCCCGAAGCCACCATGCAGCCCAGCGCATCGAGCGCACTGGTAAAGCTGACCGCGTTGGCCGAAATACGGTTGCACTCAATGCCCCAGGGCAGGCCACCCAGCGGGGTGGAGCCGTACACGCCGCCTTCGGTCATGGCGCGCACGTTGGGCGCGTGGTGGGCTTGCGCAAAATAGCCCGCCAGCATGGAAAGACCCACGCCAAAAATGGCCAGTTCGCCATCGTGAATCTCCCGCCCGGCGGCGATGGCCATCATCTCCTGGCGGGTGTAGGGGGCTGGGGCCGGTTCAACGCTGGCGCTCATGCTGCACTCCGTGGTGCCGGCGATTCACTCGGCAGCGCCTCGACCACGCTGCGCGGTTGAATCCAGGGGCGATAGGGGTCGAGCAGAAAGCTCGTCGGGCCGTGGCTGATTTTTTCGATCACGTCGGGGCCAATCATGTCCAGGTACTCGTCCAGGGTGCGGTAGCGGTGGACAAATTGCTCCAGGTAGCGCGCCGTGCCTTCTTCGCTACCAAGCCACTGGTTCATGAGCTTCATGTGGGTCTCGTCAATGTCATGCACGCCGGGAGACGCTTGCGGCCAGGCGGCATAGGGCCACCACACCACGGCTTCGACAATGATGCCCGGGATGCGCACCAGGTTGGGAAACTGGCGCATGCAACCAGTGTCGACAATATGGTCGGCAATCAGCACCACTTTTTGGGCCGCGCGCGAGAGCTCAAACCGGCTCCACTCGGTGCCAAGCATGATGGCATTGCCCTGCACGTCGGCCAGCGTGACGTGAATGGCGGCCAGGTCGGGCTTGAGCGGCGACAGGGCACCAAGCGTGCGCCCGGAAAACGGATCGGTGATGCCGGGAATCTTGTCGCTGGCAGGATAGCCCTGCGGAGCAAAGGCGCTGCGCTGGGCAATGTCGGAGCCCATGTTTACGGTGGCGGGCATGAACGGCAAGTTCAGCGCACCGGCAAGCAAGCGCAACGCCATCGAGAGGTTGGAGTAATCCTCCAGCGCCAGTTGTCCGCTTTCAACCGCGCGGCGCAGGCCGTTGGCAAAACCAAAGCCTTCCAGGCCGGTAAAGCCGCATTCGGCGCGGGTGACCGCGCCAGTTGCCGCCAGCAGGTTGAGTTGCTGGCTGTTGCAGTGAAAGATGCCATGCAGGTTGCTGCGTGCCTGGCGCAACAACTCACGCCCAAACGCAATCGCATCGGCCCCCACCGGCAAACCCGCACCGCTGGCGTACTGCATGCCGTCGCGGGTAAAGCGACTAACCGCCTCGGGCAGGGTGATGAGTTTGTGCGTGGCCATGGACGATGATTTTAGGCTCGGCCGCTGCCCTGCACGTGCCAGTGTCCGGCTGAATGCAGGTGCGCTTTACCGGCGCTACGCGCGGCAACTCACTTGGCTGCGCAAAATTCGGCAAAGGCTTCGGGCGTGTTGGCAAAGCCCTGTGCGCTAGCGAGTTCCCAGGGTCGCACGCATGCGGATTGGCGCGCGCACCACGCATAACCGGCCGAGGGGATGCAGCCATGGGCGTCGCGATCGCTGCCGAGCATGGGAGGGCGTGACGCGCCGCCACAGGCTGTGAGCGATGCTGCAACCAGCGTTGCCGCACTGCACGCGCACACGCTGCGGGCGTACAACCCCACAGTGCGAAAGGTTCCCATGGGGGCTGTGCGCCTACGCGCGGCTGGTCAGGTTGTAGCGCACGTCGGGCGTGTTGTTGCGCAGGCTGGAGCGGGCCTGGTTGCGCTCGGAGGGTGTCTCTGGGGTGATGCAGACTTGTCGCGAACCTTCGATCCGAATGGCTTCGGGATGCTCCTTGCGGATGGCCTGCTCGGTGAACCGGGTAAACGTGGTCATCCAACGGCCCGCCCATTGAATTTGCCAGTAATAAACCTCTTCGGTGATCATCGTCTCTTGTTGTGTAGCTGGTTAAAATACCAGTATACAGAGGAACCATGGCGTAGCCGAAACCTGCCGTTAAAAATTTGATGCTTCTCGATGGCTTTACACAACGCTGTCAACTTGCCCGTGCGCCCGGCGTTACTGGGGGATAGGTAGCCATATGAAACAACTCACCAAAACCGCAGGCGCAGCATTGCTGATTTGCGCCATCAGCTTCAACGCATTGGCCGATGGCCGCCGGCCAGAATTCCGGCACCACGAGGGGCACCAAGGCGGGGGCCCGGGCTGGATTGCACCGCTGGTGTTTCTGGGTGTGGCGGGTGCCATTTTGAGCGCCTCGGAGCGCTCGCAGGCGCAGCCGGTATACGTGTCGCCACCTGTGACCTATGTCTCGCCACAGCCCACCTACGCGATCCCGGCACCTGCCGTGCAAGGACCCCCGGCGGCACCCGGTTACTCTTGGTACTTCTGCAAGTCGGTGGGCCAGTATTACCCCTACACGCAAAACTGCCCCGAGGGCTGGCAGCAAGTCGCACCCATTGCGCGCTAAACGCGCAGGTAGATAAGCGTTCATCCGGGCCACGCCGCTGGCCCGGTCTCCCCCCAACCGTTCCAGCGTTCCTGCCCCGCAGGGTTGTGCCACCACCACAGGTGGCGACAGCTTTATATTAAAAGGTGCACATCACATGGATGTTTGATAAAATATCCACTCAACATGAATCTTTAAGAGGAACTCCGACATGAACGGACCTACCGACACCTTCGCGCCCGACGTGGCACCCATCCACCGCGCTGACCAGGCGCTGGGCCAGATTGCCGTGCAATTGCCCGGTGCAACGGCGGTGTTCCGACGCCTCAAGCTCGACTTTTGCTGCGGCGGCCAGATCAGCCTGCGCCAGGCGGCGCAGGACAAGCATCTGGACCTGGCTGCACTACTTGCAGAACTGGCTGGCCTGGAGCGCGGCGACGCGCCGCCGCAAACCACCAGCCCGGCCACCCTGATCGACCATATTCTGGAGCGCTACCACGCCGTGCACCGTGAACAGTTGCCCGAGCTGATCCGCATGGCCCGGCGCGTCGAAGCCGTGCACCGTGAGCACCCGGACGTGCCCGTTGGCCTGGCGGTGCTGCTCGAAGGCATAGAGGCCGAGATGCTCGACCACATGCAGAAGGAAGAGAACGTGCTGTTCCCGATGCTCAAGAGCGGCGGCAATCCGTTTGTGGTGCAGCCGATCGGCATGATGCGCACCGAGCACATCGGCCACGGTCAGCAACTGGACCGGCTCAACGCGCTCACCCACGACGCCACGCCTCCGCAAGGCGCTTGTAACACCTGGCAGGCGCTCTACGCGGGTATTGCACAGCTCAACGACGACCTGATCAACCACATCCACCTGGAGAACAATGTGTTGTTCCCGCAGTTCGAGCAGGTCGAGGACTGCACCGGCGCGTGCGCCTGCACCGCCTGAAAGTCCGGCTCAGGTACCCGGGCTTGCCGCACGCACATGCGTGCCGGCATTGGCGCGCTTGGCAATGGTGATCAAAATGTCGGACAGCGACTCGCTTTGGCTGATTTGAGGATAGTGTCCGGTTGCCAACGCCAGCACCTCCCAACCGGGTTCGCGCCGCACGCGCTCGCGCATGACGGCAATCGTGGGCAAGGCCGGATCGGTGCAATCGATGAAGGTGCGTGGCAAGCGCGAGAGCCGTTCTGCGTCAAACTGCAGCGGGTCCTGGTACACACCGGCGGGCTGGGGTGTCTGGCGGCGGTTGATCCAGTCGCGGTCGACACCAGTCAAGCCAAACACGCTGGCGTCGGGCGGCGCAAAACTCACGCCCCCACTCTCGCGCACGGATGCGAGGCGTTGCGCCACGGTCTCGGCGCTTTGCTGGCTGCTCCAACTTTCGCCCGGGTGGGGAGTTACCGCGTCCACATACACCAGCGACTCCAGCAGGCCGGGGTGACTTTGCTGCAACTGGTCGGCAACGCCGGTGATGACCATGCCGCCGTAACTGTGCCCCACCAACACCACCCGGCTGAGTTCATTGGCCTCAATCAAACCGAGCACGTCCTGCACATGGGTTGCCAGGCGGATGCGGTCCGACAGCAGGTGTGCGCGCTCACCTACGCCGGTGAGCGTGACCGCAAAGGCGTCCAGCCCCGCCGCGCGCAAACGCGGGATGACGCGTTTCCAGACCCAGGCACCGGCCCATGCGCCATGCACCAAGACTACGGAGGGAACTCGCATTGCATATCCTTTCGGGCTGGCGCGACCCGTCCGAACCGGACGACCTAGCGCGCCAATGTGCATTTTGCACCGGGTACACCCACGCCAGCGCTGGTGAGGGGCCGTCGCTATAATCCGCCGCTTGTTTGCAGCCCCCGACTTCCCCCAAGGACACCATGAGCACCCATAGCAATACATCCGGTCACCATGAGGCATCCGGCCACCCGACCAAGGGCTCGCAACAGTTGCTTTGGACGCTGCTGTTTTCGCTGGTGATTCCGGTAATCGTGATCGTGGCATTGGTGCGCGCCGCAGACTTTGGCAACCAGCCCGACACAGAAGCGGCCCACTCCGAACTGGCGGTGATGCAGCGCATCCAGAAGGTGGGAAGCGTGGTGATTGGCAGCGCCCGGCACGAAACCCAAACCGGCGAGCAGGTGTTCAAGGCCCAATGCACCAACTGCCATACCGCCGGTGTGGTGGGTGCCCCCAAGTTTGGCGACGCCGCTGCCTGGGCACCGCGCATCAAGACCGGTTTTGCAGCGCTGCTCAATTCCGCGCTCAAGGGCAAGAACGCCATGCCACCACAGGGCGGCGGCGCGTTTGACGACTTTGAAGTAGCCCGCGCGGTGGTCTACATGGCCAACGCCGGTGGTGCCAAATTCCCGGAGCCCGTTAATTCGACGAAGAAATAGCGTCCCACGCCCCGCAGGGATTGGGCCCCAAACCCAATCTCTGCTAACAACTCTGCGCCAGTCACGGGACGGACTGGCGGCGAATCATGAGCCCTCATGCTGCGCTGCAGCCGGACTCAGAAAAAATCCATAGCGCACGGGCAAGTCGGCGCGTAGGACTTCTTCCACCGGCCAGCGGCCCGACTCCAATACCGACGCAGCCGCTTCCACGTCAAGCGAGTGCAGCAGGCCCAGGCCGAGCGGGGTTTGCAGGTAGACCCAGCCACTTTCGTCGAGCAGGCACCGGGTTGCGTGGGTGGTGATGCCGGTGTGCGCTTGCAGGCTGGCGTCGGCGTTGAGCCGCCAGACCCAGGGCGTGGCTTGCAACTCCACGTACACGCGCTGCGGGCCGTTCTGAAAATACCATTGGCCCTGCGCGTCGCAGGCGTAGTTGCGTGCGATGAAGGCAATGAGCTTGTCGTGCTGCAGCAGCGAGCCCTTGGCACCCGGCAACCCGCTGGCAAAAGCACCTGCTGCCTGGACGGCAGCGTCGCGCATGTACCAGTGGCCGCGCGCATCGAGCCCCAGCCAGCCGTAACAGTGCGGCACGTTGGGCCATTTCGCCATGGCTTGGCGAACGATGTCATCCATGGGCAGCCTGCGGCAAGCATTGCGTCAGCCATTCGCCCACGGCGTCGGGCAGCAAGCCATCGCGTGCGCTGGCGTGGGTGCGCACAAAGCCCGCGTGCCCGCCCTGCGCCGGCTGCCATAGCGTCACACTGGGGCCGACCTCGGCCGCATTCGGCAGGCACCAGGCCGGAACAAAGGGGTCGTTGCGTGCGTTGACCACGAGCGTTGGAACGCGAATCTCGTGCAGGCGCGGTTTGGCCGAAGCCCGGCACCAGTAGTCGTCGGTATCGCGAAACCCGTGCAGCGGTGCCGTAAACACGTTGTCAAACGCGTACAGGTCTTGGGCGGCGAGCATGGCTTGCCGGTCAAACAACCCCGGAAACTGCGCCCACTTGGTCAGGGCCTTGGGCTTCATGGTGTTGAGGAACATGCGCGTGTACACCCTTCGGTTGAATCCCCTGCCCAACGCCCCGCCACCCGCGGCCAGATCAATGGGCGAACTCAGCGCCGCCAGCGCCTGCACCACCGTGGCAGCCTGCGCGCCCATTTCCTGCGCCCAGCGCAGCAAGGCGTTTGCGCCCAAGGATATACCCAGCGCCAGCATTGGCCCGGTGTGCTGCGCACGCAAGCGCTGCAAGATCCAGCCCACTTCCTCAAAGTCGCCTGAGTGGTAGGCGCGCGGTGCCAGGTTGATCTCGCCGCTGCAGCCACGAAAGTGCGGCACGGCAAAGCTCCACTGTTGGTGCGCGGCGTAGTCGGCAAAGGCGCGTGCGTAGTGGCTCTGCGACGAGCCCTCCAGACCATGAAACAGCACCAGCAAAGGCTTGCCGGGTTGGCCCGCGCGCGTGTCAACGTCGATGAAGTCGGCGTCCGGCGTAGTCCAGCGCTCTCGCTGGTATACCGGGCCAGGTTGCGCAGCGTGGCGCGTTTGCAGCGCTGGCCAGATGGTTTGCAGATTGCCGCCAGGGAGCCACCAGGGCGCGGTGTAGTGCATGGCGGCTCACGCAATCAGCATGATGGCTGGTGAGACACTGCCGACTAATGCAAGACCTGCGGTGCGGCCACTTGCTCGTGTGCATCGTCGGCCCGGCCCGGGCTGGCGTGGTGCAGCACCAGGCGCCAGCCTTGCGGTGTCTTGTGGTACACATTGGTGGCCAGCACGTGGGCGTGGATCAGGCCTTCGGGCGTCATCAGTTCCACCCGCTCCAATACGCTGTGCACGGCGCTGGCGAGCGAATCGACCCGGCGCACGGCTTGCGGCTCGACCCGTAGCGCGCCGCCACTGGAGAAGATGCCCTCAAAGGCAGTGCGAATAGCAGCCAAGCCGACCACGCGCGGACCTGCGGGGTGAATGCAGACGATGTCGTCTTCATCGGCCCAGCAGGTCATGAGTTTGTCGATGTCGGCGGTGCGCAGCGCTTCGTAAAAAGCGACCTCGACGTCATCGGGTGTGCCACCCAGGGTGGCAACTTTCTGGCGGGTTTTGGTGGACATCAATGAGAAACCGCCCGAAGGCGGTTTGCTTGGATGAGGCTGTAGCTTAGCGCTTGTGGCGGTACTTGCGCAGGGCGGCAATCTGGGCCGCCATGATGGCCAGCTCGGATTGGGCCTTGGCCAGATCAATGTCGGTCTTGGCGTTCTTGATGGCTTCTTCGGCAGCCAGCTTGGCGGCGTTGGCCTTCTCGTCGTCCAGGTCCTTGCCACGGATGGCGGTGTCGGAGAGCACCGTCACGCGATGGGGTTGCACTTCGAGAATGCCGCCCGCCACGAACACAAATTCTTCGCTGCCATCGGGTTTTTCAATACGCACCGAACCAGCCTTGATGCGGGTAATCAGCGGTGTGTGTCGGGGGAAAATCCCCAGCTCGCCAGCTTCCCCAGGCAGCGCGACAAAGCGTGCCTCGCCGGAGAAGATCGACTCTTCTGCGCTGACAACATCGACGTGAATGGTGTTCATAGGTGCTCCAACGCCGCTTTACGCAACCTTTTTCGCTTTTTCGAAGGCTTCGTCAATACCGCCAACCATGTAGAAGGCTTGTTCGGGCAGGTGGTCGCACTCGCCGTTGACGATCATCTTGAAGCCACGGATGGTTTCGGCTAGCGATACGTACTTGCCAGCGGTTCCGGTAAACACTTCGGCCACGTGGAAAGGCTGCGACAGGAAACGCTGGATCTTGCGAGCGCGTGCCACCGTGAGCTTGTCTTCGGGGGCGAGTTCGTCCATGCCCAGAATCGCGATGATGTCGCGCAATTCCTTGTAGCGCTGCAGCGTGCCTTGCACGGCGCGGGCGGTTTCGTAGTGGTCGGCGCCCACCACCAGCGGGTCGAGCTGTCGGCTGGTGGAGTCGAGCGGGTCCACGGCGGGGTAGATACCCAGCGAAGCGATATCACGCGAGAGCACCACGGTGGAGTCCAAGTGGGCGAAGGTGGTAGCGGGCGACGGGTCGGTCAAGTCATCTGCGGGCACGTACACGGCCTGGATGGAGGTGATGGAACCCACCTTGGTGGAGGTAATACGCTCTTGCAGGCGGCCCATTTCTTCGGCCAGCGTAGGCTGGTAACCCACGGCGGAAGGCATACGACCCAACAGCGCGGACACTTCGGTACCGGCCAGGGTGAAACGGTAGATGTTGTCGACGAAGAACAGCACGTCTTTGCCTTCGTCACGGAACGATTCGGCAATGGTCAGACCGGTCAGCGCCACGCGCAGACGGTTGCCCGGGGGCTCATTCATCTGACCGTACACCATCGACACTTTGGACTCGCCCAGGTTGTCGCTATTGACAACGCCCGAGTCCATCATTTCGTGATAGAAGTCGTTACCTTCGCGGGTACGCTCACCCACACCGGCAAACACCGACAGACCGCTGTGGGCCTTGGCGATGTTGTTGATCAGTTCCATCATGTTCACGGTCTTGCCCACGCCAGCGCCGCCGAACAGACCGACCTTGCCGCCCTTGGCAAACGGGCACACCAGGTCAATCACCTTGATGCCGGTTTCGAGCAGTTCTTGCGAGGGGCTGAGTTCGTCGTAGGTCGGGGCCTTGCGGTGAATCGAAGCGCTCAGGGTCGAGTTGACCGGGCCGCGCTCGTCAATCGGGTTGCCCAACACGTCCATGATGCGGCCCAGTGTGGCTTTGCCAACCGGTACGGTAATGGGCTTTTCGGTGTTGCTCACCATCATGCCGCGACGCAGACCGTCGGACGATCCCAAGGCGATGGTACGGACAATGCCGTCACCCAACTGCTGCTGAACTTCCAGCGTCAGGGTGGAACCTTCCATCTTCAGCGCATCGTAAATGCCGGGCATCTGGTTACGGGGAAACTCCACGTCCACCACCGCGCCAATACACTGAACAATTTTTCCCTGAACTTGGGTTGGGCTTGAGGCCATTTTTCGCTCCAAAAATTAAAATCAATAACGAATACTTGCTGAACCAGGCTGCCGTGCGGTTTACACCGCCGCCGCACCTGCCACGATTTCGGACAATTCTTTGGTGATCGCCGCCTGACGGGTCTTGTTGTAAATCAGTTTGAGCTCGCCGATCACACTGCCGGCGTTATCAGTGGCCGCCTTCATGGCCACCATCCGCGCCGATTGCTCGGATGCCATGTTCTCAGCCACCGACTGGTACACCAGTGCTTCCACATAACGCGTAAGCAGATCGTCAATTACTGACTGCGCATCGGGTTCGTAGATGTAGTCCCAGTCGTGTTGCGGACCGGCAGCTTGCGCATCCGCTTCCAACTGCACCGCCGACAACGGCAGCAACTGCTGCACCACGGGCTCTTGCTTCATGGTGTTGATGAACTTGGTGTAGCACAGGTACACCGCGTTGATCTCGCCCTTGGCATAGGAGTCCAACAGCACCTTGACCGGCCCGATCAGCTTTTCCAGGTGAGGCGTATCGCCCAACTGGGTTACGTGGGACACCACCGTGGCACCGACACGACCGAGAAAACCAAAGCCCTTGTTGCCAATGGCCACCGAGCGCGCTGTGATGCCAGCTGCCTGCAACTCACGCAACTTGACAGTGACGGCGCGCAGCACGTTGGTATTCATACCGCCGCACAGGCCCTTGTCCGTAGTCACCACAATGAAACCAGTCACCTTGGCGCTGTTTTCCTGCATGAACGGGTGGGTGTACTCGGGGTTGGCCTTGCCCAGATTGGAAGCAATGTTGCGGATCTTGTCGCTGTAGGGACGGGCAGCACGCATACGCTCCTGCGCCTTGCGCATTTTGGATGCCGCCACCATTTCCATGGCCTTGGTGATCTTCTTGGTGTTTTCCACCGATTTGATCTTGCCGCGTATTTCCTTGCCTGCTGCCATATATACCTCTGCGGAGCCGGATTAAGCGAAGGTCTTCTTGAACGCAGCCAAGGCCGCGTTCAATTCGGCTTCCGCATCCTTGTCCATTGCCTTGTCGGTTTCGAGCTTGGTGATCAGGGCTGCGTGCTTGTCTTTGAGGTAGGCATGCAGGCCGTGCTCAAAGGGAAGCGCCTGCTTCACGTCGAGGTCATCGATATAGCCCTTGTTCACCGCAAACAAAGTTGCGGCCATCATGCTGATGGACAGCGGGCTGTACTGGGCTTGCTTGAGCAGTTCGGTCACGCGGGCACCACGGTCGAGCTGCTTGCGGGTGGCTTCGTCCAGATCGGAAGCAAACTGCGCAAACGCGGCCAACTCGCGGTACTGGGCCAAGTCGGTACGGATACCGCCGGAAAGGTTTTTCACCAGCTTGGTTTGAGCAGCACCACCGACGCGCGACACCGAGATACCGGCGTTGATAGCGGGGCGTACACCAGCGTTGAAGAGCGAGGTTTCCAGGAAGATCTGGCCGTCGGTAATCGAAATCACGTTGGTCGGAACGAAGGCAGACACGTCGCCGGCTTGCGTTTCGATGATTGGCAGCGCGGTCAGCGATCCAGTCTTGCCCTTGACCGCACCCTTGGTGAAGTCTTCAACGTACTTGGCGTTGACGCGGGCAGCGCGTTCGAGCAAACGGCTGTGGAGATAGAACACGTCGCCGGGGTAAGCTTCGCGGCCGGGAGGGCGGCGAAGCAGCAGGGACACCTGGCGATAGGCCACGGCCTGCTTGGACAGATCGTCATACACGATCATGGCGTCTTCGCCACGGTCGCGGAAGTATTCGCCCATGGTGCAGCCGGAATAGGCCGACACATACTGCATGGCGGCAGATTCGGACGCCGTGGCAGCCACCACAATGGTGTACTCCATCGCACCGGCTTGCTCGAGCGAGCGCACCACGTTCTTGACCGAAGACGCCTTTTGGCCGATGGCCACATAGACGCAGGTCATGTTCTGACCCTTCTGGTTGATGATGGCGTCAATCGCCACTGCGGTCTTGCCGGTCTGGCGGTCACCAATGATGAGTTCGCGCTGACCACGGCCGACGGGCACCATCGAGTCGATTGACTTCAGGCCGGTCTGCATCGGCTGGCCGACTGACTCGCGGGCGATCACGCCCGGGGCGACCTTTTCGATCACGTCAGTCATCTTGGCGTTGATCGGGCCCTTGCCGTCGATCGGTTGACCAAGCGCATTGACCACGCGGCCTTTGAGTTCGGGGCCAACTGGCACTTCCAGAATGCGGCCGGTGCACTTGACCGTGTCGCCTTCGGAGATGTGCTCGTACTCACCCAGAATCACCGAGCCGACCGAGTCGCGCTCCAGATTCAGGGCCAGACCGTAGGTGGGCAAACCGTCGCTGCCGGCCGGGAACTCCAACATTTCGCCCTGCATCACGTCAGACAGACCGTGAATGCGGCAAATGCCATCGGTCACCGAAACTACGGTGCCCTGGTTGCGAATATCGCTACTCGCGGCCAAGCCTTCGATGCGGCTCTTGATCAGTTCAGAAATTTCTGCTGGATTGAGTTGCATGACTCTTTCCTTCTTTCGTTAAATTAGGCCAACAGCCAAGGCGCACGCCTCAGGCAGTGAGGGCAACTTTCATTTGTTCCAAACGGGCTTTGACAGAAGTGTCGAGCACCTCGTCGCCGACCACCACGCGAATCCCACCAATCAACTCGGGTTGCAAGACCACCGAGGCATTGAGCTTGCGGCCAAAGCGCTTTTCGAGCATCACCGAGACTTCTTGCAAAGCACCGGCGTCGATCGCAAACGCGCTGTACACCACCGCATCGGACGAACCACTTTGCGCATTCTTCAAGGTGCGAAACTGGTGTGCGATCTCTGGCAGCGCGCTCAGACGCCCGTTCTCAATGACCATGCGCAAGAAGTTCTTGGCATGACCCGTCAGAGTGGACTTGGCAACCGATGCGATCAGGTCAAAAACTTGATCCACCGTCACCTTGGGGTCATCGGCAAACTGCAGCAACTGCGCATTGCCCGCAATCGTCCCCAGCTCGTCAACCCATTGCGCAGCGCTCGACAGGTCTGCTGCAGACGCCTTGAACAGCGCTTCTGCGTAGGGTCGGGCAATCGTGGCAAGTTCAGCCATGGCAATCCTCTTACAGCTCGGTCTTCAGCCGACCAAGCAGGTCAGCGTGAACTTGTGCGTTGACTTCCTTGCGCAAAATCTGCTCTGCGCCCTTGACCGCCAACGCTGCAACCTGCTCACGCAGCACTTCACGTGCCTTGATCGCTTGTTGTTCGGCTTCGGCCTTGGCGTTGGCAATGATCTTGTTGCCTTCTTCGGTCGCTTTGGCCTTGGCCTCTTCGACGATGGCTTGGCCACGGCGCTCGGCTTCTGCCAGGCGTGCGGCGGTCTCGGTGCGCGATTTGGCCAACTCGGCTTCAACCCGCTTGTTAGCAGTCGAAAGCTCGGACCGGGCCTTATCCGCTGCCGCCAGTCCATCCGCGATCTTGCTAGCGCGTTCGTCCAGTGCAGCAGCAATGGGCGGCCACACCAGCTTCATCGTGAACAGCACAAGCAAGGCGAATACGATGGCTTGCGCCACCAGTGTTCCATTAATGCTCACAGTAGGTCTCCCTCAACTTGGGCGCTGCGGACAATGCTTACTTGGCCAGGGTAGAGAGTTGGGCGAGGAACGGGTTGGCAGTGGCGAACCACAGAGCAATACCGGTACCGATAATGAAGGCCGCGTCGATCAGACCAGCCAACAAGAACATCTTGGTTTGCAGTTCACCCATGAGTTCGGGCTGACGAGCAGCAGACTCAAGGTATTTGCTACCCATGACGCCGATACCGATACAAGCACCCAACGCGCCCAAACCGATGATTAGGCCGGCAGCCAGAGCAACAAAACTAATGACTTCCATGATGACTCCTTAAAAAACGAAAAAGAAAACGAAACCAAACTCAACCAAGATCAATGCGCGTCGTGGGACTGACCGATATACACCAGCGTCAGCATCATGAACACAAAGGCTTGCAGGGTGATGATCAGGATGTGGAACACTGCCCACGCCCAACCGGCCACCACATGCAAGAGCAGCAGCATCAAGCCCGAGGGCTCAAACGAAAATGCCCACGCGCCGCCCAACAGGGCAATCAACATGAACACCAACTCTCCTGCATACATGTTGCCAAACAACCGCATCCCGTGGGACACCGTCTTGGCAATAAATTCAATCAATTGCATGGCCAGATTCACCACCGCCAGAATCAGGAAGAACACCGGGTTCTTGCTGGTGCCAAAGGGCGCGGTCACCAACTCGTGCGCCCAGCCGCCAATGCCTTTGATCTTGACGTTGTAGACCAAACAGACCAGCAGCACCGACACCGACATACCCATCGTGACCGACAGGTCGGCCGTGGGCACGACGCGCAGGAAGGGCTCATGCTCGCCGTGACCATAGATCTTGTTCCAGATCCAGGGCAGCAGATCGAGTGGCAGCAAGTCCATCGCGTTGAGCATGAAGATCCAGACAAAAATAGTCAGGGCCAGTGGAGCGACCAGTTTGCGACTGTTGGCGTTGTGGACGATGCCCTTGGCTTCGCGGTCCACCATTTCAATCAGGATTTCGACCGCAGCCTGGAACCGGCCCGGCACGCCGGAAGTAGCCTTGGAAGCAGCCTTCCAGAGGAAGAAGCAGCCCAGCACGCCCAGCAAAGTGGAGAAAAACAGGGAGTCAATGTTGAAAACAGAAAAATCGACAATGCCACCCATCTTGTGGTTTTGCCAGTGCGTCAGGTGGTGAACGATGTATTCACTGGCTGTGGGTGCATGCGATTCTGCGGACATAGTCAAATCTTTCAAACTCTCAATTCTGCTTCGGGCGTGGACGCCAACGTAGCGCCAACCAGTACACCTTCAAAGTCACTAGCAGGCCCACCAGCAAGGCAGGCCAACTCAGGCTCACCAACAGGCGAGGTGCCGCAATAATCATTGCAACACTCACCGCCAACTTGACGGCTTGCCACACAAAAAATCCAAAACTTGCCGTTGCTGCATTGAACGACGAAAACTGACTCATCAGCCCCCGCGCAAACAGCACCGCAGGAATAACCACCGCAAGCGCCCCATATCCCGCCGACCAAGCCGCCGCCTTACCGGCAACAGCCCACGTGATCAGTGTCACGACCACACCGGCCAGACACTGAGCCGCCACCACCGACCAGGGTGAAATGGAAGGCTGGCGCAATCTCAAGTCCTGCGCCTGCGCGGCGGTTAACGCAACGTAGCTGGAATCGTCCTGCTCTTCGTCTGCGAAACCGTTGGAAACCTGGGCGATTTTGGTCATCTCACATTACACCCACATTACAAACGGCAACCCCTGCACAGCCTGCGATTATACGTAGAAACCCGAGGCAAAAAGTCAGTGCTGGAGAATCTTCGAGAGGAAATTGCGCGCCCGCTCGTTGCGCGCGGCCGGATTACCAAAGAATTCTTCTTTCTCGCAATCCTCGACGATGGCACCCTGGTCCATGAAGATCACGCGGTTGGAGACCTTGCGCGCAAAGCCCATTTCGTGGGTGACGCACATCATGGTCATGCCCTCCTGGGCCAACTGCACCATCACATCAAGCACCTCACCCACCATCTCGGGGTCGAGCGCCGAGGTGGGCTCGTCAAACAGCATGCACACCGGGTCCATGGACAGGGCCCGCGCGATGGCAACGCGCTGCTGCTGCCCACCCGAAAGCTGGCCCGGAAACTTGTCTTTCTGCACCATCAGCCCGACCCGGTCGAGCATCTTGAGACCGCGCTTGTTGGCCTCGCCGGGCTCGCGCCCAAGCACCTTGATCTGCGCCAGCGTCAGGTTCTCGGTCACGGTCAGGTGCGGGAACAGCTCGAAGTGCTGGAACACCATGCCCACACGCGCGCGCAGTTTGGGCAGACTGGTGCGCGGGTCGGTAACACTGATGCCATCGACCGTGATCTCGCCTTGCTGAATCGGCTCCAGACCGTTGACGGTCTTGATCAGCGTGGACTTGCCCGAGCCCGAAGGCCCGCAGACCACCACCACCTCGCCCTTGTCGATGCGGGTGCTGCAGTTGTCCAGTACCTTGAACTGGCCATACCATTTGGAGACGTTGTTGATAGTAATCATGGTGGAAGTCTGGTCCGTGTGGGGAGCGCGCTCAGCGGATGATGGCAATCCTCTTTTGCAGGCGGCGCACCAGCATCGACAGGCTGAAACAAATCACAAAGTAAACGGCGGTGGCCACCAGGTAGGTTTCCACCGGGCGATTGAAGTTTTTGCCCACCACCTCAAAGCCCTTGAGCAGATCGTAGGCACCAATCGCGTACACCAGCGACGTGTCCTGGAACAACACCACGGTCTGCGTCAGCAGCACCGGCAACATGTTGCGAAACGCCTGCGGCAGCACGATGTACTGCATGCACTGCGCGTAAGTCATGCCCACGGCGTAACCGGCATGCACCTGTCCCGAGGACACTGACTGGATGCCCGCGCGCATGATCTCGGCGTAATAGGCGGCCTCGAACACGGTGAAGGTGATGATGGCCGAGCTTTCGGCACCCAGGGGCCGCCCGGTCATCATCGGGATGAGCAGAAAGAACCACAGGATCACCATCACCAGCGGAATCGAGCGCAGCGTGTTGACGTAGGCTGCCGACACCGCCGCCAGAGACCGCACCCCCGACAGGCGCATCAGCGCCAGCAAGGTGCCCAGCACGATGCCGCCGGACATCGAGATCAGCGTCAACTGCACCGAAAACACCAACCCCTTGAGCACCAGGTTGGAGGCAATGCTCCAGGTGAAAAACGAAAAGTCGAGCGCCATCATCGGGTGCTCCCGATCATTCCTGGCACCTGCACCCGGGCCTCAATCCACAGCGCGACCCGGTTCACCGCAAAGGCCGAGACAAAGTACAGCGCGGTAACGGCCAGATAGATTTCGATGCCGCGCGCAGTTTCTTCCTGCGCCTGCATCGCAAACATGGTGAGCTCGGCAATGCTCACCGCAAACGCCACCGACGAGTTCTTGATGATGTTCATCGCCTCGCTGGTCAGCGGTGGTATGACGATGCGAAACGCCATGGGCAGCAGTACGTAGCGGTAGGTTTGCGGCAGCGTCAGCCCCATGGCCAAGCCGGCGTAGCGCTGGCCCTGTGGCAGCGACTGAATCCCGGCCTTGACCTGCTCGGATATACGCGACGACGTAAAGAACCCGAGCGCAAAAACCACCAGCACAAAGCTGGGCAGCGCGCGCAGACTGACAAACATCGACGGAATCACGTGGTACCAGAGAAACACCTGCACCAGCAGCGGGATATTGCGAAACAACTCGGTCCAGGCATTACCCAGCAACACCAGCGCCTTGCTCGGCGTGGTGCGCAATATCCCCATCAGCGAACCCAGCACCACGGCCACCACCAGCGCGCACAGTGCCACCGACAGCGTCCAGCCCCAGGCCGACATCAGCCACTGCAGGTAGGTCTGGCCCCCGCCGTTTTGCTGCAGGAATATCTGCCAATTCCAGGTAAATGTCACATCAAAGCTCCAAGCAATTGCTACCGCGGTCCTCGCCAAGAACCATCCTCGTCATTGCGAACAAACATTCCCGTCATTGCGAACAACTTTTCCGTCATCGCGAACAACTTTTCCGTCATCGCGAGCGAAGCGCGGCGATCCATGAATTCCGAATGCATGGACTGCCGCGTCGCTTTGCTCCTCGCAGTGACGGCTATTGGTCATTGCGAACAACTTTTCCGTCATCGCGAACATCTTTTCCGTCATCGCGAGCGAAGCGCGGCGATCCATGACTTCCGAATGCTTGAACTGCCGCGTCGCTTCGCTCCTCGCAGTGACGGAACGGCGCATCAGGTTGCGGGCTGGTCGGAGAGTTTCTTCAGGTTCTCGATCAGGTCCTTGCCCATGGGCGCGTTCAGGTTGATGCCCTTGGGGGGAATGGGGGACATGAACCACTTCTTGTAGAGCTTCTCAAACTCACCGCTCTTGATCAGCCCGGCCAGCGTGTCGTCCACCAGCTTCTTGAAGGCCGGGTCGTCCTTGCGTAGCATGATGGCGTAGGGCTCGACTTGAATGGGCTCGCCCACCACCGCAAATTCGGCCGGGTTGGCCGCTGCGGCTTTGATGCCGTACAGCAAGATGTCGTCCATGGCAAAGGCCACGGCGCGGCCGGTTTGCACCAGCAGGGCCGAGTCGGCGTGGTCCTTGGCGCCGATCAGGTCGATATTGAGCTTCTTCTCTTCATTGAGGTTGCGGATGATCTTGAAGTTGGTGGTGCCGGTGGTGGAGACCACGGTCTTGCCCTTGAGGTCGTCCAGAGCGCCGACCGCCGTGCCCGCCTTCACCAGAAAGCGCGTGCCGGTATAGAAGTAGTTGGTGGCGAAGGTCACCTGCTTCTGGCGCTCGCTGTTGTTGGTGGTGGAGCCGCACTCAATGTCAATGGTGCCGTTCATCAGCAGCGGAATGCGGTTGGCCGACGTTACCGCCTGGGATTGCACCTTGAGGTTAGCCAGCCCGGTGGCCTTTTTGACCTCGCCGACGATGATGCCGCAAATCTCCCAGCCAAAACCCACCGGCTGCGCCTTGTCGTCCAGGTACGAGAACGGGATCGACGTTTCGCGGTAGGCCACGGTGATGGCACCGTTGCTCTTGACCTTGTCCAGGGTCATGGGCGTTTGCGCCAGCGCTGCTGGCATGACGAAGGCTAGAAGTGAAACCAGGGGAAAAGTGTGTTTGCGCATTCCATCGTCCTTTTTGAAAAAATTGTAGATTGGGTGGGCCGCCGGGTTGGCGCCTGACGCATTATGTATTCCCCGGCGGCCCTTTGTCCCACCGGACATGCCCGCGCGGCGATAATTCGCCCATGACTAACCTACCTCCCCTGCCCTGCTACCTCAATGGCGAGTTCACCCGCCTGCCCGACGCCAAGATCAGCGTCATGGACCGTGGCTTTATCTTTGGCGACGGCGTCTATGAAGTCGCTCCCGTGTACAACGGCAAACTGTTCCGCTTTGAGCACCACATGGCGCGGCTGGACCGCAGCCTGGCCGAGATGCGCATCCCCAACCCGATGACGCACCGCGAGTGGGCCGACATGGCGCTCAAGCTGGTGGCGTCGTACGCGTACATCAACGGCATCAGCGCCGAATCGACCAACCAGCTCATCTACATCCAGGTGACGCGGGGCGTGGCCATGCGCGACCACGTCATGCCCACCGACATCACGCCTACCGTGTTTGTGATGAGCAACGTGATGAAGCCGCCCACGGCGCAGCAGCACAGCCAGGGCGTGGCCTGCGTTACCGCCGACGACTTCCGCTGGGAAAAAGCCCACATCAAGGCCACCAGTCTGCTGGGTGCCGTGTTTGCGCGCCAGATCAGCTTTGATGCCGGTGCGCTGGAAACCATCATGTTCCGCCACGGCTTTTTGAGCGAAGCTGCGGCCTCCAACGTCTGGGTGGTCAAGGACGGCAAACTGCTGGGCACGCCCAAGGACAACCTGGTGCTTGAAGGCATCCGCTACGGCCTGATTGAAGAAATCTGCCGCGCCCAGGGCATTGACTTTGCCTTGCGCCGCGTCAGCCGCCAGGAAGTGCTTGACGCCGACGAGGTGCTGCTGTCGTCGGCCACCAAAGAAGTGCTGGCAGTCACCCAGATTGACGGCAAACCGGTAGGTTCGGGCCAGCCCGGGCCGGTGTTTGCCAAGCTTTACGCCGGCTACCAACAGGCCAAGGCGCAGGCGCAGCAGGACGCAAACGCTTGAGCGCCAGCACCGAATCGCTGATTGAATACCCCTCGCAGTTCCCGATCAAGGTGATGGGGCTGCGGGTAGACGGCTTGGTGCACGCCATCACCCACATTGCGCACCAGTTTGACCCGGCCTTTGACGCCAGCACCATCGAACTGCGCGAGAGCAAGGGCGGCAAGTACCTGGGCGTGACCATCACCGTAACCGCCACCAGCCGCGAGCAGTTGGACGAGTTGTACCGCACGCTTTCCACCCACCCGATGGTGAAAGTGGTGCTCTAAGGCCACCCAGCCAGGCCCGCCATGCAGATCGAAATCCACCAGCTTGACCGGGTTGCGTACCAGCCTACCTACACGGCGATGCAGGAGTTCACCGCCCAGCGCGACCTGCAAGCGGGCTCCACCGAGCCTGACCAACTGTGGGTTTGCGAGCACCCGCCAGTGTTTACCCAAGGGCTGGCGGGCAAGGCCGAGCACATCTTCATGGCCGGTGACATCCCGGTGGTGCAAACCAACCGGGGCGGGCAGGTGACCTACCACGGCCCCGGCCAAGTGGTGGCCTACCCGCTGATCGACCTCAAGCGCGCGGGCTACTTCATCAAGGAATACGTGTACCGCATTGAAGAGGCCGTGATCCGCACCCTGCTGCACTTTGGCGTAACCGGCCACCGCGTGGGTGGCGCACCTGGCATCTATGTGCGTCTGGACGACCCCTTTGGGCACGCGCTGCTGCCGCAGCGCCCACAAAAGCAGGGCCCCGATGGCACTGCGCGGCACAACGACCCCGACTTTACCGGCCTGGGCAAGATTGCCGCGCTGGGCATCAAGGTCAGCCGCAACTGCACCTACCACGGCGTGGCGCTCAACGTGGCCATGGACCTGGAACCCTACTTGCGTATCAACCCCTGCGGCTACACCGCACTGAAAACGGTGGACCTTTCTACAATCGGCGTTTCGGCCAGTTGGCAAGAAGCCGCCCAGGTGCTGGGCCACAAGCTCGTCACCCACCTGGCCCCGTAGAGGCAAACGCACACCATGAGCAACTCCAACACCCCCCCCATCACGGTGCGCGAAGCGCAAACCACCGAGAACTACGACCCCAACGCCAAGCAAAAGGCTGCGGCCAAGCTCTCGCGCATTCCGGTCAGGGTGGTGCCGGGCGAAATCTTGCGTAAACCGGAGTGGATTCGGGTCAAGGCCGGTTCGCCCAGCACGCGCTTTTACGAAATCAAGGACACCCTGCGCCAGAACAAGCTGGTCACCGTGTGCGAAGAAGCCAGTTGCCCCAACATCGGCGAATGCTTTGGCAAGGGCACCGCCACCTTCATGATCATGGGCGACAAGTGCACCCGACGCTGCCCGTTTTGCGACGTGGGCCATGGCCGCCCCGACCCACTGGACGCCAACGAACCCGAAAGCCTGGCGCGCACCGTGGCCGCGCTCAAGCTCAAGTACGTTGTGATCACCAGCGTGGACCGCGACGACCTGCGCGACGGCGGCGCCCAGCACTTTGCCGAGTGCATCACCCGCATCCGCGCGCTCTCGCCCGCCACCCAGATTGAAATTCTGGTGCCCGACTTTCGCGGCCGCGACGACCGCGCTCTGGCCATCCTGGGCGCCAACCCGCCCGACGTGATGAACCACAACCTGGAAACCGCGCCGCGCCTGTACCGCCAGGCCCGCCCGGGCGCGGACTACCAGTTCTCACTCAACCTGCTCAAGAAGTTCAAGGCCTTGCACCCGGGCGTACCCACCAAGAGCGGCATCATGGTGGGCCTGGGCGAAACGGACGAAGAAGTGCTGCAGGTGATGCAGGACATGCGCGACCACGGCGTCGACATGCTCACCATCGGCCAATACCTCGCCCCCAGCACCTCGCATCTGCCGGTGCTGCGCTACGTGCACCCCGACACCTTCAAGCAGTTTGAGGCCCGCGCCTATGAAATGGGCTTCAGCCACGCCGCCGTAGGCGCCATGGTGCGCAGCAGCTACCACGCCGACCAGCAGGCCGGGCATGCGCTGGGGAAGATGTAATTCCAATATCCAATAGAAGCCCGGTTGCGCGTGTATCCATAAAATGCGGGTAGTCTCCCTGCTACACCATGCACACCAAGAACGAACCCCTGCCCAGCGCGGCCTACCATCCGGTGGGCGCGGACAACACCTACCAGTCGAGCGTGCTCACGCGCGGCCCCTGGAACCCGGAGCACCAGCACGCCGGCCCGCCCATTGCCCTGGCCTGCCGCGCGATTGAAGCAGTGGCGCACACGCATGGCCTGACCCACCTCTCGCGCCTGACTGCCAACCTGCTGCGCCCGGTGCCCATCAGCGCCTTGACGGTGCAGGTCACCACCGACTACGTGGGGCGCAACGCGGGCCACTTTTCGGCGCAGATCATCGCCCACGGCAAAGAGGTGGCGCGCTTTACCGCACTGGCCCAGCGCGAAGCCAGCATCGCTCTGCCCAAGACGCTGGCCGGGCACCCGCTGGCGCAAATTGCGGTGGCGGCCGAAGATTCGCCGCCGGCCATCTTTCCGTTTGCCGGGCGGCACGTGGGCTACTCGGACCTGGTGGAAACGCGCGCCGCGCACGGCCACATTTTCGACGGCCCCTGCGCCATCTGGTTTCGGCTGCGCTACCCCCTGCTCGACACCGAAGAAACCAGCCCCTACCAGCGCGTGGCGGTGGCGGCCGACTCGGGCAATGGCATCAGCGCGGTGCTCGACCTGGCGCACTTCAGCTTTGTCAACTCCGACCTCACCATCAACCTGCTGCGCCGCCCGGTGGGCGAGTGGATTTGCCTGGAAGCGCGCAGCTACCTGGGCGATAACGGCTGCGGCTTGGCCGAGTCGGCGCTGTACGACCACCACGGCCTGATCGGCCGCGCCACCCAGAGCCTGGCGGTGCGCGCGCTGCACGCCAAACATCCGAGCAGCCCATGAAGAAGAATCGCAACGAAGAGCCCAAGCTGTGGGTCACGGTACTCAAGCTGCTGGTGGGGCTGGTGGTGATCATCGGCAGCGTCGGATTTGCCTTGTGGATGGCGATGAAGGCCGAAGAGGCCAACGGTCCACCCCTTTCAGGCGACAAGTCGTGGGGCATCGTCAACGACAACCCGCTGCGCAAGAAGTTTTGATCTGCCAACCGGGTTTACGCAGGTGAAGGCCAAACTGTTTGCGTTGGGCGCGATTGCGCTGTGGGCCACGCTGGCGGCGCTGGGCCTGTCGCTCGCGCACGTGCCGCCGTTTCTGCTGACCGGATTGGCGCTGCTGATTGGCAGCGTGGTGGCCTTGCCTCTGTCGAGGTTTGACCTGCGTACCTGGAAGATTCCCCTGAGCACACTGGCGCTGGGCGTGTACGGCCTGTTTGGCTTTCACTTTCTGCTGTTTATGGCGCTGCGCCACGCACCGGCGGTTGAGGCTAATCTGGTCAACTATCTCTGGCCGCTGCTGATGGTGGTGCTCTCGCCGGTGTTGCTGGTGGGCGTGCGCCTGCGCGCAGTGCATGTGGTGGCCTCCATGCTGGGCTTTGCCGGTGCGGCGCTAGCGATTGCGGGCGGCGCAGGCGGTACCGCCAGCGCAAGCACCCAGCCGCACGAGACCTGGGGCTACCTGCCCGCGCTGGGCTCGGCATTTGTGTGGGCCAGCTACTCGCTGCTGTGCCAGCGGGTGCGGCCTTTTCCGACCGCGGCCATCGGTTTGTTTGGGCTGGTGTCGGGGTTGCTGTCGCTGCTGTGCCACGTGGCGCTGGAGCCTGCCGTGGCTTTGAGCGGCAGCGACTGGTGGCTGATTGCCGCCATGGGGCTGGGGCCTCTGGGCGCAGCGTTTTTTCTGTGGGACCAGGCACTCAAGTTGGGCGACGCTCGGCAAATCGGCATCCTGAGCTACCTCACGCCGCTGGCTTCCACCACCTTGCTGCTACTGGTAAGCCAGCGCCCCTTCCACTGGAACGTGGCACTAGCCGCGCTGCTGATCATGGGCGCCGCACTACTAGCCAGCCGCGCCGAAACGCCACCCGCCTGAAAGCCTGCGCGGCCTCGTGCATTTTGCAGCGGCTTGCCTGCAAGCGATCTGCTGGAACATCCCCCGCCATTGCGAACGAAGTAAAGCAATCCATGCCTGCTGGACTGCATGGACTGCCGCGCTGCGCTCGCAGTGACAACCTTTCACCCTCGCCAGACCGCTCCCTGACTTGGTCAGCCTGACCGCTCCCTCACTTGGTCATCGCGAGGCCGCCAGGCCGTGGCGATCCACGACTTCGGACTGCATGCACTGGCGCGCTACTGCCTGCCCTGAGCTTGACGAAGGGCTCGTAGTGACGGCTCCGGGTCTATTTGGAGAGTTCTCAAACGGGAAGTCCCCAGCGGGCGTGCTCTACCTTGACGCAGCGGTCCATCACTACTGTGAGGCCTGCCGCCTCGGCGATGTGCTGGGCTTCCTGGCTGACGATGCCGCTTTGCAGCCACAGTACTTTGGCATCAATGGCGACGGCATCGTGCGCGATGGGCGGGCAGTCGGCGGCGTTGCGAAACACGTCGACCATGTCCACCGCAAACGGAATTGCGCGCAAGTCGGGGTAGCACTTCTCGCCCAGAATTTCGGCGCAGCGCGGGTTGACCGGCACCACGCGGTAGCCGTGCTGTTGCATGTACTTGGCGACGTAATGGGAGGCGCGCGCCGGGTTGTCGGAGAGCCCGACCACGGCCAGGGTGCGGGAACTGGTGAGAACACGCTGCAAGGTGGCGGCGTCGTTCATGGCAGACCGAAACGCACCTTCAGGCCGCGCTCATTTCACGCGCCGGGTCGTCGGCCTCAAGCACGCCTTTGGCCCAGGGGGCGAGTTTGGCGGTATCGGCACGCAGCACTTCTTGCTTGACCGCCAGAATCTGCGCCGGGTGCATGGAAAACGTCCGCAAGCCCAGGCCCAGCAACAAGCGAGTGAGCGCCACATCACCGGCCATTTCGCCGCACACTGCCACCTCTTTGCCCTGGGCGCGACCGGCGGCAATGGTGTCGGCCACCAGCCGCAGCACAGCCGGATGCAGGGGGTCGTACAAGTGGGCGACGGATTCGTCGGCGCGGTCGATGGCCAGCGTGTACTGGATCAGGTCGTTGGTGCCGATCGACAGAAAATCAAAATACTTCAGGAACAGCGGCAGGCTCAACGCGGCGGCGGGAATCTCGATCATGGCGCCGATCTTGATCGGACCGTAGGGCACGCCCCGGTTGTCGAGCATGGCGCGGGCGTGGTCGATGTGGGCCAGCGTCTGGCGAATCTCGCGCGCGTGCGCCAGCATGGGCACCAGCAGGTGCACCTGGCCGTGGACCGCAGCGCGCAGGATGGCGCGCAACTGGGTGAGGAACATGGCCGGGTCGGCCAGGCTCCAACGGATGGCGCGAAGGCCCAGCGCCGGGTTGAGGTGGGCGGCGTCGTGCAGCGACTCGTCGAGCGGCTTGTCGGCCCCCACATCCACGGTGCGGATGGTCACGGGCAGGCCCTTCATGCCTTCAACTGCGCGCTTGTAGGCCTGGTACTGCTCTTCTTCGTTGGGCAAGCGCCCCTGGCGCCCCATGAACAGGAATTCGCTACGAAACAGCCCCACGCCCAAGGCCCCAGCATTGAGCGCACCGGGAGCGTCTTCGGGCATTTCGATGTTGGCCAGCAGGTGGACTTTTTCGCCATCGAGCGTGACCGCCGGGGTGTGCAGCAGGCGCTGCAGGCGGCCGCGCTCCAACTCGCCCTGGCGCTGCTTGAACCCATACTCGGCCAGGATGATGCTGGAGGGGTCGACGATCACCACACCGGCGTCGCCATCGATGATCACCCAGTCGTCCTGGCGCACCAGTTGGCTGGTGGTGCGCGCACCGACCACTGCCGGAATGTCCATGCTGCGCGCCACAATGGCAGTGTGTGAGGTGCGCCCGCCCACGTCGGTGATGAAACCGGCAAACACGCTTTGCTTGAACTGCAGCATGTCGGCGGGTGAGAGGTCGTGGGCAATCAGAATCAAGGGCACGTCCACGGTGTCGTCGAGCAGCAAATCCTGCTGCGACGGCTTGCGCGTGGCGCGCTGCTGCTGGTGGTGCGCGACCAGCGACGGGCCCACCCCCTTCATGGCGCGCAGGATGCGCTCGACGATCTGCTCGAGGTCGGCCTTGCGCTCGCGCAGGTACTCGTCCTCCATCTCGTCAAACTGGCGCGCAATCACTTCGAGTTCGGTGGTGAGCGCCCATTCGGCGTTGTACAGGCGGTCGGTGATCCAGTGCTTTACGCCGCTGATGAGTTCGCCGTCTTGCAGCAGCATCAGGTGCACATCGAGCAGCGCGCCGAGTTCGTGCGGTGCTTCCTTGGGGCCCATGTGGGTGATGCTTTGCTGCATACGGTGGATTTCGTCCACCACCATGTCGCGTCCGGCGCGCAGGCGGTCAATTTCTGCGGCAACTTCGTGCGCTTCGATGAAGTAGTGCGCCACATCCACTCGGCTGGAGGCCACCAGCACGGCACGCCCTATGGCGACGCCGCGCGAGACAGCCAGCCCGTGGATGGCAAACGTCATGCCTTACTCGCCTTCGCCAAACTTGTCGGCGATCAGGGCCAATAGGGCGTCCATCGCCTCCTGGGCACGTTCGCCCTCGGTGTCAATCTTGACTTCGCTGCCAATGCCAGCGGCGAGCATCATCACGCCCATGATGCTTTTGGCGTTGACGCGGCGCTCGCCCCTGGTCATCCAGACTTCGCACGGAAAGCTGCCCGCCAGCTTGGTCAGCTTGGCCGAAGCCCGGGCGTGCAAGCCCAATCTATTGCTGATAGTCGTGGTGGTTGTGATCATTTGCTTTCCTCGCCTGATTTTGCGGCGCCGTCACGGCCACCTGCATGATGCACTGCGCGCCCCCGGCCAGGGCGCGCGCCACCAGCACATCAAGCGGCTCATGCCGGTAGTTCACAGTGCGCAGCAGCATCGGCAGGTTGACGCCGGCCACCAGTTTGGAGTGCACGCCGTCCACCAGCTTCTGGGCCACGTTGCAGGGGGTGGCACCAAAAACGTCGGTCAGCACCAGCGCGTTGGGTGTGCCCAGTTGCACCAGCAGCGCTTGCGCGTGAGCCAGGATGTGTCCGGTGGCTTCGTTGGCGGGCACGTCATGCGCAAGTACGCCCGCGTCGGCCTCGGGGTACACGTGCAGCACACAGGCGCGCAGGGCGCTTGCCAGTGGTGCATGGGCGATGATGAGAATGCCGGTGTTCATGGTGCGGGGGCTAATTATCGCGTCCCTTTGCACGCAAAAAGTGGAAATAGGCGGCGATACAACACAAACCAAAAATCCCCAGCGCCCCACGGTAAGCCAGCGTTTCGGCACAACCCAGCGCACGCAGTCCATCAACGGTCAGGCCCACGCCCCACTGCACCGCGAAAACGCCGCAAAAGAGCACGAGGTTGTAGGCCGACAAGGCGCGTCCGGCCAACTCCGCAGGAAAGGCCAGCGCTACCGAGGGCTGGGCAAACGAGCAGACCGTGCTGGTGACGCAATACAGCAGCAACAGCATGGTCGACCAGGCCCCAAAGGTGTCGCCAGCGAGCGTCAAAACGGCAAGCCAGGCGACGCTGCACGGGATGCCGTAGGTCAGCAGCCGGTCGGTGGTGACGCCATTCTTGGCGAGCCAGGGGTTCACATAACCCCAGAACAAAAAGGTAGCGAGCATCGCCACGTTGATCCAGAACATGCCGGTGGCGGCCTGCATGGCGCTGTAGCCGCCGACCTTGACCATCCAGGGCGTGGCCCACAGCGTCTGCAGGGCAATCATGCCGCCGTAGTTGACAAAACCCAGCGGTGCCAGGCGGCGGAAATAGGGGTTGCGCCAAACCTGCGCGTAGCCCGGCGCTACTGCGGAGTTGGCTGGCTGAACGCCAGCGGCGGTGTTCCAGGCAGGCAGCTGCCAGGCCATGAGCAGCATGGCCAGCGCCACCAGCGCACCCATGCCAAAAAACAGGGGCCGCCAGCCCAACACCGGCAGCAACCACTGCACCGGCAGCGTGGCCGCCACCATCCCGAAGGCACCGACCATCAGCATCCACGAGTTGGCGCGCATCTGGTTGGCCGGCGCGTACCAGCGCCGGTAGGCGGTGAGCGGCGCCATCAGGCAGGCGCTCACGCCCACGCCGCAGAGCACGCGCGCCGCGAGCAAACTGACAAAGCTAGTGGCCAGCGCAAAGGCCACGCAGCCGACCACGGCAATCGACAGGAAACCCAGCACCACCTTCTTTGGCCCGAAGCGGTCGAGCCAGGAGCCCAGCGGCAACTGGGTGGCGGCAAAGCCAAGAAAGTAACCGCCGGCAAGCAAGCCCAGATCGCGCGCGTTGAGCGCAAACTCCTGCACCAGCGTGGGCGCCAACGTGGCGGTGATGGCGCGTATCAGGGTCGAAAGGAAATAGGCGAGTGCAAACACCACGAACACGACAACCGCCTTGCCACGGGTCATGGTCATGGCAGGCGGCGCAGTGCAAAGAGAAACGGGGTCATGGCGGCAATCCAACGTGGTGCGCCTGACGCACCGGGTAAGGTTCACCCAATGGCGAACATGCGCCAGTGTAGCCTGCCTGAGTGCGCTAGCGAGGCGTCCGTGTATGCAGCCCGTACACCCTCACTCCATGAACCGCACCGCCACCTGCGTCATCGCGAGGCCACAGCAATCCCGTCATCGCGAGGCCGTCAGGCCGTGGCGATCCATGACTTCATGCTTGCATGGATTGCCACGCTTCGCTCGCAACGACAACCAAAGGACATGGACTGCCGCGTCGCCTCGCTCCTCGCAGTGACGAAACTGCGGTTTATGGTCCATTTGCAGTTTCGGCCCCGAAACAGAAGACTCGCAATAGACACCGGGGCCTTGGGCTTGATTACTCTTTCCTGAAAGCGTCGTGGCAACCCTTGCAGTTGTTGGCCACGCCACCGAGGGCGGCCTTGATGTTGTCCAGGCTGCCAGTCTTGGCGGCGGCGCTGAGCTTGGTCATTTCGGTCTGGAGCTTGTCAGCGTAGTCGTTGAACTTGGCCTTGTCGGCCCAGATTTCGGCCTTGGCCTTGGTGTCGCCCTTGTCGGTTCCTTCGCCAAACGCAGCCCATGGCAGTTTGGACATGAACTCTGCGGTAGCTGCGCTATCGGCTGCCACCTTGGCGTCAAACGGTGCCTTGCCCTGGGCCATGGCCGCCACACGCCCAAAGTTTTGTTGCATCACAAACAGGGCGTTCTTGCGATACTTGATCGCGTCTTCCGGTTTGGCAAACTGGGCGGAGGCCGGAACCGACACGGCAACAGCGGCAATGGCCAGAACAAAGGAGGCAATTTTCTTCATGGGGTTTCCTGAAAAATGGGGTTAGGTAAAGGAACGAGGCTGGAGTGTAGAGGCGTTTGAAAAGTTCTGCTGGACGTGTGTAAATCCAAGGTCTGTCACGATGCGCGGTTGTGCTTTGCGCTTGCCTGTACGCCGAGCTGGGGGTAGCGCAACAGGTGGCATGCGCAATAGCCATTTGAGAATTGGGTATATTGCGCACTAGGAGACATACATTGAATAAGGTACGCGTTTGGGATTTGCCCACCAGGTTGTTCCATTGGAGCCTGGTGGTGTGTTTTGTCGGTTTGGTGGCCACCGGTGAAGTTGCTGGGGATGCCATGGTCTGGCATTTCCGGCTTGGCTATGCGGCGCTGAGCCTGCTCGCGTTCCGGTTGATCTGGGGCGTGGTTGGCGGCTACTGGTCGCGCTTTACGTCGTTTGTGAAGGGCCCGGTCACCATCCGCAACTACTTGCGCGGCGAGGCGCTGCCCGAGCATGGCGTCGGGCACAACCCGCTGGGCGCCCTGTCGGTACTGGGCTTGCTGTTTTCCGCGCTGTTACAGATTGCTGCGGGCTTGTGCAGTGACGACGAGATTGCCACCTCGGGGCCACTGGTGAAGATGGTCGCAAGCGAGTGGGTTAGCCGCGCCACCTGGTACCACACCAATATTGGCAAGGCGATCTTGATTGCACTGGTGCTGCTGCACCTGGCGGCCATTGCCTTCTACCGTTTTCGGGGTGAGAACCTGGTGGCTCCGATGGTGCATGGCGACAAGTTGCTCGCGGTGGAGGTGCCAGCGTCGCGCGACAGCATAGCCACGCGCATCCTGGCGCTACTGGTGCTGGGCGTGTGCGCTGCGGCGGTTGCAGGGTTGCTGCAATGGGCGGGATAGGCGCAGAGATGCGAATCATCACCCCATCGACGCCGCAAGAGTTCGATGGGGTGCGAAGCCTGTTTTCGGAATACGCGGCTTCGCTCAGTGTGGACTTGTGCTTCCAGAATTTCGAGCAGGAGTTGCGCACCCTGCCAGGCGAGTACAGCGCGCCCCGAGGCGCACTGCTATTGGCCCTGGTGGGCGACGCATTTGCTGGCTGCTGCGCGCTACGCCCGCTCGACGGCGTGGACTACTCCAACGCCTGCGAGATGAAGCGCCTGTACGTGCGCCCGGCGTACCGTGGCCTGCGTTTGGGGCGGATGCTGGCCGAGGGCACGCTCGATGCTGCGCGCTTGGCCGGGTACGACGCGATCCTGCTGGACACGCTTGACGACATGGAGTCAGCGCGCGCCCTGTACGAAGAGCTCGGCTTTGTCGATATTCCGCCCTACTACTACAACCCGATTGCCGGGGCGCACTACCTCAAAGCCGATCTGTGAGGCTTAAGCCTTGGCCTGGGCCAGCAGGGTGGCGGCGTCGCTGACCTCGAATTTGCCCGGACCTTCGACGTTGAGTGCGAGCACCTTGCCGTCCTTGACCAGCATCGAATAGCGGTTGCTGCGCAGGCCCATGCCCTTGCTGGTGAGGTCCAGCGTCAAACCGGTGGCTTGCGCGAATGCGGCGCTGCCGTCGGCCAACATGCGGACCTTGCCCGCGCTCCTTTGGTCACGCGCCCAGGCACCCATCACGAAAGCGTCATTGACGCTGACGCACCAGATCTCGTCCACACCAGCGGCCTTGAAGGCGGCACAGTTTTCCACGTAGCCGGGCACGTGCTTGGCTGAGCAGGTGGGCGTGAAGGCACCGGGCAAGGCAAACAGTGCAATGGTCTTGCCGGCAGTGGCCTTGGCCACGTCCACCGGGTTAGGGCCAAGGCTGCAGCCCTCGCCCTCGACTTCGATGTACTCCATCAGCGTGGTGGAGGGGAGCGTGTCGCCTACTTTGATCATGGTATCTCCTGGGTATAAGCAAAAATGAAAACGGCCCACATTGTGAGCCGCTTGAGAAAGACCTTTGCGTTGCAAAGTCTTTGGTTTAGACCGCTGCAGCCTTTTCGACCAAACGGGTGGCAACCCAGTTCTTGGTTTTGGAAATCGGGCGGCTCTCGGTGATCTCAATCACGTCGCCCATTTTGTACTCGCCCTTTTCGTCATGGGCGTGGTACTTGCTGGACTTGCCAACAATTTTTCCATAGAGTTCGTGCTTGACGCGGCGCTCAATGAGCACGGTCACGGTCTTGGCACGCTTGTCGCTGACCACCTTGCCAATCAAGGTGCGCTTGAGGGATTTTTTAGCTTCCGTCATTTATCGCTCCTTATTTGGCGGATTTATCAGCGCTTTGCTTCTCGACAAGAATGGTCTTGGCGCGAGCAATATCACGGCGCGCAATGCGCAGCGTAGCGGTGTTGTTGAGTTGTTGCGTGGCTTTTTGCATACGCAAACCAAAGTGGGCTTTTTGCAGCGCTTTGATTTCCGTTTCCAGACCAGCAACGTCCTTTTGGCGCAGTTCAGTAGTTTTCATGTTCTGTCCTCCTGATTACTGGCCGACCATGCGTGCCACAAACGTGGTGCGCAAAGGCAATTTGGCAGCCGCCAAACGAAAGGCTTCGCGCGCAAGTTCTTCGGTCACGCCGACGATTTCAAACACGATCTTGCCGGGCTGAATTTCAGCCACGTAGTACTCGGGGTTGCCCTTGCCGTTACCCATACGCACTTCAGCAGGCTTTTGGGAAATGGGCTTATCAGGAAACACGCGAATCCAGATGCGGCCACCACGCTTGACGTGACGGGAAATTGCACGACGTGCAGCTTCAATCTGGCGAGCCGTCAGACGGCCGCGGTCGGTACATTTGAGACCAAAGTCACCGAATGCGACCGAGCTGCCTCGGGTCGCGACGCCGGTGTTACGGCCTTTTTGCTCTTTGCGGTATTTCCGGCGAGCGGGTTGCAACATGGTTATTCTCCTTTACCGTCAGCTGCTGCAGCTGGCGCGGCGACTTTGCGAACGCGCTTAACGGTGGGTTTAAGGGCATCGGCCCCAGAGGCCTCAGCGGGTTTGTCGCTGCCATCGGCAGGCGCAGCGGTCGCACCGACCGGGCGGCGTACGCCACGCGGTGCAGGACGGTCCGAAGCGGGGCGTGCACCGCCGCGGTCATCGCGACGCGGGCCACGCGGGCGACGTTCTTCTTCGGTGCGGGTCTCGGTAGCGGCCGGCAGGTCGTTGCGACCCAGCGTATCGCCCTTGTAGACCCAGACCTTGACACCAATAACACCATAGGTGGTCTTGGCTTCAGAGGTTCCGTAGTCGATGTCAGCGCGCAGGGTGTGCAGTGGCACACGGCCTTCGCGATACCACTCGGTACGCGCGATTTCAATCCCGTTGAGACGGCCAGCCGACATGATCTTGATGCCCAAGGCACCCAGACGCATGGCGTTTTGCATGGCGCGCTTCATGGCGCGACGGAACATGATGCGCTTTTCGAGCTGCTGCGTGATCGAGTCAGCGATCAGCTTGGCATCGATTTCGGGCTTGCGCACTTCTTCGATGTTCACTGCCACTGGCACGCCAAGCTGCTTGCCCAGATCGCGCTTGAGGTTTTCGATGTCCTCGCCCTTTTTCCCGATGACCACGCCCGGGCGTGACGAGAAAATGGTGATGCGCGCGTTCTTGGCCGGACGCTCGATCAGGATGCGCGAAACCGACGCATTCTTGAGCTTGGCCTTGAGGTATTCGCGCACCTTGATGTCTTCGGCCAGCATGCCGGCGAAGTCACGGTTGTTCGCATACCAGCGCGACGACCAGTTGCGGCTCACGCTCAGGCGAAAGCCGGTTGGGTGGATTTTTTGTCCCATATCTTCCTGGCCTCTTTCAGTTACCAACCGTCACGTACACATGGCACGTGGGTTTTCTGATTTGGTTTCCGCGACCTTTGGCGCGGGCCGTGAAGCGGCGCAGCGAAGCACCTTGCTCGACGTAGATGGTCTTCACCTTCAATTCGTCGATGTCTGCACCATCATTGTGCTCAGCGTTGGCAATGGCCGACTCCAGAACCTTCTTGATGATCACAGCAGCTTTTTTCTGCGTGAATTGCAAGATGTTGAGGGCTTGGTCTACCTTTTTGCCACGGATCAGATCCGCGACCAGACGGCCTTTATCGACCGACAAACGAACGCCACGAAGGGTTGCACGAGTTTCCATGGTCACCTCCTTATTTCTTTTGGACTTTTTTGTCCGCAGGGTGGCCCTTGAAAGTCCGTGTGAGCGCAAACTCACCCAACTTGTGGCCAACCATTTGATCGGTGATATAGACCGGAACGTGCTGCTTGCCGTTGTGCACGGCGATGGTCAAGCCGATGAAATCGGGCAGGATCATGGAGCGACGCGACCAGGTCTTGATCGGCTTCTTGTCCTTGGTAGCGACCGCTTTTTCAGTCTTGGCTACCAAGTGATGGTCAACAAACGGACCTTTTTTGAGAGAACGAGTCATTGAGCCTTCCCCTTACTTCTTGCGACGCGACACGATCATGACCTGCGTGCGCTTGTTGTTACGGGTACGGTAACCCTTGGTCAGATTACCCCAAGGATCGACTGCATGACGGCCTTCGCCGGTCTTGCCTTCGCCACCACCATGTGGGTGGTCAACCGGGTTCATCACCACACCGCGAACGGTCGGGCGAATACCCATCCAGCGTTTGACACCGGCCTTGCCGTATTGGCGCAGGCTGTGTTCTTCGTTGGCGACTTGGCCAATGGTGGCGCGGCAGTCGATGTGGATCTTGCGAACCTCACCGGAGCGCACACGCACCTGGGCGTAAGTGCCTTCGCGCGCCAGCAGGGTGGCCGATGTGCCGGCAGAGCGGATGATCTGCGCACCTTTGCCAACCTGCAGCTCAACGCAGTGGATGATCGAACCCACCGGGATGTTGCGAATGGGCAGGGTGTTGCCGACACGAATCGGCGCTTCCGAGCCGCTCATGATGCTTGCGCCAACTTCCAGACCGCGCGGGGCGATGATGTAGCGGCGCTCGCCATCGGCGTAGCAAACCAGGGCGATGTGGGCCGAGCGGTTCGGATCGTATTCGATGCGTTCCACCTTGGCTGCAATGCCGTCCTTGTTGCGAACAAAGTCAACCACACGGTAGTGGTGCTTGTGACCGCCACCCTTGTGCCGGGTGGTGATGTGACCGTTGTTGTTGCGACCGGCCTGCTGGAATTGCGGCTCCAACAAGGCAGCGTGAGGCGCACCCTTGTACAGGTGATCGCGCGAGATCTTCACCACGCCACGACGGCCAGGTGAAGTCGGTTTCATTTTGATTACAGCCATGATTACGCAGCCTCCCCGCCGAGGTTGAGTTCTTGACCCGGCATCAGCGTCACATAAGCCTTGCGCACGTTGTCGCGGCGGCCCATGGATTTGCCAAAACGCTTGGACTTGCCCTTGGTGTTCATCACCGAGACACCCTTGACCGAGACCTTGAACATCAATTCCACAGCGGCCTTGATTTCATACTTGGTGGCGTCTTGCAACACCTTGAAAGTCACCGCGTTGCTCTTTTCACCCACCATGGTGGCCTTTTCAGACACGATGGGAGCGACGAGCACCTGCATCAGGCGGCCTTCGTCAAACTTGTTCAGATTGGGACCGTGGCTCATGCGAACATCTCCTTGAGTTTGTCCATGGCAGCCTTGGTCACCAACACCTTGCGGTAGTGCACCAACGAGAGCGGGTCCGCATAGCGGGGCTCTACCACCAGGATGTTCACCAGATTGCGCGATGCCAGGTACAGGTTTTCATCAACCTCGTCTGCAATCACCAGAACCGATTCCAGATTCATGGCCTTGAACTTGGCTGCCAGGGGCTTGGTCTTGGGGGAGTCCACCTTGAGGGAGTCCACCACCGCCAGGCGACCTTCGCGGGCCAGTTGCGACAGGATCGAAGCCATGCCGGCGCGGTACATCTTCTTGTTGATCTTCTGGGCAAAGTTTTCGTCGGGCATATTCGGGAAAATGCGACCGCCTCCGCGCCACAGCGGCGAAGACGTCATACCGGCGCGAGCACGACCGGTTCCCTTTTGCTTGAACGGCTTTTTGGTAGAGTGATGAACCTGTTCGCGGTCTTTCTGGGCGCGTGTGCCTTGACGGGCATTGGCCTGGAAAGCGACCACAACCTGGTGCACCAGATCTTCGTTGTATTCGCGACCAAACACGGTCTCAGGAGCGTCGTACTTGGACGTTGCCTGGCCTTGGTCATTGAGGAGTTCGAGCTGCATTAGTTCGCTCCTTTCACGGCTTTGGCCTTGACGGCCGGACGGACGGTGACGAAACCACCGGCTGCGCCAGGGATTGCGCCCTTGATCAGCAGCAGTTGGCGTGCTTCGTCGATACGGATCACATCCAGGTTCTGCGTGGTCTTGGTGACGTCACCCAGATGGCCTGTCATGCGCTTGCCCGGGAACACACGGCCCGGATCCTGCGCCATACCAATCGAGCCGGGCACGTTGTGCGAACGGCTGTTGCCGTGCGAAGCGCGCTGCGAGCTCATGTTGTGACGCTTGATGGTGCCGGCGAAGCCCTTGCCGATGGAGGTGCCTTGCACGTCCACCTTCTGGCCCACAGCGAAGACATCGGCTACAGGCACAGTCGCACCAGTGGCGTACTTGGCCGCAGCTTCTGCACTGACCCGGAATTCCTGGATGATTTCGCCAGCTTCCACGCCTGCCTTGGCAAGGTGGCCCGCTATGGGCTTGGTTACACGCGATGCTTTGCGCGAACCGAACGTCACCTGCAAGGCAACGTAGCCATCGTTCTCTTGGGTTTTCACCTGGGTCACGCGGTTGTTTGATACATCCACCACCGTGACGGGCACTGCGTCCCCATCGTCGGTGAATAGGCGCATCATGCCCACCTTGCGGCCCAGCAACCCTAAGTGATTGCTCAGACTCATTGTTTTCTCCGTAACTCCCACCACGGCAACTTCAATTGGCTGCCGTGTTTTTCAGTGGGAGACTGTTAATAAAACTTCCACGCAAATACCATAAGCCTCTGCGGTGAAGCCTGCGAGTATAGCGCGAACCTGCAAGCTGTACAAGCCCGACGCCTTACTCAATGCCCGATGGGCCGAAAAAATCGGCCCGCCGGGAGACTTACTACTTACTGCAGCTTGATTTCAACGTCCACACCGGCAGGCAAATCGAGCTTCATCAAAGCGTCGACGGTCTTGTCGGTGGGGTCCACGATATCCATCAGGCGCTGGTGCGTGCGGATTTCGAACTGGTCGCGACTGGTCTTGTTGACGTGGGGCGAACGCAGAATGTCAAAACGCTTCATGCGCGTGGGCAGGGGCACGGGGCCCTTGACGATGGCACCGGTACGCTTGGCGGTATCCACAATCTCAGCGGCCGATTGGTCGATAAGCTTGTAGTCAAACGCCTTCAGGCGGATGCGGATTTTTTGCTTGGTGGCCATGGTTTTCCTTATTCCAGAATCTTGGCAACCACACCGGCGCCAACGGTACGGCCACCTTCGCGGATCGCGAAACGCAGGCCTTCTTCCATGGCGATCGGGTTGATCAACTTGACCGTGATCGAGACGTTGTCG